>Ga0255338_1004337_pt1 | contig 14871 bp, 16 predicted proteins | sample MeOH1_35cm_T4_19_FD_203715 | JGI IMG/M metagenome (GOLD analysis project Ga0255338, IMG submission 203715) | Sandy soil microbial communities from University of British Columbia, Vancouver, Canada - MeOH1_35cm_T4_195 | ecosystem: Engineered > Artificial ecosystem > Sand microcosm > Unclassified ...
CCGCAGGGGCGTGCGCAGCGGCAACCGGTAGGTTTTGTGGCTGAAACGATAAACCATTCTGGCATCACGGAATACACGGAATACTCGGAAAGAAAAGAATCTCGTTGAGCTTCGTCGCGGGCGGAGTATTACGTTCATGGCAACGATGCCCAAGCCTGTTGCCTCCTCCACCAGCGATTCGGACTTTTATCTGCCCGCCGAACGCTTCTTCGCCACCAACCTGCCGAACGCGCTCACGTACGACGACGTGTCGCTCGCCACGCTCCACTCGGATATCCTGCCGAAGGACACCGATCTGGCCACCTCGCTGTCCGACAGCCTGCGACTCCAGATCCCCGTCATCTCGTCCGACATGGACACCGTGACCGAGTCGCGCATGGCGATCGCCATGGCCCTCAACGGCGGCCTCGGTCTCATCCATTACAACCTGCCCCCCAAGGACCAGATCAAGGAGGTGGCCCGCGTCAAACGCCACGTCCACGGCCTGATCCAGGATCCCATCACCGTCGGACCCGACGACACGGTCGGTGACGTCCTGCACCTGATAGAGCAGCGGCGCTTTGAATTCCGCACCTTCCCGGTCGTGGATCAGGCGGGCAAGCTCATCGGCCTCCTTCCCGGCAGCACGGTCCGCGACCGTTACCGCGTCAAGAAGGTCGCCGAGGCCATGGTCCCCCGGGCCAGCATCCGCACCGTCCATGAGCGCAAGCTGCGGCCCGACCCGATCAAGGCCGCCGACGCATTTTTCGCCGAGCATGTCGGCATCCACAAGATGCTGGTGGTCGATGACCACGACAACCTGCGCGGCCTCGTCACCTTCTCCGACATCGAGCGGATCACCGGTGAGGCCAAGTCCCGCCGCAAGCCCGCCCGCGACGGCCAGTTCCGCCTCGTGGTTGGCGCCGCCATTTCCCCCGTCCGCAAGCCCAGCGGCGAACTCGACCGCGACAGGATCATCGCCCATGTGGGCGAGTTGGTGCACGAGTCCGTGGACGTGGTCGCGGTCTCGACCGCCCACGGCCACACCGCCGGCGTCGGCGACGTGGTGAAGCTCATCCGCGGCGCCTTCAAGGACCTCACCATCATCGCCGGCAACGTCACCAGCGGTGAGGGCGTCGAGTTCCTCGCCGATTGCGGGGCCAACGCCATCAAGATCGGCCAGGGCCCCGGGTCCATCTGCACCACCCGCATCGTGGCCGGCGTCGGTATCCCCCAGCTGACCGCGCTCCACGTCTCGGGCCGCGGGGCGGCAAAGAAGGGCGTCCGGCTCATCGCCGACGGCGGCATCACCAAGTCGGGCGACATCGTCAAGGCTCTCACCCTCTCCGATGCCGTCATCATTGGCGGCCTGCTCGCCGGGTGCCGCGAGGCGCCGGGCGAGATCATGGAAATCTCGGGCAAGCTCTACAAACAATACCGCGGCATGGGCTCCCACGCCGCCATGAAGGCCGGTTCCGCCGCCCGCTACGGCCACGACAAGAACGACACGGTCCGCAAGGTCGCCGCCGAGGGCATCGAGGCCCTCAAGGAGGTCTCCGGCTCGGTGGACGACGTGCTCAACACCCTCATGGGCGGGGTCCAAAGCGGCATGGGTTACCTCGGCGCCAAGGACCTCGGCGAGTTGCGCCAGAAGGCCCGCTATGTGCGGGTGACACCCGCCGGCCAGAAGGAGGCCTCCCCGCACGACGTCATCGAGGTCGCCACACGCAGCGGCGGTTGATTTTACTGAAACAAAACCACGGGCCGAGACTCTCACCCCTGTATATGAAACGCTGTTGTTTACCCCGGTGGCTGGCGGCGTTTGCGCTGCTCGCGCTGCTGCCCGCGGCCCAAGCCACCACGATCATCGCCCCTGATTTCGACACCATGGTCGGCAAGTCCGACTACATCGTCCGGGCCGTCGTCAAGTCGGTCACCTCCCAGTGGCGCGACAATCCGGACAAGCCCGGCAGCCGCTATATCGGCACCCTCGTGGAGTTGGACGTAAAGGAAGTCATCAAGGGCACACCCCCCTCCCCGCTCGTGCTCGACCTCGTCGGCGGTCGCATTGGTGATCAGGAATTCACTGTCGATGGCGCGCCCAAATTCACCGTCGGGCAGGAAAGCATCCTCTTTGTGAAGGGCAACGGCCGCCAGATCGTCCCGTTGGTCGGCATGAGCCATGGCTTCTATCCTGTGCGCCGCGACAAGCGCACAGGTGAGGATCAGGTCATGCGCAGCGGTGGTCAGCTCATCTACAGTGAGAAGGAGCTGACGCAGCCCGAGTCCACCGTCAGCCCGGCACCGGTCCGCGACCCCAAGGCCCGGCCGCTTAATTCCTCCGAATTCGCCAACCGGATCCGCAAATCCAGCAAGTTCTCGGCCCGTGAAATCCTTGAATAACCTCCGGCGGGTTGGTCTGGCGCTGCTTGGCCTGGCGTCAGCGGCCACCTCCCTCGCCTTCGTCTTTTCGCTCAGCAGCACCGGTATGCCCATCAAGTGGCCGGCCGGAAACATTCCCATCACCATCATGCTCGGTGACACCACCACCCTGTTCGATGGTTCGAATTACAATACCAGCGCCCGGGCGGCCGCCCTAGCTTGGAACGGCGTGATTGGTTCGGCTCAGTTCCAAATCCAACTCGCAGCAGCTGGAGCTGCCACTGAGCAATCCGGCCTCAAACCGCCTCAGCCCCCGATAAATGAATTGGCTTTTGCCGACACCCTCTTCGGCAAGGATTTTGACACGAGCACCCTCGCCGTCACCACCGGATTCAGTTCAGGCAACGAGCGCACTGAGGCCGATATCACCTTCAATACGAAAAACTTTAAATGGGATTCCTATCGCGGATTCAGGCCGTCCAGCCTGTCGTCTGATACGATCGATATACAGCGAGTTGCCATTCATGAACTCGGGCACGTCCTCGGGCTCGACCACCCGGACCTCAATGGACAACCGGGCCGTAACGCCATCATGAACAGCCGCATCAGCCTGAACGTCGACACCATGACCGAGGACGATATCAACGGAGCCCAATCCCTTTACGGCCCGCGCGACCCGCTTGTCCCCGTCAACGACGCGTTCGCCAGCGCAATTGCCATTCCTCTTTCCAGCAATTCAATCAGCGTGAAGGGCGTCAACACCAATGCCACCAAGGAACCAAACGAACCCAGCCACGCATTCGACAGTGGCCAGAACCCCAAGCCCAACCCCGGCGGTCGCTCCGTCTGGTGGCGCTGGACCGCGCCTTCCGCGGGAGGTGTCACCATCGACACCAAAGGTAGTTATTTTGATACGATCCTTGGTGTCTATACCGGCTCCACCGTTTCCAGCCTCACACAGATCACCTCCAATGATGACGAGTCGATTCCCACCGGTCCCAATGACTCCACTCCCCATGTTCAGACCAGCAAGGTCACTTTTAATGCATCAAGTGGCACTGTCTACAGGATCGCCGTGGATGGGTTTAACAATATCGTGCAGAATCCCGCAGATACTGCTGGCGCAGACAATGGCGGCATAACGCTCAATCTCAACTTCACCGGCACCATCACGGGCACAGCTCCGGTCATCAGCACCCAACCGGCTAGCGTCACCGTGCTTTCGGGTGGCAGCGCTACTTTCTCAGTCACCGCCTCAGGCACCGAGCCGCTCGCCTACCAATGGAACTTCAACACCAACCCCGTTGCTGGTGCGACGAATTCCACTTTCAGCCTCTCCGGTGTCACCACCGGCCAGGCTGGCACCTACACGGTCACGGTCTCAAACGCTGTCGGATCAACGACGAGCACCGGGGCCACCCTGACGGTCAATACCCCCGCGCCGACCCCACCGCCCAGCACGGGTGGCGGAGGCGGTGGCGCGCCCAGCGTGTGGTTCTGCGCGGTGCTGGCTGCTCTTGGTTTATCCCGCTTCCTGAGTCGTCGGCCGTGACGCCGACAATCCGTCAGTTGCGGTTTCCTTGGCTGGTGCTCCTCGCCGCCCTCGCGGCGCTGATCTTCCAATTAGTGCCTGCGTGGCGCGCTTCCCTGCTCTACGACCGCACCGCGCTCGCGCACGGGGAACTGTGGCGGGCCTGGACCGGACACTTTGTCCATTTCGGCTGGCCGCACTTTGTCATCGATACCGGGCTGCTGGTCATTCTCGGCTGGCTGATGGAGGCTCGTTATCCGTGGTTTACGCGGCTCGGCCTGTGCCTCATGCCCGCCTTCATATCCGCCTCAATCTACCAGTTTGAACCGGATGTGACCCGCTACGCCGGGCTCAGCGCCCTGAACCTCGGTTTGCTGCTCTACCTGGCCGTGCAGGGCTGGCGCAGGGATTTGACCGACTGGTTCTGGCCGGCGGTGCTGGCGATCTATGTGGGAGAAGTGATATACGAGTATGTTCGCGGCGGCCAAGGGGGAGGGATGATCCGCTTTGACGACCCCAGCATCCGGATCGCCACCGGCGCGCACCTCGCCAGCGCCATGTATGCGCTGATCGCCTTGGCCGTGGCGCGCATCCGCCCGGTCAAAGCATCTTCTTGATCAACTTTCGCAGTACCGGCCGGATGTGCCGTGCCAGCGCCGGATTGGCGTAGCCGACCCACGCCACCGGCGTCGTCGTGTCGAGCGGCTGGCCCAGCTTGCCACCCAGCGGGGCCTCGATGACGCAACCAGCCTCCTGTGCAATAAGGGCTGTGCAAATGTCGTACGGATGACAGACCAACGCGGACTTGATCCGGAGTTTCTGGAAAACCAGCGGGCGCAAGTCGGCGAGGAAGCGGTCGTGTCCCGCCACCAGTTCATGGATCTGTCCGCCAGTGCAGATGTATTGGTCCTCAAAGACCAACGGTCCGGCCTCGTTGCCTCGCCCGTAGAGTTCCGCCCAAAGTCTTTCCTCAAGTTCTGCCAGCAGAGCCTTGCCCTCCGGGAAAAAGCGGCTGATCGAAGCAAACCCGCCCCGGCAGTCCCGGGCCCGGCTCGGCGCGACCTTGATCAACCGGCGCCGGCCGGAAACCAAATCGAGTGCCTCAGCCCGGACGCCCCGCCCTTTAACGGCACTGAGTTGATCGGAACGTCCTTGCCGACTGGTGGGCAGCTCGGTCATCGCCGCCACCAGGATGTCGCCCAGGTTGTTCTTCCCGCCCCGCTGCGGCGCGAGCGCACCGAGGATCCAGGCGCTGCGCTTGTCGTACATGATGTTCCGGGTCCCGTCGATCGGGTCGATGATGCACTTGAGCAGGGTGCGACCCACGGGTGTGCCCCGTGGGAACGTGGCCGCTTCGCCTCCCTCGAGTCCCTCCATGACGATCTCGACCGGCCACGCGCGCGGCCAGTGGGCGTCAAACCAAACCATCATGGCATGCTCGCTCAGCCGGTCGACGTGGTAGATGACATCGGCCGCCGTCACCGCGGCCACCCGCGCGAATTTCCGGGACTGCTTCACCCGCGCCGCCAGCAATGTGTCGCGGACATAGTCTTGCAACTGACAGAGCAATCGGCGGCAGCGCTCGAGTTCGCGGATGGTCATGCGGGGAGCAGAATAGCTCCTGTCCCGGCCCGGCGACGAGCGAATTTGGCGGTAGGGGCGGTTGCCCTCAACCGACCTTACCTTTGTGACTCAATTTGGCGTTGCCCGACTGTCCTCTGTCCCCTGTTCTCTGCCTTCGCCCTCTTCTCTTCTCGCTTTCTGCTCCCAGCTCAGATGCCACTCCTTCCCTTCCGCAGCCAGCTCATCGCCGATGTCGGCATCTCCCTTGGTGACGAGGGCAAGGGGCGCCTTATCCCCGAGATCACCGAGGAACTCCGCGGCACCTCCGCCCCGGTCACCGTCGTGCTCAAGGTCAACGGCGGCGCCAATGCCGGTCACACCGCGGGCGGCCTGAAGCTTAACCTGCTCCCCTCCGGCGTGGTCATGCCCGATGTGCCGCACTTGTGCATCGGGGCCGGGGTCGTCGCCGACCCGCGCAAGTTCCTCTGGGAGGCCCTGCCGCTCGAGAAGCGCGGCTACCAGGTCTTTTCGCGCCTCCTGATCGACGAGCGGACGATGATCACCGACCTCACCCACCGCCTGCTCGACCTGGCGGAGGAGGACTACCGGGTGCGCGTCCTCGGCGAGGAACAGCGCGGCTCCACCGGCCGCGGCATCTCCCCCGCCTACCGCGAGGAGACCGGCCACTGGCAGATGACCTACTCCGACTTCCTCGCCGGCCCGAATTTCTTCGCCCGGCGCCTCGCCCACCGCGCCGACCGCGCCTGCCGCGCCATCCAGCACGTCTATCGCGTGAGCGAGGACACCTGGCACGGCTTCTTCGAGAAACTCACCGCCGCCGAGACCAAGGCCAATGCCGAGTCCATCGAGGCCGGCCTGTTCACCAAGGCCGAGTTCGATTTCACCCGGTTCAAGGACGTCGCACCCTTCGCCCTCGATCTCAAGGTGCTAACCGACGTTTACTGGGCCGCCGGCCAGCGATTGAAGGCCCACATCGGCGAGGTGCGCGAACTCGTGCTCCGCGAACTCGCCGCCGGCCGCAGCGTCGTCGGCGAGTTCGGCCAGGCCTACTGGCTCGACAAGCGCCACGGCTACTCGCCCAACGTCACCGCCTCGCACACCTTCACGCCCGAGTTCTTCGAGAGCGCCAACATCCCCGTCCAGCCCATCCACACCATCGGCGTGGCCAAGGCTTACGACACCAAGGTCGGCACCCATACGTTTCTCACCAAGATGGACGACGCGGCCCCGCTTACCATCAAACTCAAGCAAATGGAATTCGGCGCCACCACCGGCCGCCAGCGCATGGTCGGCTGGTATGACGCCGTCGAGAAGGGCGACGTCCTCCGCTACGGCGGCTACCAGGACCTGATGATCAACAAAATCGACGCCCTCAGCGGCGGACACGAGTTGCTCATCTGCACTGCCTACGAGGACGCCGCCGGCAAACGCTTCGGCCATGTGCCCCGCAACGAGGCCCTGCGCAAAACGCTTCGCCCCGTCTATTCGAAGCACGCCGGCTGGACCGAGGATATCTCGGGTATCCGCAAGTTCGCCGATCTCCCGAAAAACGCCCAGCGTTACACCGCCGCGATGGTCCGCAGCCTCGTCCAGGTCGCCTACCCGGACATGCTCCCGGCCACGCTGCCTAATCTTCGCTACCTCGGCGTCGGCCCCCTGCCCGCCCAGATCATCAAGGACGTCCCGGCGACCAGCGACCTGATGAAGCTGACCTGATTCATCTGTCACACGATGAACCCCAAAGACAGTCCTCCAGCGAAGTTGCGGGACGGCGCACGATGCAAGGTGCTGAGCGGCACGCATGCCGGCAAGACAGGCGTCGTGAGAGACATCAACCTGAGCAAATCAGGATTCGTCACCATCACGGTCGTTCAGCCTAGCGGGGTCCGTTTCAAGACCCTGGCCAAGAACGTCGTCATCCCTTGAGTGCCTGATGCACTGGGCAGGCCTGGCGGCTGTCGATTGGGCGGTGTAGAATCAAGTAGCCAAAGACTTACTCGATTTTCTCGGAAGTTGATTTCCCGACCTTGTCCTGCCTCATCTGCCCTCGGACCATATTTTGAATTTATGCCCATGCTGCACCATCTCTCACTCGCCGTGAAAGACCTCGCCCGCTCGGCCGCCTTTTATGATGCCGCCCTCGCTCCGCTCGGCTATGTCCGCGTCTGGACCCACGAGACCACCGCAGGCTACAAGGAAGCTGCCGCGGGCTATGGCCGGCCGGGCGCCGACGACGAATTTGCCATCCGACTTCGCACCCAAGGACTCGTCGTGCCCGGTGAGGGCTTCCATGTGGCCTTTCGGGCGCCTTCGCGGGAGGCCGTGACCGGCTTCTATCGCGCGGCGCTGGAAAATGGCGGATGCGACAATGGCGGGGCGGGACTCCATCCTGAATACGGACCGGATTACTTTGCCGCCTTCGTTTTTGATCCCGACGGACACCGCATCGAAGCAGTCATCGTCGGAGCGCCCTGACCGGGCGCTGCAGCCCATGGGGCGAAGCCCTGGGGTGAGAGGATGATGCTCGTAACGGCTCCAGTCCCGCATAAGCTATGCTTTGTCGCCACTTCGTGGTGTCGACCAGCCAAGGAGGTCGTCATGAACAAGACTAGGATGATTGGATGGCCGTTCGGCGCGGCAATGGCCGCATCGATCGTCGTGTTGTTGCTCGGGATGTGCGTTTTCGGCTTTCGCCTTTCCAAGTGGAATGAGTGGCAGGGCGGAATCGTGGGAGTCCTGGCCACCTTGGCCGCGGTGGCAGCCGCAGTCTATGGTGTCAGGATCGCCCTGCGCGCCGGTGCAAGCGATTCCAAGTGACGAAGGGCAGCCGCAGCCAAACGCTTGCGCATTATCTCGCCGGCGTGAGCTGGAGCGACATGAACACCACCCGGTGGTCGCTGGCCTCGGTCGTGCCGGGTCCATCCCAGATTTTGGCCCGACCGCCGGCGACCAAGGGTTTCAGGCCCGGCGAGACGAGCAGGTAGTCGATGCGACTGTAGATGTCCTCTCTACGGAAATAGTGCGTCCAGGTCTCGCCCTTGGAGTCGGCCGCGCGGAGCAACTCCCCAATCTCGGTCTCGCCGCGTTTCTGCAGGGCGCGCACCGGCCGGGTCGTGCGTGTGTCATTCCAGTCGCCGCAGATGATGAATTTCGCCTTCGCCGGTTCGGGATAACGCGACAGCACGAGGTCGCGCACGGCTTCCGCTTCCAGGCCCCGTCGGATGCCGCCCTCGGGGTCGTCCTTCCGCTCCGTGTATTTGCTCTTCAGGTGGATCACGAACAACGAGACGTCACCCTCGTTGGTGGCAAAGATCACCTCAAGCACACCGCGCTTCACCACGTCGGCCTCGCCAAAATAAGTCAGTGGCACGGCGGCGTGACGGCGCACCTCCTTGAAAGGCACCTTCGCCAGCACGGCCACATGCCGGTCGGCATCCGCCGCCTCCAGCACGACGGCATGAGGATAATCCTGCCCGGCGGCCTTCAGCTCGCGCTGAAATTCGGCGAGGAACTCCGGCTTGCCCATCTCGCACACGGCCAGGACATCGGGGGCGATCCCGGCAATCACCTGCGCCAGGGCCGCCTTTTCCTTCTCTGGCTTCGGATAGGCCGGCCGGTAGACGCCCTCCACCATCCGGTCCGCAATGGTGTAGTTCTCGACGTTGTAGGTGGCGACCGTGAGCGCCGCCCGCGTTGCAACGCAGAGCAGCAGGTAAACCGCGGAATACACAGCAGTTCTCATATTCAGTGTGTTCCGTGTCTTCTGTGTTTACTCTCTCAACTTTGCAACGCCCGCTCTCTTTCTACCAGTGTCGGGTGAGAGTAATACACCGCGCTGTAGAGCGGGTGCGGCGTGAGGTTGGAGAGGTTTTTCTGAGAGAGCTTGCGGAGCGCGCCCGAGAGCGACGCCGGTCCGCCCATGGCGTCACGGGCAAAGGCGTCGGCCTCGTACTCGTGCTTGCGCGACACCCAGTTGCCGAGGGGCGCGAACCAGAATGTTGCCAGCCCGCCCAGCAGGCCGAAGAGCAAAAACGTCGGCGCGGTCGCCCCGGCGGGCAGGCCGAAGGCGGTGTTGAACCACGGGGCCGAGGTAAGCCACGCGATGGCGGCGAAGGCGGCCAATTGCAGGAGCGCCATCGTCACCAGCCGCTGCGGGATGTGGCCGCGCCGGTAGTGCCCAATCTCGTGCGCCAGCACCGCCTCCAATTCCTCCTGCGCGAGTTGGTTCATGAGGGTGTCGAACAGCACGATGCGGCGGAACCGGCCGAAGCCTGTGAAGAAGGCATTGGAGTGCGCGGAACGCTTGGAGCCGTCCATCACCTCGATGGTCTGCGCCCGGAAGCCCGTGCGGTCGGACAACGCCAGCAGGCGGGTGCGCGGCTCGCCCTCGGGCAGCGGCGTGAGCTTGTTGAAGAGCGGCAAAATGAGTTTCGGGTAGAGCACCAACATCAGCAGCTGGAAGCCGAACAGAAGGACGAACCCCCACACCCACCACCACGGGCCCACCCAACCGACAAGGGCCAGCAGCGCCCAGGCCAGCGGGAAGCCGATCGCGAGGCCGAGCAGCGTGGACTTGACCTGGTCGGTGAGCCAGAGCCTCAGCGTGCTCTGGTTGAAGCCGTATTTTGCCTCGAGTCGGAATTGCGCCCACCACGCCAGCGGCAAGCTCGGCAGGCCGAGCAAAATCATCGTCACGACTAGAAAGAGAGAGCCGCTCCAGGCCGCACCGGGCGCAAGGGCGTCGAACTTCGCCCACAACCACGGCAGCAAGCCGCTGAACACGGCGATGGCCAGCACCGCGGCCTCGTAGATCATCTCCAGCGAACCGAACCTGCTCTTGGCCAGGGTGTAATCGGCGGCCTTGGCGAAGGTCGCCTCGTCCATCACGCCGGTGAGCGCGCCCGGCAGCACCCCGGCATGCCGCTTCACTTCGGAACGGTTGAGCGCCTCGAGGCCCAGCTGGGCGGCGAGGCGGGCAATCATCAATCCAACAACCGTGAGGGGCAGCCAATGCATGGCTGGACTGGACGCTGAAATCAGTTCCGCGCCAATCCTAAATCGCTGACTCCCAGCAGTCCGCCAAAGATTTATTGAAATCATGGGGGCCGGACTCACAGTGGGCGCGTGGATTCAGACAAGACCGCAAAACTGAGTTTCGAGGCCGCCCTCACCAAGCTTGAAGCCATCGTCGACTCGATGGAACAGGGCGAGGTGCCGCTGGCCGAGCTGCTGGCCAAATACGAGGAGGGCAGCAAGCTGCTCAAGGTCTGCGAAGGCCGCCTCAAAGACGCCGAGCTCAAGATCGAGAAGCTGAAGAAGGCCAAGGACGGCAGCACCGCCTTCGAGACCTTTGAATCCACCCGCGCGGAATGACCGCCGGTTCCCTGATGAACACCCCTTCGTCCGTCCCTCCCCTCCTGCCCGGCATCACCGGCCCCGCCGACGTCAAGGCCCTCGCCCCCACGCAACTGCCGCAACTCGCGCAGGAGATCCGCGAAGAATTGATCGAGGTCACCTCGCGTAACGGCGGCCACATCGGCCCCAATCTCGGCGTCGTCGAGCTGACCATCGCGCTGCACCGTGTGTTCAACACGCCGGAGGACCAACTGGTTTTCGACGTGGCCCACCAGGGTTACGTGCACAAGCTGCTCACGGGCCGCGGCGGCGAATTCTTCGCCAAGCTCCGCAAGACCGGCGGCGCCTCGGGTTTCCTGTACCGGCGCGAGAGCCCGCACGACGCCTTCGGGGCCGGCCACGCGGGCACCGCCCTCTCCGCCGCGCTCGGCATGGCCACGGCCCGCGACCTGCGCGGCACTCCGGAGCATGTCATCGCCGTCTGCGGCGACGCAGCCTTCACCTGCGGCGTGACCATGGAGGCGCTGAACAACGTCGTCAGCTCCACCAAGCGCCTCATCGTGATCCTCAACGACAACGAGTGGTCCATCGCCAAGAACGTGGGCGCCATCGCCGGCTACCTGAACAAGATCAGCACCAACCCGACCTACAACAAGCTGCACCACGACATCGAGGGGTTCTTCAAGAGCTTCCCCAGCGGCGTGGAGATGAACAAGGTCTACACCAAGTGGAAGCGTGAGACGAAGGACTTCTTCGTCGAGTCGTCCCTCTTCGAGAAGTTCGGCCTGCGCTACCTCGGCCCCGTGGACGGCCACAACATCGACGCGCTGGTCAAGAACCTGGTATTCGCCAAGCACTGCGACGTGCCGGTGCTCGTCCACGTCCTCACCAAGAAGGGCAAGGGCCTCGAGCCGGCGGTCGCCTCGCCGGAGAAATTCCACGGCGCCAGTCCCTTCGATCCCGACACCGGTGAGAACGTGCGACCCATCCCCGGCACGCCGCCGAACTACCAGGATGTCTTCGGGGCCGCCCTCGCCCGCTTCGCCCGGCAGAATCCCAAGGTGCTCGGCATCACCGCCGCCATGCCCGCCGGCACCGGCCTGTCCCTCCTCGCCAAGGAAGTGCCCGGACAGTTCTTCGATGTCGGCATCGCAGAGGAGCATGCGGTGCTCTTCGCCGCGGGTCTCGCGACCAAGGATTTCCGGCCGGTGTGCGCGATCTATTCGACGTTCCTCCAGCGCGCCTACGACCAGATCATCCACGACGTCTGCCTGCAGAACCTGCCGGTCACGTTCTGCCTCGATCGTGCCGGCCTCTCGGCCAACGACGGGCCCACGCACCACGGCTTGTTTGATCTCAGTTACCTCCGGTGCGTGCCGAACGCCACGGTCATGCAGCCCAAGGACGAGGACGAGTTGGTGGACATGCTGCACACGAGCCTGCACCTGCCAGGGCCGGGTTTTATCCGTTATCCGCGCGGCGCCGGCACCGGCGCCTCGGTCAAGGCCGACCCGGTCCTGCTGCCGGTCGGACAGGCGGAGGTGCTGAGCGTGGGCACCCAGATCATCATCTGGGCCTTGGGCGGCATGGTGCAGGACGCGCTCAAGCTGGCCCAACGCCTGGAACGCGAGGAACAAATCTCCGTCGGCGTGGTGAACGCCCGGTTCGTCAAGCCCCTCGACCGTAACCTGCTGCTCAGCCAGGCCGCCGTGGTGCCATTGATGGTCACGATGGAGGACCATGTCCTCGCCGGCGGCTTCGGCAGCGCAGTGCTCGAGGCCCTACAGGAGGCGCACTGCGACACGGCAGTCGAGCGCATCGGCTGGCCCGATGAATTTGTGGAGCACGGCAACAGCGTTGATTTGCTCCGGGCCGCCCACGGGCTCGCCCCCGACGAGATCGCCCGCAAGGTGATCGCTCGTTGGCGCGGACTCGCGTCGCAGAAGCCCTCGGTGGACGTGCGCTAAAAAGCCGCGCCCCTAACGGGTGCGCGGCTGGAAGTGACGGCGGAGCCAGACTTACTTCGTGGCTTCTTTCTTCTTCTCGATCTTGCCGCTGCCCTTGCACATTTCGCAGTTGTTGCCGGCCTTGGCGGCCTCGGCGCAGCACTCGTGGGTGCATTTTTCACCTTTGGCCTCGGCCTTGGCGCAGCACCCGGCGGGCTTGGAGACAGGTTCCTTCTTTTCTTCACCGGCCTGGACGGCGGCGGCGATAAAACCAGCAACTGCGAGGGCAAGAATCAGACGTAGGGATTTCATGGGGGTTGGGTTGGGGGTTGTTGGGTTGGAGCTCTTGTCAGACTGGGAAATTTCTGCCTGGTTCCGTCGGGCTGGCCCGCCGGCCGTAGCTGGTGGGACGTAATGGCATGGGAGATGCCCTCCTTCGCCGAGGTTTCGGAGGGCACTTTTCTTTCCACTAAGGAAAGAAAAGTGGTGCGGGCGGAGGGAGTCGAACCCTCCTCTCATGCTTGGGAAGCACGCATAATACCGATATACTACGCCCGCAAAGAACAACCGGACTAAAGCCCTCCACGACCGCCTCGGCAAGTCATGAATAGCTCCGCCGGCCGTCCAGCGAGCTCTTGAGCGTGACCGCGTCCGCGTAAAGCACGCCGCCCCCGCTGGGCAGGCCGAAGCCGATCCGCGTGACCTTCACGCCCGCCTTGGGCAGGCGTTCGGTGAGATAATGGCAGGTCGCCTCGCCCTCCACGTCGTTGGACAAGGCCAGGATAAGCTCGGTGACCTCACCCGTGGCGATGCGCTGGAGCAGCGGGGCGAGATTCAAGTCCTCCGGTGCCACCCCGCGGATCGGCGACAACTTGCCGTGCAAGACATGATACCGGCCTCGATAGGCGCCCGAGCGCTCGATGGCACCTAGGTCTTGGACATTTTCCACAACGCAGACCTGGCCGGTGCGGCGCTTCTCGTCCGCGCAGACGGGGCAGTGCTCCGCCTCGGACAAATTGCCGCAGACCGAGCAGCGGCGCACTTTTTTAGCCGCGGATTCCAAGGCGGAGACGAGTTCGGGCAACCGGCCCGGCTTCTCGACCAGCAGATGCAGGGCGATGCGCTCGGCCGAGCGAAAACCGATGCCCGGAAGCTGCTTCAGCTGCTTCTGCAGGGTCTCAAGCGCGGGCGTCATCGGTCGGCGGTCAGAACATGCCGGGCACCTGGAACGCCGACGAGATGCGCTGCATCTCCGAGTCGTTGAGCTCCTTGGCCTTGGTCGCGGCCTCGCGCACGGCGTTGAGCAGGGTCTCCTCGACCAGCTTCGCGTCCTCCTTGAGGAACTCGGGGTCGAGCTTCACCGCGAGGAATCTGCCCGCCCCGTTGATCTTGATCTGTACGGCCCCGCCGCCGCTGGAGACATCGATTTCGCGGGTCTCGAGGGACTTTTGCATCTCCTCGATCTTCTGCTGCATTTTCTTCGCTTGTTTGAGCAATGTGCCTACGCCGGCCATGGGAATAAAAGTTGAGGGTTGAGAGCTGAGAGTTGAGAGGCGAAAAGTGCTAACGCGACAACAAATTTTCAAAGCCGGCCCGGTAGTCGGGGTAACGCGGGTGCCAAGCCAGCATCCGCCGGATTTTGTCGCTGGCGATGATGCGGTCGGGCGTCGGGGTACCGCCGCGCCGGGCCGCGGTCGCGCCGTCAAAGGCCGGGGCCGTGCGGCCGAGTTGCTGCGCCAGCCACTGGACAACCTCGGAACGCAGCGCGGGGGCCGGGTCGGCCACGTTGAAAATTTCGCAACGAACCGCAGCTGGGGCCTGCAAACAGGACAGGATTGCCGCCACAATGTCATCCCGGTGCGCGAGATTCAACCGGTGCGCGCCCGAGCCGTTCAGCGTGGCCGTGCCTTCGCGCAACTGGTCGAGCAGGTGATGCCGGCCCGGTCCATAGATGCCGGCCAACCGGAGAATGAACCACCGGGCGGCGGCGCGGGCGGGCAGGTTTTCCAGCAGCATTTCCGATTCGCGGATGATGGCGCCATTGGAAGTGGCGCCGGAGGCATCGGCCTTTTCATCCACGGTGACACCCCCGCC
>Ga0255338_1004338_pt1 | contig 14866 bp, 3 predicted proteins | sample MeOH1_35cm_T4_19_FD_203715 | JGI IMG/M metagenome (GOLD analysis project Ga0255338, IMG submission 203715) | Sandy soil microbial communities from University of British Columbia, Vancouver, Canada - MeOH1_35cm_T4_195 | ecosystem: Engineered > Artificial ecosystem > Sand microcosm > Unclassified ...
ATCTTGCGTCGGGAACCCTTTCTGGAGAGGTGGGTGAGCGGCTGAAACCGACGGTTTGCTAAACCGTTGTACGGCGTAAAGCTGTACCGAGGGTTCGAATCCCTCCCTCTCCGAGCTTTTATTAATAGATGTTAAGGATGCTCGGGTCTTAGGGCGGCAGGTAAGTCATCGCGCCGACTCCGAGTTTTTTTACAAAGGTACGGCCGGGCCTCCTCGCGGGGCCCGGCCGGTCTTTTTTTAGAAGAGGAACATGGCCTTGACGCTGCCGCCGTCCCAGGCCTTGCCCGGCTTGTCGACGTCGAGGACGCCGCCCAAGGTGATGAGGCCGGCCGACCCGAACTTGACCTCGAGCGAGGCGCCGAGCTTGGCCTCGCCCACGGACTCGTAGCGCTCGGGCCCGGCGCCGCCGGGACGGCGGACCCGGTTCTCGCCCACGGAGAAGGAGGGGGAGAGCTCGCTCGTCAGGCGGGCGCTCAGGCTGCGGCGCCAGCGTAGGTAGGGCTGCACCTCCCAGCGGCGGTAGAAGGTCCCCGACGCGGGGGAGCCCGGTATGTCGGCGCGCGCGGCGCGCAGGAGGAAGGCGGCGCCCGGCTCGAGCTCGTCGTTCGGGCCGGGATGGACGCGGGCCGAAGCGGACAGCTCGTGGACCTTGCGCCGGGCCTCCTCGGAGGTCCCCGTCCCGCCGGGAGCCACGGTGTTGATCTTCGCCTGCTCCTCGTAAGAGTAGCGCACCCTCGGGGCCCAGCCTTCGTCCGAGCCGGCCTCCGCGCGGCCGCGCAGGCGCCGGTAGAAGAAGGAGCGGCGCTCGTCGGGGACCAGGCGCCGCGTCGGCTCGTCGAGATCGCCGGCCAGGCGCAGGCTCCAGGCGCCGAGGGGCATCTTGAAGGAGACCTCGTCGGTGTACGGCTTGAGGGAATAGCTCTGGGTGGTGCTGCCGCGCCCGTTGAGGTTCCAGTCCACGGCAGACCGACGCGCCCGCGCCTCCCAGGCCCCGCGTTTCCAGCGGATGCCCATACCGATGTCAGAATCTTCTTTCCGATAGGTGGGCTCGCCGAACACTTCCGCCGACCAGCCGGCGCCGATCTCGTGCTCGAATTCGAGCCAGTGGTGGGACTCCTGGCGGTCCTTGTCCGAGAGCTCCACGAAACGAAAGCGGAACTCGAGTTTGGGAGTCAGGCGGCGCGTGAACAGCAGGGTCTGGTCCAGGTACAGGTCGCAGCAATCAAGGCTCGCTCCGTTGACGCGGTAGCCGCCCGACGACGCGGACCAGGCGTCATCCCACGCCCTGGACCACGCGAAGCTGTTGAGGTCCAGAAAATATTCCGAATCGAACAAAGGTTCCGTGTCGGTCCGATCCATCAAGGATCGTGTAAAAGTGGCATGGCCCGGGATCGCCAAAAAAATCAAAACGGCGGGAATCATAAACCGCATCACGCCGTTATTATAGAATCTCACGGATGACCCCCGCCGAATTCTGGCCTTACTATGTGTCTCAGCATCTGAACCCCATCAATCGGCGTCTTCATGCCGTCGGAACAACCATTGGGCTCGTCCTGGGAATCGTGGCCCTCGTAACGAGTAACCCATCCGTTGCCGTTCTAGCCGTTGCCGTCGCTTATGGCTTCGCCTGGGCCGGTCACTTCTTCTACGAAAAGAATCGGCCTGCGACGTTCACTTATCCGTTGTTGTCCCTGCAGGCGGACTTCCGCATGTATTGGCTTACGCTGCGCGGCGAGATGGACACCGAGATCCTGCTCCTGATGAAGGAGCTCAAGCGCCTGCGTCAGGCTTGAAGAACGCCGCGAGCTCGTCCAGCCCGTTGAGCTTCTTGCACGGCGGCAAAGATCGCAAGAAAATCTTCCCGTACCCCTTCTTGAGCACCCTCGAGTCCAGGCACACCACCGCCCCGCGATCGGTGCCCGTACGGATGAGCCTCCCGAACCCCTGCCTGAACTTCATCACCGCGCGCGGCAGCGACCAGTCCTTGAAGTAGTCCCGCCCGTTCTCCTCGAGCCAGCGCCTCCTCGCTTCCTCCAGCGCCGACGAGACGTTCGGGAACGGGAGCTTGACCAGAACCACGCAGGAGAGCGCCTCTCCCGGCACGTCGATCCCCTGCCAGAAGGTGTCCACGCCCAGAAGAACCGCGTCGCCGGCGTTCTCGAACTCGCGCACCAACGCTTCATGTCCCGAGGCACCCTGGGCCCACACCGGCCGGTCCGGGATCTTCTTGCGCAGCATGCCGTGGACCTTCTTGAGCAGGCGCCAGGACGAGAAGAGCAGGAACACCCCGCCCGGCACGCGCGCGACGATGTCGGCGCACATCTGGGCCACGGCGGCGGCGTGGGCCTCCTCGTCCTTGGGGTCGGGGATGCCCTCAACGGCCCAGAAGGCGGCCTGCGTCGAGTAGTCGTACGGCGAGTCGAGGACGAGCTCCCGCGCCTCGGGCAGCCCCACGCGCGACTTGAAGTCCTTGAGGCCGTCGCCGGTGGACAAGGTCGCCGAGGTGAGGATGGCGGGGATGCCGCGGGAGAACAGGCCCTCGGCCAGGCGGCGGCCCACGTCGAGCGGGGCGGCGCGCAGCTCCGGGCCCGTGCGCGGCCAGGCCACCCAGCGGGCGGTCGCCGACGAGTCCGGCTTGAGCACGGCCATCAGGTCGTGGCCGAACTGCGCCACGCGCGCGTGGAGCATGCGCATCTCGGTCTCGTCGGGGCGGCCCTCGGCGGCGGCCGCGGCCTCCGCCAGCGCCTTGTCGAGGGCGAGGAGCTCGGGCGGCGGGGCGTCGGGCGTGTGCTCGAGCAGCTTGCCCTGGTTCTCCTCGTCGGGGGCGTTCAGGCCGCTGCTCTTGGCGAGGTCCTCCAGGAACCGGCCGAGGCCGGAGGCGGCCTCGTCGGCGAGCGCCGACAGGGACTCGTCGGCGTACAGCTTGGCGGCGACGCGCACCTCCTCGGTCAGCGCCACCGCGCGGCCGAGGCCCGCGGCCACGCCGTAGCGCGCGGACGCCGCGTCCTCCAGGTTGTGCGCCTCGTCGAGGATCATCGCGTCGGAGGGGGGCAGGCGCGCGCCCGACAGCAGCAGCGCGTGGTTGACGACGAGGATGTGGGCGCGGTCGGCGCGCTCCCGGTCGCGCCGCCACAGGCAGCGGTCCCAGTACGGGCCGCCGGGGCCCATGCAGATGTCGGTGTCGCGGGCGACGCGGTCCCAGAGGTTCTGCGGGATCAGCTCGGGAAGGTTCGAGCGGTGGCCGGTCTGCGCGTCGCGCGTCCATGTGTCCAAGCGATCCAAGGTCTCTTTGCCGGTCTCGGAGACGGTGTCGGGTCGCGCGCGAAGACGCGCCAGCCGTTGGACGCACAGGTAATTGTCCGCGCCCATCAGCATGGCGTAGCGAAGGGGCAGGCCGAGTGCCTCGAGCGCCTTCGCGGCCGTGGGAAGCTCGTGGTTGAGGAGCTGTTCCTGAAGAGCGCGAGTATGCGTGGACACGATCACGCGCCGGTCGTGCGTCACCGCCCACAACGCCGCGGGAAGCAGGTACGCGAGGCTTTTCCCGACGCCGGTGCCCGCCTCCACGACGAGGTCCCCGCCGCGCTCGAGCGACTGCCACACCGCCCCGGCCATCGCCTCCTGGGGCGGGCGGGGCTCGTAGCCGGAGCGCGCGCGCGCCAGAGCGCCTTCAGGCCCGAACAACGCGGCGAGGTCCATGGGCCATTGTAGTATTTCGCCCCATCGGGGTCAGACCTCCCGTTGGCGCCATCGTTCTGTCGCTATGGCCACCTTGTGTGTGAAGGTAGCCATAGGAAAGTCGCGATATCGCGAAAGTCAGGCGGGACGAAAGGTCAGCGCGACGCCAGACGCATGACTAGAGAGGACTCGCCGGGCATGTTGGGGACGAGGTCCTTGAGGGCCTGCTCGGCGGCGCGGCGGGCGGCGAGGGCGGCGGAGAGGGAGGCCTGGGCGGCGGCGATGTCGGCGTCGAAGGCGTCGGCCTTCGCCTCGGGGCGGGCCTCGAGCTTCTTGAGCTCTTCTTCATAGAGGCGCAGGCGCGCGTCCTGGCCCTCGGCGCCGAGCTCGAGGAGGTAGCTCATCACGACGCGGTCGGTGGCGGCGCGGCGCGGGTCGGCGGAGAGGGTGCCGCCGGCTTCGCCGGCGCCGAGGCCGAGCTCGGCCAAAGCGGCGAGGAAGGCGGCGCGGCCGGTCTCCGAGCGGACATAGGCCTCGGCGTAATTGCCGGCGCGGCCGCGCACGGTCTCGAGCGTCTCGCGGCGGGCGCCGCCGCGGAAGGCGGAGAGGGCCTCGGCGCGGGAGGCCTCGCGGTCCTCCTGGGCCCACCGGGCCTCGCGCATCAAGGCGCCGGAGCCGAAGATGAGGTTGAGGCGGCCGTCCACGGTGCTCGGGTCCTTGGAGTGCTCTCCCTCGCCGGGGTTGAGCGCGCCGTCGTTGTCGACGACGGAGGGGAACTGGCTCGGGTCGAAGTAGCGCTGGACGGGGTCGGGGAGCAGGCCGAGGACGTCGATGGCGTGGAGCAAGGTCCCGCCCGGGCCGCGGCGCACGGACGCCCCGCCCTCGCCGCGGCGGGCGTAGGCGCCGCCGAGGTAGCCGTGCTGGTTCGGGTCGCGCCCGGTGATCAGCTCGATGGGGATCTGCACGACGCCGCGCGGCAGCTCGAAGAGGAGGTCGGGCCACTGCCCGGGGGAGTAGGCCCAGTGACGGGCGGCGGTGGCGGCGCGGCGCGCCGAGGAGAGACGGGCCTCCTCGAGCTCGCGGCCCAGGGTGACGGAGAAGCCGGTCTCGGGATCGATCCAGCGCTTGGGCTTGGCCGTCGGGGCGTACTCGGCGTCCGTGTCCTTCCACACGCGGCCGGAGGCGTCCTCCACCCACCAGCCGCCGGCCTTGCGGGACAGGGACTCCTTGTCGTTGAAGACGCGGCGCACGCGGCCCTGCGCGTCGGTCTCGAGGGCCAGAGGCGCCTCGCCGAGCCAGGTCACGGCGGTCCCGCCGAGCGCGACCGTCTTCGAGCCCACGCGCGCGGCGACGACCGTCCCGTCCTCGCCCAGGCCGACCGAGAGGTCCGCGGTCTTGTGGAAGGTCCACTTGTGCGACGGGTCCTTCGGGTCGCGGGCGGCGTCGGCGGCCTTCTCGAGCTCTTCCTTGTCGAGGTACACCGCGGCGACCTCGCCGCCTTCGTCGAGGGCGAAGCCCCACGAGGAGAGCTTGAGCTTGAGCCAGCCCGCGCGGCGGGCGGCGAGCGCCTGCGCCTTCGCCTCGGCGGCCAGCGCGAGCAGGCCGGCGCGGCCGAGCTCGGCGCGGCGGTAGGAGGCGGAGGCGCCCGAGGACTCCAGCGCCTCGAGCGAGGGATAGGCGGAGGGGTCGGGGGCGGGGCCGTCCACGCGCACGAGCGAGATCAGCTCCGAAGGAGCGCGAAGCCGCGCCGCGGGGACGGGGACGGCCTTGCGCAGGCCGGTGCGAGGGTCGGGGCGGGACTCGAACCACAGGACGCGGCCCTCGCCCTCGAGGCGGCGCAGGTCGCCCAAGGTCAAGGACGAGCCGGCGGCGGCGCCGTCGAGCACGACCTCGGTGCTCGTCAGGGCCCGGTCGAGGGCGGCGCGGCGGGCGGCCTCGGCGCGGCGGGAGCGCGCCTGCTGCAGGCGCTCGCGGGCGGCGTCGTCGCCCTCGACGACCTCGGACCAGCCGGCGTCCAGCGCCTCGTCGGCGGTCTGTGGAGGCCTCCCGACCCAGAGCTCGGGGGCGACGAAGCGGCGGCCGGCCAGGTCGCTGACGCGGCCCGCGGCCTCCAGGCGCTTGACGTCCGCCGGGGAGGACCACTTCACGCCGTCCTTGCCGCGCAGGGCGACGAGCGCGGGCAGCGCCTCGGTGCGGCCGATCCAGCGCGCCTTCATGCCGCGCAGGAAGGCGACGGTCTCCGAGGCGGGGGCGATCTCGCGCGTCTCGGAGGGGTCGAAGCGCAGGGCGAGGAGGCGGGACTCGCCGAGGGCGATCGCCGCGTCGAGCGTCAGCAGGCCGCGCCCGTACTGCAGGCGGTCGCGGCGGCGGGCGAGGCTCGCGCGCACGCCGAACAGGCCGTCGAGGGAGCGCGTCCAGGCGGCGTCGGCGGCCGCCTCGGGCAGCTCGAGCGTGCGGGCCAGCTCCGCGTCGAAGGCGTCGAGGGCCGAGACATAGGCGTCGAGCGCCTTGTCCTTGAGCAGGTGGTCGGTCGGCGAGCCGGAGCGCGACAGCCACGCCGCCTGCGCCTCGCGGCGCAGGCGCGAGACGGTCGCGTCGAGCTCGATCAGGCGGCGCACGGGCTTGTCGAGGGCGGGCGGCGCCTTGACGGCGGACCAGTAGACGAGGGAGAGCTCCGCGCCGACCGCGCCCTCGCGCGCGAGCACCGAGCCCTCGGCCTCGGCCGCGGCGCCGGCCTCCTGGCGCAGGAAGCCCATCAGGCCGGTCCACGACGAGCCGCGGGACGGGTCGCCGGCCGAGAGCTCGGCGAGTATGCGCTCCAAGGTCCCCTCGATGAGGCGGCGGCGGCCCTGCAGGTCCACCTTCATCAGGCGCTCGAGGCGCTCGGCGGGGTCGTAGTCCTCGCTGCGCACCGCCGCCGAATCGCGCGCGGCGATCCGGTAGCGCTCGACGAGCACGCGCAGCTCGGCGCGGATGGACTCCGGCGCGCCGGCGAGGAGCTCGTCGTTGCGGCGCTCGAAGTCGGCGTCGAGCAGGCGGTCGGCCCACCAGGCGAGCAGGCGGGCGCGGGCGGTGCGCTCGGCGGGCTCGAGCGGGTCCCGCCCGCCGTCGGAGGCGCGCGGGCGGGCGTAGACGGAGGGCGTGACGCCGAGGGCCGTGAGCTCGGCGGTCAGGCGGGCGAAGTCCTCGGCCAGCGCCTGGGTGCCGGCGACGAACTCGAACTGCGCGCGGGAGGTCTCGGCCTGGGCGTCGGCGATCTCGGAGACCGGCGAGAGCCTCAGGCGCACGCGCTCGACGGCGCCGAGCAGGTTGCGGCGGGCGGCGAGCTCGCGCAACCGGAGCGCCGCGACGAGACGGGTCTTCTCGGCGACGGAGGCCATGAGCGTGTGAAGGAGCAAGGACAGGCTCTGCAGGCGCTGGGAATCCTCGAGCTCGCGGCGCAGGGCGTCGTCGATGACCTCGACGAGGCCGGCGCGCACGCGCTCGGGGTCCGGCGCCTCGAGGAAGGCGCCCTGCACCCACGAGCCGCGGAACAGGCCGATGGCGGCCAGCGGCGTGAAGCCGCGCGAGCTCATCTTCTCGGCGAGCAGGTCGGCGCGCAGCTGGGGCAGGCGGTCGCGGCCGGCGAGCTCCTCGGGCAGCCCCTGCGTGAACAAGGTCTTCTGGAGGAGGTCGAGGTCGAAGGCCTCGGCCTCGGCGACCTCGCGCGCGGCGGCGGAGGCGAGGTCCCCGTCGGAGTGCGCGGGCAGGAGGGCCAGCAGCGCCTCGGGCGGCGTGCCGGGGGGAAGGTGGAGGAAGGCCGCGGTCTCCGCCAGGTCGCGGGCGACGCGGGCGCGGGCCGCGTCGCCGATGCCCACGCCCTCGGACCAGCGCATGAGCGCCGCGTCGAAGCGCAGGCGGGCCAGCGCCATGTCGGCGCGGGCGCGGGCGGCGGCGGCCCCGGAGCGGCGGACCTCGTCGGCGCGCTCCTCGCGCAGCTTGGCCAGGGCCAGCATCGCCTCGGGCGGGGTGGACGGGCTGCGCAGGCGCGCCTCGAGCCAGCCCTCGACGAAGCTTTGGCCGATGGGCTCGCCGCCCAAGGTCTGGCGGTGGTCGTAGAAGCGGATCGAGCCCATCGCGTCGAGCGGAGGGCCCGCCTCGAAGGCCCCCAGGTCGCGGGAGTCGAACTTCGGCGGCGTCTGGCGCAGGGCGGCTTCGCGCAGGCGGTCCTGGAGCTCGGCGTAGGAGCCGGGGACGGCCGCCGCCTCCTCGGCCTTCGCGCCGCCCCAGACGGCGATCTGCGCGCGGACCATCGCCTCCTGGCGCTCGAGCTCCAGGGCCCGCGCGCGGGAGGCGGCGTCGCCGCGGCCGGCGAGCGCGGCGCGCGCGGCGCGGATGCGGGACAGCTCGGAGGAGAGGGAGGAGCGCATCGCGGGCAGGGCCTCGTCGAACGCCTCCAGGGCGCGCTCCGCGGCCAAGGTCCGCTCGCGGGCGATGGCGACGATCTCCGGGGAGGGCAGGCCGTCGCCGGACAGCGCCGAGATCAGGCGCCCGAGGGAGCGGCCGACCATCGAGATCGGGTCGAGGCGCAGGCGGTCCACGCGCAGGCCCTTGTCCACCGCGGCCTCGACCGCGCGCGCGATCTTCAGGCGCGACTCGAGCGCGTCGCGCGACGCGGCGGCGGGCTGGAGCGCCGCGGAGCGCGCGGCGAGGGAGGCCAGCGCGGACTCCGCGTCCACGGTGAGGCCCAGCTGGGAGTCGAGCGGGCGGCCGAGCAGGTGGTTGGCGGCGACCTGCGCCTCGCGCATGCGCGCGTAGAGATCGGTCAGCTCGGCGCGGGCGGCCCGGAGCCTCTCCGCGGCGCCGGGGGTGCCGTCCTGCGCGGCCTCGAGGGCGGGGATCAATTCTCCGCGATAGAGCGCGATCTGCTTGGCGGCGTAAGAGGCCTCGAGCAGGGCGCGCGTGAGATTGAGCGCCATATCGGCGGCGGCTTTATCTTGAAGCCGCGTGTACATGTCCGCCTCCGCGCCGCGCCGGCCCGCGTCGAGCTGGCGCAATTCCTCGGGAGCGAGCTCGATGCCGACGACGGGGAGCACCGCGAGCCCGGTGAGGCCGAAGGCGGGGATCAGGGCGACGCCCGCCGCGGTGATGTTCGCCCCGACGGACAGGTCCACGTCCACCTTGCGGATGCGCCGGTCCGAGGCCTCGAGCAGCTCGCGGGCGGCCTGCGAGCGGCGCGCGAGCGCTTCCCAAGAAGCGGATCTCGCCACGGCCTGGTCGAAGGCCGCGTTCATGGTCTCGGGCTCGTCGCGCGTCTCGCCGCGCGGGCTCCCGGACTCCTGGGCGGCGTCGAGCGTGGACCACGCGTCGTACAGGGAGCCCTCGATCCCGCAGGTCAGCGCGTCGGTCGCCGCGTCGAGCCAGCGCCGCGCGCGGGCGCGCAGCTCCGGCGCGCCGATCAGCGCGTTGCGGTACAGGCGGATGCCGTCGGACAGCTCCAGGCGCGCGGCGGAGGCGGCGGCCTCCGCGCCGCGGGCGCGCTCGTTCCAGCCGCGCGCGGCGATCTTCTCCGACTTCGCGCGCAGGCGCGTGGACCTCATGCGCGCGGCCATCTCGAGTATGGCGGCCTGGGACTGGAGCGTGAAGGCCTCGTTGACCTTGCCCTTGGTCGGGTCGTAGATGGGCAGGCGCACGGTCACCGCGACGCCGAGGGCCTGGCTCGACATCAGGTCCGGGAGCTGGGCGCCGACGCCGATGGTGAACTTCTCGATCCAGGGGATCCAGTCGAGCACCGCGAGCGAGGCCTCGGGGACCTTCATCGAGGTCCGCGCGCGGGCGAACAGGTCGCCGAGGCGCCCGGAGGAGGAGAGCGAGCGCGAGACCAGGCGCAGGACGCGGTCGAGGTCGTTGGGGTTGATCCCGTCGAAGGGGAGGGGGTCCTCGGGGCCGCGGCCGGTCAGGGCGGCGTACCGCAGGCTCGCGCGGCGCAGGTCGTCGGAGGCGGAGATGACGCGCGCCTCGGCCTCGGCGCGCAGGACCTGGTCGTCGGCGTGCGCGGCGAGGAACACCGCCAGGTGGCGGCGCCACTTGGCGAGCGCGATCTCCGCCAGCGCCGACTGCCAGGCCTTCGCGGTGTCGAGCAGGCGCTCCTGGAGGTCGAGCCCGAGGGCGAACAGCGCGGCGCTGCGCGCCTCGACGAGCTCGCGCTGGCTCTTGCTCAACGTCATCTCGGTCTGGGTGCCGACCTGGAAGCCGCCTCCGGTGGCGCGCTCGGCGGTGCCGGGGCCGACGGGCCCGGAGACGAAGCCGACCATCGCGCGCTGGCGGATGTTGTCGAGGAAGGCGCCGGACTTCTGCAAGGTCGCGACCTCGCGGGAGAGGCGGCCGATCTCGAGGACGATGAGGCGCCGGCCCGCGTCGGCGTCGAAGGCGCGCGCGAGCTCGGCCAAGGCGGGGTCGTTCGCGTTGTCGCGGGCGAAGAAGTCGGAGAGCGCGGCGTCGAACTCGGCCATCGTCTTGCCGCCGCGCAGGTCCTCGGCCGCCGCGCCCGTCACCGACCGCCACAGCTCGCCCAAGGTATAGGTGGACTCGAAGGAGACGGTGAGGCGGTCGTTGAGGCCGATGTAGCGGCTGCCGTAGGACAGCGCGAGCTCGGAGTTCTCGCCGGTGCGCTTGCGGACCTCGGCGAAGTAGGCGGCGCCCGAGCCGGCGAGCTTGCCCTGGGCGTTGATGGTCCAGCCCAGGTCGGGGATCTCGTAGGAGAGCCGGCCGTTGAAGGAGTCGATGCGCTCCCCGTGCTCGGCGCCGCCGCCGACGGAGAGCCGCGTCTCGCGGCCGCCGACGTCGAAGGTGAAGCCCTTGAGGATGGTCGCGCCCAGCGCCTGCTGGGTCAGCGGGTCGGTGCCGCCGGTCTTCGAGTAGTAGAACTCGAGGTTGAAGGTGTCCTTCTGGTCGAGGGCGGCGCCGATATCGACGCCGACTCCGACTTTAGATCGGGTGTACTCCCGGTCCTGGCCGCGGCCTTCGATGAGGAAGCTCTGGTCGAGCGTCGGGTCGTAGCCGGTGAAGTCGAGGTTCACCTCCTGAAGGAACCGGCGCGGGTCCTTGGCGAACAGCGCGGTCTGCTCGGCGTTGAGGGAGAGCACCTTGTTGAACTTGATCTTGGACTTGAGGTTGCCGCCGTAGTACGAGGGCTTGCCGCCGGAGTCGTTGGCGGCGAAGTCGGCGAAGCCCGCGGCGCCGAAATAGACCTTGCCGTCGGCGACCATGAGGGCGAAGTCGTCGAAGACCATCATGCGCGCCTCGCGCGCCTGGGAGCCGACGGTGAGGTCCGGGGGGATGTCCTGGACGAACTTATGGAAGGTCACGTCGAGGTAGTTGACCATGTGGTCGCTGTCGAGCGACTCGACGCGCACGGTCACGCCCTGGTCGCCGAAGGGGGCGTTGCCCGCCGAGGGGGGGCTGGCGAAGCGGTGGCCGATGACGCTGACGTTCTGGCCCCACAGCTTCAGCGCGTTGCCGAAGGTGACCTGCTGGGCGGTCTCCAGGCCCCCGGGGGTGGAGAACTCGCTCTGGTAGACGAGGTAGAAGCCGTCGGTGCCTTCGCCGACCTCGACCATCTTCGTGCCGGGCAGGAGCTGGGAGAGGGCGCGGGGGTCCTTCAAGATCTGCTCGCGGATGGCGACGAGGTCGCGGGCGGCGGCGTCGGCGGAGAGGGCGCCGAAGAGCTGGGAGAGGAAGCGCTCGAACTGGGACTTGGGGATCACCATGGTCTGCGGGCCGCCGCGGTTCTCGGCGAGCCAGGCGGGGCCGGTGCGGCCGACGGCGCTCACGCGGGAGGCGAGCTCCGGGGAGAGTCGGCCGAGGTCCCCGACGGGCTCGAGCTCGCGGTCGAGCGCCGCGCGCTCAGCGCCGAGCGCCTTGAGCGTGTCGGCGACGGCCTTGGCGGCGCCGTCGCGGGCGCGCTCGGCGCGGCGGGCCTCGATGTTCGTCTCCAGGACGCCGCGCGTGCGGTCCTGGATCTGGGAGATGTTCTGCGCCACCCGCGCGAGGGCGGTCTCGTTGGGGTTGTCGAGCTGCTGGAGCCAGCCGACGACCGTCGTGCGCTGCTCGTTGATGCCTTTGCGGGACTTGGCGAGGGCGTCTTTGAACTCGAGCGCGGCTTTGCGCTCGGCGTCGAGGGCCTCGTCGCCGTTCGCGTACACCTCGCCGAGCGTGTCGTAGTAGGTCTGGACGCGGCCGACGGTGCCGACGCCTTCCTGGCTCCACTGGGTCTTCTGGCCGAAGAGGTCGGCGCCCTCGCGGGCGACGGCGGAGAGGGTGTTGAACGCGGTGACTTTACGGGCCAGAACGGCTTCGCCGCCGGAGAGATCGCCGCCGACCCAGGCGAGGTCGGCGTCGAGGTCGGAGAGGCCGGAGTCCAGGCCGGCGGCGGCGCGGGCGAGGAACGCCTCGAAGACCGGGATACGGTCCTTCAGGTAGGCGTCGGAGGTCGAGACGAGGGCGTCCGCGAACAGGAAACGGGCGAGGCACTCGGCGTAGGAATCGCCGGTGACGGAGGACGCGGTGGTGGGGACGAGGCGCTTGATGGCTTCGAGGCCGAGGAGGGCGATCTTCTGATTTTGAGAGACATCGAGAGGGGGCTGGGTGCCGGTGGGGATGCCGGAGCCGCCGCCGACGCCCAGCTCGGTGCCGCCTGAAGCGGCGAGGGCCGCGTCCGCCACCGACTTTATGGCCGACGCCATATTCTGTAAGACGCGGGCGTCGGCCATAGAAGTGAGGCGCGGGCCGGTGGAGGGGGATTCGGGATCGAGGTCGACGGGCAATTTATATTTAACGGCAAAAGAGTGGGCATTCGCCGTGAGACCATCCAGCTGCGACAGAATGTTATTAACGGCAACGGCGGTGGCGTTCATTTTGACGGCCCTTCCACGGCGCTCCTCGCGGTAAACGGCGGCGCGACGGACCAGCGAATAGGGGACGGATTCGCCGTAAAGATCCTCCATCTCGGTGTTCGAGGGATCTTTACGGCGTCTCATGGAATCCTGATAATCGACGACGATCTTTTTGTAGTCCTCGTATTGCTTGCGCACTTCGGCGATGCCGGCGCGGGCTGCGCCCGCGTCGTACGCCTTAGCGCCGTTCGAGGCTAATCCCCAGGGCAACGCTTTGCGAAGACCATCGGAGATCTTCACGTACAGGTTCTTTTTTTCCTTATAAAGGGTGGCGTAACCGTCCTCGCTGCCGCTCGGATCGCTTTGAGCGATCCGATCGCGCTGGAACGGGATCAAGGTCTTGTCGAGGAGGTCCTGCAGTTCGACGAGCATCGGCTTCATCGTCTCGTTTATCAACGACCGCTTCCGATCGATCAACGCCTGACCCTGCGCGGCGGGGGCGCCGGCGTTGATGAAGGCTTCGTCGGCCGTGATGTCGTCGAGCATCGTCTGCATGCCCGCGACGGAGCGCTCGAAGGCGGCCTTGGCCTTCGGCAGCACGTCGCGGACGGGCTTCTCGAGGGCTCTGGCGGTCGCCTTGGCCTCGAGGCGGCGGACGGTCAGGTCGCCGAGGAAAGGCACGAGCCGAGACAAATCGATCTTCCTCGTCTTCGCGTCGAACCCGGCGTCGGTGTCGGGGAAGGTCACGGCGTCGAGGCGGTCGAGGAGGTCGGGCAGCAAGGTGCGCAGGTCCTCGGCGCTCCTTCCTTTAAGACGCGGCAGGGCGGCGCCGGGGGCGCCCTTCTCGATCAGGGCGGAGAGCTCGTCGGCGGAGGCGGCGATGGAGTCGCTGGCCGAGCCCAGGCGCTCCTCGAGGGCGAGCTGCTCGGCCCGCCAGGCGGAGAGCGACTCCAGGCGGGAGCCGCCGAAGTCGTCGGCGACGCGGGTCGTCCCGTTGGGGTCCATCGCGCGGCCGATGGCCGCGAGCAAGGTCGCGTGCTCGTCGTACTGGCCGCGCCAGAAGGCGCGGCGGCGCTCGAGCAAGGCGCGGGTCTGGGCGAGGGTCGGGTTCGACACGGTCTCCGACGGGACGCCCGGGACAGCGATCACGAGCACGCCGGCGAACTCGACCGGGGCGGAGCCGATGCGGGAGTCGGCCTCCGCGACCTTGGCGCGGTAGCCGGCCACCTCGGCCGACTTGGCCTGGAGGTAGTCGAGCGAGAGGTCGGAGACGCCGGAGGGGTTCGACGAGCCGTGCTGCAGGCCCTCGACCAAGGACGGGAGAAGGGCCAGGCGGCGGTCGTACTCGGCCGGCGCGTCGGCGCTGCGGCCCCGGTCGCGCGCGTCGATCGAGCTCAGCAGGCCCGCCACCTCCGCGCGGAAGCGCGCCACCGCGGAGGACAGGCCGCCCACGCGCACGGCGAGCGAGGCGAAGTCGTCGCGCTGCTTCGCGTCCTGCGCGGCCTGCGCCTCGGCCTCCTTGCGCCACTCCTCGGTCCGGCCGGCTTGTTGGGCGGCGCCTTCGGCGCCGCCCGAGTTTTCAGCACGCCTCTTCTCGATGAGCTTGAGCTTGTCGTCGACGAGCGCCTCCATCTTGCCCAGCGCCGCGTCGGCCGAATTGAGGAGGTTGAGGCTGTAGGAGAGGTCCATCACCATCGCCAGCCGCGCGAAGTTCTTGCGGAACTCGAGGGTGTCGCGGCCGTCGCGGCGCTCGCGCAGGGCCGAGGAGCGGGAGCGGTCGGCGACGGAGAGCATGGCCTCGGCGGCGTCGCGCAGGGCGATGTTGCCCTGGAGCTCCGCGTTCAGGGCCTCGACGCGGGACAGGCGCGCGGCGACGGCGGCCTCGGCCGGGGTGCCCGCCAGGTCGGGCTTCACGGCGGGCGAGCCCGACGGCGAGGAGGCGATGTCGTCGAACATGCGGCGCAGGGCCTCGAGCGAGGCCCACTTCGACTCGCGGGAATCCGCGGCGCCCGAGCCCGCCTCCGCTTCGGGGAGCAACGGCGAGACGCGCTCGAGCAGGCGGTCGAGGCGCGCGATCTCGTCGGCCCCGGCGGCGCCGCCGGCCAGGTCCCCGCTCTGCCCCAGGCGCTCGCGCAGCTCGCGCTCGGCGAGGAAGCCGGAGGGCAGCGGGGGCTTCACGGGGTTCAGCGCGGCCGGCTGAGGGACCGCCCGGATGGCGCGGGGCTCGCCGAAATCGGGGAGGGCGAGGGCCGCGACGCGGGCGGCGGCCTGGTCGTGGGCGGCGAGCGCCGCGCGCGAGTCGGGGGCCGCGCCGAGGT
>Ga0255338_1004340_pt1 | contig 14850 bp, 13 predicted proteins | sample MeOH1_35cm_T4_19_FD_203715 | JGI IMG/M metagenome (GOLD analysis project Ga0255338, IMG submission 203715) | Sandy soil microbial communities from University of British Columbia, Vancouver, Canada - MeOH1_35cm_T4_195 | ecosystem: Engineered > Artificial ecosystem > Sand microcosm > Unclassified ...
GCAAAATTAAAGACTTCCGTTAAAATAATTCATCAATACCTTACATATCAATGCCAGCGGAAGTAATTCGACGGCGCAAAGGTACAGTAAAAAATGTAAGGCATTTACTTTCAATTTATTCCGGATGGCCAGGAAGGAAACCCAGTAACGGTACCCCAGCAATAAACAGATCATACCTGCCGAAAGGGTAATACCTACATTTACAAGAACCGGATCGGCAAAAGCAAGGATAAGCAGAAAAGGGATCAATAATACCCCCAGCACTTTGTTTACGAGAAATACGACAAACACATAAGAACCAGCTGCTTCTTTGGTATTAAACACCCATCCGGTAAAAAGCAGAAACAGGTATTTGCCGAGATACAACAGCAGTAATACCGCAGCCGCCCCGGCCACCAGCCACCAGAAAGAAATATCGGTCCAGTTTTTATAGCGAACCAGTAAAGTAATATACAGTCCGCCGCTGATGACAAAGAGAAAATTCATCAGCAGCGATGCCAGGTTGTCCTGCAAGAGCTGGTCGCGGGTTTGTTTCTGCCGGATCGAAGTCTGGAAGAACAGCAGGAACAGGTTCCGGAAATATTTGGAGAAAGTGAGCCGGATAAATGCCACGATAAAAATAACACCGGCCATGAGGTAAAAAAGTTCGTCTTTGGTTTGGGGCTGGTGGTAGTTGATCAGCATGTACAATGCCGGACTTTGCATAGGGAGGTAAGGATGAACCTGGTACTTACGGTAGGTAGACGTGTCTTTGACTACCACATGCGGTTTGGGCAAAGAGGCCCTGCGAACAGAATCTGCCAGCAGGCTATCGCGGCGGATTTGTGCCAGCTGGGCTGAATCGGTTACCTGTAAAGTATCTGCAGCCGCATGGGCTGTAGAGTCTTTTGCAACAGGGGTTCGCTGCATGATCTTCTGTGGTGCCGGGGTCAGTTGGCGACTACGGGTGGTTTCAGCACGGCTGCTGCTATCTGTCTGGGCAAAACCACACACACAGCTATTCACCAATAACAGCAGGAAGAGAATTCGCTTCAAACCACACATGCCGCAAAAATATTGATTTGGTTTGATGTTTGCGGTGAAAGGCCGAACAGAATTGACCCGGCAGAATAGAGTATGTTTGCAGCAAAGACCCTTCTCTCTGTATGGCAGGCATTTATCTTCATATTCCTTTTTGCAGAAAAGCCTGTCATTACTGTAATTTCCACTTCTCCACCACACATCACCGGATACCGGAAATGATGCAGGCCATCGGGAAAGAAGCTTTGCTACGGAAAGATTATCTGACCGAACCAGTGGAAACCATTTATTGGGGGGGCGGTACTCCTTCCTTACTGGAAATATCCGACATTGAACAAATCCTTCAGCAACTAAAGGCATATTATTCCATCAGTCCGCAGACCGAGATCACCCTCGAAACCAACCCGGATGATATTCATCCTGAGAAACTTATTGCCTGGCGTAAAGCCGGTATCAATCGTTTGAGTATCGGCATCCAGTCGTTTGAGGAACAGGACCTGCAATGGATGAACCGGGCACATACGGCGGCACAATCTCTCCGCAGTATTCAACAGGTTAAGGAAGCGGGGTTTACCAATATCACCATCGACCTGATCTATGGAACACCCGGTCTTACGGACGAGCACTGGGAAAAAAATATAAATACGGCACTGGACCTGCAGATCCCGCATCTTTCCTGTTATGCATTAACGGTAGAGCCTAAAACGGCGCTGGCCGGTATGATCCGTAAACAGGAGGTAGCGGATGTGGATCCCGGACAACAGGCCAGGCAGTTTGCCCTGCTCACACAAAAAACGGCGCTGGCGGGAATGGAACAGTATGAGATCTCCAACTTTGCCCTACCAGGTTTCCGGAGCAGGCATAACAGCAGTTACTGGCAGGGGAAACCTTATCTCGGCCTTGGTCCCTCTGCACATTCGTTCAACGGTTACAGCCGGCAATGGAATATCGCCAATAACAGCCTCTACCTTGCCGCCATAGAAAAAGGCGGGATCCCTTTTGAAGCGGAAATCCTGACCGAAACACAGCAACTGAATGAATATATCATGACGGGGTTGCGAACCATGGAAGGTATCTCACTGGAAAAAATAAGAACGGCATGGGGCAGCGATAAAGCGGCTGCCATACACAAAGCCGCGGAAAAATATATCACACAGGGCAAGGTCCGCTTTAGCGGAGATGCGTTACAACTGGAAGAAGCGGGTAAATTTTTTGCCGACGGCATTGCCGCAGACCTGTTTCAGTAGCACTGGCTACCTGTGATCCGCGTGCCCAAATAATTTTTTACCGAGGTTGATCACCAGGATGCCAATAACCAGTATCAGCAGGGTTTCCGGGCTCAATATGGTAAAGGAGAATGGCATACTCAAAATTACGACAATTCTACACCAGAAATGTTTCAATTTTCTTAAATCCTTCTGTCGCTGGCAGCTGTTCCCACAGGATCTCATAGATCGCCGAAGCAATGGGCATGGGAGCCTGAACAGCCGTGTTCATCACATGGATGCATTTACTGGCATTGTACCCTTCCGCCACCATATTCAGCTCCAGCTGCGCGGCTTTTACGGAATACCCCTTGCCGATCATGTTTCCGAAAGTGCGGTTACGGCTGTATAGCGAGTAACAGGTTACCAGCAGATCACCCAGGTAAACGGATGCTGCATAATTATGCGTATCGGTTGTGCCGGTGGCATCTTCTGTGCATTTTTTCAGGAACCCCACCATTTCATTGGCGCTGTTGGCAATGTATACGCTGAGAAAATTATCGCCGTATTCCAGTCCATGAGCGATTCCCGCACCCAATGCATAAATATTTTTCAGCACCGCGGCATATTGCACGCCGAGCACATCTGTATTCACCACCGTATTCAGGTATTCGGTAGCAAAATAAGACGCAACTTTTTGGGTAGTGGCTTCGTCGGTTCCTGAAAAAGTGAGGTAAGATAATTTTTCCGCTGCCACTTCCTCTGCATGGCAGGGACCCAGCACAGTGAAATAATCTTCCAGCGGAAAGCCGGCGTGTTTGGCAAGATAATAATTGAGTAACTGGTTTTCGGAGGGCAGGATACCTTTTACCGCCGAGATGATCTTTTTCCCTTTCAGCAAAACGGCAGGAATCTGCTCCAGGGCCGATTCTACAAATGCCGACGGTACAGCGATCACCAGCACTTCTGAACGGCTTACCACCTGCTGGATATCGTTACTGAGCGCCAGCTGTTTGGGATCGAAATAAGCACCATGCAGGTAATGCGGGTTGTGTCTTCTCTTTTCGAGATAGGCAATACTGTCTGCATTGCGTACCCACCAGTGAATCGTGTTCCCGTTATCTGTGAGGATCTTAGCCAGTGCTGTGGCCCAACTTCCGCTTCCTATGATTCCGAACTGCATGGCAAACCGTTTGATAATGAATGTAAAGATACGGAACAGGCTATCTCTAAAAACAAACGACAGGCAGAACCTGTCGTTTGTTGTGTATACGTTATGGTGTAAGGATTAATTCGCCTTTTTCTCTTCAAACAGCTTATCCTTGGTAACAACCGTAACCAGGTTGCCATCTTTCAGGGTCTTGCTCACGATCGAATACGGTCCGGTGATCACTTCGTCTCCTTCTTTCAATCCTTCCAGTATTTCGATGTAGTTCAGGTCCTGGATAGCCGTTTTCACTTTTACCTTTTTTACTTTATTGTCTTTCTGCAATACAAATACCACTTCTTCGATACCATCATCCCCGGAGGTAGATTTGGTTTCTTTTGCTTCCGGTTTCTTGTCGTCTTTTTTATCTCCTGCTGCTGCAGAAGCATCGCCATTCTTATCCCTGGTGGTAACTGCATTCAGTGGTACGGAAAGCACATTTTGTTTGGTACGGGTCTGGATATCAGCACTGGCACTCATACCGGGACGGAAAGGGAATCCTTTTCCGGGCCCCACCATGTCCCTGTAACTATCCGGCAATAAACGGATATGCACTTTATAATTGGTTACTTCTGCGCTGGAAGCAGCTGAAACAGCTGAACCGGTATTCGGGTTGGCGATCTTATATACCAGTCCTTTGAATTTGCGGTTGGTATAAGCATCCACTTCTACAATGGCGGTATCACCCAGTTTTACTTTGGGGATATCATTCTCCCCTACATCTACCCGCACTTCAATGCTGCGCATATCGGCTACACGCATCATTTCGGTACCAACGTTAAAGCTGTTACCTGCCACACGCTCCCCTTTCTTTACATTCATCAGGCTGATCATACCATTCATAGGTGAAGTGATGACGGTACGGGATAAATCCTTATCGGCTTTCTGCAACTGTGCCTGTGCACTCTGGATAGAAGCTTCGCTGCTTTTCAGACCTTCCCTGGCTGCATTGTAATTGGCCTGGGCGGTAAGATATGCCTGTTCAGACTGCTCAAATTCTGCGCGGGAAACCACTTTTTCATTATAGAGTTTTTTCTGGCGCTCATACACATTCTTCAGGTTATCCAGTGTGGCTTTTAACCCCACGATGCTGGCGGTTGAGTTGGAAAGCTGTGCTTTGCTCTGGTTTACACCTGCTACCACCTGGTCGCGCTGGGTAAGATAGATATCTGCATAGATGCGGGCAAGCACCTGTCCTTTTGTAACGCTGTCTCCTTCGTTCACATTCAACTCAACAATTTCACCGCTGATATCAGGACTCACTTTTACTTCGATCTCAGGATACACTTTACCGCTGGCATTAACTGTTTCAATAATGGTTCGGTGGATGGCTTTCTCAGAAGTTACTTTAATGCCTTCTTCCTTTCCGATAAACCCGCCTTTTTTCAGCCCGATCAGTACTACGATCAGAACAACCAATCCAATAATGATCCAGAGCAATTTCTTATTCATACAACTTGTTTTCTTTTAGCAGCCAGTTAGTGAATTTGATACGTAACAATAGTCTATTATAATTTCAGTCCTTTCCCTTTGTAAAACTCGAGCAACTTCATCTTGAATACATAATCGTATTGGTTGGTGAGCTGGGTGATCTTGGCGCGGAGCAGGTTATTCTGGTTGGTCAGCAGGTCAAGCGAACTCAACAGGCCTACTTCATAGCGCTTCAAAGCGAATTCATAGGCTTTCTGTGCGCTTTCTACCTGCTTTTTGCCGGCATTGAATTTCTGCAGGGCCGTAACCGCATTGGTATAGGCCGTGTAAATATTCTGACGCAGGGTAAGATCGCTCTGCTCTTTCTGCAACTGGGCCGATTTCACATTTAACTGTGCTGTCTGGTAATTGATCCTGGCAGAAGAATTATTGAAAATGGGGATACTCAGATTTAAGCCGATATTCTGACCAAAGTTGTTATTCATCTGGGTGCCCCAGCCATTCCACAGATCGCTGAATGTTCTTGTTTTCTGGGTTACTTTGAACACCGGGCTCTGCACATAATAATTAACGTTACTGATGGCCACAATAGGTTCTGCACCGGTAATCGGATTGTATCCCTGGAACGTAGCGCCAGTAGTTGTTTTAAATGAATTGGAAAAGTTGGTGGAGAGGTTACCGCCCAGCGAGAGTGTTGGGTACATCTGCGCTTTGGTTACCAGCAGGTTTTTCTGCGCTGCCTTGATCCTGAATTCGTTGGCTTTCTGCTGTGGTTGTAACTGCATACCGGATTCATATACCAGGTTTGGCTGTAACTCAGCAAAAGATTCGATGGGGATCTGGTCTACAGAAGGCGTTTCAATCCCGAATAACACATCTACATCCAGGTTCAATAAGCCCCGGAGGTTTAATAAGTTCTGCTCATAATTGCCTTTGGCAGTGTAGTAATTGCTGCTGTCGGTAGCCAGCTGTGATTGTACTTCGGCAAGATTCAGTTCAGGCAACACGCCCGCATTCACCCTTTTACTGGTGATCTCTAACTGGTTCTGGGTTTGTGCGATCTGGATCTCGGAAATCTTCAGCTGCTCTTTGGCCGCCAGTACCTGCAGGTAATAGGTGGCCACATTAAAAGAAACATCGTTAGAGGCTTTTGCCACATCTGCCAATGCCGCCTGTGCATTGAACTGGGCCACCATTTCTGAATTCTTCAGTCGGCCGAAATTATATAACTGAAACCCGGCATTTACGCCAAAATTCTGGTACAGGAACTGGGAAGTAGAGAAGGTATTGGTAGTAGGATCGATGGAACGTCCGAAGCGGACACCGGTTCCGGTACTGGCATTCACACTTGGATACACATTGTATTTAGCCTGTTTTGCCTGCAGGGCGGCTATCCGCGCCTGTATATCGGCCTGCTTGATGGAGATATTGAATTGAATGGCATGTTCAATACAGTGTCGGAGGTCCCAGTTATCCGATGCCCTTTGGGCAAAACTTTGGGAAACGACTGTGCAACATAGCAGGGTCAAAAACTTTCTCATATATAACAAAAATAACGGTTTCCCAACCACTTGCCTAAATTTTAGACAGACGGAAAGGAACAGGCTTAAACCGTTGAAAATATGTTATGAAAGGTCATTAATCGCCTCAAAACCCCTTGACAGGTCAGTTAACAGGTAATCAGGATCTTCCAGACCGATATATAACCGGAGCGAGCGGTGGACTGGATTGGCGGGATCGAAAAAAGCAGGTGACATAGCGGCACATTTGGGCAGGATCAGCGATTCGTAACCGCCCCAGCTTACTGCCATGAGGATATGCTGCAGTGAGTCGCAAAATGTTTCAATCGTGGCGCAGTTCTCTGCCTTGATGTAAAAAGTGACCAGTCCGCAAGCCCCCGTCATCTGGGCTTGGGCCAGTTCATATTGCCGAAAGGAAGAATCCAGCGGAAAAATGACATGGTCCACCCTGGGATGATTTTGCAGAAAGCGGATCACTTCGGTAGTGGTCCGGGTGATACGCTCCAGTCTGGCCGGCAAGGTACGCAGTCCACGGATCAGTAACCATGCATTAAAGGGCTGGATACCGGACCCTATATTCATGTATTCGCTGTTAAAGATCCTTTCGATCATGACACGACTGCCGCTCAGTACACCGGCTACGGTATCGCTGTGTCCGGAGATATACTTGGTGGCAGATTGCAGCGACAGGTCAATCCCCATGGTAATGGGTTTCTGGTACAAGGGGGTACAATAACTGTTATCGATGATAGTAACAATCCCATGTTTTTTGGCCAGTGCCGCCACGGCCCGCAGGTCCTGCAAATCGTAGAACCAGCTATTGGGCGATTCGAGGTAGATCAGGGTGGTATTGGGTTGGATGGCCCGGGCAAAATTTTCCGTAACAGTTCCATCCACATAGGTAACAGAGACATTGAAGCGCGGAAGAATCACATCAAACATCTTCATGGCCCAGGTATAGGGATTCTTTACACTCACAATATGATCGCCGCTTTTTACATTAGCCAGCACCGCTGCAAAAATGGCGGCGGCTCCGCTGTTAAAAACGAGACAGTCTTCTGCCTCATCCAGCGCTGCCAGTTTTTTCCGGAGGATCTCTACCGTTGGGTTTAATCCACGGCTATATAGCCAGGTGGAATATTCATCTTCAAAAGACTTACGCAGATCGGCTACTTTGGAAAAAGCGAAATTGCTGGTCTGTACAATGGGCGGTGCCACAGCGCGGAAATACTCATCGCGGTGTTCGCCCATTTCATTGAGGATAAAAGAAAGATCGTCCATATTAGATTTCTTTTGCCGACTGGTCGGTTCCGATACTGGGGTTAAATTTTTTAGACACAAAATAGATCACCATAAATGAAGCCAGCACAATGGCACCTACCAAAGCGGTATCCGGTGTCTGTATGGCAATACTGGTACCCACAAACAGGTAAGCAGCCATAAAGATCAATGGCAGCCAGGGATAGAATTTCATTTTGAAGATGCCGGTATGATCGAGGTGTTTGGTTCGTTTGCGTAATACAAAAATGGTGGCACTGGAAGCCACCATGCCAAAACAATCGAGGAAGATGGTGAAGTTCAGGATCTTATCAAAGGTTTGCGCAAAAAAGAGAATCACAATACACATAGCGGCAAACACGGTCAGCGAAACGGTGAGCACTTCGTTTTTCGGATTCTGTTTTGAAAACATCCTGGGCAATACCCCTTCGTTGCTCATCGCAAACATCACCCTTGGATTACTCATCAGCAGGGCATTTACATAGGCCAGTACACCGAAAAACAGGAAGAAAGCGAAAATATCCGCGCCGGTTTTGCCAAAAACTTTTTCCATCAATACATACGCGATCTCTCTTTCTGCTTTCATATTTTCGAAGCCAACGATTGTATAATAACTGAGATTGGCCAGCAGGTATAAACCGATGATGATGGCGATACCGATAAAAATCCCCCGGGGAATATTTTTAGCCGGTTTGTCTACTTCGTTACCAAAATTGATGGTTTGCTGGTAGCCACCGTATGTGAACGATACGGCGATCAGGCTTACGCCCAGGCTCTGGATCCAGCTCATCTCCGGCAAAGTTGACGCAGGTATTGCCGCCGCCACAGCTGTTACCGCCTGTTCGTGCGGAAAGAACAGGGCCAGTATCAGCACCACGATCATGCCGATCTTGATCAGCATCAGGATATTCTGCGCCCGCGAGCTCATGCGCAGGCCACGGAGATTGATCAGGTAAAATACCAGTATGGCGCCACAGCTGAGTAATGCTTTATCAATATCTGTCTGGATAAAGGAAGGAAAGAGTTTGGCAATATACCCGCTACCGATCAGTGCCACACCACTTAAGCTGGCCGCATTACTGATCAGGATAATACAGTTGATGGCAAATGCAATACTGGGATGATAGGCATAGGAAAATATTTTATAGTACCCGCCGGTAACCGGGTAACGGCTCCCGATTTCCGCATAAGTGAGTGCCCCACACAAAGCAAAAAAACCACCCAGCAGCCAGGCAGTGAAATAGACCGAAGGTTCTATGGCATGTTTGGCGCTGGTGGCGGCTGTTCTGAAAATACCCATACCAATCACCAGGCCTACAACGATCATGGTGAAACTGAAGAGATTGAGTTTCTGTTTTCCCTGCATATATATTTTATGTGGCTTTAAATGTAAGGAACTTCAGGGAAACGGGAGGGGTGAATGGTGAATAGTGAATGGTGAACGGGCAATGGTAAGCTGAAGCTGTTTCGGCTCTTGCTGGCTACAGCGCCTTCGTTATCTCCTGATAAGTTTTCAACGGATGGTGCAAAACTTAAACAGGCATAAATTTTTATTGATGGATCCTGCCGCTACATTTGCTGCGTATTTGGTTCCCGCGTATGCGGGATTAAAAGGGAAGTCCGGTGTAATTCCGGCGCTATCCCCGTAGCTGTAAATTGTTAAACGTGAATCGTCAGTCGTTCATCGTGAGAAACAAAACTCACGACTCACCACTCACCATTCACGGCTGATGAATCTGCAAACCACTTTTCCGTAAACACGGAATGGGAAGGTTCTCATCAAGCCAATAAGCCAGAAGACCTGCCAGGTATCATTAACCATTCACGGCTTTCGGGTGAAAAGCATGGAATGTAAAAGGCCTGCTGCAGCGGCCGTTTATATTTCTCCGTTTTTTTATTTTCCTGAAAGCTCATTGTTACCTTAAAAACAAACCAACAATGAGCAAAACAATCACGCTCCTTACTGCCCTGCTTGCAGGCAGCACTGCCTTTGCGCAGAAAGACACCATTAACACCCATGTGCTTGACGAAGTAGTAGTAACCGCCAACAAACTGGAACAGAAACAAAGTACCACGGGCAAAGTAATTGCCGTCATTACCAAAGCACAGATCGAAAAAAGCAATGGAAAAACCGTGGCTCAATTACTGAACGAACAGGCCGGCATCACGATCAATGGTGCATTGAATAATGCAGGTGCCGTTCAGACCGTTTATATGCGGGGTGCTTCTGCGGGCCGCACCCTGATCCTGCTGGATGGCATTCCCATGAATGACCCATCTACCATTACCACAGATTTTGACCTGAACCTTTTTTCCATCAACGACCTGGAAAGGATCGAAGTATGCAAGGGTGCCCAATCTACTCTGTATGGAAGCGATGCGATTGCAGGTGTGATCAATCTTATTACCCTGAAGAAAGATGTACAGAAAGCTGTCAACATCAAAGCCACGCTGAGCCAGGGAAGTTTTGCCACTACACGGAATAACCTGCAGGTGTATGGTAAAAAAGACAGGCTTACATATTCAGCCCGGTATGCAAGACTGGCTACCAACGGATTCTCTTCGGCGTATGACAGTACCGGCAAAAAGAATTTTGACAATGACCGTTATGACGGCACAGTATCCAATGCACAACTGGCTTACCAGTTATCTCCTGCGCTGTTGCTGAAAACCTTTGCCATGTTCAGCCAGTACAAAGCGGGAATTGATGCCGGTATTTTTACAGACGATAAGGACTACAACATCCACAACACTTCTTTCACCAGTGGTACCGGGTTCCAGTATAAAAAAGGAAAGCTGACCCTGGCAGGTAATTACCAGTTCAGCGAACTGACCCGTACTTACCGCAATGACAGCCTGGATAAAACCAGTACTATTTTTGAGAATAATACCTATTCCGGCAAAGCACAGTTTGTGGAATTGTATGCAGGTTTACAACTCACGAAAGGCTTTACGCTACTGGCCGGGGGCGATTACCGTTTCCATTCCTATAACCAGCAGTATTTTTCGGTGAGCATGTTCGGTCCTTACAGCAGCCAGTTCCGGGATACTTCTTTTAACCAGAAAGCGTTGTACGCATCTATGATCTATAGCAGTCCGGATAAAAAGCTGCATATAGAACTGGGTGGACGTTACAATGATCATTCCCGTTATGGCAATAACAGCACCTACACGTTTAACCCATCGTACAGCATCAATCCGCAGCTGCGTTTATTTGCCAGTGCTTCCAGCGGGTTTAAAGCACCGTCGCTGTATCAGCTCAGCATCAACGACAAATTAGATGCAGAGAAATCTGTGAACTATGAAGGGGGAATCAGTCTTGACAAAAAAACCTTCAGCACAAGACTGGTCTATTTTCACCGGAGAATCAATAACGGGATTGATTACAACTATATCAGTTTTAAATATTTCAACTACATCAAACAAACCGTAAACGGACTGGAATGGGAGTTTACTGCCAGGCCTGCTGACAAGATCACCCTTACCGGTAATTATACTTTACTGGGCAGCGAAGAGATCACCCAAAATCGTGTAACTGTAAAAGATACCGTTACTTACACTTACCTGCTGCGCAGACCCAAACACATGGCTAACCTTACACTCGGTGTAGAAGCAGCAAAAGGATTGAACCTATCCGTAACCGGGAAATACGTGAGTAAACGATATGATATTGGGGGGTATAAAAAAGCAGATGTAAGCCTGGACAGCTATTTTATCCTGGGTGCCTATGCAGATTATACCCTGAACGAGCATGTCCGCTTTTTTGCTGATCTGCAGAACCTGACCGGCAGGAAATTTTTTGATGTAAGAGGATTTAACAGCATCCCTACTATGTTTAACACGGGTGTCACTTTTAACTGGTAACCGGTATGGCACAGCATGAATCCAAACCATGTCCACGATGTAACCGGCAGTTTGAATGCAAAGTGGGCAATATAGCAGCCTGCCAGTGCAGCCAGGTATCATTGACCTATGAAGAAAGGGTGTTTATTGAAGATAAATACCAGGACTGCCTTTGTGCCCAATGCCTGCAAACCCTGCAATTCCAATACCGGTTATACCGGAACCATATTTTCCGGTTCTGATGGTCAGCCACAGATTCACAGATTTTTTCTACTCCCTACCTGTGAATCTGTGGCTTTTCTTCCCCGTTTCACAATAATTACTGTAATTCGCAGCATGGAGATATACCTGATCAGACATACCACCCCTGCCGTTGAAAAAGGCATCTGTTATGGACAAACAGACCTGGATGTGACCAATACCTTTGAAGAGGAAGTTAACAATATCAGACCCTGGCTTCCGGCTACTATCAGTAAAGTTTACAGCAGTCCGTTGCAACGCTGCCACAAACTGGCCGAATCGCTTTTTCCGCAACACAAGCTCAACCTTCATAACGACCTGATGGAACTGAACTGTGGCAGATGGGAGATGCAATCCTGGAACGACATTCCGAAAACAGAAATGCAACCCTGGCTGGATGATTTCGTGAATGTGGTAGTACCCGAGGGAGAAAGTTATGCCATTATGCACGAACGGGTGATCAACCGGTTCAATGAGATCAGCGCACAAGAACAACCTGCTGTTATTGTGGCACATGGCGGCGTATTAAGAAGCATTCTCGCACATATTACCAATACCCCTATCAAAGAGTCCTTTGATGTATTCAGTTGCCATTACGGCTGCGTGGTAAAAATCGCAAAAGCAGACGACCAGCTCCAACACGAATTCCTGTACAATGTTTCGCTGGCGGGCAAGGAATGGCATAGGCCTACGCGTGAGGCGTGAATCGTGAGACGTGAGTGGTCAATCGTCAGTGGAAAGGCCTTGGTGGATTAGCATACTGACTATTGACCACTCACGATTGACGACTCACGACTGACGATCCCTCCTCCCGAAACAAATTCCTATCTTTATGAAAAGCCCATCCTCATGACCTTCCACTTCGACCAACTACTCACGGTAACGTTTACCCTGTTTGCGGTGATTGATATTGTAGGGTCTATTCCGTTGCTGATCTCACTGAAGGATAAAATGGGCGCTATCCGCTCTATACAGGCAACCCTTGTATCGGGGGCATTGATGATCCTGTTCCTTTTTGCGGGGCAGCCCTTTCTGAGCATTCTCGGACTGGATGTACGCTCTTTTGCCGTAGGGGGCTCTGTGGTGATTTTTTTACTCGGACTGGAAATGGTTCTGGGTCACGAGATCTTCAAAGGCGATGCCAATGCACAATCCGGCACGGTGGTACCCATAGCGTTCCCTATTATTGCGGGAAGTGGTACGTTAACTACCATCATGTCGCTGAAAGCGAATTTTGAAGAAACCTATATTCTATCGGGCATCCTGATCAACCTGGTGATTGTTTACATTGTATTAAAATCGCTGAAAGTGATCGAGCGGTTGTTGGGGCCTGCGGGTTTATTGGCTGTCAGAAAATTTTTCGGGGTAATCCTGTTAGCCATTGCCGTTAAAATATTCAGCAGTAATATCGGCGCTTTTGGAAAATAGCCCTGCGCTGTGTTGAAAAAATACGCTTATCAACCACCTACCCAGAACTACAAAAAAGTGATCCGCCTTATCCGTATCCTGTTACAAAAGTTACACCAACACCTGGAGCTATTGTTTTGGATAACAGCCCTGGTTCTATTGTACTTTTTACCTGCACAAAAAACGGAAAGTTCACTCTGCCTGTTCAGCCTGCTGGGTGTGGGCCCATGCCCCGGTTGCGGGCTGGGACATGCTATCTATTATGCCTTACACCTGCATCCCGTGCAATCTTTTCAGCACCATCCTATAGGAATTTTCGCTGTATTGGTTATATTTATAAGGATCCGCCAACTCATCCACCTCAAAAAAACCAACCATGAGACCCAACCTAATGAACATGATCTCTTCCATTGAGGGAGAGGAACTGGTGTACCTGCAGGCCCTCACCAAAGAACTTACGGAAGACCAACTTATCAATTTTATTGCTGTGTATAACGGGAAACGCCGTACCACCGATCAGATCCTGCTGGGTTGTGTACTTGGTTTTGTTTGTGTAGGCGGGATCCAGCGTTTTATGGTGGGACAGAACGGGATGGGGCTTTTATACCTTTTTACCGGCGGGCTCTGCCTCATTGGCACCATCGTAGACATTGTGAACCATAAAAAACTCACTTTCGAATACAACCGTAAAATGGCCAATGAAAGCATGGCCATGCTGTATTCTTACCAGTAAGCCGTAATTAATGCCAGCCATGAACACCCAACTATTACAGGAGTTACACGAGCCCTTTCCGCTTACGAAAGCGCAGGTTGATTTTTTTCAGCTGAATGGATTTATCAAACTGCAGCAGGTGCTTTCTCCTGCACTGCTGCAGTATATCAATGAAGTGATCACTGCGGAGGTAGCAAGGCAACATACAGAACGTATCGCCCTGGAAGAGCGTGATACCTATGGTAAAGCTTTCCTGCAGGTGATGAATCTCTGGACAAAGTCTGATGCAGTAAAAGAGATCGTATTCAGTAAGCGTTTAGCCAAAATAGCGGCCGAGCTGATGCAGGTAACAGGCGTACGCATGTATCACGATCAGGCCCTGTTCAAAGAACCCGGCGGCGGTTTTACACCCTGGCATGCGGATCAATATTATTGGCCACTCAGTACAGATAAGACCGTAACCGTTTGGATCCCCCTGCAGAACACCGGGCTGGAAATGGGTCCGCTTGAGTTCAGCGCGAAAAGCCAATGCCTGGAAGAGGGTCGAACCCTGAAGATCAGCGACGATAGTGAGATCGTGATACAGCAGAAACTAACCCTCAAGGATTTTGAGAAAATAGTGGAGCCCTTTGACCTGGGAGAGATCAGTTTTCACATGGGCTGGACATTTCACCGTGCCGGACCCAATACTACCGACCAGATGCGCAAAGTGATGACCATTATTTATATGGATAAGGAAATGACGCTGATGGGACCCAAAAACGATAACCAGGTGGCCGACTGGGAAGCCTGGTGCCCGGGGGCGGAAATTGGCAAAGAGATCGACACGCCGTTAAATCCTGTATTATATTAAAAAAACAAATCCCTCTTCTAATAAGAGGGATTTATCATTGGTGGCCTCGCCAGGAATCGAACCTGGATCAAGAGCTTCGGAAACTCGCATACTATCCATTGTACTACAAGGCCAATTTCTATTCCAAGGTTGCA
>Ga0255338_1004341_pt1 | contig 14846 bp, 12 predicted proteins | sample MeOH1_35cm_T4_19_FD_203715 | JGI IMG/M metagenome (GOLD analysis project Ga0255338, IMG submission 203715) | Sandy soil microbial communities from University of British Columbia, Vancouver, Canada - MeOH1_35cm_T4_195 | ecosystem: Engineered > Artificial ecosystem > Sand microcosm > Unclassified ...
TGCGGCTGTGGAACGAGCGGGTGAACGCGCCGCCGAAGGGCGACCTGATCTCGATGCTGGCCCATGGGGAATCCACGCGGAACATGGACCGCATGGAATACCTCGGGAACCTGATCCTGCTGATCGTCGGCGGCAACGACACCACCCGCAACACGATCACCGGCTCGATCCTGGCGCTGAGCCAGAACCCCGACCAGGAGCGCCTGCTGCGCGCCGACCACAGCCTGATCCCCAGCATGGTCTCCGAGACGATCCGCTGGCAGACCCCGCTGGCCTACATGCGCCGCACGGCGCTCGAGGACGTCGAGCTGGGCGGCAAGACCATCAAGAAGGGCGACAAGGTCGCCATGTGGTACGTCTCGGGCAACCGCGACGAAGAGGTCATCGAGCGGCCCAACGACTACTGGATCGAGCGGCCCCGGGTGCGCCAGCACCTCTCGTTCGGCTTCGGCATCCACCGCTGCGTGGGCAACCGCCTGGCCGAGCTGCAGCTCAAGATCATCTGGGAAGAGATCCTGGCCCGCTTCCCGAAGATCGACGTCGTGGGGCCGCCGCGCCGCGTGCCGTCGTGCTTCGTGAAGGGCTACGAATACCTCCCGGTGGTCATCCCGACCCGGAACTGATTGGCGGACCTAACGGCGGCGAGGCCGGTTGACGGCCTCGCTCCACTAGGCTCCTTTTCGCCCCCTGAAAGCCGGGGGGCTTGGGAGACGACGCCAATGAACAAGTCCGCCTTTATCGCCGCGCTCGCCGTGGTCGGCCTGGCCGCCACGCCGGCCCTGGCCGAGAACCTGTCCGCTCACCTGGGCGGCGCGGGTTCGCCCGACACTGACGGCGCGGGCCACGCGACCTTCAAGATCGACACCGCCAAGAACGAGGTCTGCTACACCGTGATGGTGGAGAAGATCGGCGCGGCCACCGCGGCCCACGTCCACAAGGGCGCCGCCGGCGCGTCCGGCCCGCCGGTGGTCCCGATGACCAAGCCGGACGCGGCGGGCAAGAGCTCCGGCTGCGCCACGGTCGGCGCGGACGTCGTGAAGGACATCCTGGCCAATCCCGCCGGCTACTACGTCAATGTCCACAACGCCGAGTTCCCCGGCGGCGCGGTCCGCGGCCAGCTCTCGAAATAGGCCTTAGCGCTTGGGCGCCGGCTTCGCGGCCGGCTTCCCAGGCGTGGCTCCCTTGGCAGCCGGCGCGACCGCGGGCGTGATGGGGGCGAACGGTTCGGGCGGCGGATCCCACGAGCCCATCAGGTTGATGACCACCTTGGCCACGCTCTCGGCCGAGACGACCGAGCCGCCGCCCACGCCCTCGCAGACGACGCGATAGGCCGCATAGGTGTCTGCCGCCTCGTCCGCCGGGCCCCATTCGGGTTGCGGGTTCACCTTGCTGACCAGCAGGCCGCCGGCCCGCGAAAAGGCGGTGAACTCGCGCCAGCGTGTGCGCTGGGCGGCGCAGTCGTATTCGGTGAGCGTGCGCACATAGCCTGGCTGGGGCGGATCGCCGCTCAGGATGTTGCGCTGGACCCGCACGGCCCAGGCCTTGCGCACCGGCGAACCCGGCGTGACCTCGATGCCGTCGCGGTCCATCACCGTCCAGGCGTCCGGGCCCGACTGGGTGAGGTAGAATATCCGGGCCTCGGCCGCGCCGGCCACGAGCAGCGTCGCGGCCGCGGCGACGGCTGGAAGGCGGAGGCTGTTCAATGGCTTTCCCACAACGCCTGAAGCTATAGCGCGCCTCTTAAGAAGCGCCTACAGGCCCATTTCAGTCGTCGGAGCGTGAGCTGCGTCCGGGGGGTTCGGCGGCGTCAGGACGCGCGCCGCACGATCAGCGCCTTGCCCGCATAGGCCTTCACGTCGACCTTCTCGATCCGCTGAACCTTGCGCCCCGTGGCGCTCATGAACGTCACCTCGACCGTGACGCGCGGCGCGCCGGGCAGGCCGAAGTGAACGGGGGTGGCGCCCTGCGCGCCATAGCCGCCGCCGGTGGACACCTGCCCCGCGCCCAGCAGCTTGCCGCCGGGGGCATAGACGCGCACCTCGGCGCCCGTCTGGGTGAAGCGCCCCTTGGCGTCGAGGACGGTGACCTGAAGGCTCTGGCGCGCCGCCGCCTTGGGCAGGAGGTTGCGGAACAGGAAGTGCCCGCCCACCGGGCTGTAGCCCCGGGTCACCGACAGATCGACGGCGCCGTCGCGGTCGTAGTCCACCCAGGCCACGCCATGGTCGCCGGCGTCGAGTTGGCCGCCCTTGGTCAGCACGTTCACGAAGCCATTGCCGCGCTCGTTGTGGAACAGGCTGTTCAGCGGCGTCTGCTGGCCGGCGGGCCCCTCGTAGGACATCACAGCCAGATCGACGTAGCCGTCGTTGTCGTAATCGCCCCAGGCCGCGCCGACCGCATGGTTCTCGACGCCGACGCCGGTCGCCTGGGCGGTGTTGGTGAAGCCGCCCTCCCCGTCGCCGCGCCACAGGGTGTTATGGCCGTAGTTCGGGACGAAGATGTCCAGGTTTCCGTCGTTGTCGTAGTCGCCGATGGCGCAGCCGACGCCGCCCTCGTCCTTGGCCCGGCCGGCGTTCTCCATGCCGAGCTTGGGGGCGACGTCGACGAACGCGCCGCCGTCGTTGCGCCACAGCGCGTCGGTCTTGCCCGACTGGTTGGCGAGGAACAGGTCCAGGTCGCCGTCCTTGTCGTAGTCCAGCCAGCAGGCGCCGACCGTGGAGCGGGCGTCGGTGGGCCCCGCGCCTGCGAACGCCTGCACGAACTTGCCACCCTCGTTGCGATAGAGCTTGTTCGCCCCGGCCCGATCGGTGGCGTAGAGGTCGAGATCGCCATCGTTGTCGTAGTCGATCCAGTTGTTCTGGCGCGACGAGCGGCCCGGCAGGGTCAGGCCGATCTCGGCGGCGACATTGGTGAAGCTCCTCCCGTCCCGATTCCGGAAGACCGCGCTCTCCTTGTCCGGGGCGGTGGCCCCCGCGAGCAGGTCGATCCACCCGTCGCCGTCGTAGTCGCCCCAGCTCAGCGCCCGGAACTCATGGCCGGCGGTCGGGAGTCCCAACGGGCCGCCGACGCTGGTCAGGACGCCGGCGTCATTGCGGTACAGGCGGATCTCGCCGCTCTTCAGCGAGACGGCGAGGTCGAGGTCCCCATCGTTATCGAAGTCGGCCCAGGCGTTGGACAGCGACCCGGGCATGGCGAGCAGGTCGCGCTGGACCGGGGCGAAGGCCGGCTCGGGGGATGGCGCGGCGGCGACCAACAGCAGGGCCGCCCCCGCCAGCAGCGACAGCTTCGTGCGCATCGTCATCTCCTCGAGCTCAATAGGCGACCCGCTCTTCGACATGCTTCTCGACCTCGGCCCGCGTGGTCCAGAGCGTGCGGTAGGTCTTCTTCGACAGGTGATCCAACTGGTCGCTGCGGTGCGGCGACCCGGGTTGGGTGGAGTTGCCATAGCTCATCAGCCCCAGCGCCTTGATCGGCGTCGAGAACTCCACCATCGACACCCAGGTCTCGCCGTGGACCGGCGTACGCTTGCCGTCCTTCAGCGGGCTCCAGGTCATGACGTGGAAGACTCCGGTGTTGCCGAAGCCGCCGCTGCCCGGCAGGTCGACCTTGCCGAGCGCGAACCGCGAGACCTCGCCGAACGGGCGGTCGAGGGCGCCGTAGGACGCCTTCGCCTCGACCGCCGCGGCCTTGAGCATCTCCACGGCCTGGGCGGGGTCCTTGAGGCCAACGGGCGTGTCGATCGGCTTAGCCGGGTCCCAGCGCACCCGGTAGTTGGCGTCGTTGATGTAGGTCGGGCCGGCGAACTTCCGCGCCCAGGCCTCGAACAGCAGCGCGCCCTTGGCGTCGGCGTCGACCGTGCGGTCCCAGGCCTTCAGCACGGAGGCCGCCTGCTGGACGTCGGGGTCGACGCTCTGGGCGGCGGCGGCGAGCAGTTCGTCCAGCACCCGGTCGGCCATCAGCACCTTGGTGGACACCTTGCGGGCCACGAAGTCGTCGAAGGTGATCTTCGCCGGATCGGCCATCAGGTGCGAAGAGTGCTGCGCGCGCAGCGACATGGGGCCGGGCCGGGCCACATAGGCCGGGTAGTCCTTGGGAAAGATCGCCTGCGGGTAGGTGGCGACCCACGGCGGGTCGTTGGTGTTCTGGACGTAGCCGCTGGGCGGATCGACGACCTTGGGCAGGTCCTCGTAGGGGTGGGTTTCGGTCCACAACGTGGCCGAGGTGTCGCCCGGAACCAGCCCGCCCCACTTCGCCACGTCGCCGTCGGCGTGCTTGGGCAGGATGCCGTTGTGCAGGTATTGGACGTGCCCTTCCTTGTCGCCGTAGACGATGTTGAACGACGGCACCTGCAGCCGCTTCATGATCGCCTGGTACTCGGCGAAGCTCTTCGACTTGCCCATGTCCCAGTACTGGCGCACGCCGCCCGGCCGATCGAGGCCGGCCACCCGCACGGCCACGGTCTTGCCGTCCGCCCGCGCGAACACCGGGCCGTGGACCGATGAGCGTAGTTCCAGGGTCTCGGTCTTCAGCGAGCCGTCCGGCTGCTTGACCTTGAGGCTGGCCGTCCGGGTCTGGAACGGGCGCACCTTGCCGTCGTAGACATAGCCGCCGTCGGCCAGCTTCAGCTCGTAGTTGGTCGCGCCCAGGATGCCGTTGACGGTGTTGGTGAAGCCCATCCGGTCGTTGAAGGCGAAGCGCAGCACGGGCAGGCCCACCTGGGTGGCGCCGTACATCTGGAAGCCCGGCCCGTTCAGGTGGGCCTCGAAATAGGTGAGCTGGCTGGGCGCCCACGGCAGGTGCGGGTTGGCCAGCAGCAGGGTGTTCCCGCTGGCCGACTTCTTCGGCATCACCGCCCAGGCGTTGGACCCCGCCTCGGCGTTGCCGCCCATCGTGCGGGCCTGGGGCGCCACATAGACGAAGTTCATCAACCGGTGGGCGTGGGCCATGACGTCTACGCCGGTGATCGGAAAGACCTGCAGCACCGAGGGGTCCAGCTTCTCGGGATGGGCCTTGGCATAGGCGTTCATGCCCTCGGCGAAGGCATCGAGGTTGGCGCGGAAGGCGGCCGGCTCCTGGGCGTGCCAGGCCTTGGCCCGGGCGTAGATGTCGTTGGCGATCACCCACTTGTCGGACTCGACTTCGGCCGTGCCCCAGTACTCGGCGGCGCGCCCCCGAGCCTGACCGTACAGCTTCACCACCACGTCGCCGTGGTTCTTCGCCGTGGCGTAGCCGAAGCCGTAGAAGACCGAGGCCTCGTCCTTCCCGTAGATGTGCGGCACGCCATAGGTGTCGAACAGGATCTCGCCCTTGGGCGCCGCCTGGACCGCGCCTGCGCTCAGAACCAGCGATGCAGCGGCCAGCGCCGCGGCGAACGGCAGCCGGCCTCGCATCAGAACTCCCATTGAATGCGTCCGTAGTAGGAGCCGCCCGTGAAGCCGATCGGCGAGGTGCCCGGGTACTGGCCGGCCCCGGTGCTGGCGTTGAAGATGCCGTTGGCGTCGGGGTAGTTGTTGAACAGGTTGTTCGCCCCCACGGCCACCGTGATGTTGCGGGGCAGCTTGTAGGCCAGCTCCACATCGACGACCCACTCGGCGCCATAGGCCCGGTCGTTGGCCACCGCGTTCTGCTGGATGAAGTACTTCCCGAACCGCGTCGCCCGGCCGTTGAGGTTCAGGTTGTTCCAGGTCCAGTTGGCCGACAGGGCGATCTTGTCCTTCGGGAAGGCCCGGGTCAGGTAGCCCTGGCTCAGCCGGTCGAACAGCACGAACGTCGGGCCCAGCGCGCTCAGTTCCGGCGGGTTGGGGATGATCCCGGTGATGTCCGTGTCGTTCCAGTTGTAACCGGCGGTGGCCCGCAGGCTGCCCCACTCGCCCAGGTCGGCCCGATAGGTGGCGACCACGTCCACCCCGTCGGTCCGGGTGTCGATGGCGTTGGTGTAGTACTGGGCGCTCAGCGAACCGGGCAGGCCGTTGGCGATCAGGATGTTCGAGACCGCAGTACCCGTCAGCGTGCTGGTGATGGCGATCCGCTTGTCCACCTCGATGCGGTAGGCGTCGACGGTGATGGCCAGGTTGGGCAGCGGCTCCAGGGTCACGCCGACGCTGTAGTTGGTCGACTCCTCGGGCTTGAGCGGCTCGGCGCCCAGCGCGATCGCCTCGCGCGAGCCCACCGGCAGGGTCTTGATCTGCAGCAGATCGAGCGCGCCGTTCACCAACCGGAACTGGCTGGAGCTGGCGGCATAGAACTGCTGCGCCAGGCCGGGCGCCCGGAAGCCGGTGGAGACCGCGCCGCGCACCGCCAGCCACTCCGTCAGCTCGTAGCGGCCATTCAGCTTGCCCACCAGCGTGTCGCCGGAGCTGTCGGAATAGTTCTCGTAGCGCGCCGCCGCGCCCAGGAAGAGCCGGTCGTTGGCGTTCCAGCCCAGCTCGGCGTAGGCCGCGTAGTTGTTGCGGTGCGACTTGCTGGCGTCGGAAGGCTGGAAGCCGGGGGTGGCCTGGGCGCCGGTCTGCGGGCGCTGGCCGGCGAACGGCTGGCCGGGCGGGGCCACATAGGTCCCGGCGGCGTAGCTCAGCGGCTCGCCCGCCCCTACCGCGTAGGTCTCGCGCCGGTGCTGGGCGCCGAACGACACCTGCAGCTCGCCGCCGCCCGCCAGCTCGAACGGCCGGGTCACATCCAGCGAGTTCACCCACTCGGTCGACTTGAGCTGGCCCACGTAGAACACCGTCGGGCTCGCGGGGCCCAGGCTGGCGTTCAGGGTGTTGGAGGTGTTTTCCCGGGCGCGGTTGTAGCCATAGGTCGACGAGACATCCCACGCCCACCCGCTCAGCTCGCCCCGCGCGCCGCCGGCGACCTCGAAGTCGCGCTCGCGGATCACCAGGTTGGGGCGGAAGCCGTCCGGATAGATCTGCGGGATGGTGTTGACGTTGTTGGCCGAGCGGAAGGTGAACGGCAGGTCCGAGAGCCGGCGGCTGAACGTCCCGAACGAATAGAGCTGCACGCCGCTCTCAAGGTCGTAGCGGCCGTTGTAGCCGAAGGTGATGCCCTCCTGCGGCAGAACGCCGGAGTTCTTGGTGACCAGGCGGTCGGCGGTCAGCTCGCGCGGGTCGGGCTGGCCGTTGATGCGGGGGTAGAGCTGCACCGTCGAAGCCACGGGGATGGCCCGGTTCGACAGCTCCTGGCTCTTGGTCGCCAGCGAGACGTTCAGGAAGCCCTGGTCGCCGATCTTGGCGCCGTAGTTGGCCTGGAACTGCCAGAGCTGGCCGTCGTCCCGATCGAAGTTCTGGCCGAAGCTGCCGCTGACATAGCCGCCCTCCGTTTCCTTCAGGATGATGTTGATCACCCCGGCGATGGCGTCCGAACCATACTGGGCCGCGGCCCCGTCGCGCAGCACCTCGATGCGGCCGATGGACGGCACCGGGATGTGATCCAGGTCGGCCGGGACCGAGCCGTTGTAGAGCGACGACACCGAGTTGATCAGCGAGGTCTTGTGGCGGCGCTTGCCGTTGACCAGGACCAGGGTCTGGTCGGGGTTCAGGCCGCGCAGGCCGCCCGTGGCGATGACGGTTGATGTGCCGCCGCCGGCGCGGGCGGGCAGGTTGAAGGACGGCACCAGCGTCTGGAGCGCCTGGAAGGCGCCGGCGCGGCCGGTCTTCTCCAGCTCGGCGGCGCTCAGAACGTCGATGGGCGTCGGGCTGTCGGTGACGGTGCGCGGCGCACCCCGGCTGCCGGTGACCACCAACTCCTCGATGGCGATCGGGCGTGCGGGCGTCCCGACATCGCCGTCCTGCACGGCGACAGCCGCGGCCGCGGCATAGACAGGCCCGGCGGTCGCGGTGCGGATCAGCTGGGCCGGCGGGCCCGAGGCGGAGAGCGCGATCAGGTCCTTCTGGGCCATGGCCACGCGCAGCGGCGTGCCCGCGATCATCTGGTCCAGCGCCGCGCGCGTCGGCATCCGCCCCCGCACCGGGGGCGAGGTCAGGCCGCTCACCCGGTCGTAGGGATAGAGCAGCCGCACGCCCGACTGGGCGGACAGGGCGTTCAGCGCGCCCTGCATCGGCTGGGCGGCGATGTCGAAGTTCGCGACCTGGCCCTGGGCGGCGGCGGGCGCCGCGGCTGCGATGGCAGCGGCCGTCATCGAGGACGCCCAGAAGAGATGATGGAAATTCCGCGGCATGTAGCAAAGCCCCCTATGCGACGCCCTTATCCCCTCCGAACGGATCGCGCTCGCGCCACCGCCATCCCCGGCGGCGAAAAAAGTCAGGTCACGGCCGCTCCACCAGGAGCACGCCGCCGTCGTCCGTGGCGATCGCCTCGATCGGGAAGCTGCTGGTCAGCGCCGCCAGGAACTTGTCGGCCTCGTCCACCTCGAACCGCCCGCCGATGCGCAGGGCCTCGAGCCGGGCGTCGCCGATCACGATGGGTTGCTGGCGATAGCGGTTGAACTCGCCCACGACCTGGGCGAGGGACTCGCCGTCGAACTCCAGCACCCCCTCCTGCCAGGCGGTGCGTTGGCGCAGGTGCTGTCCGTCGAGGGCGGTGGGCGCCACGGCGCCGGACCGCACGACCGCGCCCCCGCCGGCCGCGATCTTGGCCGACACGGTCGTCGCCGCGCCGCCGTCCTCGGCCACCACGCCCACGACGCCGTGGGTGACGGTCAACTCGACCACGTCCGGGCGCAGGCGGACGTTGAAGGCCGTGCCCAGGGCGCGGAAGCGGGCCGCGCCGGCGTCCACCAGGAAGGGGCGAGCTGGATCGTGGGCGACCTCGAACAGGGCCTCGCCGCGCACCAGGCGCAAGCGCCGCTCCCGCGCGCCGAACGCCACTTCGACGGTGGAGGCGGTGTTAAGGGTGACCGTGGAGCCGTCCGCAAGCGCGACCACGCGGCGCTCGCCCACGCCGGTGCGATGCAGTTCCACGTTGTCGAACAACCGCCAGCCCACGGTGGCCGCCACGGCCGCGCTGGCCGCGGCCAGGGTCCCGAACATCAGGCGCCGGCGGCTGGCTCCGGCGAACGGGGACTTGGCCCCCGCCTTCGCGTCCGGTTCCAGCGCCGGCGGCGCGGCGCGCAGGCGCTCGGTGGAGTCCCAGGCCGCTTCCATGCGAGCGAAGGCCACGGCGTGATGTGGATCGGCGCCGACCCACGCGTAGATCTTCTGGCGCTCCGCAGGGCTGACGCCGCAGGCCAGCCTAGCGACGTAGGCGGCTGCCTGATCGTCGATCGCCTGCCGGTCGCACGTCTTGGGGGGCGGCTCGCCCAAACTCGTCATCCTCACGTTCCGCTCGCGCCTGCGCCACGAGCTTCAGCGCCTTGACCAGGTGTTTCTCAACGGTGGAAACGGACAAGCCCATCTGTCCCGCTATGGTGGCGAGAGAAAGATCATGCACGCGCCGCAGCAGGAAGACCCTGCGCGCCTGAGGCGGAAGCCGCTCGACCAGGGCTTGCAGCCAGCGCAGCTCGTCCCGGGCCTGGATCTGCCGCTCCACCGCCGCCTCGTCCGAGCGCAGGACGTCCAGGTCGGCGACGAAGTCCAGCGAGACGATCCGCTCGCGGCGCAGGGCGTCGATCAGCAGGTTGCGGGCGATCGCCAGCAGGTACGACCGGCCGGCCGTGATCCGGGAGAACTCTTGCACCTGGTAGGCGCGCGCCAGGCTTTCGGCCACCAGGTTGTCTACGTCGAAGCCCGGCGGACAGATCCGGCGCAGACGGCTGCGGACGGCCGCCTCGTGTGGCAGCACCACCGCCTTGAACCATTCCAGCCGAACGAGCAGTTCGCTCATGCCCGCCCCCCGGCCAGCGCTTCCACGACAGTAAGGTGACAATCCGCGCACGCTTGGCGCGCGCCGTCCAGGCTCGGCGCGCCCAGAAATCCTGCAGGCTTGAAGAGGCGCCCGGATAGCGACCGGATATGGCGGAAAGTCGGGCGCCGGTTCGTTCAGGTTCGCGAAGGGCAGTCGCCCGGGACGGTCTGGTGAGGTGTGAGTGTCTGATTCACTCGGGGGCGGGCGCCGCCTGAAGTCGATCATCGGTGGGTCCACCGGCAATCTGGTGGAGTGGTACGACTGGTACGTCTATTCGGCCTTCACGCTCTATTTCGCCCCGTCGTTCTTCCCGTCCGACGATCCGACGGCCCAGTTGCTCAGCGCCGCGGCGGTGTTCGCCGTGGGGTTCGTGGTGCGGCCGCTGGGCGCCTGGATTATGGGCGTCTACGCCGATCGCAAAGGCCGCAAGGCCGGGCTGACCCTGTCGGTCACCCTGATGTGCCTGGGCTCGCTGATGATCGCGGTGGCGCCCACCTACGCCCAGGCCGGGCAGTTCTCACCGCTGATCCTGCTGTGCGCGCGGCTGCTGCAGGGTCTGTCGGTCGGCGGCGAATACGGCGCCTCGGCCACCTACCTGTCCGAGATGGCCGGCCGGCGGCGGCGCGGGTTCTTCTCCAGCTTCCAGTATGTGACCCTGATCTCCGGCCAGCTCGTGGCGCTGTGCGTGCTCCTGCTGCTGCAGTCGATCCTGCCGCCGGCCGACCTGGAGGCCTGGGGCTGGCGCATCCCCTTCGCCATCGGCGGGGTCCTGGCCATCGCCGTGTTCTACATCCGGCGCGGCCTGGTCGAGACGGAGAGCTTCCAGAACGTCAAGGCGACCGCCAGCCTGGGCTCCAGCGGCTGGATCCTGTTCCGCCACTATCCGCGCCAGGCGTTCCTGGTGATCGCGCTCACCGCCGGCGGCACGCTCGCCTTCTATGCCTACTCCACCTACATGCAGAAGTTCCTGGTCAACACCTCGGGCTTCAGCCGCGAGGCGGCCACCGAGATCACCGCGGCGGCCCTCTTCGTCTTCATGCTGCTGCAGCCACTGGCGGGCTGGCTGTCGGACAATGTCGGCCGCCGGCCGCTGCTGATCGCCTTCGGTGTCTGCGGGACCCTCTTCACCTACCCGATCTTCCGGCTCTTGGAAGACGCTAGCCACTCGTTCACCGCCTTCCTGCTGGCCCTCTCCGCACTGGTGATCGTCACGGGCTACACGGCGATCAACGCCGTGGTGAAGGCCGAGCTGTTCCCGGCCCACATCCGCGCGCTGGGCGTCGCCCTACCCTACGCGCTCGCAAACGCGCTGTTCGGCGGCACGGCTGAATACGTCGCCCTCTGGTTCAAGAGCATCGGCCTCGAACGGGGCTTCTACTGGTACGTGACCGCGATGATCGCGCTCTCGCTGCTGGCCTATCTGCGGATGCCCGAGACCCGGGAAGCGAGCGAGATCGCGGAGGACTAGACGGCCCCTCGCTGCGGCCTCGACGTGACGGCTCAGCGTGGTCGATTGAGGAGCCCGCTGCGGGCCAACGCGCCGGCGATGACGGCCTGAACGCCGGCGGGAACCCCGGACACCGCCGACATGACCTGTTCGCCCAAGCCGCCGAACGCCGTCTCCGTGTGCGCCGCCGACGGTGCTTCGGTCGGCGCGGCGGCCTTTGGCCCGATCCGCTCCACAGACGGCGAGCGGCGCTCGCCATCCGTCAGGCCCCAGAAGCGCGCGATCTCCAGCGTGGAGCTCACACCGGCCTGCAGCATGTAGGGCGCCGTCTTCCCGATCGCCCCCTCGCCGCGCGTCTCCAGCGGGACGCCGTGGCCCAAGCCTGGCACGCGGTTCAGTTCGATGCGCACGGCCCCGGATGGGTCGCGCCACACCGACCGCACATAACCGCCCTCGTCCGCCACAAGGTCCGGCTCGGCGTCCAGGCCCTGGCCCGCCGCCCATTGCCGGGCGATCTCGCCGGCGTTGGCCGGGTTGACCACGTGGTCGGCGTCACCGTGCCAGATGCTCAGGGGTGGCAGCTTGCCGGACGAACCGCCGGCCTCCGCCAGCAGTGCAACCAGTTGGTCAGCGGAGCCCGTCAGGCCCCGGCCGTGCATCGTCTGGAGCGCCTGGGGGACGCCGCGCGCCGTGCCATAGGGGGCGCCCGCGACGATGGCCCCGCCCGCGAACAGCTCAGGATAGGCCGCCAGCATGACGGCGGTCATCGCGCCCCCGGCCGACAGTCCGGTGATGAAGGTGCGGCCCGCGTCGAGGCCGTGGGCCTTTTGCGCCTCAGCGATCATCGCGGCGATCGAAGCCGGCTCGCCGTGCCCGCGCCGCATATCCGCGGGCTGGAACCAGTTGAAGCACCGGTTCGGATTGTTGCCGGGAGACTGCTCCGGTGCGAGCACCGCGAACCCCAAGCGGTCCGCGAGCGCGATCCAGCCGCTGTCGCGGGCGAAGGCGTCCGCGGTCTGCGTGCAGCCATGCAGCACCACGACCAGCGCGGCCCCGGAGGACAAACCGGGCGGAACATGCAGCCGCATCTCAAGCGCGCCGGGATTGGGGGCGAAGGTCGAATGCCTCAGCTGGCCGGCGCTGGCCAAGGCGCCGGTTGAACCGGCGGGCCGACGCGCCTTGAGGGAGGCGAGCGCTGCGCCCAGGCCGGAGCGCGAGAAACCGTCGTGGAATTCTGTCATGGCACTCTAATGCTGCAGTGCAGCAAAGGGTGCATTCGCGGGAGAATTGTTGGGCTGACCGTCAGATCAGAGCGCGTCGCCCCGCCGGTTCGGCCGGCGGGGCTTTGCTCATCGAAAATCAGGCGAGCGACGTGCCTTGCAGGGTGGAAACGTCCGGTCGCGGCAGGCCGCCCGACTTGTAGCTGGCGATCAGCGTCTCTTTTTCCGCGGCCATCTGTTCGCCGAGGGCGTCCATGTCGACGCCGGCCTTGCGGGCCTGGGAGAACATCCCCTCGACGCGCTTCTCTTCTTCCTCGACGTGGTGCTCGATCATCTCGGAAAGCACCTTCACCTTGGCCTCGTAGAACTCGTCGTCGGGGCCGCCAGCCTCGATCTCGGCGATCAGGACCTTGGCGCCGTCGTGCTCGACGTAGGCTTCCTTCAGCAGGTCCTCCTCCACCTTGCCCTCGCAGGCCGGGTAGAAGATGTCCTCCTCGATCTTGGTGTGGACGGTCAGTTCCATGCAGATCTGCTCGGCGAGCGCCTGCTTCCGCCCGTCGCCCTTGGCGGCTTCGAACTTGGCGAACAGCTCTTCCACCTTGCGGTGGTCCGCTTTCAGAAGGGCGACGGCGTCGAGTTTGGTGGATGTGGCCATGAGAGTCTCCAGTGTGTTGGTCGCCCAACGTGGCCCGCGCACCCGCGTTCCCACCTCGGCAAAGCTGAGAGCCGTTCGCAGGCCGCGCGTCGTGATCGGACGGCCGCGGGAACCGAGCTTTGCCGTTGGCCGTTCGCCGGAGCATGAAGCGCCCAGCCTCCGTGGCCACCGAGCTTGACGACGAGGAGTCCTACGTCCGCGGCCTCGCCCGCGCGGCGGCCGGCGCGTTGATCTTCAGCTTTCCCCTGCTGATGACCATGGAGATGTGGGAGTTCGGCTTCCACATGGATCGGCTCCGGCTGGGCCTGTTCCTGCTGGTCACGGCGACGGTCGTTTTCGGGCTCAGCCGCTTCGCGGGCTTCCGCGACACCAGCAACGTGATCGACGATCTGCTCGATGCGCTGGCCGCGTTGCTGGTGGGCTATGCGATCGCGGCCGGGCTCCTGACCCTGATGGGTCTGCTCACGTTCGCCACGCCGCCGCGCGAGGCGATCGGCATGGTCGCGGTCCAGGCCGCGCCCGCCAGCATCGGAGCCGTCCTCGCCAACAAGCAGCTCCAGGCGCGGACCCAGGGTCGCTCCAAGGAAGACCGGGCGGGCTACCTGGGGCAGCTCTTCCTGATGGGGTCCGGCGCGCTGTTCTTCGCCTTCAACGTCGCGCCGACCGAGGAAATGATTCTGATCGGCTTCAAGATGACGCCGTGGCACGCCCTGGCCCTGGTGGCGGCCTCTCTCCTGGCGCTGCATGCGCTGGTGTTCTCGGTCGGCTTCGCCGGCCAGGAGGCGCATGAGAGCCAGGCCCTGGCTTTCGTCCACTACACCCTGGCGGGCTACGGCGTGGCCCTGCTGGTCAGCCTGTACATCCTCTGGACGTTCGGTCGACTGGACGGCGGCCTGAGCGATACGGTCCGGGCGGTCGTCGTCCTGGGGTTCCCGGCGGCCATCGGGGCCGCCGCCGCGCGGCTGGTGGTCTGACGTGGCCGCGCGCAAGCCCTCGACCAGCGTGGCCGACCGCACCCCGATCGCCGAGTGGGTCGCCGCGGCGCTCGGCCTGGCGCTTACCCTGAGCGTCGTCGGCTACACGGTGTGGGAAGGGTTGACGGAGGACCACGGGCCGCCTCGCCTGAGCGTGAGCTCCGAGGCCGCGACGCAGACGGCCGCTGGCTACATCCTGCCCATCGTGGTGCGGAACCAGAGCCACGCCACCGCGGCGCAGGTCGAGATCAGGGGCGTGCTGCGGCGGCCTGGAGAGCAGCCCGAGGAGCGCCACGCCAGCTTCGCCTACGTCCCCGGACGTGGCGAGGCCCGCGGCGGCCTGGTGTTCCAGCGGGATCCGGCCGGCGCGCCGATCGACCTCACGGTGGATGGCTACGCCGACCCCTAGGCCGCGTTACAGGCCCAGCACCATCTTCGCCATGATGTTGTGCTGGATCTCGTTGGAGCCCGCGTAGATCGAGGTCTTGCGGTAGTTGAAGTAGGTGGGCGCCACCGTCGCCGAATAGTCCTGGCCGGCGCGGAAGTAGTTCGCCCCGTCGCCCTTCAGGTGGCTCCAGGTATCCTGCACGAACGGCTGGGCGTAGACGCCGGCGGCCTCGAGGGCCAGCTCGGTGATCGCCTGCTGCATCTGGCTGCCTTCCAGCTTCAGCATGGACGAGACCGCGCCCATGGCGTCGCCGTTGGCCCGGCCGGCGAAGATCCGCAGCTCGGTGGCGTTCAGGGCCTCGACCTTG
>Ga0255338_1004342_pt1 | contig 14846 bp, 9 predicted proteins | sample MeOH1_35cm_T4_19_FD_203715 | JGI IMG/M metagenome (GOLD analysis project Ga0255338, IMG submission 203715) | Sandy soil microbial communities from University of British Columbia, Vancouver, Canada - MeOH1_35cm_T4_195 | ecosystem: Engineered > Artificial ecosystem > Sand microcosm > Unclassified ...
AGAGTACCTTGGGTCGAATCGCAGGTAGTGAGCGCTGTTGGTGCCGTTCCGCGCGCGCTAAACGTCGCATAGTTGATCGCCGAGCCGGATGACAAGGCACCCGCCACGCCCTGAACAGCCGCTTGGTTGGCATCGGCCCTCAAGTCAACAAAACGGGGAATCGCCACAGCAGCCAGAATGCCGAGAATCACGATCACCATCACCAGTTCAATCAAGGTAAAACCGCGTTGCTGTTTCATATGCCAACCTTTGCAAATTTGTTGAAGAGATGGGGTGCCAGCCAAGGCTCCCACACCGTTGAAAATCACAGATTTCTTTTATAAATAATAACAGCTTCATTCTTGATGGCAAGTAGCAAGCCATCCATCTGCTGCCCGGCACCTTGCTGCCTTGTGCGTTTGAGCAACACCCATGATGCACATCAATCATCAGCTCAGCACATCCCCCTTCCAGATATAAGCTTCACGCGGGATGAGTTGCAAGGGCCCAGAGGTACCGTCCACCACATCAAACCAGAGGATATCCGTGCCACTCGGGCTGCTCAACCATTTCGGATAACGCGGTCGGTAGCCAATGCAAGGGCATGCCGGATCAAACAGCCAACTGCCGGGCGGCAAGTTCGTTGCTTCAGCCACATTCATTTCACCCACATAGTTGGACGGCATGCGGTGCAGCAGCAAAAACGGATTTGGATGTACTGCCATGCTCTGGGAAGGGTCCGCTCCTGCCTGTGAAACTACTGCCTGTTGTGCTACGTAATCGATGATGAGGGCCGTGCGCAAGCCCCCCAGATTCGTCTTGATCGCAGCCCCTTCAATCTGGGCCTGCACATCCCCCAAATCACGCTGCCCCAACTGCACCACCAGCACCGATACCATGCCTATCACCATGCAGGCCATCACCAGACGCCGTCCCAGACTGAATTGGGCGTTGGCAAGTAAGGAACGGGCATTCATGTTCAGCCGCCGCCCCGTCCCATGGCTGCCTGCCCCATGTTCCACAACGGCATGAAAATGCCAAGTGCCATTACCAGCATCAATGCGGAGATAACGGCCAGCAACACAGGCTCAATGGCGGCCGACAAGCCTTTGATGCTTTGATCCACTTCACGCTCGTACATTTCTGCGATTTCAAACAGCATCGAATCCAACTCTCCGGTTTCTTCGCCCACGGTAATCATCTGCATGACAACCGGGGTAAAAATGCCGACGCTGGCAGCACAGCTGGCGATACTTGCGCCCCGCTCGATGCCGTCGCGCATCTGTTCAATGCGGCTTCCAATGTAGGCATTGTCGACCGTTTTCGCCACCACGGTCAGTGCCGGAACCAATGGCATGCCGCTTTGACTGGACAGGGCAAAGCTGCGCGCAAAACGCGACAGCGTAGCTTTGAGAATGATATCGCCGACAATTGGCAAACCCAGCTTGCGACGGTCCCAGCGGTAACGCCCATTCGGCGTCCTCAGGTAGGCACGCCAAGCCAGTACAGCACCGACAACCGCCCCGATCAACGCGAGCCACCACTGCTGCATCCAGCCAGAAAAGCCGAGCAGCATGCGCGTCACCAACGGCAATTGGGTATTGAAACCGGCAAATACCTTGGCAAACACCGGAAGCACAAATACATTGAGAAGAACCAAGGCCAGCGACATGGCGATCAGCACGAACGATGGATAGCGCAAGGCTTGGCGTATGCGGTCGCGCACGTCGCGCTCGAACGCCAGATGCTCCGACAATCGCAAATACACCTCGGTCAGCTTCCCCGACATCTCGCCCACACGGACCATGGCAATGTAAAAAGCGCCGAAAGCCCCAGGGTGCTGAGCCAATGACGCCGAGAGTTCGCGCCCCTGGCTCAGGCTTTCACGCACGTCCTTGAGAACCTCCACCATGGCTGGCTTGGCTGTCGATGCCTCAAGGCCGGAGAAAGCTCGCAGGATCGGAACGCCCGCCTTGTCCAGTGTGTACATTTGGCGTGAAAAAAGCTCGACATCCTCGCTGGTCACCGCTTGGTCACTCAAACGTTGCCACACCGACTGGAGATAGCGATGGGTGCTGTGCGCGCCATTGGCGACACCGACAGACGCCTCAATATGAACAGGCGTAATTTTGATGGCCAGCAACTGGTCAGCCACCGACATTTCGGTCACAGCCTCCATGCTCCCTTTGATCAGTTCACCCTGGGCATTGCGCCCTTGCCACACGAAGACAGCCATGAAGGTTTATCCCAGATCGTCAATGTCCTGGCCCACGCGCAGCGCCTCAGCCAACGATGTGCGCCCCTGGCGCACCAGTTCCAAGGCATGAAAAGACAGCGTATGCCCTTTCATGCGGGCTCTTGCCGCCTGCATGAAGACTACCGGGTCGGCCCGGGTCGCCGCCTGGGTGAGCACGACATCCATCTCCAACAATTCATACACCCCGTGCCGCCCCGTATAGCCAGTGCCGTTGCAAGCCGAACAACCCAGACCACGCCTAGCCTGCACCGGCGCATCACCTGGCGCCAGCATGGTATCCAGCCAGGCCTGTTCCTGCGCCGTGGGTTCACGCGGTTCGCTGCAAACCTCGCAATTCACCCGCACCAGGCGCTGCGCAATCACGGCTTGCAAGGAGGTCGCCACCATGAACGGCGGAACCCCCATGTCGAGCAGACGAAAGGGCGTGCTGATGGCATCACGCGTATGCAAGGTCGACAATACCAAATGCCCGGTGATGGCGGCGCGCAAACCAATCTCGGCCGTTTCCGCATCGCGCATTTCGCCGACCAGGATGATGTCCGGGTCCTGGCGCAAGGAACCGCGCAGCACCCGGGCAAACGTCAGGTCGATTTTTTCATTGACCTGCACCTGCGTCACGCCCGGCAAGCGGTATTCCACCGGGTCTTCCACGGTAATGATCTTGAGTTCGCTCGAGTTGATTTCGGAGAGTGCGGCATAAAGCGTCGTGGTTTTGCCCGACCCGGTCGGACCGGTGACCAGTACCATGCCGGAAATCCGTCCCAGCACTTCCCGAAAGCGCTTCAGCATCTCATCGGGCATACCAATGCGATCCAGTCTGCGCAGCACGCTGTTTTGATTGAGCAAACGCATCACAACCGACTCGCCGTAGCTGGTCGGCATGGTGGACAGACGCACATCGATCGTCTGTTCCCGCACCCGCACGCTGAAGCGTCCGTCCTGGGGCAAACGTTTTTCTGAAATGTCGATACCGGCCATCAGCTTGAGACGCTGCGCCAGAGGGCCGGCAACCCGGTTTTCGGCCAGTGTCTGCGTGTGGAGCACGCCGTCCACACGCACGCGGATCTGCAGGCCCGTCTCCTGCGGTTCGATGTGGATATCCGATGCACCGATCTGGACCGCATCTTCAAAAATCGACTGCAGCAACTTGACGATGGGCGCGCCTTCCTGGCCAACGGTATTGGCCAGTTCGCCGAAATCGACCTCGTCACTGAGGTTGAGATCCTTTTCCACCGCGCGCGCAAAACCGCTGATTTCCTCGGTGCGCCGGTACAACCGGTCAAAAGCCAGGGTCAGCTGCGTTTCCGGCGCTACGGCCATGGCAATGTTGCGCTTGGTCAGGCGGCTGACTTCATCGAAGGCAAAGAGATCGAGCGGATCTGCAAAGGCAACCAGAAGATTGTGGTCCTTGTCTTCAAGAACCAGCGCCCGGAAGCGGCGCGCTGCCGACTCCGGCAACAGCTTGACCAGTTCGGCGCGAAACGGGAAGGTTTTAAGGTTGACAAACGGAATGCGCAACTGCCGCGCCAATCCATTGGCCAAGCCTTCTTCGGTAATGACACCGCTCTCGATCAGCAGGCGCCCCAACTTCTTGCCGGTCTTGTGCTGCAAGTCCAGCGTCTGTTGCAACTGTTCCTGTGAAATCAGGCGCTGTTGGAGCAGCACGTCACCCAAACGCAGTTTTTGACGCCGGTCTGACGAGGCGCTCGGACCAGCTTGCGCAGGGGGATCTTCAGCGACCATATTCATGGAGCCTTTCTGGAACTGATGACTCCGAAAATGATAGCACGCCGCATCAGTCAGCAGCGCACTCGCTGTGCTTAGTGCAGATGCCGAGGTTTGCGCCCCCCGCCATGAGCCGCGCCACCATGCCCGCCCCCGGAACCTCGCGGCGGCTTACCGAGTTCCAGCGAACTGACCAGGGCATCAAAGCGCTGCGCAAAAAGTTTGTCAACCTCCGCCACCACACCACCGAGCTCGGCCGCATCGAAATGACGCTCCATCATGTTGATCACATCCTGCACCAGCAGGTCGCGCTGTACTTGCATGATGGCCGCCGGCGTGGGACCGACAAACAGCATCATGAAGTCGTCACGCGATTGCGCATCCGGCGCCTCTTCCTCTTCGTCAAATTCGGTATCGTAGAACGTGACTTCGATCGGTGCACCTGCCTGCGACAACTCGTTAAGGCTCATGCACATCTCGTCGAGCGACTGACGAAAATCCTCGTCACCGGCTACGGTCCAGCACATCTGCAGCAAATGCTCGTGCGCGTCAAAACGGATGCCCGGCTCCTCTTCATAGGCACTGTGAGCACCTGCAGCCAGGGAACGCGCACCGGCGTATTTCCACAAAGGTTTGAGAGCGTCCTGCAACTGCTCGAACGTCACATCCGCGCGCAACGGTACTTGGCCATGGACGTGGATCTCAAAAGGAGCGTTGTAACTTGCCATGATGAACTCTCTCTATGCTGCCGTCGCTGCACTGTCTGGTGGTGCCTCGAACCGGGGTCGAACCGGTACGCCCCTTTGCAGGAAAGCGGCGGATTTTAAGTCCGCTGTGTCTACCAATTTCACCATCGAGGCATGCAACTCCCGCATTGTCCTGCAAAAACTGGGGAAGTTATCCCCCGTTGCAGATCTCGATGCCTGCGAACAGGCTGCTGCGCCTGCGAGGCCGATGCACCGGGGCATGAATGGAGCGGGAGAAGAGTCTCGAACTCTCGACCTCAACCTTGGCAAGGTTGCGCTCTACCAACTGAGCTACTCCCGCTTGGAGTCTGGAGGCGCGGGCCGGAGTCGAACCGACCTACACGGATTTGCAATCCGGTGCATAACCGCTTTGCTACCGCGCCAGAATTTTTCACAACCGGCCAAGACCGGCTATTGCCTCAATAAAAAAGGGAAGCTTTTGCTTCCCTTTTCTCGGAATCTGGAGCGGGAAAAGAGTCTCGAACTCTCGACCTCAACCTTGGCAAGGTTGCGCTCTACCAACTGAGCTATTCCCGCGTTTCAAGCCTCAAATTATAGCGGTATTTTTTTGCTTTTGCAAAAAGCCGCTAAAAAATTTGCATCAATGCTTGACCGACCCACGTGCAGCCGTGGCCGACTCGGCCGCCGGCGTTGACGGCACGGCCGATGCTACCGCCTCGTCATCCGTCAAGGGCGTCGGCCGACGCTCCAGCGCGATCTCAAGCACCTTGTCGATCCACTTGACCGGCACGATTTCCAGACCGTTCTTCACGTTCTCGGGAATCTCCTGCAGATCCTTGGTGTTTTCCTCCGGGATCAGCACCGTCTTGATGCCGCCGCGCAGGGCCGCCAGCAACTTTTCCTTCAAGCCGCCAATGGCCGTGACTTCACCGCGCAGCGTGATCTCACCCGTCATGGCCACATCGCCGCGCACCGGGATGCCGGTCAAGGCCGACACCATGGCCGTCGTCATGGCGGCACCCGCACTCGGTCCGTCCTTCGGCGTGGCGCCATCGGGCACGTGGACGTGCATGTCCTTTTTCTCGAAGAATTCATCGGGAATGCCGAGACGACGCGCCCGGCTGCGCACCACGGTACGCGCAGCTTCTACCGACTCCTTCATCACATCGCCCAGCGAACCGGTACGCGTGATGACGCCTTTGCCCGGCATCAGTGCGGCCTCAATGGTCAGCAGATCGCCACCGACCTCGGTCCAAGCCAGACCGACCACCTGGCCGACCTGGTTCTGCTGTTCGGCTCGGCCGTAGGTGAACTTGCGTACACCCAGGAAATCGTTGAGATTGTCGGCAGTGACCCTCACCTGCGGCGTCATTTTCTTGAGTTGCAGGCCCTTGACGACCTTGCGGCAGATCTTGGAGATCTCGCGCTCGAGCGAACGCACGCCGGCCTCGCGCGTGTAGTAGCGAACCACATCGCGCACCGCCTCTTCCGTCACATCCAACTCGCCGTCCTTCAGTCCATTGTTCTTCAGCTGCTTGGGCAGCAGATAGCGCATGGCGATATTGGTCTTCTCGTCCTCGGTGTAACCCGACAGGCGAATCACCTCCATGCGGTCCAGCAGTGCCGGCGGAATGTTCATGGAGTTGGACGTCGCCACGAACATCACGTCGCTCAGGTCGAAATCAACCTCCACGTAGTGATCAGCGAACTTGTTGTTCTGCTCCGGGTCCAGCACTTCCAGCAGCGCGCTGGAAGGGTCGCCGCGGAAATCGGTGCCCAACTTGTCGATCTCGTCGAGCAGGAACAGCGGGTTGCGCGTGCCGGCCTTGGCCAGGCTTTGCAGCACCTTGCCCGGCATGGCGCCGATGTAGGTTCGGCGGTGGCCACGGATCTCGGCTTCGTCGCGCATGCCGCCCAGCGCCATGCGCACGTATTTGCGGCCGGTCGCCTTGGCCACCGACTGTCCCAGCGAGGTCTTGCCCACGCCCGGTGGGCCGACTAGGCACAGGATCGGCGCCTTCACCTTGTCCACGCGCTGCTGCACAGCAAGGTATTCCAGGATGCGGTCCTTGACCTTGTCCAGCCCATAGTGGTCCTCGTTGAGCACCTCCTCGGCATGGGTCAGGTCGTGCTTGATCTTGGTTTTTTTGCTCCAGGGCAGGCCGATCAGCGTGTCGATGTAGTTGCGCACCACGGTGGCCTCGGCCGACATGGGCGACATCAGCTTGAGCTTCTTGAGCTCGGCATCGGCCTTCTTGCGCGCCTCGGCCGGCATGCGGGCCGCCTTGATCTTCTTCTCGATCTCTTCGATGTCGGCGCCGTCTTCGCCCTCGCCCAGTTCCTTCTGGATGGCCTTGACCTGCTCGTTCAGGTAGAAGTCGCGCTGGTTCTTCTCCATCTGGCGCTTGACGCGGCCCCGGATTTTCTTGTCGACGTTGAGGATGTCGACCTCGCGTTCGAGCTGTTCGAACAGGTTTTCCAGCCGGTCACGCACATTGGACAGGCTCAACACCGCCTGCTTGTTGTCCAGCTTGAGCGGCAGGTGGGCGGCGATGGTGTCGGCCAGTCGGCCCGGATCGTCGATGCTGGCGATCGAGGTCAGGATTTCGGGCGGGATCTTCTTGTTGAGCTTGACGTACTGGTCGAACTGCTGCATCACGGCACGGCGCAGCGCCTCGATCTCGCTGGCCTGGACGGCGGCAGTGGGTTCGGTGTCAGCGGGCAGCTCCACCGGCGTCACATCAGCCGTGAAGTGCGACTCGCCTTCGACGATCTTGTTCACCTGGGCGCGCTGCTGGCCTTCGACCAGCACCTTGACCGTGCCGTCAGGCAATTTCAGCATCTGCAGGATGGTCGAGACGCAGCCGACATCGAACATGTCGGACACCTGGGGCTCGTCCTTGGCGGCCGCTTTCTGCGCCACCAGCATGATGCGGCGCTCAGCCTCCATCGCGGCTTCCAGCGCCTTGATGCTCTTGGGGCGACCCACGAACAGCGGAATCACCATGTGGGGGAAGATCACCACATCGCGCAGGGGCAACAGCGGCAACTCGATTGGGGTGGCAGGCAGAGGGGTATGACCAGACATGGGAAAACCTTTTCGTTACCTGTTGAATATGGATTGCAAGTGCGGATTTTCAACCCGCCACCCATTATGGAGCGGGCGAGTGCTTCAAAACCATGAAGGAACAGCTGGAATACCGGCCGAATCGCGCCTTCGGCTCAGGCCTTTTTGGCGGCTTCCTGGTAGACCAGCAGCGGCGGCTTGTTTTCCTCGATGGTGGATTCGTCCACCACGACTTTTTCGACGTTGTCCTGGTTAGGCAAATCGAACATGGTGTCGATCAGCGCCTGCTCCAGGATGGAGCGCAGGCCGCGGGCACCGGTCTTGCGCGCCAGCGCCTTCTTGGCAATGGCCTTGAGCGCGCCGGGACGAAGCTCAAGATCGACGCCCTCCATGGCAAACAGCTTGGCGTACTGCTTGACCAGGGCATTCTTGGGCTCGGTCAGGATCTGCACCATGGCATCCTCGCTGAGCTCGGCCAGCGTGGCCACCACCGGCATGCGGCCGACCAGTTCGGGGATCAGGCCGAATTTGATCAGGTCCTCGGGCTCGACTTCCTTGAACACCTCGGTCAGGCTGCGCTGCTGCTTGCTGCGCACGGCAGCGCCGAAACCGATGCCGGACGACTCGGTCCGGCTTTCGATGACCTTTTCCAGCCCGGCGAAAGCACCGCCGCAGATGAACAGGATGTTGGTCGTGTCGATCTGGATGAAATCCTGGTTCGGATGCTTGCGTCCCCCCTGCGGCGGCACGCTGGCCATGGTGCCTTCGATCAGTTTGAGCAGCGCCTGCTGCACGCCCTCACCCGACACATCGCGTGTGATGGAGGGGTTGTCGGACTTGCGGGAGATTTTGTCGATCTCGTCGATGTAGACGATACCGCGCTGGGCGCGCTCGACCTCGTAATTGCAGCTTTGCAGCAGCTTGGCGACGATGTTCTCGACATCCTCGCCGACATAGCCCGCTTCGGTCAGCGTGGTGGCATCCGCCATCACAAAAGGCACGTTGAGCTGGCGCGCCAGCGTCTGCGCCAGCAGCGTCTTGCCCGAACCGGTGGGACCAATGAGCAGAATATTGCTCTTGGCCAGTTCCACATCGTCCTTGCGCGCCTTCTCCTTGTGCTGCAGCCGCTTGTAGTGGTTGTAAACGGCCACCGCCAGCGTGCGCTTGGCAGCCTCCTGGCCGATCACGTAGTTGTCCAGATTGGCCTTGATTTCGGCCGGCGTCGGCAGATCGCCGCGCGCTTCAGCACCTTCGGTACCGGAGGGCAGCTCATCGCGGATGATTTCGTTGCACAGCTCGATGCATTCGTCGCAGACGAACACCGAGGGGCCGGCAATCAGTTTCTTGACCTCGTGCTGACTCTTGCCGCAAAAAGAGCAATACAGTGTTTTTTCGCTGGAAGAGCCTTTTTTCTCGGCCATGTGAAGAATGCCTTTTGCGGGAATTACCGAATATTTACCAAATGATACCGAAATGGCAAACCGCCCCCGCGCCACCGCGCGGCAGGCGTTTGCCATCAACCACCAGCCGGACCGAACCGCTCAGGGCCGCTTGGCGATGACCTGGTCGACCAGACCGTACTCTTTCGCTTCATCCGCCGAGAGGTAGTAGTCCCGCTCGGTGTCGCGCTCGATCTTGTCCAACGGCTGGCCGGTGCGTTCGGCCAGGATCTTGTTGAGCTGCTCGCGGGTCTTCAGGATCTCGCGCGCATGGATCTCGATCTCGGTAGCCTGGCCCTGGGTGCCGCCCAATGGCTGGTGGATCATGACCTTGGAATTGGGCAGCGAGAAGCGCTTGCCCTTGGCGCCCGCCGCCAGCAGGAAGGCGCCCATGCTGGCCGCCATGCCCACGCACAGCGTCGACACATCCGCCTTGATGAAGTTCATGGTGTCGAAGATCGCCATGCCGGCGCTGACCGAACCGCCCGGGGAGTTGATGTAGAACGAAATGTCCTTGTCCGGGTTCTCGCTCTCCAGGAACAGCAACTGCGCCACCACCAGGTTGGCGGTCTGGTCGTTGACCGGGCCAACCAGGAAAATCACCCGCTCCTTGAGCAGACGCGAGTAGATGTCGTACGAACGCTCACCGCGTCCGGACTGCTCGATCACCAGCGGGATCATGCCAAGGGCCTGGGTATCCAGGGCACCGTTATAGGCGCTGTTGCGCAGGTTCATGAAATGGGCTCCAGAGAATAGACGTATGCCGTAATTTAGCGAAGATTATGGTCCACAAAGCAAGTGGGGCTTGTTGCCCGGACTGCAAGCCCGGCACAAGCCCCACATTGCTCGGAAGTTCAGACCGGGATCAGGCCTGGCTCATCAGTTCGTCGAAGGAGATCGCCTTCTCGGTCACCTTGGCCTTGGACAGCACGAAATCGGTCACGTTGTTCTCGATCACCACGGCCTCGACTTCGGCCAGACGACGGTTGTCGCCGAAATACCAGCGCACCACGTCTTCCGGCTTCTCGTAGCTGGCCGCCATTTCCTCGACATGGGCCTTGAGGGACTCGGGCGTGGCGTGCAGGTTGTTGGCGCGCACCAGCTCGGCCACCACCAGACCCAGGCGCACGCGTTGCTCGGCCTGCGGGCGGAAGATTTCCTCGGGGATCGGCGCCTTGTCGGCGTCCTTGATGCCGCGCTGCTTGAGGTCGGCACGGGCACCCTCAACCAGGCGGTCCACTTCAGACTGCACCACGGACTTGGGCAGGTCGAGTTCGGCCTTGGCCACCAGCGCATCCATCACGGCCTGCTTGTTGCGGCCCATCAGGCGCGACTTCACTTCGCGCTCCAGGTTCTTCTTGATGTCGGCGCGCAGGGCCTCGACCGTACCTTCGGCAATGCCGAGCGACTTGGCCAGCGCCTCGTTCACGTCCGGCAGGTGGGCCGCTTCGATCTTCTTGAGCGTGACCATGAAGTCAGCCGTCTTGCCGGCCACGTCCTTGCCGTGGTAATCAGCCGGGAAGGCCAGCGGGAAGGTCTTGCTTTCGCCGGCCTTCATGCCGCGCACGGCGTCTTCGAATTCCTTGAGCATCTGGCCTTCGCCGACCAGGAACTGGAAACCGTCAGCCTTGCCGCCGGCAAAAGGTTCGCCGTCGATCTTGCCTTCGAAATCCACCGACACGCGGTCGCCGTCCTGGGCCGGCGCATCCACGGCGCGCTGGGCAAAGGTGCGGCGCTGCTTGCGCAGGATCTCCAGCGTCTTGTCGATGGCGCCGTCGTCCACCGTGGTGCTCAGCTTCTCGACTTCGGCCGTGGTCAGATCGCCGATCTTGACTTCCGGATAGACCTCGAACACGGCATCAAAGGCCACTTCGCCTTCGGCGGCGCCTTCCTTCTCGCTGATGCGCGGCTGACCTGCCACGCGCAGTTTGGCTTCGTTGGCAGCCTGGGAGAACGCCTCGCCGACCTTGTCGTTCAGCACTTCGTAGTGCACGGAATAGCCGTAGCGCTGGGTCACCACGTTCATCGGCACCTTGCCGGGACGGAAGCCGTCCATCTTCACGGTGCGAGCCAGCTTCTTGAGGCGCGTCTCGACTTCGGACTGGATGGCAGCCATGGGCAGGCTCAGCGTGATCTTGCGTTCCAGCTTCTCGAGGGTTTCAACATTAACGGCCATGATTCACTCACTCCAAAAAATTCAAAAAATCGGCTTGCGCCATCGGCACTGCGGCTGCTTCGTCGCGTGTGCCGCCATGTATGGTGCGCGGGGGGGGACTCGAACCCCCACACCATTGCTGGCGTCAGGACCTAAACCTGGTGCGTCTACCAATTTCGCCACCCGCGCGACAAAACAAAATGGGGAGGCCTGGACAGACCTCCCCATGAAATCGGTCAACTTTCTATTTTAACCTGCTGGCGACCCTGCCGGTGTTTCGCGCTTCACCCTGAACCAAGCTGCGTACATGGCCGGCAAGGCCAGCAGGGTCAGCAGGGTGGCCACGATCAGGCCGCCCATGATGGCCACAGCCATCGGGCCCCAGAACACCGAGCGCGACAGCGGGATCATGGCCAGCACGGCGGCGGCGGCGGTCAGCACGATCGGGCGCATGCGGCGCACCGCGCTTTCCACAATGGCGTCCCAGGCCGGGATGCCCTTGGCGCGGTCCTGCTCGATCTGGTCGATCAGGATCACCGAATTCCGCTGGATCATGCCCATGAGCGCAATCACACCCAGCAGGGCGACGAAGCCGAACGGGCGGCCCAGCGCCAGCAGCGCGCCGGCCACGCCGGCCATGCCCAGCGGACCGGTCAGGAACACCAGCATGGCGCGGCTGAAGCTCTGCAACTGCAGCATCAACAGCGTGAAGGTGATGAACAGCATGATGGGCACGCCGGCAGCGATCGAGCCCTGGCCCTTGCTGCTCTCCTCCACCGCGCCGGCCACGTCGATGCGGTAGGCCGTCAGGCCGGCCGCCTTCCACTTGGCCTCCAGCGCACGCAAGCTGGGCAGCAGTTCGGCCGTCACGGTGGCGCCCTGCAGGCCTTCGACCACGTCGCTTTGCACCGTGATGCCGTAATCGCGGTTTTCGCGCCACATCACGCCCGGCTCCCAGGTGAACACCGGCTTGGCGATCTGCGTCAGCGGGATCGACCGTCCCGAGGCCGTCGGCAGATAGGCATTGCCTAGGTCGGTGATGGCGTCGCGCTCGTCCAGCGGCTGGCGCATCACGATGTCGATCAGCTTGTCGCCCTCGCGGTACTGGCCCACCGTCATGCCGCTGAACAGCGTGCGCGAGGCCTGGGCGATGGATTGGCTGGTCACGCCCAAAGCGCGTGCTTTCGCCTGGTCGATCTCCAGGCGCAGCACCTTGACCGATTCGTTCCAGTTGTCGTTGACGCCGCGCGTGTTGGGGCTCTCGCGCAGCACGGCCTTGACCTCGTCGGCGCGCTCGCGCAGCACCGCCGGGTCGGTGCCGACCACGCGAAACTGCACCGGATAGGGCACCGGCGGCCCGTTGGGCAGCAGCTTGACGCGGCCACGCACCTCGGGGAACTCTTGCGCCAGCAAGGCCGGCAGCTTGATACGCAGCGCCTCGCGCGTCTTCAGATCCACCGGCATGACGATCAGCTGCGACACGTTGGTCTGCGGGAACACCTGGTCCAGCGGCAGGTAAAAGCGCGGCACCCCCGAGCCGACCCAGGTGCTGACGGATGCCACGCCGGCCTCCGCCATGAGGCGCCGCTCGGCGCGCTGAGTGACTTCTTCATTGGCGGCAAACGAGGTGCCCTCCGGCGACCAGAGTTCGATCAGGATTTCCGGGCGGCTCGAATCGGGAAAGAACTGTTGCTGAACCTTGCCCATGCCCACGATGCCCAGCACGAAGGTCAGCAGCGTGATGCCGATGGTCAGCCAGCGGTGCTGCACGCACCAGTTGAGCACCCGGCGGAAATAGACATAGAACGGGCCGTCGAACAGCTCGTGCGGATGCTCCTGCTGCGGCGGCTTGACCCGCAGCAGGGCGTTGCCAATGTAGGGCACGAAATAGACCGACACCAGCCAGCTCAGCACCAGGGCCAGCGTGGTGACACCGAAGATGGCAAAGGTGTACTCGCCCACGCCCGATTTGGCCATGCCGATGGGCAGGAAGCCGGCAGCCGTGATGAGCGTGCCGGTCAGCATGGGCATGGCGGTAATCTCGTAGGCGAAGGTGGCGGCGCGCACCTTGTCGTAGCCTTCCTCGATCTTGTGCACCATCATCTCCACAGCGATGATGGCGTCGTCCACCAGCAGGCCCAGCGCGATGATGAGCGAGCCGAGCGAAATCTTGTGCAAGCCGATGCCCCAGTACTGCATGCCGAGGAAGGTCAGCGCCAGCACCAGCGGAATCGTGACGGCCACCACCAGCCCGGGGCGAATGTCCACGTAGTAGCGCTTCCACAGGCGAGGCTCGCCGTCGCGCTTGTGGAAGCCCAGGCTGACGAAGCTCACCAGCAGCACAATCACCACGGCCTCGACCAGCACGCCGACGAATTCGTTGACCGAGCGCGCCACGGCCTGGGGCTGGTCCTGCAACTGCACCAGCTTGATACCGGCCGGCAGCGTGGCCTCGATCTGGGCAGTGGCGCTTTTCAGCGACCTGCCCAGGCGGATGATGTCGCCGCCCTTGGCCATGGAAATGCCCAGCGCAATGACCTGCTTGCCCTGGTGCCGCACCTTGATGGAAGCCGGATCGACATAACCGCGCTTGATCTCGGCGATATCGCCCAGGCGCAGTTGGCTGCCCGAGCTGCCGCGGATCGGCATGGCGCGCAACTGATCGACCGCCTCGAACTGGCCCGCCACCCGCACCTGCACCACGTCCAGCGGCGTCTGCACCGCGCCGGCGCTTTCCACCGCGTTCTGCTGGCCAAGCTGGGCCAGCACCTGGTTCATGTCCAGGCCCAGCTGGGCCAGGCGCTTTTGCGAAATCTCGATGTAGAGCTTCTCGTCCTGCACGCCGAACAATTCGACCTTGGCCACGTCGGGCACGCGCAGCAACTGCTGGCGCACGTCATCGGCAAAGCGCTTGACTTCGGCATTGCTGAAGCCGTCCGACTCCAGCGCGTAGATCACGCCGTAAACATCGCCGAACTCGTCGTTGAAGAACGGGCCCTGGGTGCCGGACGGCAGCGTGGACCGCATGTCGCCCACCTTCTTGCGTACCGTGTACCAGAGGTCGGCGACTTCGCCCGGCTTGGTCGAGTCCTTGACCTGGAAAATGATCTGCGACTCGCCCGGCTTGGAGTAGCTGCGGATCTTGTCGGCGTGGGGCACTTCCTGCAGCGTGCGCTCGATTTTGTCGGTCACCTGCTCGGCCACCTGCTGCGCCGTGGCGCCGGGCCAGTAGGTGCGCACCACCATGGCGCGGAAGGTGAACGGCGGGTCCTCGTCCTGCCCGAGCTGGAAATAGGAAACAAAGCCCAGCAACATGAGCACCAGCATCAGGTAACGCGTCAGTGCCGGGTGCTCCAGCGCCCAGCGCGACAGGTTGAAGCTGGTCTTCTCGTCTTGTTTTGGTGTCTGCGTCATGCCGGCCTCACTTGCCATTCGCGGAAGCGGCCTGCGCCGGCGATGCTACTGAATTAATAGCTGTTTGCGCAACACTGGCAAGGGGTTTGACCGTTTTTTCCTG
>Ga0255338_1004343_pt1 | contig 14845 bp, 16 predicted proteins | sample MeOH1_35cm_T4_19_FD_203715 | JGI IMG/M metagenome (GOLD analysis project Ga0255338, IMG submission 203715) | Sandy soil microbial communities from University of British Columbia, Vancouver, Canada - MeOH1_35cm_T4_195 | ecosystem: Engineered > Artificial ecosystem > Sand microcosm > Unclassified ...
GCGGCGATGGCTGGCGTGTCCATCAAGGTTGCGAGTCTGATTGTCACTGACACACGAACTCTCCAGTCTGGTTTCAGGTTGTCGCTGACTACTCCTGCGGCTGCAGTCGTGCGACAGACTGGATCTCGGTGGCGGGCAGCAGGACACTCTCGCCGATCGGCGCGCGCCGGCCGACGAGTGCGCCTACATCCGCGCCGTAATACGCCTCCTCACCGTGTTCGCTGAGGTCGATGCCGTGCAGCTCGGCTGCGAGCGAAACGCGCAGGCCAAATACTGCCTTCAACACGACGAGCACGCCGCCGGTGGCGACGGCAGAAAACGCGATCGTTACGGCGATCGCGAAGAGCTGCACGCCCAACTGGCTCGCATCACCGTAGAGCAGCCCGTTTGCGCCGGCCGGATTCACATCCGTTGTCGCGAATACGCCGGTGAGGATCGCACCGATGATGCCCGCGACACCGTGGCAGGCGAAGACGTCGAGTGAATCGTCGAGGCGAACACGTGCGCGCAGTTCGAGAGCGAACTGGCTCGCGACGGCGCCAATGAGCCCGATCGCGAGCGCGGCGACCGGCGTCACGTATCCGGCAGCCGGCGTGATCGACACGAGGCCAGTGACGAGTCCTGTCGCAGCGCCTACCGCGGTCGATCGACCGTTGCGCAGAAGTTCGAGCGTCATCCAGGTCGCAAGTCCCGATGCACCGGCTGCGAAGGTGTTTGCGAACGCGAGTGCGGCCAGGCCGTTCGCGGCGAGTGCGGAACCGGCGTTGAAGCCGAACCAGCCGAACCAGAGCAGTCCGGCGCCGAGCAATGTCGTCGGCACGTTGTGCGGCACGAACGCAACTTTGCGGAAATCGCGACGTGCGCCGAGCATCAGCGCCGCAACCACGGCGGACGTGCCCGCGGCAATGTGCACGACCGTGCCGCCCGCGAAGTCGAGGGCACCGAGTTCGCGCAGCCAGCCGCCGACGCCCCACACCCAGTGTGCGAGCGGATCGTATACCAGCGTTGTCCACAACACCGCAAAGGCGAGGTAGACGGGGAAACGCATACGTTCAACGACGGCACCGGAAATCAGCGCGACCGTGATGACGGCGAACATGCCCTGGAACAGCACGAAGGCGATGTGCGGGAACGTCGGCGCGTAGTCGCTGTTCGCTCCGCTGCCGATGCCTGCGAGACCTGCCCAGCCGAAACCGCCGATCCACGCGCCGCCCGGCTCGAACGAGAGCGAGTACCCGAAAAGGATCCACTGCACACCAACGACGCCGAGCGCGGCCGCACTCATCATCATCGTGTTCAGCACGCCTTTCGTACGAACGAGACCGCCGTAAAAAAGCGCGAGACCTGGAATCATCAGGAACACCAGCGCGGCGGAGATCAGCACCCACGCCGTATTGCCAGCCGAAATCGTCAGCTCCGGGTTCATGGGACACCTGCCGTATCGGCGAGGGCCGCTTTCTGAACTTCGTCCGCCGTGACAGGCGTCAGGGCTGCGTTGTCCGCTTCACCAGTGCGGATGCGGATGACGCGCTCGAGGTCCTGCACGAAGATCTTGCCGTCACCGACTTCGCCGGTCTGCGCCGCGGAAACGATCGCCTGGATCGTCGGCTCCACGAATGGCGCGGACACCGCGATGTCGATCTTCACCTTCTCGTGAAATTCCAGCACGACCGTCTCCGACCGGTACCTTTGCACGACCTCCTGCTCGCCGCCGTGGCCACTCACGCGGCTTAGTGTCATGCCGGTTACGCCGGCCCGGAACAACGCCGCTTTCACTTCCGATAACTTCTCGGGTCTGACAATCGCCGTGATCAACTTCATAACCGCCTCCAGTGGATGGGCACAAAAAAACGCCGCCCTGGCACTCGGCCAGGGCGGCGTTCGCATACGAATACAACGAACCCGCGCCTAGCCGAGGCCCTCCTGCTGCTGCTGCTGGATTGCGATGGACTGGGCCTGCTGCGGGGTCACACGCCACGCGCGGATGCGACGAAGCACGACGTTCCGCCAGGAGCGGCTCGTCGTGTCAACATTCATCCGGGTCGTGGTGTGGTTCATTCTCGTGTCGTTCAAGCGACCAACAGCCCGCCGCATCGGCGGGCGCACACGCCGAGGCTAGCAGCCCGCCAGTTCGAAGTCAAGGCCGGTCCGCCGAACGGACCATTGGGCCCGATTTGCAGAACCTGCCGGCCCATGCGTATCTATCCTGCGCGCGCGTCCGCGTGCGAAACGGGCCACTAACAGAGGCAACATGTACGGACTGATTGGGAAAATGAGCGCCGTCTCCGGCAAACGGGAGGATCTTGCCGCGATTCTGCTGCACGGCACAACGGAGATGCCCGGCTGCCTGAGTTACATCGTCGCGGAAGACACGGAGGATCCGGACGCGCTTTGGATCACGGAAGTGTGGGACAGCAAGGATAGCCATCAGGCATCACTGCAGCTTCCCGAAGTGCAGGCCGCGATCGCGAAGGGTCGCCCGCTGATCGCTGGCTTCAGCAACCGCGTCGAAACAACACCGCTGGGCGGGCACGGTCTGTGATGCCGATATCAGCTGCGAAGTGGTTCAGCGTACCCTGGCAGTTGAACCTGACGTAGCGAGATGCGATCGAGCGTGGGCACAATGTTGATCGTCGCCGGCATCATCCTCGTGATCGTGGGACTGCTGGCATCGACCGGACTGCTGTCCTGGTTCGGCCGCCTGCCCGGCGACATCCGCATCGAACGGCCGAATACACGCGTTTACATCCCGATCACATCGATGATCATTGTCTCGATCGTGCTTTCGCTCATCCTCGCCATTATCCGCCGCTTCCGATGAAGCTCTCCGTCTGCGACGAACGATGAAATCGCGTATCACAGTTCTGACGATCGGTGTCGATGACCTCGAGCGATCGCTCCGCTTCTACCGTGACGGCCTCGGTCTCGAGACGGATGGCATCGTCGGCACCGAATTCGAACACGGCGCCGTCGCGTTCTTCAAGCTGCAGGCTGGCGTCATGCTCGCGCTGTGGCCGCGCAACAGTATCGCGCACGACACAGGCATCGCTCAAACTCCGGCGAGTCCCACCGAGTTCACGATCGGGCACAATGTCAGCAGCCGCGAAGAGGTCGACGCGGTGATGGGCGAAGCAACCGCAGCAGGCGCGACCATCGTGAAGCCGGCCCAGCCGACGTTTTGGGGCGGCTACGCCGGCTACTTCCAGGATCCGGACGGGCACCTGTGGGAGGTCGTCTGGAACCCAAACGGGCCGTTCTAGTAGTCCTGCGGCTTCACGTACGGTTGACTCCAGAGCGTCACCTGAAGCAGCACCGACTTGAGCCATGCATCGGACATGCGCTGGACATCCTCGTCACTGTGGCGGTCGTCGCTCAAAAACGGCTTGAGCGTGAACGTTATCGGGTAGGCGAGGAGGAATAGATACCGAAACGGCACGATGTCCATCGACTCGACCTGGTCGGTCTTGTTCTTCTTCGTCCGGTGATGCCGGAGGCCGATTTCGTACTGGTAATCGAGCCAGGCCTGATCATAATCGGCTTTCGCGGTGTCGAGGATCCACTGCTCGAAGCGCTCGCGGACTGCGGCCAGGTAATGGTCGATCGGTTTGCCGTCGGGTGTACTGAACGTCGCCAGCAACTGCGGGTTCGCCGCAACGAAGCCGTACCAGATATCCAGAATCTCCTCAACGTGGTCCTGCAGGAGATCGTACGACATACGCAGGTATCGGGCATCATCCTCCCCGAACATCACCGTCTTCTTCATCAACTCGAAGTCACCCAGACTGACCGGTGATGGCGGTACTTCTCCCGTACCGTATGTGTAGCCGGGGATCATCGTGTCTCTCATGGGTCGGCTCCTCGATGTCAGTTGGAGGGGCAACCGTGGCTGCAACAACGGGACGCAGCCGCCGCGCCGGGATCAGAACGCACGGTTCTTCAGACCTACGACTCACGACGTACAACACGGTCCGCGCGTTGCGTGCGATCGTCCGGGCGTCTGGCCCTTCTCAGGGAGATCAACGTGAGCACGGTTCAGGTCAAAGACGGCACTCGTATCTACTTCAAGGACTGGGGCAGCGGACAACCGATCGTCTTCTCACACGGCTGGCCGCTGAATGCGGACGCGTGGGACGACCAGATGTTCTTCTTCGCATCGCGCGGGTACCGCACGGTCGCGCACGATCGTCGCGCGCACGGTCGGTCGACTCAGAGTTGGAGCGGCCAGGACATGGACACCTACGCCGATGACCTCGCCGCCGTAATCGAGTCGCTCAAACTGAAGGATATCGTTCTGGTCGGGCACTCGACGGGCGGCGGTGAAGTGACGCGGTATGTGGGGCGACATGGTACGGACCGCGTTGCGAAGCTGGTCCTGATCAGCGCGATCCCGCCGGTGATGCTCAAGGGGCCGAATAATCCTCAGGGCACGCCGATCGAGGTCTTCGATGAGATTCGGAACGGGTTGCTTGAGGATCGGGCGCAGTATTACAAGGACCTGAGCGCTCCGTTCTACGGAGCGAATCGCCCGGGGTCCAAGGTGTCGCAGGGGCTGCGGGATGCGTTCTGGCTCTGGTGTATGCAGGTATCGCTGGCAGCCGCATACGAATGCGTAAAGGCATTCTCGGAGACCGATCTCACGGACGATCTGAAGCGCGTCGACGTTCCGACGCTGATCGTTCACGGCGATGACGACCAGATCGTGCCGATTGCAGGCTCGGCGATGCTGTCATCGAAGATCATCAGGAATGCGACGCTGAAGGTGTACGGCGACGCGCCGCACGGGCTCACGGCAACACACAAGGATCAGCTGCACGCGGACATGATGGAGTTCATCCACGCCGAACGCGGCGGGCTCAGGGCCGCCGCCGATTGAGCTTTGCCAGGGATCAGCGCGCGGGCGGCGTCAACAATCGGCCGGCAGCGACCCGCGAGATGCGACCTCGTCTGATCTGAAATATGCCGACGATCACACACCTGATCGAGACCGCGCTGTATTTTGAAGACCTGGACGCAGGCGTTGCATTCTACCGCGATGTGATCGGCTTGCGCGTGCTCGATGAAAGTGCACGGCTGGTGGCGATGGATGCGGGCGCTTCGACGGTTCTGCTGCTGTTCCAGCGCGGCGCAACGACCGCCGGCGCGAACACGCCGGGTGGTCGTATCCCGCCGCACGATGGCAGCGGGCCTGTTCACATCGCATTCGCGATTCCGACGGAGTCGATCGCCGAATGGGAAGCCCACCTGAACGCCAACGGCGTCGCGATCGAGAGCCGGGTGAACTGGCCGCGTGGCGGGCAGAGTCTCTATTTCCGAGATCCTGCCGGCCACTCGATCGAGATCGCCACGCCCGGGTTGTGGGCTACGTATTGACGTCGCTGCAGCGGAACAGGGATCAGGAACAGGTATAGGGCGCTGCGGTCCACCTTCGCGCCCCAATACCTGTTCCTGTTCCCTGTTCCAATCGTTGTTCGCTAGGTCGCCTGCGGACACGGCTTCACAGTCGGATACTTGATCCCGAGCTGTTCGAGGTACGACTTGTACTTCGCCGGATCGTAATAGTGCTTCTGCAACTCCGGCTTGTACTTGGCCATGATCTCCGCGTTGAGGTGCGTCGGCGGCATATCCGTGTCACGCATCAGCGGCTCGTACTTCGTGTCCTTCGTCTGCACCTCGCGGAAGTAGCGCCACGCCTGCTCGAGGATCGTCGGCTTGGTGAACAGGTCGATCATGGTGGCCGCCTGCACCTTTGCTCCCGCTACCGCGCCCTTGTGCGCGATCGGCGTGGCCATCGCGATCGCATCCGTCCAGTTGTGTCCGGGCAGCCCGGGGATATTCGAAGGGAAGCGCAGCGTGACCGTCGGCAGGTTCCACGATACGTCGCCGATGTCATCACTGCCGCCGCCGGTGCTGTTCAGCTGCGGCCCGCCCAGCACGTTATTGCCGAGCTGCGTCGCAAGCCCGTTGGGGCGACGGTTGCCGAGTTCGCATTGCAGTGACTTGGCGAGCAGCTGGTCCTCTTCACTCCACTGCGGCATGCCGACCATGCGGATGTTGTTGGCCGTCGCTTCGGCGATCGGCTTGTTGAAATGTCCGCTCCATCCGGAGCCGAGGATGCGTGAGCTCTCGAGTCGTGTGCCGGTGCCCATCGCCGCCGCACGCGCGATCGTATCGCCCAGCGCGAACAGCTCCTTCACCAGCGGCGTGTTCGACTGGCGGAAGTAGTACCAGATCGTAGCGGTCTGCGGGACGACGTTCGGCTGATCGCCACCATCGGTGATCACCGAGTGTGAACGGTGATTGATCGGCAGGTGCTCGCGACGGAAGTTCCACATGACTTCCATCAGCGTCGCCGCATCGAGTGCGCTTCGACCGCGCCACGGCGATCCCGCCGCGTGCGCGGACTGTCCGCGGAAGTTGAATTCCGCGCTGATCAGCGCCATCTGCGAGCTCTGTCCCCACGACACGCCGAAGTTCGAACCCACGTGCGTGAACAGCGCCGCATCGGCATCCTTGAAAACACCCGCGCGCACGAGATACGCCTTGCCTGCCATCTGCTCTTCGGCCACACCCGGCCAGATCACGATCGTGCCCGGCATCTTCTCGCGCTCCATGATCTTCTTGAGCGCAAAGGCCGCGACAATGTTCACCGCCTGCCCGGAGTTGTGGCCTTCACCGTGGCCCGGCGCACCCATGACCAGCGCGTCGCGGTAGGCGACACCTGGCTTCTGATTCGCCTGCGGAATGCCGTCAATGTCGGAGCCCAGCGCCAGTACAGGCTTGCCGTTCCCCCACTTCGCGACCCACGCCGTTGGCATCCCGCCAACATTGCGCTCGATGCGGAAACCGTTCTGCTCGAGAAGCCGCGTCAGGTACTTCTCCGTCTCCGTTTCCTGGAAACCAAGTTCGCTGAAGCTGAACAGCATATCGACGATCTGCTGCGTGAGTGGCGCCATCTCGTCGACCATGCGCATCGCTTCCTGCTTCATCGCAGTGATGCGCCGGTCGTCCGGCGGAATCTTCGTGGGAAACGAATCCGCGCGCTGCGCGACCTGCGCAACCGCAGGAACCGCGGCCAGCAACCACAGAGCGGCAGTCGCGAACGAACGGAACGACCCGATGCGCATGAGGTGCTCCTGTCTGTCGGGGATGGGGTACGGCGGTAGTATAAGCATTGGGACGACAGCCGTGCACGCGGCGGTCATACGTAGAGTCCGCGGTGAGCGGTTAGCGATGGCGTAGAGTCCGCCGTGAGCGGTTAGCGACGGCGAGGGCGATGGCGTTGGCGATGGCAGGTACGGCTCGAATTGTCAGGCCCCAGCCGTTCCGCCACCGCCACCGCCACCGCCACCGCCACCGCCACCGCCAGCGCCAACCCCCTTCGCCATCGCTAACCGCGGACTCCAGATCTGCGGGCTCCGACTACCTCTGCCGTGCTACCTCCGCCCGCAGCCTCTCATCGTGCTCACGCAGTTCCGGCGTATACGCCTCGCCGAAATCCTCTGCAGTGAACACCTGCCGGATTTCGATGACCGACTCTTCACCCGTCGGGTTCGGAACCCGCTTCACCCACTCGATCGCTTCATCCAGCGACTTCACTTCGACCAGCCAGAAGCCGGCGATCAGCTCCTTCGTTTCGGCGAACGGGCCGTCGATCACGGTCCGCTTGTCGCCGGAAAACTCCACACGCGCACCGCGCGAACTCGGATGCAGGCCCTCACCGGCGAGGAGAATGCCGGCCTTGACCAGCTCCTCGTTGTACTTGCCCATGGCCTCGAAGACTTCCTGCTTCGGCATCACGCCCGCCTCGGTCTCCTCCGTCGCCTTGACGATCAGCATGAACTTCATGCTCGCCGCTCCTTACACTCGGGTTTGCCGCTCATTTTGCCGGCTTCAACCTTACGTCGAAGGAGCGGTTGGGAAATCGACACACACGTCGCGGCGGGCTGAAGTGGCCCGCGTGGAACAGGGGACAGGAGCAGGTATTGGGCGCTGTGGTTTGTTTCATTATCGAGGAATTCCTCAATACTGAACATGTCCACACGCCCCAATACCCGTTCCTGTGCCCTGTTCCTGCCTACCGCTGAATTACCAGCTTCACCGACCCGTGCTTCTGAATCCGACGCGCCAGCGCCTTCGCCTCACTCGTCTCCATGCGGAGGCAGCCGTGAGACGCAGCTGCGCCGATCGAGCCCGGCGCGTTGGTGCCGTGAATGAAGTACGTCGGGTACTTGAAGTAGATTTTTACACCCTGCATCGGGTTGGCCGGATCGCCCGGCTTCCGCGGAATCTCGCCACGCGCCCACTCCCGGTTGGGCGGTACCCATGCCGGGTTCCAGTCGATACGGCCCGTCCAGAACGTGCCGGTCGGGGTCGGATGGCTTGGTTTGCCGATCGCAACGCCGTACGACTGAACAACATCGCCGTCCTCGATGACCTCGAGGACACGCTCCGACAAATCGACCCGCAGATACATCGGCGGATCGCCGAATCGCGAGATCATCGGTCGGCTCACGATCGCGGCAACAACCGGGAACAGCACGATCAGAGCGAGGATCGCCCAACGGCGGTTCGACATTCGCATACTGCCTCCTGTTCGAACTACCTGAAATTATGGCGATATTCGGCGCAGCGTGGCATCCGACGAAGGTACCAGCGCGAGTCGCTTCCGGCCGTTCAGCAAGGTGGAGCGGCGTCAGGTCAGGGCGGCGATGCGGTCCTCGAGAACGGCGCGTTCGCGAGCGTTCCGGGTGAGCGATGCGGCGCGCGCGAGTTCGACGCGAGCCTCGTCGGTGCGACCGAGCTTCGCGAGAAAATCGCCGCGTACGGCGGGCAGGAGGTGATACTCGGCGAGCATCGCCTCCTTGATCAGTTGATCGACGATCCGGAGTCCGGCCTCCGGCCCGAACGCCATGCCGATCGCCACCGCGCGGTTCAGCTCCACGATCGGCGATGGTGTGACTTCCGCGAGTGCGCCGTACAGCGCAGCGATGCGCGGCCAGTCGGTTTCCTCAGCGGTACGCGCGCGTGCGTGGCAAGCGGCGATCGCGGCCTGAAGCGCGTACGGGCCGAGTGCACCACCGAGCTGCTCCGCGCGTGTGAGCGCGGCGAGGCCGCGGCGGATGAGCAGCTGATCCCATCGCGCACGGTCCTGCTCGAGAAGCAGAATTGCTTCGCCCCTCGGACCGATGCGCGCGCGTGCGCGTGAAGCCTGAATCTCCATCAGCGCGACGAGCCCGTGCACTTCCGACTCATTCGGCGCGAATGCCGCCAGGATACGGCCGACGCGAAGTGCATCGTTGCATAACTCGGGGCGCATCCAGTCGTCACCCCCCGTCGCCGAATAACCTTCGTTGAAGATCAGGTAGATGACTTCGAGCACCGATGCGAGGCGCGCAGCCAGCTCCACGCCGTGCGGGACTTCGAATGCGGCGTTGGCATCGCGAAGGGTGCGCTTCGCGCGGACGATGCGCTGCGCGATCGTCGGCTCGGGAACCAGATAAGCGCGCGCAATCTCGACCGTGCTCAGACTGCCGACGAGTCGCAGCGTGAGCGCGACCCGGGCCTCGGTTGAAAGCACGGGATGGCAGGCCATGAAAATGAGACGGAGCATGTCATCGCCGACCGTGTCGTCGATCGCTTCGTCGAGATCGACCACCGAATTCGCGAGTTGCGTATCCAGCTCGTGCGAGATCTCCGCTTCCTTTCGCTCGTGCAGCGCGCGTTTGCGAATCAGATCGATCGCCCGTCGCTTCGCGATCGACATCAGCCACGCGCCGGGGTTCTGCGGAACACCCGACGCGGGCCACTGCTCGAGCGCGGCGACCAGCGCATCCTGCGCGAGGTCTTCCGCCTGGCCGACATCGCCAACCAGGCGAGTGAGCCGCGCGATCACCCGCGGCTCTTCGATGCGCCATACCGCTTCGATCGCGCGATGCGATTCGTAGTGCTGCTTCAGAACTGTCTCCGCTCGATCTGCTCCGCCAACTGGCTTACCGACGCCGGTCCACGGATCAGCCGGTCGACGATCAGCCGGCGCGACGGATCGGCCAGCGCATGGAAAACCAGGTCGGCGAGATAGTTAAGCATTTGGTTAAGTGTCAGGAAGCGGGGGGCCGTGAGTCAAGGAGGTTAAGGCTGTCGACGAGGGGTGATTGCATACGGGGCCAAAGCGCAAGGATGCAATCACGGTCCGAATGGGGTACCACGGCGCATGACAACAACACCTGGTGCCGTCAACGGCGCAGTCCGACGCTGGCTTCGTGTTGAGGGATTCGCAGTCCTCATTCTTGCACTCCTGTTGTACGCGAGACCCGACTACTCCTGGACGCTCTTCGCGCTTCTGTTTCTCCTGCCGGACCTCAGTTTTGCAGCGTACGCGGCCGGCGCACGAACCGGCGCAGTCGTCTACAACCTCATGCACAGTTACGCGATTCCGGCCGTGCTTGCGATCGTGCTTCTGCTGATCGACGCATCGCTCGCGATCCCGTTGATATGGATCGCACACATCGGAATGGATCGCGCGCTCGGCTATGGATTGAAGTATCCGACGGGCTTTGGAAGCACACATCTGGGGGCGATCGGGAAGCGATGAACCGGCGGATCATCGGATTTCATCAGGATGACGAGGGTCACTGGGTCGCGGATCTGGAGTGTGGCCACACGCAGCACGTGCGACACGATCCGCCATGGCAAGTGCGGCCCTGGGTTACATCACCCAAGGGCCGCACGCGCTACATCGGAAAGCTGTTGAACTGTCGTGAGTGTGACGCCGCCGCGGCGCAGCGCTGAAACGGACGCAGCGACATCACCTATTGCTGCGGAACGCCGCGACGTCGCCTGACGCCGGCGCTCTGATGGCTACCGCTTTGACGTCGCGAGCTCTGATGGCTACCGCTTTGACGCCGCGAGCTCTGATGGCTACCGCTTTGACGCCGCGAGCTGCTCCGCCATCTGAAGTGCGGCGACCGCGTTCACGATGCCGCCGGTCGCGGACAACGTCGCAAACGGCGCCTTCTGCTCACCTTCCGAGCCGGGCACGATCGTGGTGCGATCGCCGAGCTTCATCGCGGTTTCGAGAATGACGCGCTTCACATCCGCGGCGTTCAGTTCGGGATAGTACGCCATGATCAGCGCGGCGAGGCCGCTGACGACAGGCGCGGCCATCGAGGTGCCGCTCTGCGGCTTGACGCCACCACCCGGAACCGTGGACGTGATGTCCTCGCCGGGCGCAAACACATCGACTTCCGTGCGACCGTAGTTGGAGAACGAGGCGGCGATCGTGTCGCCGCCACGCCAGGACGATGCGCCGACAGTGATCCAGTTGCCGATTCGTCCGCCGCCGGTTGTGGTCGCCGTCGGGTAGCTGTTCGTACGATCGAGGTTGGCCGCGTCGTTGCCGGCCGCGTGAACCAGCAGGACGCCCTTCGACTCCGCGTACTTCATCGCGTCATCGACAACCGCTTTATTGGGCGAGTACGCCTTGCCGAAGCTCATGTTGATGATCTGCGCACCGTTATCTGCCGCGTAGCGTACCGCGTTCGCGATGTCCTTGTCGCGTTCGTCGCCATCGGGCACTGCGCGAATACCCATCAGTTTCACTGCCGACGTGATGCCCTGCATGCCCGTGTCTTTGTCGCGGACCGCCCCGATGATTCCCGCGACGTGGGTCCCGTGCGATGCATCCGGACCGGTCACGTCGCGGTTGCCGTAATTGCGCTGCGTGAGATCGTTCGGATTGTCACCGACGATCGGACGCGGGTTGTAGTCGGGGTTCAGCTTGTACTCGAGCCGCGCGTTCAGTTCGTCGAGGGTTTCCTTGATCACTTCGCTGGTGATGCCCGCATCGTCGAGCTGCTCGTAGATCATGCGCGCCTGCTGAACCTGCGGGCTGACGGGACCCAGCGCGCGCAGTCGCTCGCGCGTAATGGTGTCCGATCGCAGCGCCTGTTTGAGAACCTGCTTCGCCTGCTCGTACACGGGAGCGATCTGGTTCACGCGCTCCTTCAGTTCCTCCGCTTCACGACGCTCGTTCTCGAAGTCGCGACGGATGCTGTCGCACGCGACACCCGCGACCGCGTTCGCGCCCGCGCGGCACTGCACGTAAAACCGCGTGACCTCGTACGTGTCGTAGTGCACATCGCGACCGTCACGCCCGCCGATGAAGTTCCAGCCGTACACGTCGTCGACGTAGCCGTTGTTGTCGTCGTCTCGATTATTGCCCGGCGTTTCGTCGGCGTTGACCCACAGATTCGGCCGCAGGTCGACGTGCGCGGTGTCGATCCCGCCATCGATGACTGCGACGACGACCGTCCGGCGCGGCTGTTTGCCGGCCAGGACCTGCCGGTACGCCCGGTCGACCCCGATGCCGAGCACGCCCGTCGACGGATCCATAAGGTGCCAGTTCACGTCAGCTTTATGCTCGCGGGTCACCGTCCCGGCGGGCGGCGTCGTTGGCGGCTGGGTCGGGACAGTCGTCCTCGGCGGGGTCGGCTGGGCTGGCGGCGCGGCGGTCGCGCACGCGCCCGCAAACAAAGCGGTCAGAATCAGCGAGGCCTGTGCTCTCACGTTTTCGATCCTTGGCGGTTGACAGGACGGATGCTGCCCCTTCAAGGAGCAGGCCTCCGGCGGCGGGACGAGTCTACCCGGTGACCAGCGGGCATGGCTAGGGGGGACGGGCGGGATAGTAAAACGGACCGTGATTCAACTCTTGCGTTTGGCCCATCCATCCATAGCCGAACCGATTGTCTTTATTGCACTTACCGTCAGTTGCATGGGAGCCTGAGCCAAATCGCACAAATTTCAACACGGTCCGTTTTAGTGACCTCCCCCTATCCTCCCTCGTCATCCCACTATCCGGGCGAACGCCCGGCTTATTGGGGCACACAGGAGGAGAAGAAGAAGAATGAAGCCTACACGGTACATGCTGCCGCTCGTTGCGGCGATCGCGCTCGGCGCGTGTGATGACTCCAGTATCGGCGGCGTCGGCGACAGCCGCCTCTCGATCCGGCTGACGGACGCGCCGGGCGACCTCGAAGAGGCCCAGGTGAAGATCAGCAAGTTCGTGCTGATCCGCTCTGACGACGGCGTGGAGAACGATAGCACGGATGATCGCGGCAGTCGCTTCGAATTCACCCCGCTCGAGACGGATTACATTAACCTGCTGGATTTGACGAACGGCGCGGTGATGGAGATGGTCGACGAAGCAGAAGTTCCGAGCGGCAACTACAAGGAGCTGCGTCTGGTCCTGGATGAAGCCTACGTGGTTCTGAAGGATGGCCGCGTGTTCGCGACGGCGGGCGCCGATCTGCCGGCGGGCGTTGAAGCTGATGGCACGCTGAAGTGCCCGAGCTGCAGCCAGAGCGGCTACAAGGTGAAGTTCAGCAATGACGGCTTGACGATCGATGGCAACACGATCGTCACTGTCGACTTCGATGCCGGCAAGAGCTTCGGCCACGAAGCCGGCAAGTCCGGCCAGTGGATCATGCACCCGGTTCTGCGTGCAACCACGACCACCGTTCGCCTCGCCGGGATTTACGGCAAGGCGAGCCTCGCGAACGGTGTGACGATCCCGCAGTGCGGCGGCCAGGCCAACACGCTGGCAGCGTTCCGGCCGCGTGCGATCACGGCGTCGGATACGCTGCTCGCTGTGACCGACACGCTCGGCAACTACCGCATTTCGAACCTGCTGCCAGCTGTGTTTGCGCTCAGCCACGTCACCGATGTCACCTTCACGAACGGTGATTCGCTGACGTTCGCGGCGACGCCCACGAATGCGTCCGTGACGCTCGCGCAGGGCGATTCGATCAAGGTCGATTACAGCATCACCGCCGCGACCTGCCATTAGGCAGCGGCCGCTGGCTGGATCGGTCTGGCGCTACTGCGCTCGCGGCTTGATGTGAGATTGTTGCTGCGGGCGCCCGGATCGGGTCAGCGCTTCTGCGCTGGTCAGCTGATGTGAGAGTGTTGCTGCGGGCGCCCGGATCGGATGGGCGCTCTTGCCCTCCAGGCTGATGTAGAAGCAAGCTAAGAAGGAAAAGGGCCAGGGACAGTACGGGGTAACACCTCCCCCGTGCCGTACCCTGGCCTTTCCGCATCAACACCCGCCAAATCAGCCAATAGGCCAGAAGCGCCGGACCCACCCAGGCACCAGCATCAACGCTCCCAGTTCAGCCGACCGGCCAGAAGCGCCGACCCGCCCAAGCGCCGGGCAGCAACACTCCCACATCAAGCCTGCAAGCGCCGAAGCGCCGAACCAACCCAAACGCTGGCCATCACCAAACTGCCGGCCGCAGCAGCTTGTACATCACCGGCGTCACGAGTCTCGCCAGCACGGTCGATGAAATCAGCCCGCCGATGATCACGCACGCCAGAGGCGAGTAGAGCCCGGATCCCTGCAACGCGAGCGGCATCAGGCCGCCGATCGCGGTCAGTGTCGTCAGCACGATCGGCACGAATCGCACTTCGCCCGCCTTCTGAATCGCATCGTCGATGCCCATGCCTTCGCGGCGGAGCTGGTTCGTGAAGTCGACCAGCAGGATCGACGTCTTGATCTCGATGCCGATCAGTGCGACGAATCCGATCATCGACATGAACGATAGTGTGTAACCGCTGAGCAGCAGCGCGACGATGCCGCCGACCACGCCCAGCGGAATCACCGAAGCCACGATCAGCGTGCTCCTGAAGGTCCGGAACTCCAGGATCAATATCGCGAGGATGCTGAAGGTCGCGATAATGATCGCGCTGCCGATCCCTCCGAAGCTCTCCTGCCGGCTCTCGATCTCTCCGGCGGGGACGATCGAGTAGCCTGCCGGGAGTTCGATCGCGTCGAGTCGGCCGAGCACCTCGC
>Ga0255338_1004344_pt1 | contig 14842 bp, 14 predicted proteins | sample MeOH1_35cm_T4_19_FD_203715 | JGI IMG/M metagenome (GOLD analysis project Ga0255338, IMG submission 203715) | Sandy soil microbial communities from University of British Columbia, Vancouver, Canada - MeOH1_35cm_T4_195 | ecosystem: Engineered > Artificial ecosystem > Sand microcosm > Unclassified ...
CATGTTCCACGGCAGGGTTCCCTTTCCAATTCGTTGGGTTTCGATAGCGCTTCGCAACCACTATCAAAACGGGAATCCCTGCCCTTTGCAACTGCGGCAGTGTCAGATCAGATCGGAACTACTACACCTAATGGGACTCACGAGGGACACTCGCGGTTCAGAGTCGAAACCTACGCGAGTTTCGTTAACCGCCACCACAACGCATCTTTCCGCAGCCACATCTTGTCGTCCTTCAACCTTCGGGGACAGTCCCGAAGGGGAAGGCCTTAAGGGACAGTCCCCCTAAGGGAAACTCAGTAAGGCCGGTCGCCGCGAATCAGCATGCGATACAGCCTGCGCTGTTGGTTGTGATCGAAATCGTGCCCCGCTTTGTGCAGCGAGGCGCGGTCGTCGATGATCAGCAGGTCGCCTTTCTCGTACTGATGCGCATAGCAGAACTGCGGCTGCGTGATCTTCTCGGTGAGCTCCTGGAGGAAATCCTGCGTTTCTTCCGGCGTCATGCCGATGATTCTCTCCGTCTTGCTTTTATGGAACCATACCGCCTTGCTGCCGGTGTCGGGATGCGTGCGCACCAGCGGCTGCACCGTCGGCGGCTTCTTCGATTCCAGTTGCTCTTTGACGATGTCGGGATTGGCGATCTTGAAGCGCGCGCTGCTGATCAGCGTGTTCTCGGTTTTCATGCCGGTGATTTTCTGCTTCAGATCCTCCGGTAGCGACTCGTATGCCGCGCGCGAATTGCACACCGAGGTCGCCCCGCCTTTATCGGGCACCGCCACGGCATAGAGCATGGTGAATTTCGGCGGCAGCTCCTGGTTGGTGTGATCGGTGTGCCAGGTCGCGTTCTTGCCGGGCTTGGCCGGATTGCCCTGGCTGTCCTTGTGGAAGTTGTCGAGCACGCTGATCAGCGGAAAGCCGTCCACCAGATAGCGTCGGTTCTGGTCTTCCATCAATTCGCCGAAGAGCTCGGCGGCGGCCTGCAACTGCGCAGGCGTGAGATGAGCCTGCCCGCGGATCACCAGCACCACGTTCTCGACCACGGCGTCGTACAGTTTCTTCCGGGTCGTCGCGTCGACAGGCGCGCCGAGATCGATGCCGGTGACGATGGCGCCGATGTGCTCTTTGACTTTGGTGATCTTCATCGTTTGAGCACCTGATTGCATGACTGCGCTCATGGCATACCTCTCGGGGAAAGTCGATTCATAATCCGGACCGCGCGTCGCGCGGCGGTGGCAATATGATAAACGCGCCGGTGAGCAACGGGGAAACGTGATTCGCTGTTTTGCGCGACAGCGCATGGGCAGCTCTACTCTTTGTATCCCAGCACGATATCGTATCGTTACAACGGGCGATGGCAGTAACCCCCATGTGAGTCGCCGAGCAGTCGCAGGCCGGGCGCGGGGTTTCGGGCGAGCACTGTCGAACCGGCGCTGCGTTCGCGGGCGGCGCCTTCGAACTTACGAATCAGCGAGCGCTGCCCGCAACCGCCCGAGTGCACCGGGCAGCCCACGCACTTTCAACCTCCGCCCGCTGGCGTCGAATTCTTCCGAGAGCACGCGCGCGTTGTCGTAGATTTCGCCCAGCAGCGACTGCTTCGCGTACGGCAGCACGAGCTCGTCTTCCACCATTGCGGCTTCGAAGAATGCGATGAGTGTCTCGCGCAGCATGGCGACGTCCTGTAGTGACTTCGCGGAGACGAGGATCGCGTCGGGATGCTTCGCGCGCAGCGCGTCTCGATCGGGCTCGGCGACGCGATCGATCTTGTTGAGGATCAGGCGCGACGGGATCACGTCTGCGCCGATCTCCTGGAGCACCGAGCGGCTCACTTCGAGCTGCGATTCGTGCGCGGGATCAGAGGCGTCGACGACGAACAGCAGCAGCGACGCTTCGAGCGCCTCGTCGAGCGTGGATCGGAAGGACGCGACGAGATCGTGCGGCAGCTTCCTGATGAACCCGACGGTATCCGAGACGAGTATGCGAGGATGTGTCGGAGGATGCAGGGCGCGCACGGTGGTGTCCAGCGTCGCGAAGAGCTTGTCGGCGACCAGCACTTCGCTTCCGGTCAGCGCGCGCATGAGGGACGACTTGCCTGCGTTCGTATACCCGACGAGCGCGACGCGAAGCTGGTCGCGCCGGGCGTAGCGACGCTGCGTGTTGTCGCGCTGGATCTCGTCGAGCTGCTCCTTGAGCTCCGCGAGGCGATCGCGGACCTTGCGGCGATCGACCTCGAGATCGGACTCGCCGGCGCCCACACCCTGCTGCCGCCCTGCACCCGCCGAAGACTCCCGCAGGCGCGGCGCGACGTACTTCAACCGCGCCATCTCCACTTGCAGCCTCGCCTCGCGGCTGCGCGCATGACGATGGAAGATCTCCACGATCACCCCGGTGCGATCGAGCACCTGCGCACCGGTTGCGCGCTCGAGGTTGCGCGCCTGGTTAGGCGAGAGCTCGTGATCGACGATCACGAACTCCGGCTTCGGCCCCGCGTCTTCACCGGGCTCCCTCTCCGGCGCTGGCGGCTCCTCGTCGTCGGCACCTTCGAAGCGCTCGCGCGCCTTCGATTTCCGCGGGACTGCAAGCGATTCGATGATGCCGCTCCCGCCGGTCATTGCCGCAAGCTCCTCGAGGCGCCCTTTGCCGAGCACGGCGCTGCTGTCGATGGCGGCGCGCTTTTGCGACACCGTCGCGACAACTTCGTACCCGAGCGTCTTCACCAGACGGCCGAGCTCTGCGAGACTCGCGGCGTGAGCGACGTCGTCGACAGTCGGGACCTGAACACCGACCAGAATCGCGCGCGGAACGAGGGATTTGGTTTCCATGCATTCCAGATAGCACAAATCGCACCGACGGTCACGCGGCGGAGCGCAAGAAAGGTAATCGGCGCCGCGCGAGCGGTGTCGTACAAAGTGTTGCCTATGTATTTGAACTAGAGTCGCCGGGCCACGGGAAGGAGGGAAAGACCCGCCTCCCACTCCCAATCGGCGCAGACAGGGCACGCGCAGCAGGATGATCAGCATCAGGGACCGGTAATGTTTGTGCCATCGATGTCCTTGTATGCTACATTCTTCCGCACACCCGGATGCGCTACCAAAACGGGGAACCGCTGGAGGAGCTCGTGAAGATCGCACTTCTGGTTGCGCTTTCCATGCTGGGTGCTGGAGTCGCGTCCGCGCAGAGCTATCCCAATCGTCCCGTGCGTATGATCATTCCCTTTCCGCCGGGCGGCGGCTCCGACGCGGTGGGCCGCATCCTCGCTGCAAAAATGAGCGAGCGGCTGGGTCAGCAGATCGTCGTAGACAACCGAGCAGGCGCGGGCGGGTCGGTGGGCACCGAAGCTGCGGTGCGCGCGAACCCGGACGGACATACCATGGTTCTTGCGTCCACGTCCGAGATCGCAATCAACCCTGCGCTCTACAAGCTCTCCTACGACACGCTGGCCGATCTCATACCCGTGGCGATGACGGCATACGCTGCGATGGTTGCCGTCGTCGCGCCTTCTGCCGGCATCACGAGCGTCAAGGATCTCATTGCGATGGCGAAGGCGAAGCCCGGCACGATCAACGTGGCCTCGGCCGGCAACGGCACGATCACGCACTTGAGCGGCGAGTTGTTCCGTTCCATGGCGAATCTCACCTGGACGCACGTTCCCTATAAGGGCGCGCCGCCGGCGCTCACGGATCTTGCAGCCGGGCGCGTGCAGGTCATGTTCTCGTCGCTGCCCGCGGCGATGCCACTCATCAAGGCGAATCGCGTCAATGCCATCGCCGTGTCGACGCGGGCACGCGCGGAAGCGCTGCCCGATGTCCCGACGGTCATCGAAAGCGGCATGCCGGAATATGAGGTCGTTTACTGGTGGGGCCTCTTCGTGCCTGCCGGCACACCGCGCTCGCTGGTTGCACGCCTCGCCGACGAGAACAATGAGACCTTGAAGCAGAAGGACGTCATCACGAACCTGGCGAACCAGGGCGCGCTGCGCGGCGAGACGACGCAGCCGCAGTTTGCAGAGCTCGTTCGGGCCGAATACGCGCGCTGGACGAAACTCGTGGTGTCTTCCGGCGCGAAGTCGGACTGATTGATCCGCGCACCGGATCAAACTGCGCCGTCGCCAGGGACACGTCTTCGCCTGCCATTGAATATCTCTTATGGAGTAACCGGACATGCCTGACACTGCAACCGCAAGCGACCGCTACGGCAACCCTTTCGACCCGATTGTCGGCTATGCACGCGGCAGCATCCTGAAAGGGACAGACGAGGAAGTGCAGCGCATGATCCGCGCGCGCCACATGGTTGGCGACCGGATACGGGCGAAGGGCAGGGACTCGATCTACGATCTTTCGGGTATGAATCGCGGCAGCGGCATCACCGAGGACGAGGTGCCGCATCTCACGAGCCACGTACCTTTTTTCGAGCGCTTCGAAGGGAAGACCGAGCCGCTCGCGCTGAAGCACATGGGCGCCGATCCGCAAAAGCACAAGGCCCTCATCGTCAATCGCGTATCGGCGGCAAACTTTATCGCGCTCACGACGATCCTCAAGCCTGGCGATAAAGTGCTTGCGCTCGCGCCGGCCGGCGGCTCGTGTCATCCATCGACGGTGCGGCCGATCTCGATGGCGGGCGCGGATTTTCGGCAGTTCCATTCGATAGACGACCTCGACAAGGCGTGGCAGACGCAGGGGCCGCCCCGCGTACTGTTGATCACGCCGATTAGTGCATCCAAGCGCCACATCGATCTCGCCCACGTGCAGCGCGCATTGCAGCTCCCGCGCGCCGCTCACACGATCGTCTACGTGGACGACGCCCATATGGCGTCCCGCGTCGGCTTTTTCCGCGAGCCGCGTACGTTTCAGCTCGGGGAGGTGGATCTCGCCGTGTGCTCAGCCGACAAGCACGTCGCGGGTCCACGCGCGGGGGTTTTCGTCGGCCGCCCCGACTTGGTCGAACAGATCGGCTCGCGCATCTACGAGCTGGGGTTGGAAGCGCAGGCTGGGCAGTACGTCGGTGTCGCTAACGCGCTGCGCAACTTCGATCCGGAGGTGATACGCCGCGCCGGCGAAGTGGCAAAGCAGCTCCTGGAGGTAATGCAGCGTCAGTACGGCGGCAAGGTGTACCTCGGCGGCCCGGGTGTATCGATCGGCGGCGACGACGTGCTGCAGATTGCAATGGACCAGGCGGGCGTCAAAGGCAAACCGGCCCTCGTGGCTGTCGAAGCAGCAGGACTCGTCGCGATGGAAATGCTGGGGCAGGACGGCATCCTGACAATAGGTGCGGTGTCCATGCCCGGCAGCGCGCCCGTCGTGCGGTTGATGATGTATCCGGACGGCGCGAAGCTTGGCATCGAGCGTATTGCCGCCTCGGTGGAGAATGCGATCTCGACGCTCGGTGGCGTCGTGAACGACGTGGATGCGGCGCGGGCGAAGCTTCTAGGATAGAGCGTTAGCGACCAGGAATGGAAATCGCGCTCTTCGACGGAGGCTTGCGCTTAAGCGGGCAGCGAGGTGCACGTAGCCGCGTTACGCGTCGGCCGGTCATCGTGGCGATTTCCGCTTGGCTGCGAGCGTTGCCAACGCATAGGCGTCAGCAGCCGCACATCGAATCTTTTTCAAGCCGTCGGCGCGAAGGTCAGATGTGAGGTGATGCCGATATGCCGCACAGCGTCAGGTCCAAACGCGGCGCAAACCAACCATCGCAGGGGACACGATGAACTATTTCGCTCTTCGCTTTGCTTTTTTCGTTTCGATCCTTGCGCTATCGATCCCGGCGGGCGTCAGCGCGCAGTCCTATCCCTCTAGGCCAATACGCTTTGTCGTGCAGGCTTCGGCAGGAGGCCAGACGGACATCATGGCACGCATCGTCGGTCAGAAGCTCAGCCAGAACTGGGGACAAGCCGTGATCGTGGACAACCGGCCCGGAGCGGGGGGTACGATAGCGATGGATTACGTCGCGAAGTCTCCGCCCGACGGCTACACGCTCGGCACGGCAGCGATGAACACGCATGGCGCCGCGACGGGTCTCTATCCCAACCTGCCTTACGACGCGATCCGCGATTTCGCGCCGGTCGTGTACGCCGTGTCGACGGTGAGCGTACTCTCCGTGCATCCGGCAGTACCCGCGCGGTCGCTGAAGGACTTGCTCGCACTCGCGCGAGCGAAACCCGGAGAACTCACGTATGCGTCGGGCGGTCCCGGCACCTCCTCGCATCTGTTCATGGAACTCCTGAAGATGGAGACGAAGGTCGACATCCTGCATATACCCTACAAGGGCAGCACGCCCGCTTTGGCGGACGTGATCGCAGGGCAGGTTTCCGTCGTGTTCGATCCTATGCCATCGTCGCTGCCGCTAGTCACAGCTGCGAAATTGCGCGCGCTCACGGTGAGCAGCGGCAAGCGGTCGCCCATTCTTCCCGACGTGCCAACGACGATCGAAGCCGGCGTTCCGGGATACGATTACCTCTCGTGGCTGTCGTTCGTCGCGCCTGCCGGCACCCCGCGCCCGATCATTGTCAAGCTCAACGCGGAGATCAACCGCATCCTGCGCGAACCGGACGTGAAGGAGAAGTTGAACTCGCTCGGCATGGACCCGGTCGGCGGCACGCCTGAAGAACTCGGCGCACACATCCGGAAACAGGTGGAGGTGTGGACGAAAGTCATCAAGGCATCCGGCGCCAAGGCGAATTAACAGTTCCACGCGCTTAGGTGGACGAAATAAACCGCTTTCGTCATTCTATGAATCGAAGGAGAGCCAGTGCTACGCGAACTCGATCGTATGACATTCGACGAGGTTGAAACTTACCTCAAGAACGGTCCCGGAATCATCATCCTGCCTCTCGGATCGACGGAGGAGCATGGCACGCATGGACCGATGGGCACCGATACCTTCGCTGCGCGCAAGGTTGCCCGCGGCGTCGCCGAGCGCCTCGAAGCCATTCTCGCGCCGGCGGTTCCCTTCGGCATGTGCTTCGACCAGCGTCACTTCAAGGGCACGATCGCCTTGAAGCCGAGCACGTACGCGTTCCTGCTGAAGGAAATCGTGCAGAATTTCGTGCGCGACGGCTATCGCCTCGTGCTCGCAATCAGCGGCCACCGTGGCAACGATCATCCGGCGATCTGCGGCCTGCAGGAAGCCGCGCTCGATTCCGAGACTCACGTGCTCTACATGTGCTATCAGGACGCGAATCGCGGACGCCTCGCGGAAGTGGTCGGTCCCGACGCGGCGAAACACATCCGTCCCGAGGACATGAAGTACGGCGCCGATGGCCACGGCGGATCGATCGAGCTCTCGCTTGCCGAAGCCCATGCGCATGACTCGGTGCGGATGGAAAAACGCAAGAAACCGGACCGCGGTCCCGCCGATCTCCTGCGATCGTTCCCGTTTAAGGCGGTTCTTAACATTGAGGAAGTAGCGCCGACGGACGGCTTCTTCGGCGACCCGGCCTTCGTTTCCCAGCAGCTCGGCGAACGCGTGGCGGAAAATACGGCCGACAAGATCGCGGCGGAGGTCCTGCGTTTTCTCGAAGCGTTTCCGAAACGCACGAAGAAGCACTCCTAATCACGGCGCGCAATAAAGGAGTCTCGTTGCACCGCAGCCCATTGCGATAGCGTTCGGCGCGGACATGCCGCGTGCCGGCGGCAACTCGATGCGGCGAGGGCATGGCATCATTGACGGCTTACGCCATCCCTCGGATGCCGCGTTGCACTTGCTTGTTCTGCCAAATTGCCAGCGGCGGGAGGAGGCGTCGATGAACGATATGGTTTGCAGGTGTGCACTGGTCGCGTGCCTCGCGGCTGCGAGTATCGTGAATGCCGACGCGCAGCAGTGGGCGCCCAGCAGGCCGGTGCGGCTCATTGTGCCGTTCCCGCCGGGTGGCGCGGTCGACGTCGTCGGTCGTATCGTCGCTTCGCGCCTGCCGGAGCGTCTTGGACAATCCGTCGTCGTCGACAACCGCGGTGGCGCCAACGCGATCATCGGCACGGAGCTCGCCGCCAAGGCGCCGCCCGACGGCCACACCATCCTCATCGAGCCTGCCGGCCATCCCATCACGCCGTCGGTGATGCGCAAGCTCCCGTACGACGTGATCAACGATTTCTCCGCCATCGGCCTCATCGGCAACGGTGCCTACGTGCTGCTCGTGAATCCGGCGGTGCCGGCGAAAACGGTCGACGAATTCATCGTGCTGGCCAAGGCGCGTCCCGGCCAGCTCAACTACGCATACACCGGCCACGGCAACGCCACGCACCTCGCCGGCGAATTGTTCAAGGTGTTGACCGGCGTCGACATGGTCGGGATCGTCTACAAGGGCGGCGGCCCGGCGCTCACCGATCTCATCGGCGGCCAGATCTCGGTATTCTTCGGCGGTGTCGCCTCGGGCGCCGCGCAGATCAAGGCCGGCAAGGTGCGCGCACTCGGTGTGACCACTTCGCGCCGTACCGCAGCACTCCCTGACGTGCCGACGATCGCGGAAGCCGGTGTGCCCGGTTACGAGGTCGACGGGTGGTACGGGTTGCTTGCGCCCAGAGGCACGCCGGCGGCAATCATCCGCCGCTTCAATGCCGAGCTCGCAGCCGTTGTCGCCATTGACGAGATCAGGGAGCGCCTGCTCGCCGCCGGAGTGGACGGCCGGGTGTCGACGCCGGCCGAGTTTCAGGACCGCATCGCGAAGGACGTCGTGCGTTGGGCCGAGGTCGTGAAGAAAGCGCGAATCTCACCCCAGTGAAAAAGGGGACTGGACCAGCGCCGTCCCGTGCTTGCGGCTTATCGCCGATCAGTCGATCGAGATGTTCGTCGCCTTCGCGAGCCTGGTGAACTTCGCGATCTCGGCCTTGATGACGACGTCGGTCGCGCTGCCGGGCGCCTGCGGGACGATGACGCGAATGGCTTTCGCGGGATACTGCTGGGCTGCGGCGGGCAGGGCGAAGACGGCGCCGAGCGCGGCGACGGCGGCAAGACGTGCAGGGCTGAGTTTCATGATTCCCCCTGTTGCGTTATCGGAAGCGGAACGATGGGGCGTGATCGGCCGCCGTCCTGTGCAAACAGGTAGACGACTACCTCTTTGCGGCCAGCACACCATCCAGCTTGAAGGTCGTTACGAATCCAGCGTGCCGCAAACGCTTGGCGATCTCGCCCGGCACGTCGCGCCCGCTCGTGAGCTTGTTCGGCGTGCCGGTGTAATGGAACAACTTGCCGTTCGCCCTGAGCACTCTGCCGAGCTGCTCGTAGAAGGCTTGCGAGTAGAGTTCTCCCGCAATGCCGAACCGCGGCGGATCGTGCAGGACGGCGTCGAACGATTTATCGGGCAGCGAGCGGATCGCTGCGGCGATGTCGAGCTCGGCCAGCGTCAGCCCGCCACCCACCCTGGGCGACCATGGGTTGAGGCTGCGCAGCCAGATCACGTCGGGGTTGATCTCGTACGAATCCACCCGCTTCGCGTGCCGTTGCAGACACCACGCGGCAAAATATCCGAGGCCGCCGCATGTATCGAGAATTTCCTTGCCGCGCGGCTGAACCAGGTCGACTTTCCGTTCGGCGTCCGCATAGGGCGACTCTCGCGCCGTGGGGAGCATTTTTATTCCGTCGATCTCGAAGGTCGGCGGGCCGAATTCCGTGGGCACCAGCTTGATCAGCGACGTCGTGTATCGCGAGACGGGCTGAAAAGCGCCATCGACCCAGTGGTAGATCGTCCGGCTCTTGCAGGCGTCGAGGAATGGAAAACGTTCGCCTCTCCAGCTCCAGCCGTCACTGCTTACGTCGACCGTAGTGGTCGAGCGACCCAGGTCGAGAGTGCATTCGAGCTTCGTCGTTCCGACCCGCGCCGCCGCGCGCAATGCCTCGTGAACGTCCAGGGTCAACAACGGCTCCATCGATTCTTCTTGTGCCATGCGGTGTCCGGTGCGTGCCGGCCTGCATTGTGTGCTATGGCAACCCGCGCGGACAGTCCCCGGCCGCAATTCGTTTTTTCATCAGCCTGGTGATGATGATCGCGCCGGCGGGACAACCTCTCGCCGTGCGCGTCACGTAAACCGCCAGCAACACCGGGACAGCTCCGCCTGTCCCGGTCTCGCTTGCTCACGCGCGCCGGCGGCGCCTCGCAACACCTGCCGAAAGCAGACCCAAGCCCATCAGGGCCATGGTCGCGGGCTCGGGAATGGGGGCGAGGAAGCCGCGGATCTCGCCGCCCGGGAACTGCGTGGTATGGATGTTCAAGTACGTGTCACCAGCGACGATGCCGGCGATCAACGTCGCCTCGGCGCCGCCGACCGTCCCGCCTTGCGCGGTCACGAATGCGGGGTTGTAAGTCGATGCCGACGTCAAGTCCAGAGTCGAGTCGAACGTCCCGCTGGTTACGCCGAGCGGGAACCCGGCAAACGTCGGGACGGTCGTTGCGACCCCTACGTTGACGCCGGTCGCGAACGGGGACGGCAGGCAGCAATGGATGTGGGAAGCGGTGGTCGGCGACAGCAAGCCGGCGAATGCTATCTGCACGCGCAGCGTCTGAGCCGCTGTATCGAGCGTGACGTTGGCGTTGCCCGTGCCGGGGGAACCGCTCGGCGGTACTTCATTGGCGCCAATGAGATTGGCATGGAAGACGAACACTGTTGCATGACTGTACGGAACGGCGGCAAACATTGCTGCGCTTGCGACTAGAACCAAGAACGGACGTTTCATATGGGGCTCCCGGTTGTGCGTATGCTCGGACGTGGAAATCGCCGCATCTCAGCCCACACCCTGTCTGTCTGCAGCGCGATTGATCACTCGGCATCCTTGACGGAGAAGGCTGCTACAGCCGCGGTAACGTTTACCGATGTCGCGATCAGAAGTGCAATCCGGTAACACATCAGATGCCCTGTGTCGCTCTCGGCCTCCGCGGTTGTGAGTGTGGGTGCCGCTGCGCATGCAAAATACCCTCCCAAACGCCTCTCAATAAAAGCGTCCAATGCCCCGAGCATGCTAACCGCGTTCCCCCGCGATGTAGTGTTCGAGCTGCTGGATGATGAATTTCTGTTCCGAGATGACGTCTTTCACCAGGTCTCCGATGGAGATGATGCCGATCAGCTCGTTGTCGTCCATGACCGGCAGATGGCGCACGCGGTTTTCCGTCATCAGCGCCATGCACTCTTCGCTGGACTGATCGGGCCGCACGTACATGACCTGGGACGTCATGATGTCGCGAACCGGCGTCTCCTTGGACGAGCGCGCCATGAGAATGATTTTGCGGGCATAGTCGCGCTCCGTAACGAGCCCGACGACGGTCTTCCCCTCCATGACCAGCAGCGAGCCGACGTTCTTCTCCGCCATCAGCTTGACTGCATCGAACACCGATGCAGTCGGCGTCGTCGTGTGTATCGTCTTCTCGGCTTTCGATTTGAGAACCTGCGCCGCGGTTGTCATATGCGCACCTCCGTGCTGAGCGCAGTCAGCATGGCTGCAATCACCGGGATGCAATTATCATGCGGGCTCCGGCGCTCTGCGAGGCATCGCACATCGCGGTCCGTCGGCAACCTGTCGACGGGTCCAACAGCGCCGCTACAACGACTTTAAATATTCCACGAGATCCGCCACGTCGGCGTTGCTCAGTCCCAGAGACTTCTTCGTGTTGTACGTCTGGACGACGGCTTCGAGCGTCGGCGCCGTGCCGTTGTGGAAATACGGAGCGTGCTGCCACAAGCCGTGCAACGGCGCAGTGCGGTACTGCCTGGTCGCGCTGCGCGACGCGTAGCTCGGCGCTCCGTTCGGCTCCGGCTCGCTCACCACGTCGCCGGGCGGATGCAAACGCGTATTCGCATCCGTAAGCTGCGGTCCACTGTGGCAGGTGTTGCACGTGCCTGCTCCATTGAAGATCATCTGTCCCCGGGCTGCGGCAGCGGGATCGAAGCTGCCTGCTGGCGGAGGCGGTGCCTCGAGGGTGAGTTGGTAGGCCTGCAATGCCGGCAGCCTGGACGTGATCAGGTCATCGGTGCCATTGGTCACGTTCACGCCGGTGCGCGGCTCGGAGAACGACCCGTGGCCGCCCATCTGGGTGACGCCCACGTAGCGATTCCAGTACGCGATGTCCTCGCCATCGCCGGTCGCGGTGATGCGATGAATGCCGTTCAGGCCGTAGGCGGGTGGAATGACCTGCGGACCGTTCCTGCCGTCCTGATTGAACCTCGGATCGTACTTGCCCTTGCCCCACGAGCTGTAGACGGCCTTTTGAGCCGCGCTCAGCGCCGGCGACAGCGCGATGATTGCGCCGGGATCGAGATCGCGGTTAGGCCAGCCATCGAGTCGCTTGCCGATGCCGGGCGCGAACGAATTGTCCACCGTCGAGTGGCACAGGGCGCATGTGATGCCCACGCGCGTCAGCGTATCCCTGCCTGCAACCGTTTCTACCGTGCCCTTCAGGCCGACGACGGCATCGAGCTTCAGCAGGGCTACGGTGGTAGCCGGGCTCTTCAGATCGACGCTGCCGTCCTGAATGCCTCGCACCACCGCGGCGGGCAGCGCATCTGCGTCGACCTTCAGGCCGACCGACAGCGCGGTCGTCGGATCCACTGCCGCGGCAATCACTTCGTGCATCCGCAGCGTGTCCGTCCATTGTGTCTCGTCACCGAACGTGTCGAAGCGGAAGATCTGCTGCCCCTGGGCTGCGAGCACCGGATCGGGTGTGGACGTCGCTGGCGCGCTGACCGAGGCATTCATGCCGCCGCAAGCTGTGAGGAAGGCGGCCGCGGCACTCACGGCGCACAGCGTCCAGCGGTTCGTAAACGTACAAAGCGCCTGAATGCCGTGCCGGGCCGGCACGGACGACACAGGTGACGCGTGTATGGTCGGTTCCATCGGTGTGCCTTTGCAAGTGCGTTGAGGTGCGAGCGTGTGATGCTGCTCGCTCCATTCGATGCGCGAGCTCGCTGTGGCGTTCCGGGTTTCGGCGATGGCGAACGTTGCTGGAAACGGGCAGGCAAGAGGAATAGCGCGCGGGGCTGAAGTGTTGGCCTTTAATGCGTGAAGCCCCGTCCTCCTGGAGGCCATCTCAAAAATATAAATTCTCAGCAACCACAGATGAACGCCGATGAACACAGATAGAGCAACGATCACATCCCAGGATCGGCGTTTATCTGCGTCTATCGGCGGTTACAGGGATTTCTGAGACAGCTTCTAAGAACTTATTTCGGTGATCGGCACGGCGCTTCACCTCACGATGCGAAGACGTGCCTCTCACCCCAACTGCACGGGCTTCAACTCTCCGAGCACGGTAGGCACGAGCTCGGCGACGGTCGGGTGGATATGCATGGCTCTCTGGACCGTCGTGTAAGGTGCGCCGGCGTACATGGCATCGAGGACGGCGTGCACGACCTCGTCGCCGCCCACGCCAAGTATCGCTGCGCCCAGGATCGCTTTGCTCCGAGCATCGACAACGACTTTCATGAAGCCTTGCGTTTCGCCTTTTTCGACCGCGCGTCCTACACGGGTCATGGGCCGCTTGCCGACGAGCACGTCATGGCCTTCGCGCAGCGCTTCGGCTTCGGTCATGCCCGCGCGCCCCAGCGGCGGATCGATGTACAGCGCGTACGCGGTGATGCGGTCGGTGACTTTGCGGCCCTCGCCGTCGAGGAGGTTCGCCGCCACGATTTCGTAGTCGTTGTAGGCGGTGTGGGTGAACGCGCCCCGGCCATTGCAGTCGCCGAGCGCCCAGATGCCCGGCGCGGAAGTCTCCAGCCGGTCGTTGACGACGATGTTGCCGCGAGCGTCCGTCTTGATGCCGGCCGTCTCGAGCCCGAGGTCGTCGGTGTTCGGCGTGCGGCCGACCGCGAGCAGCACGTGGCTGCCGACAATGTCGGGCGCGCCGACGCTGCACTTTACCTGCACGGATACCCCCTGCGGATGCGGCGCGAGCGACAGGCACTTGGCGTCGAGGCGCACTTCGATGCCTTCGCGCTCGACGATCGCCTTCACTTCCTGCGACACGTCCTCATCTTCGCGGCCGATCAGCCGCGGACCCATTTCCACGATACTCACGCGGCTGCCGAACCGGCGGTACATCTGGCCGAACTCCAGGCCGATATAGCTGCCGCCGACGACGATGAGATGCTCGGGCACGAAGTCCACGTCCATCATGCTGGAACTGGTCAGGTGGGGCACGCGGTCGGCGCCGTCGATGCCGCGCGCGCCGGGGCGGCCGCCGACGTTGACGAAAATGCGTTCCGCCTCCAGTGACTCTCCGTCGACGACCACCCGCTGCGGTCCCGAAAAGCGCGCGTGTCCGCGGTAGACGCTGATGTTGGCCGTCGAGCGCAGCAGCTTTTCCACGCCCTCGCGCGATCGTCCTGATACCCGGTCCATGCGTGCCTTCACGCGCTTCATGTCGACGCTGACCGGGCCGGTCGAGACGCCGTACTCATCCGCGCGGCGCGCGAGATGCGCGGCATAGGCGCTCGCGACCAGCGTTTTCGTGGGAACGCAGCCGGTGTTGACGCAAGTTCCGCCGAAGCGGTCGCGCTCGACGATGGCGACGCGCTGGCCGGCGCGGGCGAGCCGCACGGCAAGCGACGGCCCGGCCTGTCCGGTGCCGATGATGATTGCATCGAATCGCGCAGTGCCCACGACGGACCTCCTCCGAGCTCGGGAATAGACAAGTTAACCATACGACCGCGTGCGGTGCGTCTGGTGCGCCGGCCGTTACGAAAACCCTCTACGGAGACGACAGCGTTGCGGCACGATAAGTGCAGTCCACAGCGTAGGTCCATCACTAGAGCCTGTTATGAAGTTGAGACCATCGGAATGAGCCGATGAAGCATGAGGCAGGCAAAAGCGAGGTAATGGAAACCGGCGAGTGTGTGGGCGAGACGCTCGTAGTCGCGCGCAAGCCGCCGGA
>Ga0255338_1004345_pt1 | contig 14842 bp, 21 predicted proteins | sample MeOH1_35cm_T4_19_FD_203715 | JGI IMG/M metagenome (GOLD analysis project Ga0255338, IMG submission 203715) | Sandy soil microbial communities from University of British Columbia, Vancouver, Canada - MeOH1_35cm_T4_195 | ecosystem: Engineered > Artificial ecosystem > Sand microcosm > Unclassified ...
ACCATCGAGCGCATTGGCGATTGGATGCAGACCCGCTCCGGCATCCGCTTCTACCCGTTCGACCCTCGGCCGGAAGAAGTCCACATTGAAGACATCGCCGCCGCGCTTTCCAAAATCTGCAGGTTCAACGGACACTGCCGGGGGTTCTACTCCGTGGCCGAGCACAGCGTGCGCGTGTCCCGCATCTGCGACCCGCAGGACGCCCTTTGGGGACTGCTTCACGATGCCGCGGAGGCTTACGTGGGGGATATGGTACGCCCTATCAAGCGGCACCAGCAGTTGGGCGCCTACCGCGAAACCGAATACGAGGTGATGGAGGCCATCATTGCCCGGTTCTCGCTGTCCCACGAAGGCATCTGGGCACATGAGATGCCCTATTCCGTGAAGCTCGCCGATGAAGTGATGCTGGCGACCGAGGCCCGCGACCTGATGGACACGCGCGACTGGGACAGCTACAGCGAGTTAGTGGTAAAGGCGCTGCCGGAGCCGGTGGTGGGCTGGAGTTCCGTGGACGCCGAGTTGCAGTTCTTGCGGCGGTTCCGCGAACTGACGGAGGGCGCATAGATGACCGCCCTCGCCCCTGCCCCCGAATTCAGCCTCGCCCGTCTGCTGCAGGACGCGCCGCCAGTTACGCTCATCAGGAACGTGGATCTGCTCGGCGACTTTGCTGAGCCGGACTACCTCCGGGAAGTCTCCGACGCGGACCTGGTAAACGGTATTCTCCAGCTCACAGAGGAGATCAAAGACCGCATGTTCCGCGTCGGGGACCGCTCGGTGGCACTCCTCGCCCGCTACGGGCACACGCCGGTTGAGCGCGCGCAAGTCATGGCCTACCTTACCGGCAAAACCAACGCGGACTCCAAGTTGCTCTACCTCGCCCTCCGGGTAGCGCGGCAGTTCCCGCCCCACATCCGGGACGACTTCCGGGATAAGCCGTGGACCTGGTATGTCTACCTGACGGACTACACCGCGTTCCTGGGTCAACCTAACGACCGACGCCCGGAAGTGCTGCAGCTGGCCTACGGGCTCGCGGAGTTGCGCTGGTCCCAGATGACCGCGGCCATTGAGGAACTGAAAGCGTGGTGCGCACGGCCCGGGGCCGACGAGACTTGTTTAGTATCCGGAACTGGTGAGCGGCTCGCCCTGCCAGCCACTTCGGAGCCGCCCAGCCTCGACGCCTACCGCATGGGGCGCCTAGAGACGCCGCAGGACCGCTCCGCCGAGGAGCAGGGCCTGTCGCCGCAAACAGCCGGCGCGTCCATCCCGGAAGAGGTGGCGGACCTTCGGCGGCGAGTGCTGGCGATGGAAGCGCTGTTCGACCCGGAGCGCGCGGCCCGCAAGCTGACCGCCGACTTCTGGCCCGCGCTGAACGAGCTGGGCACGAAGGATCTGTTCGAGCGGCACGCTCGGCGGTTCTTCGAGCAGCAGCGGGGAGGTGTGCTGTGAACTACCTCCGCGATCCTCACGCTATCCCTACGCTCAGCGCCGAACTGGAGTCGTTCGACGCCACCACGCCGGGCCTCACGTTCCCCCAGGTGCACGCCTGGCGACGCGCGGCCGGCGTGTGGCGCTGTGCGTTCTGCGGCGAACCGAGCGCCGCGAGTGTGCCCCCGTTCGCCGGCTGCCCCGGCACGAAAGGCGGGAAGTGATGCCCCAACTATTAGGCCATTCCGAACAGTTGCCGGAGGTGACCCGATGAACGCCCCGCGTCGCAAGAGCAACCGCGACCGCCTGCTCGACCTGCTCTCGGATCGGCTGCCGCACGATAGCCGGGCCTGCTACGTGGCCGCGGGGTTCCGCTACTCCGCCCGCTTGCTGGAGCTACGGCAGGCAGGCCATGAAATCCTGACGGAGCGCGTGGGGGATGACGAGTTCCGCTACACGCTCATCCGCCTGGCCGGGGAAGCGGCGCCGCTGCTCGACCACCACGGGCAGGCGCTCCTCGCGCTGGAGGTCGCCGCGTGAACACATATGTTTGCACGCGCGGCACTGCGGGCGGTAGCCGCTGGCGAGGCGTGCGGTTAGGCGGACGCGGGGCGCGCGAGTTCAGCTTCCAGGGTGGCGATGCCTTCGGAGATCCACCGAGAGGCAAGCTCCTGGCTCGTGGCCTTCTTGCCATCGCGTTCGAGAAGCTTTGCCTTCAGGCGTTCGAGCTTCTGGTAGTCCGCGCTGGAGATTGCCACGGTGAGCCGTTGGGCGCCGGGTTCTTTACTCTTCACAGGTTCAGCCATTACGAGGTTCATTCTAACCCTCCTAACGGGCTTCTGGCACTCTGGTTACGCATACGCACAATATACCACGTTTCCGAGTTGTCGTCTTTATGGTTTTATGGTAGTATGGAAGTGCAGAGAAGAAGCTTCTCGGGAGTGCCAGTTAGATGAGCTTGACTACTGACTACAACGAATTCCTGACCCGGAAGCGGGTAGCGGCGCCGCCGACGGGCTTTGACGTGCCGGCGCGCGAACTAAACGAGTTGTTGTTTCCCTGGCAACGGGACATCGTGCGGTGGGCATTGCGCCGCGGGTGTGCGGCCCTCTTTGCCGAGTGCGGGCTTGGGAAAACCGCGATGCAGTTGGAGTGGGCGCGGCAGATAAGCCTCCGCACGCGCCGTCCGGTATTGATCCTGGCTCCGCTCGCGGTGGCAAAGCAAACGCAGAGCGAGGGGGTGAAGTTCGGCATTCCGGTAACGGTGTGCCGCTCCCAAAGCGATGTGCGGCCCGGCGTGAACGTCGCCAATTACGAGATGCTGGAGCACTTCGACCCGTCCGCATTTGGCGGAGTGGTGTTGGACGAGTGTTTCGCCCCGGACACGTTAGTGGAAGCGCGGGGCAAGAATGGTGAGTTAATCCGCAAGCAGATCAAAGACGTGCGCGTGGGTGATGCGATCATCAGCGCGGCCGGCTTGGACGAGGTGGCGGACGTGCATCGGCGAGAGGTGCCTTATGCGGTCAGAGTGTCAGTCCACGGAAACCAAATCATCTGCAGTCCCAATCACCCCTTCTGCACCCAGCGAGGCTGGGTTGGCGCCCAAGACCTCGTGCCGGGAGATCAAGTCCTGGCAACATCCTCGGCTGTGCGAATGGTGCAAGATGCCGTTCACGGTAAAGCGAGTGCAGGATGCAAAGAGGCGGTTCTGCGGGATGTCTTGCTCAGCGAAGTGGCGGATGTCGAAGCCGGAGAATGTAGCGAAACTTCACACGCCCGAAGTGGCGACGAAGCGGGGGGCGAAGCGGAAGGCTTATCTAGCCTCTGGCTGCCCGAAGGCGGAAGCGGAAATCGAACGCATTCGAACGCTCAACCCAGCGACCCGCCCGGAAGTGCAAGCGAAGATCTCCCGCCGATTGAGAGAGATGAACCACGGACCTTCCGTGCGTGGGGGCAATGGTCGGCCTTTGACAGAGCCGCAGAAGATATTGCTGGTTGCACTCGGACCCGAATGGCGAGCGGAGTTAGCTTTGTCACTGGGCCCGCGGACTCCGGGCTATCCCACGCATTACAAAATCGACATCGCCAATCCCAAGCTGAAAATCGGCATCGAAGTGGATGGACTCTCCCACAGTGGGGCGCGAAAGCAGCTCGACTCGAAGAAGGATCAGAAGCTTGGGTCTATGGGGTGGAAGGTATTGAGATTCTCGAACCGGGACATCCTGACCTGGAGAGATACCGGGATGCCGATGGACGGGTCTATTTCTACGATCTTGGCGCAACACGACATCCTTCTTATTCCATCCTCGGCCCGCTAGCAGGGGGGGTGCTGGTTCACAATTCCAGCATCCTGAAGGCGTTTATGGGCAAGATCAAGCGCGCCATTCTGGAGGCGTTTGCCGCGACCCCTTACCGCCTGGCCTGCACCGCCACCCCGGCACCGAACGATCGCCTGGAACTCGGCAACCACGCGGAGTTCCTCGGGGTGATGCCGTCCAACGAGATGATTTCCCGCTGGTTCATCAACGACACGATGAGCGCGGGCACCTACCGCCTGAAGGGGCACGCGGAGCAGGACTTCTGGCGTTGGGTCAGCACCTGGGCCGTCTCCGTCTCCACTCCGGCTGACCTCGGGCATTCTGATGCGGGCTACGTGTTGCCGCCGCTGCGCTGGCTCACGCACGTCGTAGAGGTAGACCTGACGGAAGGCCGCGGGGACCAGCTCTTTCGCTGCCCGACGCTTTCATCTATCGGGCTGCACGCGGAGAAGCGCCGCACCGTCAGTGAGCGGGCCGCGCAGGTGGCTCGGCTGGTCGCGGCGGCGCCCGGTGCCTGGGTGGTCTGGTGTGACACCAACTACGAAGCGGACGAGCTGCGCGCCCGACTGCCGGAAGCGGTAGACCTGCGCGGCTGTGAGAGTGTGGCCGCGAAGGAAGCCAAGATTGCCGGCTTTCAAGACGGCTCCATCCGCGTGCTCATCAGCAAGCCTTCCATCCTGGGCTTTGGACTGAACTTTCAGCACTGCCACCAGACGGCCTTCGTTGGCCTTTCCTACAGCTACGAGGCGTTCTATCAGGCCGTGCGGCGGTTCTGGCGTTTCGGGCAGGAGCGCCCGGTAGACGCGCACATCGTCCTCGCGGAGAGTGAGCTTTCCGTGCTGGAGACGATCCGCCGCAAGCAGACCGACCACGAAACGATGAAGGCCGCGATGACTGCGGCACTCCGCGAGACGCAGTTGGACGGCGCGGCCGCCCGGCGTGACCGCGTGCAGTATCAAGCCGGCCGCCCGATGACCCTGCCGGCCTGGCTTACTCCGAGGAACTAACGTGAACTCCACTACAGTGATTGATGAGCGACACGGCCCGAATTGGGCGCTTTATCTGGCGGACTGCTGCCAGGGTATCCGCGGCTTGCCCGACGACTCGGTAGGCTTCAGCGTCTACAGTCCCCCGTTTTCGAACCTCTACATCTACAGCGACAGCGAGGCCGATATGGGCAACGCGGCGGATGATGCGGAGTTCCTCGAGCACTACCGCTACCTGATCCGCGAGAAGCTCCGCGTAACGCAGCCGGGCCGGCTCACTGCCGTCCACTGCAAGGACCTGCCGAAGTATATGGGCCGCGACGGCGCCGCCGGACTGCGCGACTTTCCGGGGCAGATCATCCGCATCCACGAAGAAGAGGGGTGGACCTATCACTCCCGCGTGACGGTGTGGAAATGCCCGGTAATCGAGATGCAGCGCACCAAGAACCACGGGCTGCTTTACAAGAACCTGATGGCGAATAGCTGCGGCAACCGGCAGGGAATGGCGGATTACGTACTGGTGTTTCGGGCCTGGAAAGGCGAGCGCGAAAGCTGGGTGCCGGTGCCGCACGAGCGCGAGGACTTCCCGCTCAGCCAGTGGCAGGAGTGGGCCTCTCCGGTCTGGATGGACATTCAGCAGACTAACGTGCTCAACGTCCACCAGGCCCGCGATAGCCAGGACGAAAAGCACATCTGCCCCCTGCAGCTTGACTTGATTGAGCGCTGTCTGGTGCTCTGGAGTAACCCCGGAGACCTCGTGCTTTCCCCTTTCGCGGGGATCGGTTCGGAAGGTTACGTGAGCGTGCAGCAGGGCCGGAAGTTCGTGGGGTTCGAGCTGAAGGCCGCCTACTTCGAAGCCGCCTGCCGGAACCTCGCGCGGGCTGAAGCAGAGTCGCAGCAGCAGTCCTTTGCGGACCTGATGAGCGCGTGACGACGGAGACACGATGGCGAGACTACGCGAGATAGCCGAGGAGATCGGCGCCCTGACGGAGCGGAAGAACGCGGCCTACGGCAACAGCTTCGACAAGTGCGGGACGTTCCTGCAGCTCCTCTACCCGCAGGGGATTGCGCCGGAGCAGTACGGGGACGCGCTGGCGCTGGTGCGGATCTTCGACAAGATGATGCGCATCGCCACGCAGAAGGGCGCGTTTGACGAGAGCCCTTACCGCGACATCGCCGGCTATGGGTTGCTGGGCGCGGCGCGGGACGAGCGGGCTGCTGGCGCGGTGGAAGGCGAGGGGTAGACGATGGCTAAACGCGGGACATTAGATCACGAGAAGAACCTTACCCTGTCCGAGGAGTTGGGAATAGACCCCTGCTTCTCACTCGGCATCCTAGAAGCCTTCTGGCAGTGGGTAGCCGAGAAGCGGAAGGACGGCGACCTGACCGGAGTCAATCCAAAGCACATCGCCAAAGCAATGCTCTACTCCGGCGACCCGCAGCAGCTCTGGGATGCGCTAGTTACCTCCGGGTGGATCGATGTGTACGAAAGCGGCAAGATCCTGGTTCACGATTGGAGCGAGCATGCGGATAACGCCGTGCACCAATCGCTGAAGCGAAAAAAGCAGGCTTTCGCGGATGGGCACCAGCCTTTTACCCGGAATAAGCCCTCTGACGTGACGGTGTCACAACGTTGTCATGACAGTGACGTGACGGTGTCATTTCCACCAGGTACCAGTAGCCAGATACCAGATACCAGAAAGAGCGTTGTACCGAAAACGCAGGGCGAGCTTTCCGCCCACCTCGCCACTCTCTCTGCTGCAGAGCATCTGGCATTCCTGCGAGAACTCGGCAGCCAGGGCAACCAGTGGGCGCTTGCGGAACTCCAGCGGCTAGAGGCCGCCTCTCCCCCTGACGTTCAACGCCCTGCGGCGGGAACGGTTACGGCGGAGTTCGAGGGCTACGAGCCGCCACCCCCCAAACGTGACAACGCCCACCCCGCGAATGCTTCAGCCGGCAAGCAAGTGCATTCGAGAGGGCAGGCGATGGATGTCACGCCGACGTTACCCGCCGAGGGGGCCGGGCTAAACCTGCCAGCGGACGGATTGGCTGCCGCCGAGACGCTGCGGCAGCAGGCATTGCGCCTCTTTCGCGGGCTGGAGGGCGCCTTCGCGAAGTATTACCACAACCCGCCGATGGGCCGGCTGGCAGAGGACCTGCTGAAAACGCTGGAGTGGCACGTTTCGGAAGGCCGCACGGTCACTGCCGCCGACGTGCAAGAGGCGATCCGCCGCCGGCTGGAAGAGGGCGCGCCGAAGCGCCGATACGCCGACGAACTGACGGTGCACCTCGGCAACGTGCTGTTGGAGCGCGAGGAAGAGGCCGCGGCGCCGGCTCCGGTGCAGTCGGGCCGTGAACCGGACTACAACGCGCGGCGGGCCATCACCAGCGCTTGGGCGCGGGCTATTTGGGACCAGGACACGGCCCGGCAGCAGGAGTTAGAGCAGCAGGCGCGGAGCCTTTACGCCGGGTTGTCCTGGCAGGGCGCGGCGCTGGAGGAAGCGCTGTCCCTGGTGCGCCGCGATGCGAGCACCGGCGTGAGCGTGCACCAGGAGCGCGCCCGATTGATGCGAGCGCACCAGGCCCGGCAGGTTTCGGGAGGTAGCCTCGCGTGAGTTTGCCTACACTCCCGCCCCTGTATAGCCACGAGAACGAGCGCGCCACGCTAGGGGCCGCGCTCTCCGGGAACAAGATCGCTTTGCGCCTGGTGACGGAGCTGCGCGAGGAGGATTTCGACCTCGCCTTTCACCGCCGCACTTTCCAGGCGATAGCCGCCCTGGTCGCGAAGGGCAGCGGGATTGACCCGCTCACCGTCTGGACCTGGCTGCATCAAGGGGAGCGCCCCCAACAGGCCGTGAAGGAGTTCGAGTATCTCGGCGAGTGCACGCAGTTGGCGGTGCCCAGCCATTTCGCGCACTACGCGGAGAAGGTGCGGGAGTTCGCGCTGCGGCGGGCGCTGCTGGCCTACCGCGACCATCTCTCGGGTTGGATCTACGACACCAGTATCGGCGCGGAGCAGATCCCCGGCATGGCGACGTTGGAACTCCTGCAGATGGGCGGCAAAGCGCAGGGCGGGCCGCGCCGGCTGCTGGAATACGGACAGGCCGAGCGCGAGCGCCTACGGGCCGGGAAGGCGCGGGAAGCGCTGCTCACGGGCATTGACGCCATCGACACCGCCACGGGCGGCCTGGAGCGCGGCGAGACGGGGCTAATCGTGGGCCGGCCCGGTAAGGGGAAATCGGTCGCGCTGGTGCAGCTCGCAATGCGTTCCGCGGAGGTGTGGGGGCCGACGGCGCTGGTGTCCCTGGAGATGAGCGGGGAGAGCCTCTGGGACCGGATGCTCGCCGGCATGCTCGGGATGCAGTATCGCGAGATCCGGGACGCGGGCCGGTGGGAACTCGGCAAGTTTCGGCACTTCACCGAAGCGGAACTCGGCGAGATTGACGCCGCTACCCAGTGCCTCTCCTTCGCGGCCGACCGGGTATTCCTGGCGACCTCGGCCCACGAACTGGACCAGCTCATCTTCACCGTGCAGCGCCTCCGGCTGGAACACGGCATCGAAGCGCTGTTCATCGACTACGGCGGGCTGATCGTGGATAGCCGCAGCGGGAAGCGCGGGAAGGCCGAGGAGATGACCGGCATCGCGATTGCCGTGAAGCAGAAGATTGCCGTGCAGATGAATATGCCGGTCTGGGTCGGCATTCAGGCGACCTCGGACGTGGAGAAGGAAGGCACCAAGCAGCGGCGAGTCGCGGAGAAGGAATCGGACGGCGCGCGCGTGGACCGCCCGATTGGCATGGGAGACGTGAGTTGGGCGCAGCAGTGGGTCCGCGATGCCTCGCTGCAAATCTCACTCAACCCAGATCCGAGCTACGCCCCCCGCGACACTCCGGAGCAGCGGGCCATGTTCTGGAGTATCCCGAAAGCCCGCAACGCCGCGAATGGGCTGGATATCCCGATGTGGCTGCGGGCGGCAGAGTTCCGCTTTACCGAGCGCGAAGCGCAGCATACCGAGGCCGACGCGCCTCCGGAGAACCGGCGATGGAATTGAACGACGAGGCGGTAATGCGGGTGCGCTGGACTGGCATCCGGCAGGCGCTTGCCATGCTGCGGGCGCTCCACTCCGCAGGGATGGACTACGGGCAGGCGATTGAGCGCCTCGACGATACCGCGGTCAAGACGCTGCTCGGCAACGGTGGCAGTGCCGGCGAGTTGCTGAACACGGAACTGGCAAACATTCGGCGGGAGTTCCAGCCATGAGCCTGCCCATAGCCCTCAACACGATACCGCCAGCAGTAGCCCGCGGCACGCGGCACCCGTCCAACGCGGCGCGGCGCCTGCTTACGGCGGAACTCGCCGAACAGACGGGCATCACGTCCGGCGTGTGGATCTATGCGCTCGACCGCAAGGGCCGGCTGGTGGTGCCGCCGGAACTGGCGCGCCAGTGGGGACCGCGGGTAGTGCTTGCCGCCGCGACGGTGCGCGGACAGCACCGCCTGCTGCTCTGGCCGCCGCTGCTCTGGGCCAAGCGCGAATGCGAGCGCGGGCACCGGCTGGGCTGGTGGGAGACGGAGGGCAGCCTGGCTGCGGAGTGTGTTGCAGACCCCTCGACCGGGCGGATCGTGATCCCACACCTCCTGCGCGAGATGTTCGGGCTACGGAGCGGCGAGGAACAGGTAATCCGCCGGCTTGCGGAGGTGGCGGAGGTGCTGCCGGCGAGCGAGTGGCGGCGACAGATGCGGGGGACGCGATGAACACACACCTCCCCCTAACGCATGCCGCCCTCTGCCTCTGGCCGCGCTGGCGGGAGGCATCTGCCGGCGGCCGCACGGCGCTGGCGGCCCGACTGCATCCAGACGAGCAGGCAGGGCTTGCGCGATGGGAAGCGGCGCTGCAGCAGGCTGGCAGTCCGCGGGGCTGGTTCGTCCGCTCGGAACACGCCGGGCTGGGCCTTGCACTGCTGCCTGAGGTGCTCGGTCAATTGCTGGGCGGGCTCCGCGTGCAAGAGCGGGCGGTGCCGGAGTTGGTGCGGGCGTGCCGAGAATTGGCGCCGGATGCGCCGCTTGGCGGGCCGTTGACGTTGGAGCAGGCACTCCGAGAGCGAGTGCGGGATGGCTGGATTTACGTAGAGGAGACCCAGGAGATGAGCAACACGAATGGAGCGGTGGCCGAGCGGCCGCGGGAAGCGATCATGGCCGACGTGCGGAGCCTGCTGAATGCCTGGCAGGCGCAAGGCGTGGACCTGCGGGCGCTCACGGAAGCGCAGCAGGCAGAGCTAGCAGCGACCGGCGCCAGTTCGGCGATGCTGCGCGGGGCGATTGGGGGACGGCTGCAGGTCCGGCGCAAAGTGGAATTGCCCTCGGCGCCGGTGGAGTTCAGCGACCCGAAGGAGTGGCCGCTAAAAGAGCGAATCGCGGAGCTAGAGGCAGAGTGCGGACGATTAACCGAGCAGGCGAAGCGTCCTCCGCTCGGGTTCGCCCCCATTCGCCACCCTGCAACGTGCAACAACGGGCATGCCCTGCCGGCAGATGCGAGCGAGCAGCATTGCCCCCGTTGCGCGCTCCTGGAGGCGCGCGCCGAGATTGGCAGCGCCCATGCCTATCTCGACCAGGCTGGCGTCCCGCGGTGTGACGACTTCCAGGTAATGGCCTCACTTACCACTCGCCTCGACCTCCTCGCTGGCACGCTGGAAGCCCGCCTGCGGGAGCGCATTACGGACGAGCGCTTGCCTACCGAAGCCCCGGAGCCGGTTACGGTCAGTGTGCCCCTCGCTCCGATTCAGGAAGCGACGGCGCGCGTCCTGGTCGCGCTGGCATTGGTGCGCTGCGGGGATCGGGAGTGCGCACTGCGGGCGGCTGACCTGCTGCTTTCCGGAGGTGCCCAATGACCACCACCACCCAACAGGCCATCGCCCGGCAACGCGGCGCCCAGCAGCACGCGGACGCCTGCGCCACCCGTCGCGGCGAGCCGGCCCGCACGAAAGCGCAAGCCCTCGCGGAGTGCGCGGCGGAGCTGCAGCGCGTCGTCACGGCGCTCTACGGGGCCGGAGCGCCCATTCCACCAGCGCACGGCGGCGGACTGTTCCGCGAGGTCGCCTCCGTGCTCCGAGAGCGCGGCTACGCGGTCACCGAGGCCGACCTGAGCCGAAGCGCCTGCGCGCTGGGGCTGTGGAGAGACTCGGTGCGGTCCGTGGTGGAAGCGGTGCGGCCCGGTGCTCCGGACGTGTGGGACGAGGAAGCGGAGGAAGCGCCCGGCGTGACGGAAGGCGAGACGCCGCCGGAGCCGCGGGCGTGCTGTGCGGGGAAGGAACGGAAACGCGGGGTGTGCCATCGGCGCTACTCGGCGTGGCGGCGGGGGCTGGAACGCGAGCAGAAGGAGACGCGATGACGAACGGCTGGGATGACTACTTCATGGACCTGGCGCGGCTGGCGGCGACCCGCAGCAAGGACCGCAGCACGCAGGTCGGCTGTGTGATCGTGGGGCCGCACAACGAGATCCGCAGCACGGGCTACAACGGCTTTCCGCGCGGCATTGACGACGAGGCTCCGGAGCGCCACGCGCGGCCCGAAAAGTATTTCTGGGTCGAACACGCGGAACGGAACGCCGTCTACAACGCGGCTCGGTGCGGCGTGTCGCTGGCCGGCTGCCGCATCTACCTGCCGTGGTTCCCGTGCATGGACTGCGCGCGGGCCATCGTGCAGAGCGGGCTGGTGGAGGTGATCGCTACGGCGCCCAACCTGGAGGACCCGCAGTGGGGTGAGAGCATCCGCCGCTCGCTGGCGCTGTTTGGGGAAGCGGGCGTGGCGGTGCGCTACGTGGCGCAGAAGGAAGGGGATCGGCGATGAATGAGCCTGAAACGATGAACCCATTACGCCCGAAAGGGTCGCTTACCTCTCAGCTTACAGTTACGCCCGACGGGCTGGGGCTGCGAGGGCTGGCAGGCTTTCTCGCCAACCTCCTGAAGACGTTGAACTCGATTGAGCGGGGGATGACTGGAAAGCGCAGGGCGTTAACGGATTGGCGTATCTCGGAGTTGAGCTATGCCGAGGGAGTGGTGACGATTACCGTCGCTTCACTGCAGACGCTTCGGGCCGCCACCACGCCCGGCAGCGCTCCGGTGGCCGATGTGCCGCGAAACGGGGCAGGCGCCGTTCCTCGGGCGGCTGGGGCGCGCGGAGGTGTGCTGTGAGCGAGGAGTGGATCAAGCTGCACACCTGCGCGGTGCAGTGGGACCCGATACGCACAGCGCCGAACCGCATGGCCGGCTACCGCTTTAAGGCCAAGTGGAAGGTCGGCGAGGAGATCGAAGCGTCGGAGATTGCCGCGCGGGTGGCCTGGAGCCGCTACGGGGACCGCTGCTTTATCGTGCCGGTGCGCTTGTGCCTGCACGTCTATCGACCAGGCCGGCGGATGGATGATTGCAACATCTACGGCGGCTTGAAGTGGGTGCAAGACCAGCTCTTTTCGGCGCTGGACTTTCCGGGCCGAGGGTTCACGCCGACCGATGGGCCAACGTGGGTGCGGCAGGGGCCGGTAGAGCAGACGGTGGGCCGGGATTACGAAGCGGCTTTGCGCGCCCGCAGGATAGCCGGGCCGACCGTAGTGCTCACCATCGAGGGAAACGCCGTCGGCAAGCGGCCGAGGCTGAGCAAGCAGCAGCGAGAGAGGATCGAAACGCGATGAGCGAAGCAATCACCGTCTACCCCGAAGAATGGAACTCGAACAGTTATGACAGCGATGAGTTCGTCTTGATACTGCGCTGCGGCACTTCCCCTCGCTCCCGCCGCTACTCTTTGGGCGGTTACTACGACCCGCTAGACGACTTGCTAGCGGATGTGCATTGGCCGCGGTTACATTGGTGGACGGACGAACTGCGGGGATGGGGAGCGCTGGTAGGCCCCAGCTACGGCGAGGGATGGGCGCTGCCCGCAGAGGCTCGGTGCGGGGCTTTGGATCGGGCGCTCTGGTGCCTCGCCCGGCATTGGAGCGGATGCGAAAGCTGCATCTACCAGCGACACTGCGATCTCGGTGACCGGCTGGAGCGCGTGGTCGATTACGCGCGGGAGAGGGTGCGCGGCTGACGCTGCCGGGGCTGTGAGCGACGACCTAGCCGCGCTCACGGCGTCTCTCCTCGTCGTGCGCGCACCTCGGCGAGGAGGCGGAGGATGCGCGGGTCGGTGTGTGGCGTGCTCATCAGCGTGCTCCGTTCACCCGCACCGGCGGGAGGCTGTGCGGCGCGGTCACGTCTTGAACGGCCGCCCCTTCTTCCCCTGATTCCGCTGCGCCGCCTCTTCCTTCCATTGCTGGACTTCCCGCTTCGTAAGCCGGTAATCCCGCCCGAACTTCTCCGCCTTCAGCGCCCCGGCCTTGATGAGCTGCTGCACACGCGGGCGAGTCATCCCCAGGTATTCGGCTGCCTGATTGGTAGTCATCCATTCTTCTTCCACCCGATAGGGTTCCCGGCCACTTGCGGAATCCCCTTGCTCAAGAGTAATTTACTCTTGACATATTAACTCAAGACACCCATAATGTCAATGTGGAATGTGCTACTCACAACCCCCACCACTAGACGGAAAGCGAGGTGCCCATGAAACTCCGATAGCCCACTCACCCAAAGGAAGTTCCGTGCAGGGGGCTGCGATCCTGAGCCCCCTGCAGTTTGCGCGAGGCGATGACGCCGGGGGACCGGCCGCGGGCTGGCGGCGAATATCCAGCATTCACGGGGCATGGCCGAACAGCAGACGTGCCGAGGACGTGCCGAGGACGTGCGGTGTGCAACTCCCGCTGCCCCGATGCAACGACGAGAACGACGAGAGGAGAGACGCAATGGCTGATTACGACCTAGCCAGCCCACGAACCGCCGCCTGTTCTCGGTGCGGTCGCATCTTGCAAATTGGGGCTTCCGGCAACCCCAATGCTCGCTTACTGAAGCGCACGGATAAGCCCAATGGCTACTGCGCCAACTGCTCCGCGACCCAGTTCCTGCGCACCACAGGCGTGCTTGCCGAGATGATGCGGATGCGCGGCCCAGAAGTGCTGCTTAACCCGATGATTCAGGCGCAATTCCTTCGGGTCATGCAATCCGGGAATGCCGACGCGCAGCCGCTGGAGATTGATTGGGGCGCGGTGGTGAAGAATTGGCATATGCCGGTAGACGGGGAGAAGAAAGTTCTCAGGCAAATGGGGCTGGAGTTCTAGCTACCGCCCCCACCGCAGCGCTGACCGCGCCGCCGCCCGCCGGAGCGCATCCGGCCACGACGAGGAGCGAGAGCGGCACGATGGCTAAAGACGCAGAGTTCTGGTGGGTGGTGAGTGAACTGGTGGAGTTCGGTGAGTCTACGCCACGCACTCCATTCCGGGTTCAGGTGCAGACGCCGCCGCATTGCATCGGCTGGTTCGGCGTGTTCGATGACTACACGGCGGCGGTGGAGTTCGCAGAAGGCAAGCTCGGGAAGGTGCAGTGCCTACGGGTGACGCGTCCCGCCGAGGCCCGCGATGCCTGACGCTCTCACCCGCGTGCGTGCGCTCGTGAGCAGCCTGCCAGCGGATGGCGCGGCGGTGCTCAACGAGGCGATTCTGCGGCAGTGCTGGCAGAGCGCGTGGCGTGCCTGCAAGCGGTGCTGGATGAACGCCTCTGCGAGCCGAACCCGGAGAGCGCGACGGACGAAGCTTACGACCAGGCGATTCGTGATGCGGCAAGGGCGATTCTGGCGCGAGGCGTGCCGGAGAAAGGCGAGGGGGAGTGATGAGCATTCGATATTTCGGCCGCGAGCCGCAAATCGACGTGACGACCTCCGAGGAGCTACACGAGGCGCTGGATATTCTGCACACGCAGGTAATAGATAACCTGCCCGAAGAGGCCCAAGCCCCGCTCCTGCGCATTCTGGAGGCAGCGATGGAGCAAGTTGAGGCATTGCCAGCCGTGGCGCGGAAGCCGGCAGCCGTCCGTTATCGAGAGCGGATGGCGGCTACCGAGGCGTCCCGTAATGCCTGACGCGCGCCCCTTCCGGGCCGGTGACCGCGTGACGAGCACGTTCCCGCAGTGTGGGCCGTTCGCCGCCCCGGTGTCGCGGGTGATTGCGAGCGGCAAAACGCTGGTGCTGGATCTGGGCT
>Ga0255338_1004346_pt1 | contig 14840 bp, 8 predicted proteins | sample MeOH1_35cm_T4_19_FD_203715 | JGI IMG/M metagenome (GOLD analysis project Ga0255338, IMG submission 203715) | Sandy soil microbial communities from University of British Columbia, Vancouver, Canada - MeOH1_35cm_T4_195 | ecosystem: Engineered > Artificial ecosystem > Sand microcosm > Unclassified ...
CACTCGTCCACGCTGCCGCCTTTGAAGGCGACGCGCACGCCTTCCGGCAGGAAGCGCGGGAACTTGAACGGCTCCTGGCAGGCGCGCATGTGACCGAGCATGGCGTCGCACGCCTCGGGGGTCACCACCTCTTTGCGCTGGATGCTCTCCACCAGCCGCATCATCTCGCGCGCCGTGGTGCTGCCGAGGCCGAACTGCTTGCTGCGCTCCGCAAACAGCGTGGTACTGCGTTTGAACACCTTGGAGTGGATCTTGGTGTTGGGATATCCCATGCGCTCCATCGTCTCCGCGGTCGCGCCGAGGCCGACGGTGTCCAGCACCAGGTTGGTGGCGGTGTTGTCGGAGAGGGACATCATCAGGCGCACCGCATCCCGCAGGGTGAGCGTGAGGCCGGGCGTGAGTTGCGTGAGGATGCCGGAGCCGGGGACGCGGTCTTCCTCCCGCAAGGTCAACTTCTGGTCGAGGTCGACCCTCTTCTCCGCCGCCTGGCGGTAGGTCTCCACCATCACCGCCACTTTGATCAAGCTGGCCGTCGGCATCGCATCGTCGGCATGGTAGTAGAACTCCTCGCCGCTGGTGAGGTGCTTCACCGCAATACTGACCTTACCATTGTGCCCCTGGATAAGGGGAAGCAGGCGGTCGGAGAGCGTTTCTGCGCACGCGGCGTTCGGGATCAAAAGCGCCAGTCCGGCGGCGATCAGGAGTAGAAGGCGGACCATTGGCGGGGCCTCGGGGATCTGGGGAGAGTAGGAGTATGAGAATGAGTAGAACCGAAAACCGCCAAGAACAACGAAGTGCCGAACCCCAAACCCTGAACCGCGAACCCTGATCTCTCCCCAGCCCGCTTCCCCTATTCCTTCTTGTCCCGAGCTCGGCGCTTGGCGCGGAGGAGCCGGTTGGTGCCGCTGTCCTCCTCGGCGGGCGTCTCCGCGGGAGCAGGGCTGGCGGCACCGGGTTTCCCGGTGGCGGGAGGCTGATCAGTCACGCCGGGTACGGGCTTATGCCACACGACCTGACCCGGCTGCGGCTTGGTTGTTTCCGGCTTGGCGGGCGCAGGCTCGGGAGCTTTGACCTCTGGGGTGGCCTTTGCCGCAGCGGCAGGAGCAGCCGGGGATTCCGGGGCATTCGCGGGAGACATCTCCAACTCGGGCCGGGGGCTGGCGGTAGCACCCGGTGCAGCCGGGGGCGGAGTGACGCTGGCCGTGCTCGAAGTCGTGGGCATCGTTCGCGCCGGGCCCTCATAGCGCGGCGCGGCTGTGGGGGTAGGGGTTGTCGCTGCGGTTGGCTCGACGAGCGGCTCGGTGGCCTCTTCGGGCTCCGCGTCCGTGCCGCCCCGGGCACTCATCTTGGCGCGCAGCAGGCGGCCCATTCCGGTCTCGCGTTCCTGGCTGCGCCGCGGACGTCCGGTGAGCTGCCCCCAGGTGGCCGCGTGCGCTGCTTGCAGCAGGGTGGTAAACTCGGCGCGAGTCACCATCAGCCGCCGAACCCCAATGTCCACCGGCAGCAGCAACGCCGCGAGGAGCACGAGCAGGGGCCAGAGGTCGTCCGGCGCGCTGTGGGTGCGCCGGTCGTGACGCCACAGGCTGCGCGCTTCCTGGTCCGGCACCTTGGCGGCCAGCGTGGGATAGACCGTGCCGCCGGTGCGGTCCGCCATTGCGGTGAGGACCGCTGTATTGGCGGAAAGGTTGTGGTACTCGGGAGAATACGGCACGGCGGCGCCCACCCGGTGGGTGCGCGGGGTGCCATTTTCATCGGTATAGGTCAGGGCCACCATGTACTGGCCCTTCTCCGGAGCGTCGAACTCACCTTCGTAGCGGCCGGGCGCAGTCTGGTCGATCCGCAGCTTCGGCGAGACGTTCGTCCCCGCCACGCTGCCCCGGATGTCCAGCATGTTCACGAAGTTGCCCTTCGCGTCGACCACGTCGATCACCACCTTGCCCTTGCGCTGGTTGATCTCGACCTGCGTGTCCAGGTTCGCGCGGGTGGTGGAGCGGACCGTCCAGCGAATGGTCTGCGCCCAGAACTTCGCGAAGGTGGAGGCATTGGAGACCCACGGCGCGGCCCAGCGGTTCTTGGCGTCCGAGGTAAACGCCACGGCTTTTCCCAGACCGAAGCGCCAGGAGACGAGGACCGGATCGTCGTGGTTCGAGGCGAGCGCCACTTCCACGCCAGGCGCCTCCTTCGGCGTCGCCGCCACGTAGCCCATCAACGGCGGCACGCGGTCGATGCCGGTCATCAACTGGCTGCCGGGCAGCACTTTCGGCGTAAACGCCTCCTCGATGATGGCCGGCTTCAACACCCGCTGGGCCTCTTTAAGGAAGATCCGCGGGATCTCCTGCGGGCCGCGCACCTGGTAATACTCGCCCTTGGTGACCTGCGAGATCATCGGCAAGCAGTTGCTGCCGTGCATGCCGATGCCGATGGTGCTCACCGTGATCCGGGCGCGGACGAGGTCGCTCAGCAACTGCGGCGACGGGGCCGAAGGGTCACCATCGGAGATCACGATGATGTGCTTGACCGCCGCCTCTTTCGCATCCGTCTGGAGCCCTTGATAGGCGAGCTTCATGATCGCGTGGAAGTCCGGCATGTCTCCCGGCTCCAGGTTGTACAGCTCGGCCTTCATCCGCTCCTTGTTCGAGGCGGGCTGCATCGGGATGCCCCAACGCTCGCCGGTATCGAACAGCAGCACCCCCGCCTTATCGCGGGCGCCTAGCACGTCGATCACGGCGGCCGCCGTCTCACGAGCCCAGCGGTTGCCGTCCGGAAACTCGCAGGTGTGGAGCACCATCGCCACCGCCCCCACGGGCATGACCTTGTGCTTCTTCACCTCCATGTCCACCGGCAGCGCCTCTTCGATGGGCGTGCCGCGGTAGGCGCCGGGTCCGAAGCTGTTCTCCCCGCCCACCATCACCAGGCCCGTGCCCAGGTCTCGCACGCTACTGCGGATCGCCTTCATCTGGTCCGCCGTCAGCTGGTACGCGCCGACGTTCGAGAGGACCACGCTGTCGTAAGTCTGGAACTCCGCCAGAGTAGCCGGGAGCCGGCCCGGCTGGCGCACATCCACGTCGAGCTGCTGCCCCTGGAGCGCGCTCGTGAGGAAGCGGGCATCGTCCGGGTTCGTCTCCACGATCAACACGCGCGGTTTGCCCTTGATCAGCACGAAGCCCAGGGCGCGGTTGTTGTCCGGAAGCTGGTCGACCGCCGTCTCGATCACCGCCTCGTACGAATAGAAGTTGGACTTGTCCAGCGACTGCTGGAAGTTGATGACGTTCGGTCCCTTCAGCAGGTCGACCGACTGCTGTGCGATCAGCTCGCCGTTGCGGAGCAGCCGGATCACGGCGGGCGCCGGCTCGGTGCTGCGGGCGATCACTCGCACTTCGAACGGCTCGCCCACCTTCACCTCGCTGGGCACCACCATCTTTTCCAGCAGCACCTCGTGCGCGTACTGGTAGGTGATCGGCACCACGTCCAGTTGCACGCCGGCGGAGGCCGCCGAGGTTGCTTCCTGCACCGCGCTGCCCAGGTTCTCATTGCCGTCCGAGAGAAGCACCACCCGCTTCTGCGCGTCTTCTGGAAATGCCGCCAGCGCCAGCCTCACCGCCCCGGCCAGGTTCGTGTAGTCGCGTGGTACCTGGCTGTGCACCTGTCGCAAGGTGAGCTGCGCCCGGGGCTCCAACTCCAGGTAGGCGTCTCCGCCGAACACCAGCACCCCGCCCTCGTCGTTCGGTCCCATCTTGCGCGCCGTCTGGTTCAGGTAGTCCAGCGACAGCCGCTTCTGCTCCGGTGGAATGCTGTCCGACTGGTCCAGCACGAACAGCACCGCCAGCTTCTTGGTCGGCCGGCTGATCTGCAGCCCGGCCAATGCCAGCAGCACGCACCCCAGAATGGCGATGCGCAGCCCCAGCGACCACTTCGCCCTCGCTCCCCGCAGGTCCGCCAGGCTCCGGCGAGACACATAAACCGCGCCGGCCACCAGGAGCGGCAGGAGCAGCAAATACCAGGGATGCGAGAACGAGATCAGCGGCATTAGAGGTGGATGCGGGCCGCGAATGGACGTGAATGGACGCGAATGGGAGAAATGGAACCGCCGATGAACGCCGATAAACGCCGACCGAAGCGGTTTGACGACGGACGAGCAACGTGTCTTGTAATTCTTCTTACAATCCTGATGGCTCTATTTGATTCCCATCGGCCTCTATCGGCGTTCATCGGCGGTTTCCAACTCCTACCGTGCCAGGTCAATGTGCGGCCATCACTCCGCGATCGAGGGCTGGAAATTTCTGAATTCGGTAGTTCATCGTGTCCGCGACGTAGATGGCGCCGTGGTGATCGAGGCTGACTCCCCAGGGGTGGTTGAACTGTCCCGGCGCGCGCCCCGCGCTGCCGAAGCAGGTGATGAAGCGTCCTTCCGGGCTGAACACGGACACCCGGTTGTTGCCGTACTCCGCAATGTACAGACGGTCCTGATCGTCCAGCGCTACGTCATAGGGGTAGCGCAGTTTACCCGGCTCCGTCCCCACCTCTCCCAGCGTGTGATCTAAGTCCCCTTCCGGGGTCAACACTTGAATCCGGTGGTTCACCGCGTCGGCGATGTAAACATAGTCACGCTTGTCGATGGCGATTCCCTGCGGGCGGCTAAACTGCGCCCTCCCGGTGCCGAAGGTCCCGTAGCTCCAGAGTGGCTTTCCCGCCGGATCGAACTTCTGGATCCGGTCGTTGTACTCCCCGTACTCGCAGGTCCAAACGCTTCCATGGCTGTCCACCGCCACGTCCGTCACGCAGATGAACTCCCCCGACTTCTTACCGCGACGGCCCCACTTGCGCAGCAGCGCCCCCTCGGGCGAGTAGACCAGCACCTCACTGTTGTGGGTGTCGGCCACGTAGATCCGGCCCGCCGGGTCCACTGCCAGCCCCCGCGGATTCCCGAGTTTGCAGTACGGCGTGGCCCACAGTCGCAGGAACTCCCCCTCCGGAGAGAACACTTGCAGCCGTTGGGAGCGGTCGAGGAGGTACATCTGCCGGCCGTCCGGCGAGAAGCCGACTTCGCGCGGCATGTGCAATTCGCCATCGTGCTCGCCCGCGCGGCCGAAGACGAGCGCGGGCTCTCGCAGCGGCGCGTGAGCGCCGTGGCGAGCCCAGGCCACCGCGCCCAACACCGCGGAGAAGATCAGGAGAGAGTAAAGCCAGCGCACTGCGTGATTATAGACGCTTGCGCGCGCTCGCAGTTATCCTCGGTTGAAGGCGCGGGACAGAGCCAACGTTCCGGGTTCCCGGTTCCGCGTATCGGGCGCCTCGTCGAACAGAGTAACGCGGAACCAGGAACGCGGAACCAAGAACGTCATCCGTTCTTCGCGATGTTTTGCGGAAGGTCGACCGGTCCGTGCAGAGTGTCGAAGACCAGCTGTGAGATCTCACGGCAGAAGGCGTTGCCGGACTCTTCCCCGTGCTGGCCGGAGAGCAGGATGCAGATCGCGTAGTGCGTCCGGGGTGTCCGAACGATGGCCGCGTCGTGGAGGACGTTGCCGAGCGTGCCGGTCTTATTGCCGACTTGAATGCCCGGCGCCCTGGGAACCCCGGCCGGAATCCGGTGCAGCTTCTTGGAGCGACAGAGCACCTGCCACATCTCTTCATCCGCCTTGGCGCTCACCAGGCTTCGGCGGTCCAATTTCACCAGCAGTTCCGCCATCTCACGCGCGGTGCAGGTGTTGCGTCCACCGCGGCCGCGATGGTTCAAGATGGCGTGCCGCACCTGCAGCGTGGACCAGCCGCGCTCGGTACAGAACCGCGTGACCCGCTCCGGGCCGTCCACCAGGTCGATGAGGCGATCCGTGCTGGCGTTGTCGCTCACCGTGATCATCCACTCCATCCAGCGCCGTGCGTTGGCGGTCTTTTGCTCCGGATGGTGCTCCCAGTGGGCGTAGGTGGTGCCCATCACCGGAAGCTTGATCAGGCTGGCGGCCACAAATTGGCGGTTAGGGTTGGCTGCCGCCGAGAGGCCGCTCCCGATATCTTTCACGTATACGGCGGCCATCCGCGCAGGCGCGTGCGCCACGGCTTCCTGCAGCTGCAACTGCAGCTCAGACATCATCTCGGATGTCGCTCGCGTGGGGATGTGCGCCTCTGCCGGGGCCGCGGCGCGCGCGGCCTGCGCCTTGACCGGCGAATGCCGGAGCGTGGCGGCGCTCACTGCGTGCGGATGCTGCGGAGCGCGCACCAGCCAGAACGCGGCCGGCAATAGGGCGGCGGTTCCACACCACCAACCCATCCGCGTAATGGCACGGCGGACACGACGCAGGCGAAAGGAACGGGAACGCTTCATGAGGGGCTGACTCGCGGAGATACTGCGGTTCCGGAGGCGGAGGGCGCGGAACATGCCCTCGCCGGGCGACCGCTCTCAAAGTCTACCCACGGATGCTTTCTGCTACACCCTGAAAGCGCTCCCCGAGCGCCCGGTACCCAGTTGCCTTCGCCCGGCACCGTGCCCTCCCCCGGTGACCGAGATCGCCTTGGTCACAGCGCACAGCCTAGAGAACCGGGCCGCACTGCCCATAATGGGGGCAAAGGAGCGCCACCCGGGCGCCACTCAATTTGCCATGAGATACATCAACCGCAATGTCCTGATCGCCGACGATCAGAGCCCACCGCGTCACCAACTGCGAGAACTGCTCCGGCATACTGACTGCACCATCGTAGGAGAATGCCGGAGCACCGACGACACACTGATCAAGTTCGAGACCCTGCAGCCGGACGTCGTCATCATCGACGTCACGCTCCTGGGCACGGTCGACGCCCTGATCGCCATCAAACGGATGTGCCAGGCCAACCCCGCAGTAGCGGTCTTCGCCACCGCGAGCTCCAGCCAGCAGGGCCTGCTGATGGAAGCGATGACCATGGGAGCCGTCGACTTCCTCCTCAAGCCATTCAAGGCACACTCGGTCCACGCCGCTATGGAACGCAACCTATAACAAGCGCGAAGCCCTGTGCGTTAAGCGCCAAGTCCCGCATTCGTGTGGCAATACAAACAGAGCGCGGCGTCTGTCTGGTGACGTCGCGGCGCAGATAGCCAGGTGCAAGCCTCCGTCCCAAACCCGACACACCGATCAATAGGCACCCCTCTCCAGTGACCAATGGAGAGGGGCCGGGGGAGAGGCCCCTCTTAAGGCCTGACGCCTGACGCTCGTATAGCCTGCCCGGGTCCGTCCGGCGCCATCTCGCCGTTCCGCAGCACGGGTTTGCCGTTGACCAGCACGTCCCGAATGCCCGTGGCGTAGTGATGCGGGTCGCCGAACGTGGCGGAATCGTTCACCTGCTTGGGGTCCAGCACCACCACGTCGGCCTGAAAGCCCTCCCGCAGCAGCCCGCGGCGCGGAAGCCGGAACGTCTGGGCCGGCAAGGACGACATCTTCCGGACCGCGTCTTCCAGCCGCAAGATCGGCTGTTCGCGCACGTAGCGGGCCAGTACGCGCGCGTTGTTGCCGTAGCCCCGGGGGTGCGGCACGCTCTCGCCGAACTCCCGCACCCCGCTGTCGCTCGCGATCATCGTGTTGGGATGGCGGAGGAAGACGCGTACGTCCTCCTCGTTCATGCCGTGAAAAACGGCGCTCGCGCCACCGTTGCGGTGGATCTCCAGCACCAGCTCGATCTGGTCTTCCAGGCTGGCGGAACCACGCTTGGCCGTGGAGGCCTCCACGAGATTCTTTCCGTTGAGCGAACGGTCGCGCGAATAGCTGGCAATGACCGCGTAGTCGTAACTGCTGCGGCCGGAGCGCTCCAGGTCGCGCTTCATCTCAGCTATGATCGCCGCCTTCTGCTGCGGGTCCTCCATCCGCTTCCGGAACTCCGCCGCGCCGCCCTCGCGCGCGGACTTGGGGATCAGGGTAGACAGCGTGGTGCTGGAGGCCGTGTAGACGTACTGGTCCTGGGTAATCTCCAGTCCTTCGTCGCGCGCCTTCTCGATGGCGGCGAGCACGGTGTCCGCCTTGCCCCACATCGTCTTACCGCCAAGCTTGATGTGCGAGATCTCAGCGCGAATCTTCGCTTCGCGAGCCACCTGGAACAGCTCGCTGAGCGCGTCGAAAATGCCGGTTCCTTCGTTGCGCATGTGGCTGGCGTAGATCCCGTCGTATCGCGCCGCCACCTTGGCTAATTCGACGATCTCGTCGGTCTTGGAGAACGTTCCGGGGAGGTAGATCAAACCCGTAGACAACCCGACGGCGCCGTCTTTCATCCCCTGCTCGACCAGCGCCTTCATCTCCGCCAGTTCAGGCCCCGAGGGTGCTCGATCGAAATCGCCACCCATCGCCTTCTCACGTACGGAGTTGTGCCCGATCAAGGTGGCGATGTTAACCGAGGGCTTGGCTTCCTGCACCTTCCGGAAAAAGTCACCCACGTCTACCGCAGAGCCCCCGCAGTTTCCGGTGACCAGCGTGGTCACCCCCATCCGCACGAAATTCTCAGCGCGGGGCAGACGCGTGATGTTTTCCGCGTGGGTGTGGACGTCGATGAACCCGGGAGTCACCACCATTCCCGTCGCGTCAAGCGTAGGCGCGGAGCTCTCCGAGAGGCGTCCGACCGCGGCCACTCGGCCGTCTTTGATGGCCACGTCCGCCTGGATCGCCGGGTTGCCGCTGCCATCGATGACACGGCCCCCACGGATCACGAGGTCATAGTCACCCGCTCGCGGAGGGAGGGCAACTGCAAGTCCCAGAAGTAGGCAGGGCCAGAGTCGCGTCATTGGGGTTACGCTCGCAGATCACATCGACGCCGAAGACCTCGGGATGCGGATCAATTCGCCGGATGCCGGCTGCCGAACTGTATCCCGACCTAACACCGTATTGCAGCCAGCGCACCCAACCGTAAAGCCGCTACTTGCGCGGGCTGCGACGTGGCGGTGGGACGTCTACCAATACTGGCTTCGGGCGCGGGATGCAGGTGCCCACCACCCCGCCCGGATGCTCCATCAACTCGGAAAACGCACGCTCGAGAAACTCGTGGTCCCGCGCCCGCGGGCTGGTCGAAAGGTATTGATCGGCCAGGCGGCGCATCGCGGCGTGGTAGACCTCACGGGAATGCCCGTGGGCGAAGTTCTTGCCAGGGAAACGCCGAATGTCGCCGTTGAAGAACGGGCTGATGTGGTACAGCTCGTGAATGACCGTAGCGAGCTTCTCCTTGTAGTCCTGCTCCTCGTGAAAGCGGGGGAGCATGAAGTAAACGATATACAGGATCTCGTGCCCCTCGTGCTGGAGGGTCGGCATCCGGAACCGGCGCTTCTTGTGGAGCACCTCCCGCTCCCCGCCTTCGAACCGCAGCGGATAGCAGCTCGCGTATACTCCGTGGGTACTGGACTGCCGCGCCTGCGCGATGGAGAGCAGCACTCGATCCAGATCAATGTGCTGCAACTCTTCCAGCGTAGCCACCACGTCGCCGACCACGTCTCGCATGGCATGGGTGTAATGGAACGGCGTGGGCTTGGGACGGGTGGGCGGACGCTCCGTCCGAGAAGCGATGGGCTTCGCGGTGTGCCGCAGGGTCGGGGGCACGCTCCGGCTCGCGCCGGATTCGGGCTGCCGCGAAGGGATGAAGTCGAACTCTAACTGGTCACCCATCGTCTCGGCACCCATACAAGCATCAGGCGTTAAGCGTAAGGCCCTAGTGAGCTGGCGCCGTCCCCGTAATGACAGCCCGCCCGGGCGCGCTACCACCGGGCAGCGTCATTGCGCCGAACGTGGCGGCGTCGTCTCGACGCCCCCCGGTGAGCCGGGGGCTCACCGGGCCGACGTTCCGTCGGCATGCCGCCGAGACGGCGGCACCACCTCACTCCGACCTACCGATCATCGCTGTTTTAGCAAACCACTGGAGAGCTTACTTTTGGAGACAGGCAAGCACACTTAACGCTTGACGCCTATCGCTTTGATTTGCTTACGACGCGGCGCCTTCCGGCTCCTCCGCCGGAATGACTGCCAGCCGAAGCTCGCCCAATTGCTCGGGCTCCAGCGGCGCCGGGCAATCCAGCATCGGGTCGTAACCGCTGGCGGCCTTCGGGAAGGCGATCACGTCCCGGATGTTGTCTTCGCCCGCCATCAACATGATGATGCGGTCTAATCCGGAGGCGATCCCGCCGTGCGGCGGCGCGCCATAGGTGAGCGCGTTCAGCATGAACCCGAACCGCTTCCACGCCTCTTCTCGGCTGAGGCCGATCACTTCCAGAATCCGGATCTGCGTCTCCGCGTCGTGGACGCGGATGCTGCCGCTGGCGATCTCCGCGCCGTTCACCACGAGGTCGTAAAGGGAGCCGATTACCTGGATCGGGTCGTCCTGCAAGTTCTGCATGTCCTCGGGCGTCTTCGGATGGCTGAACGGGTGGTGCATCGGCGTGAGCCCGCCATCAGCTTCCTCGAACAACGGGAAGTCCAGCACCCACAAGAAGTTCCAGAGCGACGCATCGATCAGGTTCAACTCGTTGCCCAGGTGCAGCCGCAACCGGCCCAGGGAGTCCGCCACCACTTTCGGCTTGTCCGCCACGATGAGCAGCAAGTCGCCGTCCTTCGCGCCGGTGCGCTCGCGAATGGCGGCCACCTGCTCGGGGGTCAGGTACTTCTGGATGCTGGAGCGGTAGGTGCCCTGCTCCAGAATGATCGAAACCAGACCGCCGGCGCCGAACTGGCGGGCCAGTTGCGTCAGGTCGTCAATCTGCTTCCGGCTGTAGCCGCCGCAGCCCGGCGCCACGATCCCCTTGATCTGCCCGCCGGAGGCCAGCGCGTTCTGGAGCACCCGCAAGTCACTGCTGGCGAAGATGTCGCCCAGGTCGGTCAGTTCCATCCCGAAGCGGGTGTCCGGCTTGTCGGAGCCGTAGCGCGCCATCGCCTCGGCGTAGCTCATCCGGGGGAACGGCGCGGGGATCTCCACGCTCAGACCCACCTTCCAGAGCCGCTGCATCAACCGCTCCCAGACGCCGAAGACGTCGTCCTGCTTCACGAACGACATCTCCATGTCGATCTGCGTGAACTCCGGCTGCCGGTCGGCCCGCGAAGACTCGTCACGGAAGCAGCGCGCGATCTGGAAGTACTTCTCCACGCCGCTCACCTGGAGCATCTGCTTGAAGAGCTGGGGACTCTGCGGGAGCGCGTAGAAGTTACCCGGCTGTACGCGGGACGGCACCACGTAGTCGCGCGCGCCTTCCGGCGTGCTGCGGATGAGACATGGGGTCTCGATCTCCCAGAACCCCTCTTCGCTCAGGTGGTTGCGGGCCGCCAGGGTCACGCGGTGGCGCAGCTCCAGATTGGCGTGCATCTTTGCGCGGCGCAGGTCGATGTAGCGGTACTCCAGCCGGATCTCCTCGGCGATCCGCTCGTCCGTCACCTGGAATGGCGGCGTCTTGGAGGCGTTCAGGATCTGCGCGGACTGCACCTCGATCTCGATCTCGCCGGTTGCCAGCTTCGGGTTAACGGTCCCCTCGGGCCGCGGACGCACGCGCCCTGTAACCGCGAGGACGAACTCGCCGCGGCACTGATCGGCCACCGCGTGGGCCTCGGCGGCCTGGCTGGAGTCAAAGACGGTCTGCACCAGGCCGCTGCGGTCCCAGAGGTCGATGAAAATGACCCCGCCCTGATCGCGGCGGCGGCGGACCCATCCCGCCAGCGTCACCGTTTCACCAACCTGCTCGGCGCGCAGCGTACCGGCGCCATGTGTTCTGTTCACCATTTCAAAATCCTATGTGGAGTTCAACCCGCACGCAGCCTCGCCGCAGCCTACTGCAAGCAGGCGTGAGCGGAATGCGGGGAACAGGAGAGCGTTTCCGGAACACGAGTGGCCGTGGCGCAGGAGCGCGCGCCAGCAGCGAGACGACACCGCATACGCCCGGCGCCGCCTACGTGGGCCACGCCGGGCTAGAGGTTGACGTCCTTCGCGCGGGGGAGCGCGCGCCGGTCGGGGACTAGTCGCGGGTCCGAAAGCGGACCAGTGGAGTCTGACATCTTATGACCATGCCCGATGAGGAAACCGCCCTGATTGTAACTCAAACCTGACCCTGGTGAAAGAGGTTAGGACCAGCCATATTCATACCATACGGTCATCTTCACACCGCCATATCAGATACCTGGGAAGGATTCCATAGATTTGGCCTATGGGCGTAGGCCCATTTGTGGGAACCGATACCGGTTGCACTGGGTCCGGAGGGGAGCCAAACGCGAAAAGAAGGGCAGCCCTCACCAGAAGGCCGCCCTTAATGAAAGGAGTGTCAGCAACCGAAACGCATTCGAATTATTGGAAGCCGGCGGTTTTCTGCAGGGCCATTTTAGAGCTGCACGGCGGCTTGCCGGTTTATACGGCGTCTTTCGGTTTCATTCCGCGCTCGACTGGTGAAGATTTCAGTGGCAGCACCCTTGGCTGGCGTTAACAAGAGGGCCAGGCTGCTTACCGAACCGGAAATGCTCCGGTTGCCCGTCAAAGAACGTTTACGATGATCGAAATCAAACATAAGGAAACGGGGCGTGTTCTCTACCGGGTGGACGCCGATGTATTCGCAGGATCAGACCTCCACGGAGGCCCGGTCCGTACCCCCGGCTTAACGGGAGCCAGCCTTCGCGGCGCGGATCTGGGCTTGGCTGACCTCGCGGGTGTAGACATGTGCCGGGCAGACTTGAGCGCGGTCGACCTCCACGGCGCTCACCTCTTCGGCGCCCGCATGGAGCACTGCAACCTCCAGGACGCGGACCTCTCCTACGCCAACCTCTATGGGGCAAAACTGTGTGAGGCGCACTTGGAGCGCGCGAATCTCCGCGGCACCTGGCTGGGCCACGCCGACCTCTCCGGCGCAAAGCTGGGTGGGGCGCAGCTCCAGGGGACCCGCTTCGACCGGGAGACACAGTGGCCTGAAGGGCTGGACCCGATCGAATTCGGTGCGAAACTGTCCGATTAAGGCTGCGGCACTCCCGCGTCGCCGGGCTCGCGGTGCTGTCGATCACGAAACCTGCCGCACCGCTGCGGACTCCTTCAACCTACTTATCGGCGCTCCAACCGGAAATGCGCCCGCCGGAGCGATCTTACGCATTTCTGCTTGCCGCGCAGCGCGCCCGGCAAAGCCAGTGCAAGCGCGGGCTGACCCCGTTTACGTTGGGACTACCCTCGGAGCGAAATCCGCAATTGCTCCGGCGGTCGCCCGCCGGCATTGCCGCGCCGGACGCCAACTCCCTCCCGGAAGCTGGTAACCTCCCCCTTCGATCTCGCGTTCACCCGCTCGTGCCGAGTATTCGGTCGGTTGCTCCACGACGTAGGGTTGCGAAGAAGGGGTCGCGTGCGTTAGAACTTCCATGGATACTTGCTCGTTCTCTAACCGCTCGTTTCCAAACGGGCACTGCCCTGGGCCACCGCTATCGCTACAGATCGCCCTTCCGCAGAACCTCTCCCGGCGAGCTCGGCTCCTCACTCCGCCTCGCAGCGGCCCAGATCGCAATCATGAACTCCGAAGAACCACAAGACCTCTTGTCTCGCCGCGAACTGCTGCGTTATGCGGTGGTGGGCGTCGCCACCCTTGCAGCACCCGGCATGGCCGCCTCCCAAGGCCTCGCCCGCGTGAGCGGTGCGCGTGTGCCGAAGAAGGCGCTGGACACCAAAGCCGGCTACTGGCAAAGCTGGCTGGTACCGTCGGTGTCACTTTACCGTCCAGCGGCGCCGCCGAAGAAGAACTCCGTCCAGACGCGAACGGAGTTGCTCGAAATCCAGGGGATGCAGTCCACACTCGATGCGTCTCAGCACGCGGCAATCGACTACTGGGACCTCCAAGGCGGCGTCACACAGTGGTCGCAGATCTTGCTGGAGAAGATACGCGAAAACGGTACCGACCCCGTTAAGGCCGCACGGGCCATGGCGCTGCTGCATACAGCGATCGCGGACGCGGTCACGGTGGCGTGGAACGCGAAGTTCACCTATAAGCGGCCCACTCCGGCGGCCTCGTCCCGGCGGCGCATCCAGCTCCTCTCCGCCGTGCCGGCCAATCTGCCGTCGTACATCTCTGAGCACGCCGCGGTGGCCGCCGCATCCGCCGCCGTATTGAATTACCTCTATCCGTCGCAGACCACCGCCGTTCTCGGCGAGACGATGACCTTCGATGAAGCCGCTAACCTGGCCGCGACGTCGCGGCTGTGGGCCGGCGCGGCGTACCGCAGCGACATCGAAGCCGGACTGCTGGTAGGCCAGGCAGTGGGCTTCCTTGCGGTCGACCGCGGCGTGACGGATGGCTCCGCCGCCGTATGGGACCCGGTAACCCAACCCGGCCGCCTGCTCGGCCCGCAGTATTGGGTGCCGACCCCTCCGGGCCTCGTCTTCCCGCCGCTGCACCCTTATGCCGGACTCTGGAACCCGTGGCTGCTTAACTCCGGCGATCAGTTCCGGCCGCCGGTCCCGGCCGCACTGCAGGGCACCTACCCGAACGCCCAGTTCCGCTCTGAGGCGGCCGAGGTCAAGCAGATCGGCGACAATCTCACGACCCAGCAGCGGCAGATCGCCTTGTTCTGGAATGACGGCGGAGGCACCTATACCCCTCCGGGCCACTGGATGACCACCGCGCTTGAGCGGACCGCGCAGTCGGCCGTTAGTACGCCGCGCGCGGCACGGGCTCTTGCCCTCTTCTCGGTAGCCATGGCGGATAGCGCCATCGCCTGCTGGGACAGCAAGTTTGCGTATTGGGCGGTGCGGCCGATCACAGCCATCCGCACGCTCACGGGGCAGACGTTCTACGACCCCACTTGGTCCTCGTTGATCACGACGCCCCCGTTCCCCACGTACGTCTCGGGCCACTCCACTTTCTCGGGTTGCGCCGCCGAAGTGTTGGAGTACCTGTTCCC
>Ga0255338_1004347_pt1 | contig 14839 bp, 13 predicted proteins | sample MeOH1_35cm_T4_19_FD_203715 | JGI IMG/M metagenome (GOLD analysis project Ga0255338, IMG submission 203715) | Sandy soil microbial communities from University of British Columbia, Vancouver, Canada - MeOH1_35cm_T4_195 | ecosystem: Engineered > Artificial ecosystem > Sand microcosm > Unclassified ...
TGGCGGATCTTCTTCATCGCCGCCAGCGCCAGGACGAAGTCGCCCAGGGCCGACAGCTTGATGACCAGGATGCGTTGGACGTTCCGGGGCATCAGGCGCGGTCCTCCAGGACCTTTTCGTAGGCGGCCAGGGTCAGGGCGCACATGGCGTCGGCGGAATAGAGCTGGCGGGCGCGATTGCGGCCCAACTCGCCCATTTCCAGGCGCTTTCCGGGGCCGAGGTCGATGGCGCGGGCGATGGCCTCGGCCCAGGCGTTGGCGTCGTCCACCGGGGCCAGCCAGCCGGTCTTGTCGTCCAGCACGGTCTCGGTGACGCCGCCGTGGTTGGAGGCGATGACCGGGCGCCCCATGGCCTGCGGCTCCACCGCGGCGCGGCCGAAGCTCTCCGGCACGCTGGTGGGCAGGATGGCGAAGTCGGCCAGCAGGTAGGCGGCAGGCATGTCGTCGCAGTGGCCGACCAGCTTCACCGCGTCGCCGAGACCGGCGTCGTCGATGGCCTGCTGGACTTCGGCGGCATAGCCGGTGCGGCCCTGATGGTCGCCGGCGAACAGGATCTGGAAGTCCTGCCGGCCCTGGGCGGCCAGGCGCTTCGCCGCCTCCACGATGAGCAGGTGGCCCTTGATGCGGGTGACGCGCCCGGCCAGCACGATCTGCGCCCGGTGGTCGTTCGGTTCGAGGCCCCAGGCCGTGCGCAGCGCGTCCACGCGGTTGGAGGTGACGAACGCAGGGTCGAAGCGGTCCAGGTCGACGCCGCGCGGGATGGTGACCAGCTTGTCCGGGTCGAGCTTGTGTTCGCTCAGCACGTGGTCGCGCGTGTAGTCGGAATTGGCGATCACCAGGTCGCCGCGGGTCATCACCGCATTGTACCAGCGCTTCAGGTTCGATTGGGCCTTGTAGACGCCGTGGTAGGTGGCCACGAACGGGACGCCGGTGGCCTTGGCCGCCCACAGCGCCGCGAAGGCCGGCGCGCGGCTGCGGGCGTGGACGATGGAGACGTTCTCCTGCCGGATCAGCGCCACCAGGCGCGCGGCGTTGCCCAGCATCACCAGCGGGTTCTTGGTCTGCACCGGCATCTGGGCCATGCGTCCGCCGTCGGCTTCCAGGCGCGCGACCATGCGCCCGCCGCGCGTGGCCACGAGGGCCGTCCCGCCCGCGCGGACGACGGCCTGGGCCACGTCTATGGTGCTCTGTTCCGCGCCGCCGGTCTCCAGTTCGGGGACCACCTGCAGCAGGGTGAAATCGGAGGGTAGGGACACGGGACCTTCTCTAAACTGAGTTGCCCCCTGCTGCTAAGAGGCTCGCATGAACGAGATTCACGGATTCCTGGACCGTCCGGACGGCGCGCGGGTGGCGTGGCGGATGGTCGAGGGCGCGGGCCCGACGGTGGTCTGGCTGGGTGGCTTCAAGTCGGACATGACCGGCACGAAGGCGCAGGCCCTGGCGGAATGGGCCGCCGCAGCGGGCCGGGCCTACGTCCGCTTCGACTATTTCGGCCACGGCGAGTCCTCCGGCGACTTCGCCGAGGGCACGATCACCCGCTGGCGTGAGGACGCGATCGCGGTGCTGAACGAGCTGACCGCCGGCCCGCCGGTGCTGGTCGGCTCGTCCATGGGGGGCTGGATCGCCTGCCTCGTGGCCATGGCGCTACCTCGGCGGGCGAAGGCCCTGGTGCTGGTCGCGCCGGCGCCGGACTTCACCGAGAAGCTGATGGCGCCGGAGATTCCGCCCGAGGGCCGCGCGGCGCTGGCGGCCGACGGGGTGTGGCTGCGACCGTCGGCGTACGGCGAGCCCTATCCGATCACGCGCGCCCTGCTGGAGGACGGAGCCCGCTGGTCGATCCTGGGCGGCGAGCCGATCCCGCTCACGATGCCGGTGCGCATCCTGCAGGGCGGGGAGGATCCCGACGTGCCCTGGCGCCACGCCCTGGAGCTGGCCCAGGCGCTGAAAGGCGACGACGTGGTCTTCACCCTGATCAAGGACGGCGACCACCGGCTGTCCCGGCCGCAGGATATCGAGCGGTTGTTGGCGGCGGTGGGTGAGCTCTAATTCCTCCCCATCGGGGGAGGGGGACCGCGAAGCGGTGGAGGGGGTCGCCCACGGCCGTTGAGGACCCCCTCAGTCGGCGGTCGCCGACAGCTCCCCCGACGGGGGAGCAATGATCGCCCTCAACCCTTCCCGATAGGTCGGATACATCGGCCGCCAGCCGAGCTCGGCCTTGGCCAGGGCGTTCGAGACGCGCTTGCTCTCGGCGTAGAAGCGCATGGCCGCCGGTGACAGCGCCGCGTCGGCCAGGGCGATCTCCGGTGGCGGCTCCATCCCCAGCAGGCCCGCGGCATAGGCCAGGACCTCGCTGTTCGGGGCCGGTTCGTCGTCGCAGAGGTTGTAGACGGCGCCGGCGCGGGGGCGGGCGATGGAAGCCGCCAGCCCGGCGGCCAGATCGTCCACGTGGATGCGGGAGAACACCTGGCCCTCGGCCACGATCCGCCGGGCGCGGCCTTCGCGCAGGCGGTCGAAGGCCGAGCGGCCGGGGCCGTAGATGCCGGGCAGGCGGAAGGCGGTCACCGTCAGCCCCATGCCCCGACCCACCTCGAACCAGTCTCGCTCGGCGCCGACCCGGCGCGCGCCCTCGACGGACTGGGCGGCCAGGCGGCTCTGCTCGGTGACCCAGCCGCCGCGCCGGTCGCCGTAGACGCCGGTGGTGGAGAGGTAGCCGATCCAGTCGGGGAAGGCGCCGGCCTCCGCCAGCGGACCGACCAGGGCGTTCAGGCCCGGGCAGCCGTCCGGCCCCGGCGGGGCGGTGACCAGCAGCGCCTGTGTGGCGGCCAGGGCCTGGACCAGGGCGGCGCGGTCGTGGAGGTCGATGGGCTGGACGCCGTCGGCGGCGATCCGGACGGCGGCCTCGGGGTCGCGGAAGGTCGCGACGACGTCCCAGCCCTTCGGCTTCAGCCGGCGGGCCAGCGCCTGCCCTGAGAAGCCGTAGCCGAAGATCAGAAGCGTCCGCATGCCCAACTCTTATGATCGTCATCGCCCGGCTTGTCCGGGCGACCCATGATCGCGATCCCCTGCAGGAAGGGCACCGGAAGCGTCGCTGCGAACCTGGGAAGGCGGAGATCATGGGTGGCCCGCCCCCTTTCTCGGACAAGATTCCGGACGCATGCGCGTCCGGAGGGCCGGGCCATGACGAGGACTATGGGATTGGAGCTACAGCAGCGCCTGGATCGCCTTGCGGGCGTCGGCGGCCAGGTCGGGGCGGGCGAGGGCGAAGGCGACATTGGCGCGGAGCAGGCCGATCTTGTCGCCGCAGTCGTAGGTGGTCCCCTCGTACTCCAGGGCATGGAAGTCCTGGGTCTTCATGAGGTTGAACATGCCGTCGGTGAGCTGGATCTCGCCGCCCGCGCCCCGCTCCTGGGTCTCCAGGATCTCGAAGATCTCGGGTTGGAGGATGTAGCGGCCGGAGATGAACAGGTTCGAGGGCTCGGTCCCGGGCGCCGGCTTCTCAACCATCCCGGTCATCCGGTTGAGGCGGCCGTCCTGCCCGTCCAGCGCCACGATGCCGTATTTATGGGCCTCGCCGGGCGGGGCCGGCTCGACGACGACGATATTGCCGCCCTTCCGGTCGTGGGCGGCCACGGCCTGGGCCAGGGCGGGGGTCTCCGCCATCATCAGCATGTCGGGCAGCATCACGGCGAAGGGCTCGTCGCCGATCACGTCCCTTGCGCACCACACCGCGTGGCCAAGGCCCAGGGGCGCCATCTGGCGGATGAAGCTCATCTGGCCCGGCTGCGGCAGGTCGCGGCGGACCTCGGCCAGGATGTCGGCCTTGCCCTTGGCCTCGAGGATGCCCTCGACCTCGGGGCTGGCGTCGAAATAGTCCTCGATGGCCCCCTGGCCGCGGCCGACGATGAAGACGAAATGCTCGATGCCGGCGGCGCGGCCTTCCTCGACGATGTAGCTGAGGATCGGGCGGTCCACGACGTTGAGCATGTTCTTCGGCGTCGTCTTGGCGCCGGGCAGCACCCGGGTTCCCAGGCCCGCCACCGGGAGGACGGCCTTCCTTACGCGCTTACCCACCGAAACCCTCCCACGGCCGCTGAAGCTCCGAGTTCCCCTAATGCGTTCCGCGGGCCTTCGGCGAGAAATTTTGGCCCCAAGGGCACGATCACGATTTTGAGATCGCACGAAGTTGTGTAGGGTCGCCGCGTCGGGGATTCACCCCCAGGGGAGCCTACTCAATGAAGCTTCGCATTCTGACGATCGCCACCGCTGGTGTCATGGCTCTGAGCCTGGCCGCTTGCCAAAAGAAAGAAGAAGCCGCTCCGGCCGCCGACGCCGCTCCGGCCGCCGACGCCGCCGCTCCGGCTGCTGACGCCGCTGCCGCTCCGCCGGCCGACGCCGCCGCCGCTCCGGCCGCCGACGCCGCTGCCGCGCCCGCCGCGGACGCCGGTGCGATGTCTGCCGCTGCTCCGGCCGAGCCGGAAAAGAAGTAAGCCTTCTCTCCAAGAGAATGCTGGGAAGGCGGCCGTCCCTCCGGGGGCGGCCGCTTTTCTTTGTGGAATTGCTCCCCGTCGGGGGAGCTGTCAGCGAAGCTGACTGAGGGGGCTTCCGCTCAGAACGAGGGGTTGCCCGCCAACACCGTGCGAAGGTGAAGCTGACCGTTCCGAGCGGACCCCCTCCACCGCTTTGCGGTCCCCCTCCCCCAGCGGGGGAGGAATTATCACTCCACCGTCACCGATTTCGCCAGGTTCCGGGGCTGGTCCACGTCGGCGCCCTTCAGCACGGCCACGTGATAAGCCAGGAGCTGGATCGGCGGCGAGTAGACCAGGGGCGCGATCAGCGGGTCGCAGCGCGGCGCGGTCACCACCACGCGGGCTCCGGCCGGGGCGTGCTTCCGGCCTTCGGGATCGGTGATGAAGATCACCTGGCCGCCGCGCGCCATGACCTCGTTCATGTTCGAGGCCGACTTCTCGAAATAGCTGTCTGACGGCGCCAGGATGACGATCGGCGTGTTCTCGTCGACCAGGGCGATGGGGCCGTGCTTCAGCTCGCCGGCGGCATAGCCCTCGGCGTGGATGTAGCTGATCTCCTTGAGCTTCAGGGCCCCTTCCAGAGCCAGCGGATACATGGGTCCGCGGCCCAGGTAGAGTACGTCGCGGGCCTTGGAGACCTCGAGCGCCACCCGGCGCACAGCCTCCTCCAGCTCGATGGACTCTGCGATCAGCCGCGGGGCCTCCAGCAGCACCCGGACCATCCGCTGCTCCTCGGCGGCGTCGATCCGGCCTCGGGCGCGGGCCGCGGCCACCGCCAGGGCGGTCAGCACGCTGACCTGGGCGGTGAAGGCCTTGGTGGAGGCCACGCCGATCTCGGGCCCGCAGTGGATGGGCCAGACCACGTCGACCTCGCGGGCCATGGTCGACTCGATGGCGTTCACGACCGCGGCGCTGCGCATGCCCTTGGCCTGGCAGTAGCGCAGCGCCGCCAAGGTGTCGGCGGTCTCGCCCGACTGGGACATGGCGATCACCAGGGCGTCGGCGCGCAGGGCCGGCTGGCGATAGCGGAACTCCGAGGCGATCTCCACGTCCACGGGCAGGTCGGCGAGCTGCTCGATCAGGTACTTGCCCAGCAGGCCGGCGATGTAGGACGTGCCGCAGGCGACGATCTGGATGCGGCCGAGAGCCGCGAAGTCCACGCCGCCGGGAATGGCGGTCGTGGCGGTCAGGGTGTCCACATAGGCCGCGATGGTGTGCTGGCACCCCTCGGGCTGGTCGTGGATCTCCTTCTCCATGAAATGGCGGTAGTTCCCCTTCTCCACCAGGGCGGCCGACGCGGGGACGCTGCGGACCGGGCGCTCCACCGGCTGGCCGGCGTGGTCGAAGATCGCCGCGCCCTCATGGCCGATGGCGACGAAATCGCCTTCGTCCAGGTAGCAGACCCGGTTGGTGAACGGCCCGACCGCCAGGGCGTCGGAGCCGATGAACATCTCGCCGTCGCCATAGCCGACCACCAGCGGACTGCCGCGCCGGGCGCCCATGACCAGGCCGTCCTCGCCCTCGACCAGCACGCCCAGGGCATAGGCGCCGCTGAGCTGGTCCAGCGCAGCCTTCAGCGCCTGGACCGGCGGCAGGCCGGTGGCGAGCTCGCTGTCCAGCAGGGCGGCGATCACCTCGGTGTCGGTGTCGCTCTCGAACGTGCGGCCGGCGGCCTTCAGACGGTCGCGCAGTTCGGCGTAGTTCTCGATGATGCCGTTGTGGACCAGGGTGACGCGGCCCTGGGTATGGGGGTGGGCGTTGCGCAGCGACGGCGCGCCGTGGGTGGCCCAGCGGGTGTGGCCGATGCCGACCGTGGCGCTGAGCGGCTCGGCGGCCAGCACGTCCTCCAGCGCGCGGATCTTGCCCTCGGCCCGCCGGCGTTGGACCTTTCCGCCGACGACCGCGGCGATCCCGGCGGAGTCGTAGCCGCGATACTCCAGCCGTTTCAGGCTCTCGATCAGCCGATCCTGGACGGGTTTCGTCCCGACAATGCCGATGATGCCGCACATGTGGCCTGGGTGTCCTTTGTGGTAAGGCGAATCCCACGCGGTTTCGCCAGCGATGCGGCGCTTTACCATCAGCCAAGGTCGCGGCGACTAAAAGTCTGTTTCGGATCGTTTCCCCTCTGCGGCCCACAGCCACTTCCGACGAGCATCCTCATGAGTAAGCGCGCCTATTTCGGCACCGACGGTATCCGGGGCGAGGCCAATCGCCATCCCATGACGGCCGAGGTCGCCCTCCGGGTCGGCATGGCCGCGGGCAAGATGTTCATGTCGGGCGACGAGCGCCGCCACCTGGTGGTGATCGGCAAGGACACGCGCCTGTCGGGCTACATGATCGAGCCGGCCCTGGTGGCGGGCTTTACCAGCGTGGGCATGGACGTGCGCCTGTTCGGCCCCCTGCCGACGCCCGGCGTGGCGATGATGACCCGCAGCCTGCGCGCCGACCTGGGCGTGATGATCTCGGCCTCGCACAACACCTTCTCGGATAACGGCATCAAGCTGTTCGGCCCCGACGGCTACAAGCTGTCGGACGAGAAGGAGCTGGAGATCGAGGCCCTGATGGACGAGGGCCTGCAGCAGAACCTGGCCTCGCCGACCGCCCTGGGCCGCGTGCAGCGGATCGATGACAGCCAGGCCCGCTACATCGAGATCGCCAAGGCCACCTTCCCCCGCCGGCTAAGCCTGTCGGGCATGCGCGTCGTGATCGATTGCGCTAACGGGGCAGCCTACAAGGTGGCGCCCGAGGCCCTGCACGAGCTGGGCGCCGAGGTGATCCGCGTCGGTGTCGAGCCCAATGGCTTCAACATCAACCAGGAGTGCGGCTCGACGCATCCGGCCGCCATGCAGAAGGCGGTCAAGGAATACCGCGCCGACATCGGTATCGCGCTCGACGGCGACGCCGACCGCCTGGTGATCTGCGACGAGAAGGGCCAGATCATCGACGGCGACCAGATCATGGCGCTGATCGCGGCGGACTGGGCCCAGCGCGAGATGCTGCGCGGTGGCGGCGTGGTGGCCACCGTGATGTCCAACCTGGGCCTGGAGCGGTTCCTGCGCAGTCGCAACCTGACGCTGGAGCGCACGCAAGTGGGCGACCGCTACGTCATGGCCCGCATGCGCCAGGGGGACTTCAACGTGGGGGGCGAGCAGTCGGGTCACCTGATCCTGTCGGACTTCTCCACCACGGGCGACGGCCTGCTGGCGGCGCTGCAGGTGCTGGCGGTGCTGAAGGAGAGCGACCGGCCGATGAGCTCGCTGGCCCGCCAGTTCGAGCCGGTGCCGCAGAAGCTGGAGAACGTGCGCTTCGCCGGCGGCAAGCCGCTGGAGAACGACCAGGTGAAGGCCGCGATGGCCGACGCCGAACAGCGCCTGAACGGCACGGGCCGGCTGGTGGTGCGCGCGTCCGGAACGGAACCGCTCATTCGCATCATGGCCGAGGCCGACGACGAGAAGCTGGTCAACCAGGTGATCAAGGAGATCGCCGGCGCAGTGAAGAAGGCCGCGGCCTAACCCTTTTCTGCTCGTCATCCCCCGGACAAGCCGGGGGATGACGAGCCGTGGTGGCGTGCCCTACGTCCCAGCCCCCCTTTCCGATGCACTGCAAAGCTGCAGACGCGCCCTGCAATCACGCGGATTGTGGGCGAACATCGGTAACCGTATCTCGCCGGTCCTCAGGGAACGACGGTCCGTCAGAGGCCGCGTCCAAAGACCAGGTGTGTGAAATGAAACGTCTGCTGAAGTGGGCCGGCTATGGCCTGGCCGGCATCGCCGCCCTGTTGCTTGTCGCCATCGGCGGCGCCTTCGCCGTCTCGGAGGCGATGATCCGCTGGCCAGCCGAGACGCCGACCGTGCGCCTGGCAGCGTCCAGCGATCCCGGCGCGGTCGAACGCGGGCGGCGAGTGGCCAAGATCAACGGCTGCCACGACTGCCACGGCAAGAACCTGGAAGGGCAGCTGTTCCACGACGAGATGCCGATCATCCGCGCCTGGGGTCCGAACCTGAGCCGCGCGCTGGCGACCCAGTCGGACGCCGACTTCGACCGCGCCATCCGCCACGGCGTCGCCGCCGACGGCCGCCGGCTGTGGATCATGCCGTCCAGCGCCTTCCAGCACCTGACCGACCAGGAGACCGCCGACCTGATGGCCTACCTTCGCACCTACAAGCCGACTGGTGAGGCACAGCCGCGCCTGCAGGTGGGCTATGTGGGCCGGATCGGCGTGCTGCTGGGCCAGTTCCGGTCCGAGCCCGACATGGTGAAGGCCGCCACGTCGCTGAAGCTGGAAGACCTGGGGCCGCAGCACGCCGAGGGCCGCGCCCTGGCGCGTGCCTGCATCGAGTGCCACGGCCAGGCCCTGGAGGGCGCCAAGATGCTGAAGTCGCCGGACCTCTCGATCGTCGCCTCGTACGATCCCGAGGACTTCGCGCGCCTGCTGCACACCGGCGTGGCCGCCGGCAACCGCAAGGTGGGCCTGATGACACAAGTCGCGCCGGCGCGGTTCGGCGGCCTGAGCTCGCAGGAGATCTCCGCCCTGCAAGGCTACCTGAAGGCCCGCGCCGAGCGCCAGATCGCCCGCGCTGACGTCACGTCAACGGGAACGCAGCAACCCTAGCTAAGGGCAAATTGTTGTGTCACCATCGTTACAAATCGGCCGGCTCGACCCGGACCGAGGTGAAATAAGAGCTGGTTTGGGAGGAAATATGCGTCGCGACCTCGCCTTGATGGGCGTGGCGCGGCAGGTGGAGCGGCCCGCCCGCTCGATCGCCTGTCTCGCTTTCGTGGCTGTCCTGGGCGCCGCCTTCTGGGCCGGCGCCGTCTGGATCGCCGAAGCTTTCATGAGAATTCCCGGACCGGGCTTCTAGCCGCCGGCCGCCTCGGTCAGGGCCTGTAGGCGCGCAGGAACGTATCGACAGCCCGCGCGACCTGTGCGTCGATCTCGGCGGGTGTCAGGTTCTCGAGCACGCCCCATACGGTCGGCCAATAGACACCTGAGATCGCCAGGTCGGTGAAGTGCTGCGCGGCGACGGCCGGGTCGGCGCGGCGCAGCCGGCCCTTGTCCATGAGCTCGCGCAGGTAGTCGCCGATGCGCCCCAGCACGATTCTCGGTCCGCTCTCGTAGAAGACCTGCCCGAGCTGGGGGAACCGCTCGCTCTCGCCCACCACCAGCCGCTGGATGCCGCGGGCCTCGGCCGTCATCAGGTGTCCGAGGAAGCCGCGGGCGTAGTGGCTGAGACGCGCCTCCGGGTCGCCGGTCTGGGCGTCCACCTCGAACAGAGTGTCCTCGATCTCCCCACACTTCCGCTGGATCACGGCGGCGAACAGATCCTCCTTGTTCTTGAAGTAGTTGTAGAGCGTGCCCTTCGACCCGCCGAGGCTGGCCGCGATGGTCGACATCGACGTCGCTGCGTAGCCGCCGGCCAGGAAGCAGGCCTGGGCGACATCGAGGATCGCCTCGCGGCGGTCGTCGCGCTTTCGGGCGGGGACAGCAGACATTCGATTTTCCTAGAGCGACGCCTTGACGGCGTCCAGCTACCCGAAATATATGACCGTACTGTACGGTCAGAACAAGTGACCAGACCGTCGCACTTCCTTCCACCTCCTCCCCGAGGCCGGACATGTCCCGTTCGATCATCGCCCTCCTGGCCGGCGCCGCCGCGCTGGCCGGGTGCGCTACCGTTCCGAAGCTGCCCGAGGCGCCCCAGGCGGCGTCGGCCGACAGCTTCGCCACCGCCAGGAGCTTCCGGGCGCCCGAGGCGGCCTGGCCCGCCGACCGCTGGTGGGCGGCCTACGGCGATCCCCAGCTCGACGCCCTGATGGACGAAGCGCTGGCGGGGTCGCCCAGCCTGGCCGAGGCCGCGGCCCGGCTGCGGGCGGCCGATGCGCGCGCCCGGCAGGCCAAGGGGGCGACCCTGCCGTCGCTCGACGCCAACGCGCAGGCGGCCGAGGCCAAGCAGTCCTACAACAACGGCATCCCGGCCCAGTTCGTCCCGCGCGGCTACAACGACACCGGCCGGGCCAGCCTGGACCTCAGCTACGACCTGGACCTCTGGGGCAAGAACCGCGCGGCGCTGAGGGCGGCGACGTCCGAGGCGGAGGCCGCGCGGATGGACGCGGCCGAGGCGCGGCTGGCGCTCACCACCGCCGTCGCTGGGGCCTACGCCGACTTCGCCCGCCTGACCGCCGAGCATGACGCGGCGGACGCGGCGCTCACGAACCGCCAGGCCTCGGCCGATCTCGTCGCGCGTCGGGTGACGGGCGGCGCCGCCAACCCCGGCGAGGCCGACCAGGCCCGGGCGGCGGCGGCGGCGGCGCGACAGGACCTCGCGGCCCTGGACGAACAGCTTGCGGTGGTGCGCAACCAACTCGCCGCCCTGGCCGGCGCCGGCCCGGATCGTGGCCTCACGCTCATCCGCCCGAACGCCGAGCCGAAGGCCGGCTTCGGCCTGCCCGCGAACCTCGCCGCCGACCTCCTGGGACGCCGGCCCGACCTGCAGGCGGCGCGTCTCCGCGCCGAGGCCGCCGCCCGCCGCATCGACGTGGCGCGGGCGGGCTTCTATCCGAACGTCAACCTGACGGCCTTCATCGGCGCGCAGTCCCTGGGGCTGAACAACCTGACCAGCTCGGGCTCGGGCATCGGCCAGGCCGGGGCGGCGATCAGCCTGCCGATCTTCGACGGCGGCCGGCTGGACGGCGCCTATCGCGGCGCGCGGGCCGATTATGACGCCGCCGTCGCGGCCTACGACCAGACGCTCGTCACCGCGCTGCAGGAGGTGGCGGACGCCGCCGCAGGCCAGCGCGCGCTGCAGGCCCGCCTGGGCGCCGCGCGCGACAGCCTGACGGCCGGCGAACAGGCCTACCGCGTGGCGCGCCTGCGCTACGAGGGCGGGCTGACCTCGTACCTGACCCTGCTGACCGCGGAAGACGCGGTCATCGCCCAACGCCGCGCGGTCGCCCAGCTCGAGGCCCGCGCGCTCACCCTCGACGCCAGCCTCGTCCGCGCCCTCGGCGGCGGCTTCCGCGCCTGACCCCACTTCCTTTCCGAAAGCTCACACCATGGCCCGAGACCAAGGCCCCACGGCGGACGCCACTATCCCCCCGATGGCTGCCGCCGCAGCGCCGGCCGCGAACCCCCAGCGCGGCCGGCGCATCCAACTCCTGCTGACCCTGGCCGCGGTCGTCGCCGTCGCAGGGCTGCTCTACCTCGCCTACTGGCTGCTGGCGGGTTCGAAGCACGTGGAGACCGACAACGCCTATGTGCAGGCCAGCAGCGCCCAGATCACCGCCCTGGTCAGCGGCCCGCTGATCCAGGTTCCGATCCACGAGACGCAGCCTGTGAAGCAGGGCCAGGTGCTGGCGGTGATCGACCCGGCGGACTACCGCCTGGCCGTGGATCGCGCCCGCGCCGACCTGGACCAGGCCGAGCGCCGGGTCCGCCAGTATTTCGCCAACGACCGGGCGCTGTCCGCCCAGACAGATGCGCGCAGCTCCGACATTGCCCGCGCCGAGGCGGAGTTGCGCCGGGCGCAGGTGGAGTATGGCCGGCGCAAGGGCCTGGCCGACGCCCGGGCCATCTCGGGCGACGAACTGACCGCCGCGGAGACCACGCTGAGCACCGCCCGCGCCGCCCTGGCCCAGGCCCGCGCCAACGCCGTGGCGGCCGGCGAGCAGCAGAAGGCCGCCAATGTCCTGGTCGCCGGCAGCGACGTGGCCTCGAACCCAGAGGTCGCCGCCGCGCGCACCCGCCTGGCCCAGGCCGAGCTGGACCTGGCCCGCACCGTGATCCGCGCGCCGACGGACGGCGTGGTCACCCGCAACACGGTCGAGGTGGGCCAGCGCGTGCAGCCCGGCGCCGCTCTGATGACCGTGGTCCCGATCCAGCGCGCCTATGTGGACGCCAACTTCAAGGAGAGCCAGCTGCGCAAGGTGCGGGTCGGCCAGCCGGTGACCCTGACCAGCGACCTCTACGGCTCGGATGTGAAGTTCCACGGCCGCATCGTCGGCTTCTCGGGCGGTACGGGTTCGGCCTTCGCGGTGATCCCCGCCCAGAACGCCACCGGCAACTGGATCAAGGTGGTGCAGCGCGTGCCGGTGCGGATCTCGCTGGATCCGAAGGAACTGGCCCAGCATCCGCTGAGGGTGGGCCTCTCCATGACGGCCGACATCGACGTCGGGGGTTGAGCCATGTCGCAGGCGCCTGACGGCGCGGCCCCGCTCACCGGCGCCCGCCTTCTCGCGGCCGCCCTGCTGCTGGGGCTGGCCAACTTCATGGTGGTGCTGGACACCACCATCGCCAACGTCTCGGTGCCGCATATCGCCGGCTCGCTGGCGGTCTCGGCCAGCCAGGGCACCTGGGTCATCACCTCATATGCGGTGGCCGAGGCGATCACCGTGCCGCTCACCGGCTGGCTGGCCCAGCGGTTCGGGCCGGTGAAGGTCTTCGCCTTCTGCATGGCGGGCTTCGGCCTCTTCTCGCTGCTTTGCGGCTTCGCGCCCTCCTTCGGCCTGCTGGTGGCGTTCCGGATCGGGCAGGGCCTGTTCGGCGGCCCGATCATGCCGATGTCGCAGACCCTGCTGCTGCAGATCTTCCCGCGGGAGAAGGCCGGGCAGGCGCTGGGCCTGTGGTCCATGACCACCGTGGTCGCGCCGATCGCCGGGCCGATCCTGGGCGGCCTGATCTCGGACAACCTCCACTGGAGCTGGATCTTCCTGATCAACATCCCGGTGGCCGCCTTGATCGGCGTCGTCGGCTACCGCCTGCTCATCGGCCAGGAATCCGCCACTCGCCGCGTGCCCGTGGACTATGTGGGTCTGCTGCTGCTGGTGGTCTGGGTCGGCGCGATGCAGATCGTGTTCGACGAGGGCAAGACCCTCGACTGGTTCGCCTCGCCGCTGATCGTCGGCCTCACGGTGATCGCGGCGGTCGGGTTCGTGGCCTTCCTGATCTGGGAGCTGACCTCCGAGAACCCGATCGTGGACCTCAGGATCTTCCGCCACCGCGGCTTCGTCATCGGCGTGGTGACGATCAGCCTGGTGTTCGGCGCGTTCTTCGGCAGCGTGGTGCTGCTGCCGCTCTGGCTGCAGACCTCCATGGGCTACACGGCCACCTGGGCAGGCTACGCCGGCGCTCTGAACGGCGTGCTGGCGGTGATCATGTCGCCGATCGTGGCCAAGCTGGTTGGACGCTACGACCTGCGGATGCTGGTCTCGTTCGGCGTGTTCTGGCTGGCGGCCGTGGCGCTCTGGCGCAGCTTCTACACCACCGATGCGACGTTCTGGGCGATCGCGGCGCCGCAGTTCGCCCTGGGGTTCGCGATCCCGTTCTTCTTCATCCCGACGACCAGCCTGGCGCTGTCGTCGGTGCTGCCGCACGAGGTGGCGGCGGCGTCCGGGTTGCAGAACTTCCTGCGCACCACGTCAGGGGCGTTCGCGACCTCGATCATCACCACGTCGTGGGAGAACACGGCGAGCGCCAAGCGCAGTATCCTGGCGGGCGAACTGGCCGATCCACAGCGGACGCTCGACGTCCTGACCGCCCGGGGACTGACCCCGCAGCAGGCGCTGGACCAGCTCGAGGGCATGGTGCAGAACCAGGGGGTGATGCTGGCCACCAACCAGATCTTCCTGGCCACGTCGGCGGTGTTCGCCGTGGCGGCCCTGATCATCTGGCTGGCGCCGAAGCCCGCCAAGCCGGTCACGGGCGGCGGCGGGCACTAGGAGCGCGTCAGGCGAAAGTGGATACCGGTTTCGCCGCCCGACGCGCTCTAAAGCTTTGAAGATCGAGCCTTTTTATCTGGTTCAGGTGATTCTACCTGAACCAGAAAGGCTCTAGGACCTACCGCCCGATGCTGGAGTATTCGAACCCGCGCGCCTGCATGTCGGCGGGCTTGTAGATGTTGCGCAGGTCCACCAGCACCGGCTTGTTCATGGCCAGCTTGATGCGGTCGAGGTCCAGCGCGCGGAACTGGTCCCACTCGGTGATGATCACCAGCACGTCGGCGCCTTCGGCCACCGCATAGGGATCGTCCTTGAAGTCGACGCCGGTCAGCAGCTTCCGCGCCTCGTGACCCTCGGGGTCGAAGGCCTGGATCTTCGCGCCCTTGTCCTGCAGCGCCGGCACGATGGCTAGCGAGGGGGCGTCGCGCATGTCGTCGGTGTTGGGCTTGAAGGTCAGGCCCAGGATGCCGACGGTCTTGCCCTTCACGTCGCCGTCCAGGGCCTTGATCACCTTGCGCGCCATGGCCCGCTTGCGCTCGTCGTTGACCTTGATGGTGGTCTCGACCAGCTCGACGGGGCTGCCGGCGTCGCGGGCGGTGC
>Ga0255338_1004348_pt1 | contig 14833 bp, 12 predicted proteins | sample MeOH1_35cm_T4_19_FD_203715 | JGI IMG/M metagenome (GOLD analysis project Ga0255338, IMG submission 203715) | Sandy soil microbial communities from University of British Columbia, Vancouver, Canada - MeOH1_35cm_T4_195 | ecosystem: Engineered > Artificial ecosystem > Sand microcosm > Unclassified ...
ATGCAGCGGACCCGGGTGCTGGCGCAGGATTTCCATGGCGATGGTGCCCTGGCCGGCGATGACTTCGGGATCGTCGAAGGGGTGGATGAAGGTCAGCTTGTGCTTCTTCTCCAGCTCTGCCGCGTGGTTGTAGGCATCGCTGTACGAGTCGCCGTGCAGCACGATTTCCACCCACTCGCCGCCGCGCTCGCGCACCGCGTCGATCTTTACCTGCGGGGTCGTGACCGGCATCGCGATCAGCGCCTTGCATTTGAGCCGCGCTGCCGACAGCGCCACGCCTTGCGCATGATTGCCGGCCGAGGCGGCGATCACGCCGCGCTTGAGTTCCTCCGGCGACAGCGAGGCCATCTTGTTGTACGCGCCGCGCAGCTTGAACGAGAACACCGGCTGGGTGTCCGCGCGCGGAGAGCAGGTTTGCATAGGTGAGATCGGTCTCCTGGGCCACGTCATACACCTTGGCGGTCAGGATCTTTCTCAGGTAATCGGGTTTGCGGGTCATCGTGGACAGCCGGGGCGGGGATTGGCGGAAACCGCTAATGATAAAGGATGGCGCGGTGCGGCGATGCCCGCACCCCCTGATCCGGTGGCCGCCAAGGGCAGGCCGGCGCACCTGCAAGGCCGCTGCGCAACGGCGCACCGCGGCGGTGCGGGCGCCATTGCGGCTCGGTGCGTGCAGCGGCGCACCGTGTAGGACGTTGTCCGGTGGACGGTGCGGGAACACTCGTGCTACGGTGTAACGCGATGCCCAACCTACCTCTTATCGAACCAAACACGGCGCTGTTCCTGGATTTCGACGGTACGCTGGCCGACCTCGCGCCACGTCCGGACCTCGTGCGGGTCGAACCGGAACTGGTGGGGACGCTGCGCGCCCTGCATCGGCATCTGGGCGGTGCCGTGGCGCTGGTTTCGGGCCGGCCGATCGCCGAGCTGGATCATTTCCTGCAGCCCCTGCAACTGCCCGCGGCAGGCGTGCACGGCGCGGAATTGCGCGATGCGGGCGGCCGCCGGCTGCGCCAGCCGGACCCCGGCGTGCCCCTGTTGCTGCCACCTCTCGAAGCCCTGGTCAACGCGCATCCCGGCTTGCAGCTGGAGCGCAAGTCGGTCGCGGTCGCGGTGCACTACCGCGCGGTCCCCCATCTTGAGGGACTGGTACGCAACTTCGCGGCGCAGGTCGCCAGTGGCGTGCCCGGCATCGAAGTCTTGCACGGCAAGATGGTGGTGGAACTCAAGCCGGCCGGCATCGACAAGGGCGGCGCCATCGATACGTTTATGCGCGGGCCGCCGTTTGCGCGGCGCACGCCGCTGTTTGCCGGCGACGACATTACCGATGAGGCTGGCTTTTCCGTGGTGCGGCGCCTGGGCGGTGTCGCCTTGCTGGTAGGCCAGCGGCCCAGCGCCGCCACCGTCAGCGTGACCGGTCCGGCCGCGCTGCGCTGCTGGCTGCATCGCTCCGCCAGGGCGCTGGAAGTCATGGCCTGCGCGGATGGCACGCTGGCGGCGGGAGCCACAACCACAACGACGTCTTGAGGGGGATTCGCTGTGAGCAACCAATCTACCGAGGGTACCCAGGGGAGCGCCGAGGGGGCAGGCCGCTACGCCGATCCCTCGCTGTCGCTGGGCATGATCGGCAACTGCGCGATCTCCGCGCTGGTCGACGGCCGCGGGCGCATCGTCTGGTGCTGCCTGCCGCGCTTCGATGGCGACCCGGTCTTCAACGCCTTGCTTGATCCTGGCCCGAACGCGGGCCACTTCGCCATCGAGATCGAGGACTTCCACGAGTCGGCGCAATGGTACGAGCCCAATACGGCCGTGCTGCGCACACGGCTGACCGACCAGCATGGCAACTGCCTGGAGATCACCGATTTCGCGCCACGACTCTTCCGGCTGGGCCGCTACTTTCGCCCCACCACGCTGATCCGGCGCATTCGTCCCATCAGCGGCGCGCCGCGCGTGCGGGTGACGGTGGCGCCGCGCTTCGACTGGGGACGCGTCAAGCCCGAGATCACGCGTGGCAGCAGCCATGTGCGCTATGTCGGCGATGGCACGACGCTGCGCATGACCACCGATGCACCGCTGACCTATGTGCTGTCGCGGACACCTTTCCTGCTGACCCGCGATCTCAACTTCATCCTCGGACCCGATGAAACCCTGCAAGGCGGCGTGGAGGAAGTCGCGCGCGGCTTCGAGCAGGAAACCACGGCCTACTGGAAGATGTGGAGCCGCCGCCTCGCGGTGCCGTGCGAATGGCAGGACGCGGTGATCCGTGCCGCCATCACGCTCAAGCTGTCGCTCTACGAAGAGACCGGCGCCATCGTCGCGGCCATGACCACCAGCATTCCCGAGGCGCCGGGCAGCGGGCGCAACTGGGACTACCGGTTCTGCTGGCTGCGCGATGCCTTCTTCGTGATCCGCGCGCTCAACAGCTTGTCCGAGGTCGGCACCATGGAGGACTACCTGCGCTGGTTGTCCAACGTGGTGATGCAGTCCAGGAACGGCCATATCCAGCCGCTGTACGGCATCGGGCTGGAACTCGAATTGCCGGAGAGCGTGCTCGATCACTTGTCGGGCTACCGCGGCATGGGCCCGGTGCGCGTGGGCAACCAGGCGCAGGAGCACTTCCAGCACGACGTCTACGGCAACGTGGTGCTGGGCGCGGCCCAGGCCTTCCACGACCATCGCCTGCTGCACCGGGGCGGGGTGGCGGAGTATTACGTGCTGGAAACCGTGGGCGAACAGGCGGTACGCGTGTTCGGCACGCCCGATGCGGGCATGTGGGAACTGCGCACCCGGGCGCGGGTGCATACCTCCTCTGCGCTGATGAGCTGGGCCGCGTGCGACCGTCTTGCCAAGATCGGCGATGCGCTGCAACTGCCCGACCGCGCGGCTTACTGGCGCCAGCATGCCGACGGCATGAAGGAGCGCATCGTGAGCGAGTCCTGGAGCGAGGAACGCCAGGCATTCGCCGAGAGCTTCGGCGGACGCGAGCTCGATGCCAGCGTGCTGCTGATGGCCGAGGTGGGCATTATCGCCCCGCAGGACGAGCGCTTCATGTCGACGCTCAAGGCCCTGGAGGCGTCGCTGTGCGACGGGCCATATATGCGCCGCTACGAGGCGCCGGACGATTTCGGCAAGCCCGAGACCGCCTTCAATATCTGCACCTTCTGGCGTATCGACGCGCTGGCGCGCGTGGGGCGCCGCGAGGAAGCACGCGAGATTTTCGAGGCCATGCTGGCGGCGCGCAACCCGCTTGGCTTGCTGTCCGAGGACACCCATCCGGTGACCGGCGAGATGTGGGGCAATTTTCCGCAGACCTACTCGATGGTGGGCCTGATCAACGGCGCCGTGCGCCTGTCCGCGCCATGGGATTCGGTGATTTGAGCACCCGGCTTCCAGCGCGCGGGGCAGGGTTCTGGCAAAGGAACATATGGGCAGACTAGTCGTGGTATCCAACCGCATCGCAGATCCGCGCAATGTTGCCGCGGGCGGTCTCGCGGTGGCGTTGGGCGAGGCGCTCAAGGCCACCGGCGGGGTCTGGTTCGGCTGGAGTGGCAGGATCGTGGATGCCGCCCAGGGCGGCACGCCCGGCGAGGGCGAGCTGCATATCCAGCAGGCCGGCAATGTCACGCTGGCAACCGTTGACCTGTGCCGCGAGGACCACGACGCGTACTACCAGGGCTACAGCAACGGCGTGCTGTGGCCGGTGTTCCACTACCGCATCGACCTGGCGGATTTCGATTCCGGCTATCTCAACATCTATCGCCGCGTGAACCAGTTGTTTGCGCGCAAGCTGGCGCCGCTGCTGCGTCCGGACGATGTGATCTGGATCCACGACTACCACTTGATCCCGCTCGCCTCCGAACTGCGCGCCATGGGCTGCGGGCAGCGCATGGGGTTCTTCCTGCATATCCCCTTGCCCCCGCCGCTGATCCTGGCTGCGATCCCGCAACACGAGTGGCTGATGCGGGCGCTGTTTGCCTATGACCTGGTCGGCTTCCAGAGCCAGCTCGATCTGGAGCATTTCTCGCGCTATGTGCAAAGGGAGGCGCAGGCCGAGCCGATGGGCGAGTACCGCTTCCGGGCTTTCCACCGCACCGTGCGCGCGCAGGCGTTCCCGATCGGCATCGACGTCGACGAATTCGCCGAGCTTGGGAAATGCGATGAATCGCGCGAGACCTACGAGATGATGCGGGGCCAGTACGCGAGCCGCCGGCTGTTGCTGGGCGTCGATCGTCTCGATTACTCCAAGGGGCTGCCGCAGCGGCTCAAGGCGGTGCGGGCGCTGATGGCGCAGTATCCGGAGAACCGCCGCAGCGCCACGCTGATCCAGATCGCCGCGCCGTCGCGGGAGACGGTGGATGCCTATGCGGATCTGCGGCGCGAACTGGAAGGGTTGTCGGGGGCGATCAATGGGGAGTACGGGGAGCTGGACTGGATGCCGGTGCGGTATATCCATCGCACGACCGCGCGGCGCCGGCTGCCGGGGTTGTACCGCGCTTGCCGCGTGGCGCTGGTCACGCCGTTGCGGGACGGAATGAACCTGGTGGCCAAGGAGTTCGTGGCGGCGCAGGATCCGGATGATCCGGGGGTGCTGGTCCTATCGCGGTTCGCCGGGGCTGCCGAGCAGCTTCGGGAGGCCTTGCTCGTCAATCCCTACGATATCAATGCCACGGCGCAGGCGATCCAGCAGGCGTTGCATATGCCGCTGGCCGAGCGCCAGTCGCGGCACCAGAAGCTGTTGGAGCGCATCCGCGGGCAGGATGTGCATTGGTGGAGGGAGGAGTATCTGAGGACGCTGGCGGAGACGGATGGCGGGTAGGGGGAGACTGCCACGGCCCGACTTCAAAGACGCGATACGTTCCGCCAGGCAAGCCGCTACGCCAGGTCCCCCGGCGTATCCACATCCCTGAACGCCCCTTCGTCATCGGTGAGGATTCGCATCACCGGCTGCGTCTTCAACAACTCCCGCGCGCCTTCATCCCCGTCCAGCTTGAGGAGCGCTTCCCGCCAGGCGGCGCCAAATCCGACCGGATGCCCGCGCTGCCCGTCCCGCCAGGGCGCGGCGATGGCGTCGCGCGTGGTGATCGTCAATGCCACCGCGCGGACCAGTTCGGCCGGCAGCCACGGCATGTCGGCCAGCGCTACCACCCAGCCGCGGGCGTCCGGCGTGGCGGCCACCGCCGCGGCCAGCGCGGCCCCCATGCCGGCCTCCGCGGCAGCGGTCTCCAGCACGCGGCAGCCCGCCCGCCGCAATTCGGCCGCCAGCGCGGCGTTGCCCGGGCGGATCACGGCGAGCGCCCCGGGCAGGACGGCGGCGAGGGTCCGCGCGCTGCGGCCGGCCACCGTGTGCCCGTCGGGCAGCGTGGCGAGCAGCTTGTTGCGCTGGCCGGCGGCATCGAAGCGGCGCCCGTAGCCGGCGGCCAGCAGGATGCCGGTGGGCAGCTCGGCGGCGTTGATGGCGCCGTTGAGGGGGCCATTGACGGGGCCGTTCAGCGCGCCGGTCACGGGGCGGGGCTGCAGGTGCTGCCTTCGCTGGCCGCCATTTCGCGGGCGGCCTTGGCGCCTTCCACCTGCAGGATGTCGGGCAGCGAGACGTGGTTCTTGGCGGCCACGACTTCGGCCAGGATCGAGACCGCGATCTCCGGTGGCGTGCGGCTGCCGATATAGATGCCCACCGGCCCGTGCAGCCGCGCCAGCTGCATGTCGTCGAGGTCGAATTCCTTGAGCCGTTCGCGGCGCGCCTGGTTGTTGCGGCGCGAGCCGAGCGCGCCGACGTAGAAGGCGCGCGTGCGCAGCGCTTCCATCAGGGCCAGGTCGTCGAGCTTGGGATCGTGCGTGACGGCGATCACCGCGCTGCGCTCGTCGAGCTGCATCTCGGTCACGGTGTCGTCCGGCATGGTGCGCACCATGGTGACGCCGGGGATATCCCAGGTCTCGGTGTATTCCTCGCGCGGATCGCACACGGTGACCTGGAAGCCCAGGCCGACGGCGATCTGGCACAGGTATTTCGATAACTGCCCGGCGCCGATGACCAGCATGCGGTAGCGCGGCCCGTGGATGGTGAGCAGGGTGTTGCCGTCGAAGGCCAGGCCGTCCGTGGCTTGCGCCGGGCCGAGCGTGGCGCGGCCGCTTGCCATGTCGAGCGTGCGCGCCACCAGCTTGCCGCGTTCCACGGCTTCCAGCAGTGCGTCCAGGTGGCTGTCGGCGCTGAGCGGCTCGGTCACCAGTTCGATGGTGCCACCGCAAGGCAGGCCGAAGCGGTGCGCTTCCTCGGCGCTGATGCCGTACTTGACGGCTTCGGGGCGCCCGCTGGCAATGCCTTCGCGCCGTACCCGGTCGATGATGTCGTCCTCGATGCAGCCGCCCGAGACCGATCCCACCACCAGGCCGTCGTCGCGCACGGCCAGCATGGCGCCTTCCGGCCGGGGCGAGGAGCCCCAGGTTCTGACTACCGTTACCAATAGCGTGCGGTGGCCTTCGGCCAGCCAGCGTACGCTGCTCTTCAGGACTTCGAGATCCACGCTGTCCATGATCTTTTCCGCTTCGTTTCACCGGTTTGTTCATCGGGCGTGCTGCCATCGCCGGCCGCCGCTCCATCCTTGGCGACATCCTCGCCCGTGCCCGCTTCGTCACCTTGCTCGCCGGGCCCGCCCAGCGCCGCCGTGAAGCGGTCGAAGAAGGTATCGGCCATCTTGCGCGCGGCGGCATCGACCAGCCGCGAGCCGATCTGCGCGAGTTTGCCGCCAACCTGGGCGTTGACCGTATAGGTCAGCACCGTCTGCTCGCCCTCGGGGGCCAGCGTGACGCGCGCGGTGCCCTTGCCGAAGCCCGCAACGCCGCCTTGGCCGTCGAACTGGATGGTGTAGCTGTCGGGCGCCTGGATGTCCTGCAAGGCCATGCGCCCCTTGAAGCGCGCCTTGACCGGGCCCACCGCGGCGGTCAGCGCCACCAGGTAGGCGTTGTCGCCGTCAGGCTCGATGCTCTCACATCCGGGGATGCACTGCTTGAGCAGCCCTGTGTCGTTCAGGGCTTCCCAGGCGTCTTGCCGCGCTACCGGCAGTTGCCGCGTCTGTGTCATTTCCATGGTGGGGGCGTCTCCTTGGTGTCCTTCATGTTCTTCATGTTTTTAATGTCTCTGAACATCGGCGCCGCGGGAAAAACGGGCATGGCCAGCGGTTCGCGCGCGGCCAGCAGCGATTCCAGCGCGAACAGGCTGTCCAGGTTGTGCGCCGAGCGCAGCGCATCCACGTGCGGCAGGATGGCTTGCACGCCACGTGCCTGCGGCACGAAGCCGGCATAGCGCAGCAGCGGGTTGAGCCAGACGATGCGATGCGCGAAGCGGCGCAGGCGAGCCATTTCCGTGCCCAGCAAATCGATGTCCTCGTGGTCCAGCCCGTCGGTGACCAGCAGCACGGTGGCGCGGCCGGACAGCGTGCGGCGGGCCCACTGGCGGTTGAAGGTGGCCAGCGCGGCGCCGATGCGGGTGCCGCCGGCCCAGTCGCGCACCTGTCCGGTGATGGCGCCGACCGCCTCGTCCGGGTCGCGCTCGCGCAGCGAGCGGGTGATGTTGGTCAGCCGGGTGCCGAACAGGAATACGGACAGCCGCTCGCGCGATTGCATCAGCGCATGGCAGAAATACAGCACCGCGCGCGAGTACTGGCTCATCGAGCCGGAGATGTCGAGCAGCAGCACCAGCGGCGGGCGCCGCTCGGCATGGCGGCGGAATTTCCAGCGTAGCCATTCGCCTTGCTGGCGCACCGCCAGCCGGGCGCTCGCGCGCAGGTCGGCGCGCGGCCCGCTGGCGGCGGCGCGCAGGCGGCGCGTGCGCTCGGTGGCCAGGCGCGCGTGGCGGGCGCGGATCATGTGCTGCAGCGCACGCCATTCTTCCGCGCTCAGGGTTTCAAAATCGCGCTGGGCCAGGCGTTCCTGGGCCGAGAAGGTGAGCGGGGCGGTAAAGCGTTCGGCGCTGTCCTCGGAGCGCCGGCCGGATTCGGGCGGGCGCTGGGCGGCGAGCGCATCGGCCAGCCGGTTGTTGCGCGGGGGCGGCGGAGCGCCGGCGTCGACACGCGGCAGCAGCAGGGCGCGCAGCTTGCCCTCCCAGTCGGGGTCGCGCCAGAACAGGTCGAAGGCGGCGTCGAACAACGGGCGCTGGTCGGGCCCGCTTACCATCAGGGCCGCCATCGCCGCGCGCACCTCGTCGCGCCGGCCGATGTCCACGTATTGCAGCGCCAGCAGCGCGTCCACGGCCTGCGCGGGCGAGAGCCCGAAGCCAGCGTCGCGCAGCAGGCGCACGAAGTGCGTGACGTTGCGCGCGAGCATGGGCAGCGTGCCGGCGGGTTGCGCGGCGGCAAGGGGGGCGTCCGGATGCAGCCTGGGCATGCCTCAGCCTCCCGGCGCCCGGCTGGCCAGCAATTCCGCCACGGTCGGGCCGTCCACGCGGGCCAGGTCGTCCTGGTACTTGAGCAGCACGCCCAGCGTGTCGCGCACCGATTGCGGATCGAGCTCGCTGACGCCGAGCGCGGCCAGGGCGCGGCACCAGTCGATGGCCTCGGCAATGCCAGGCGACTTGAACAGGTCGATGCCGCGCAGCCGGTGAATGAAATCGATGGCCTGGTGCTGCAGCGCGGCAGCCGCCTCGGAGGCGCGCGCGGCCACGATCTGCAGTTCGCGCTCGCGTTGCGGATAGCCCATCCACTGGTACAGGCAGCGGCGCTTGAGCGCGTCATGCACCTCGCGCGTGCGGTTGGAGGTGACGATGATCAGCGGCGGCTGTTCGGCCTGCACCACGCCGATTTCGGGAATCGACACCTGGTATTCCGACAGCACCTCCAGCAGGAAGGCCTCGAAGGGCTCGTCAGCGCGGTCGATCTCGTCGATCAGCAGCACGCGCGGGATGCCCGGCGCGGCCGGATCGGGCAGCAGCGATTCCAGCAAAGGCCGCTTGAGGAGGAAATCGTCGTGGTAAAGCGATTGCGCGTCGGGCCGCTCGCCGCGGGCTTCGGCCAGGCGCAGCGCCATGATCTGGCGCGGGTAGTCCCATTCGTACAGCGCGCTGGAAGCATCGAGCCCCTCGTAGCATTGCAGCCGCAGCAGGCGCGTGCCGAGCGCGTCGGCGATGGCCCGCGCCAGCGCGGTCTTGCCCACGCCGGGCTCACCCTCCAGGAAAAGCGGCCGCTGCATGCGCAGCGCCAGGTAGAGCACGGTGGCGGTCTCGCGGTCGGCGAAATACTGCTGCGCCTCCAGCAGGGCAGCGGTTTGATCGATGGACTGGGGAAGCATGAAAGTAGCCGGATGATGCTATGTGCACAGAGGGTCGGCGCAGGATGGACGCCTTGCCGTTTGCGCCCGAACCCGCTTCCCCGGCCCCTCCCGCAAGCGGGAGAGCAACCTGGGAAGCGGGTTCGGGCTGGATGGATCGGCCCTATCCCCTATCCCTTGAGCGCCTGCTCCACCGCCCGCGCCGCCAGCACCGGGATCAGGTGCGCGCGGTACTCGGCCGAGGCATGCAGGTCGGCATTCAGCTGGCCTGCATCGACCACCACCGCGCGCGCCGCCGCCGGCGTGAAGCTGGCCGTCAGGGCCAGTTCCAGCGGCGCGCTGCGGAAGACGCTATCCGCCGCGCCCGTTATCGCTACCCGCACGACCTTGCCGAACTGCGCCACCATCACACCCACCAGCGCGAAGCGCGACGCCGGGTTGCGAAACTTGATGTAGGCGGCCTTATCCGGCGTGGGGAAGCGTACGGCGGTAATCAGCTCGTCGGCTTCCAGCGCGGTTTCGTAGAGGCTCTTGAAAAAATTGTCGGCGGCGATATTGCGGCGGTCCGTCACCACGGTGGCGTTGAGGCCGAGTACGGCCGCCGGGTAGCAGGCGGCCGGATCGTTGTTGGCGAGCGAGCCGCCCAGCGTGCCCATCGCGCGTACCTGCCGGTCGCCGATGCCGTTGGCGAGCGCGGCCAGCGCCGGGATGCGCTTGAGCACGTGGGCATTGGCCGCCACGTCGGCGTGGCGTGCCGCCGCGCCGATCACCAGTTCGTCGTTCTCGACACGGATATCCGCCATGCCGGGAATGCGCGCCACATCGATCAGCGCGGACGGCGCTGCCAGCCGCAGCTTCATCGCGGCCAGCAGGCTCTGGCCGCCGCCGAGGAACTTGGCGTCGCTGTCCGCCTTGAGCCTGGCCACCGCCGACGTGGCATCGGCGGCGCGTTCGTAATTGAATGCGTACATGGTGTGCCTCCGATGTCAGTTGGCGGTCTGCGCGTGGCGAATCGCCTGCCATACGCGGTGCGGTGTGGCGGGCATCTGGATGTCGCTCACGCCCAGCGTCGAGAGCGCGTCCACCAGCGCATTGATGAATGCCGGCGGCGAGCCGATCGCCCCTGCCTCGCCGCAGCCCTTCACGCCCAGCGGGTTGTGCGTGCAGGGCGTGCCCTTGGCGGTCTCCACCGTGAAGTCGGGCAGGTCGCCGGCGCGCGGCATGGCGTAGTCCATGTAGGAGCCGGTCAGCAACTGGCCGCTGTCGTCGTCGTAGATGCACTGCTCCAGCATGGCCTGGCCAAGGCCCTGGCCGATGCCGCCATGTACCTGGCCTTCGACGATCATCGGGTTGACGATGTTGCCGAAATCGTCCACCGCGGTGAACTTGATCACCTTGCTTTCGCCCGTATCGGGGTCCACCTCCACTTCGCAGATGTAGGCGCCGGAAGGGTAAGTGAAGTTGGTCGGGTCGTAGAAGGCGTTTTCGTTCAGGCCGGGTTCGAGCTTGTCGAGCGGATAGTTGTGCGGCACGTAGGCGGTCAGCGCAACCTCGCCGAAGGTCTTGCTGCGGTCGGTGCCGGCCACGCTGAAGACGCCGTTCTTGAACTCGATGTCCGCGTCCGAGGCTTCCAGCAGGTGGGCCGCGATCTTCTTGGCCTTGGCCTCGATCTTGTCGAGCGCCTTCATGATGGCCGAGCCGCCTACCGACAGCGAGCGCGAACCATAGGTGCCCATGCCGAAAGGCACCCGGCCGGTATCGCCATGCACGATTTCCACCGCTTCGAGCGCAATGCCAAGGCGCTCGGCCACGATCTGCGCGAAGGTGGTCTCATGCCCCTGGCCGTGGCTGTGCGAGCCGGTGAAGACAGTCACGGTGCCGGTGGGGTGCACGCGGACCTCGCCAACCTCGAACAGGCCCGCGCGCGCGCCGAGCGCGCCGGCGATATTCGATGGCGCCAGACCGCACGCCTCGATGTAGCATGAGTAGCCCAGGCCGCGCAGCTTGCCGCGCTGCTTTGCTTCGTCGCGCCGCGCGGGGAAGCCCTTGACGTCGGCCAGCTCCTGCGCGCGCGCGAGGCACGGCTCGTAGTCGCCGGTGTCGTAGGTCAGGCCGACAGGGGTGGCGTAGGGGAAGTCGTGGATGAAGTTCTTGCGGCGCAGTTCGGCCGGGTCCATCTTCAGTTCGCGCGCCGCGGTTTCCACCAGCCTTTCCACCACATAGGTGGCTTCCGGGCGGCCCGCGCCGCGGTAGGCATCCACCGGCGAGGTGTTGGTGAACACCGCGCGCACCTCGGCGTAGATCGCCGGAGTGGTGTACTGCCCGGCCAGCAGCGTAGCGTACAGGATGGTCGGCACGCTGGAGGCGAAGGTCGACAGGTAGGCACCCATGTTGGCGGTGGTGTGCACCCGCATCGCCAGGAACCTGCCATCGGCATCGAGCGCCAGCTCGGCCTTGGTGACGTGGTCGCGCCCGTGGGCATCGGTCAGGAAGGATTCGGAGCGCTCGGCGGTCCACTTGATCGGGCGCTTGACCTTCTTCGAGGCCCAGGTCAGCGCCACGTCCTCCGCGTACAGGAAGATCTTGGAGCCGAAGCCGCCACCCACGTCCGGCGCAATGATGCGCAGCCGCGATTCCGGCAGGCCCAGCACGAAGGCGCCCATCAGCAGGCGCTCCACGTGCGGGTTCTGGTTCGAGACGTAGACGGTGTAGCTGTCGTCCTGCCGGGTGTAGCTGGCATTGACGGCGCGCGGCTCGATCGCGTTGGGGATCAGGCGGTTGTTGACGATCTCGAGCGTGGTCACGTGGGCGGCCTTGGCAAAGGCGGCGTCGGTGGCGGCGCGGTCGCCGTGGCCCCAGACATAGCTGGTGTTCTCCGGCACGTCGTCGTGCACCAGCGTGCTGGCCGACGCTGCCTGCGCGGTGTTCACCACGGCGGGCAGTTCCTCGTATTCCACGTCGATCCGCTCGGCGGCGTCCTTGGCCTGCTGCAGCGTCTCGGCTACCACCAGCGCGACCTGGTCGCCCACGTGGCGAGCCTTGCCCTGCGCCAGCACCGGGTGCGGCGGCTCCTTCATCGGGCTGCCGTCGATGCTGTGGATCAGCCAGCCGCAAGGCAGGCCGCCGACCTTGTCGGCGGCGACGTCGTCACCGGTGAAGATGGCGATCACGCCAGGCGCGGCCAGTGCCTCGGTCTTGTCGATGGAAGCGATGCGCGCGTGGGCGTGCGGCGAGCGCAGGAAGTAGCCGTAGCTTTGCTGCGGCAGCACGATATCGTCGGTGTACTGGCCGTTGCCGGTGAGGAAGCGGTAGTCTTCCTTGCGCTTGACCGAGGCGCCGATCAGGTGCTGGTCGTCAGGTGCGTTCATGGCGGTCCCCTTATTCGGCGCTGACGCCATGCATCGCGGCCTGGCCTTCCTGCACCGCGCGCACGATGTTGTGGTAGCCGGTACAGCGGCACAGGTTGCCCTCGAGCTGCTCGCGGATGGCGGCGGCGTCGGCATTCGGCTCGGCCTGGACCAGCGCGGTGGCGCTCATGACCATGCCGGGCGTGCAGAAGCCGCATTGCAGCCCGTGGCAATTGCGAAAGGCTTCCTGCATGGGATGGAGCTGGCCTTCGGGGGCCAGTCCTTCGATGGTGGTGATCCTCGCACCATCCGCCTGCAGCGCCAGGATATTGCACGACTTGACCGCGCGGCCGTCCATATGGACGGTGCAAGCCCCGCACTGGGCGGTGTCGCAGCCGACATGGGTGCCGGTGAGGCGGAGTTGTTCGCGCAGGAACTGGGCGAGAAGGGTGTTGGGTTCTACCTGGGCATCCACGGCGCGGCCGTTGACGGTCAGGCGGATAGGAATCGCCATGCTTGTCTCCATGTGGGTGGACACGCGCATGACCAATCCGTGAATCCCGAAAATGCGCGGGACTGGCCACGACGCGTTACTGCCGTTTGTTGGTGACGGCTATTTCGTGATGTTGGTACTGCGGTGCTGCGGGCACTACGCATTGCTGCAGGTGCTGCAAATGCTGCAAATGCTGCAAATGCTGCATGTGCTGCGGGTGAAACCGGTAAGGCCGGGACGGCCGGGCCGCGAACGATCGGGCGCAGCAGGCTCTAACAGTTAATCACAAATCGCCTGCGCGTGCCATGCGGGTTGCCCCGCCGGCACCTCGCGCCGCCAGGACGCTGGCGGCGCGCTGCTAGAATGGCCCGCCGCCCGACGGCAAACCTGGACCGGCACCAATTCTCTCTATATGGAAGGCTTCATCGACTGGCTGTTCGAAACCGCCGCCCTGCCCAAAGTCGGGCTGCCGGCCATCTTCCTGGTCAGCGTGGTGTCCGCCACCTTGCTGCCCCTGGGCTCCGAGCCCGCGGTGTTCGGCTATATCAAGCTCAATCCGCATATGTTCTGGCCCGCCATCATCGTGGCGACGCTGGGCAATACCGCGGGCGGAGCCATTGACTGGTGGCTGGGCTATGCGGCCAAGCTGGCGCTGGTGCGCTACCGCAAGCGGCGCCAGCAGCGCCAGCATGAGGAAGAGCACGCCGAGCACCGGAAGCACCCGCGCAAGCCACGCAAGCCGGCCCTGGACGCGCGCTATTTCCGCTGGATGCGCCGGCTCGGCCCGCCAACGCTGCTGGCATCGTGGCTACCCGGAATTGGTGATCCTTTGTGCACTTTGGCGGGATGGCTCCGGCTGCCGTTCTGGCCGAGCCTGGTTTACATGGCGATTGGCAAATTTCTGCGCTACCTTGCCATGACCATGGCCCTGCTATGGATCCCAAACAGCTTCTGGCATGGCATCGCCGCCAGCCTCAAAAGCCTGTTCTAGCGCGGCTTGCAGGCACGTCTGACGATGTGATGCGACCCTTGCCCAAGCAAGGTTCTGCCATGTTGCGGTGCGGCGAAAGCAGGCCTTGAAGTACAATTGCCCTTTAAAGACGATCCGGCGCACCGTCCCCGTGCGCTACAGGAAGCGGTCCCTCCCCATGAACGCCCCACTCGTGCTCGATGCCAAACTCGCCTCGCAGGATGCGCCCCCGCGCCTGCGTGAGATCCCTTATAACTACACGTCATTCTCGGATCGCGAGATTGTCATCCGGCTGCTGGGCGAAGAAGCCTGGCGCATCCTGCACGAGTTGCGCGCAGAGCGCCGCACCGGCCGGTCCGCCCGCATGCTGTACGAAGTGCTGGGCGATATCTGGGTGGTGCGCCGCAATCCCTACCTGCAGGACGACCTGCTGGAGAATCCCAAGCGCCGCCAGATGCTGGTGACCGCACTGCACCACCGGCTGTCCGAGGTGGAAAAGCGCCGCGCCGCCGACCGTGCCGAGCACGCCGAACCGGCCGCCGAGGACCGCTCCCACCGCGTCGAGCAGCTGGTCAGCTTTGCCAAGCAGGCGATCGAGGACTTCAAGCAGGAGTTCGCCGATGCCTACGACCTGCGCAAGCGCACCCTGCGCGTGCTGGGCCGCATCACGCAGAAGGACAACATCAAGTTCGACGGCTTGTCGCGCGTCTCGCATGTGACCGACGCGACCGACTGGCGGGTGGAATATCCCTTCGTGGTCCTCACGCC
>Ga0255338_1004349_pt1 | contig 14831 bp, 10 predicted proteins | sample MeOH1_35cm_T4_19_FD_203715 | JGI IMG/M metagenome (GOLD analysis project Ga0255338, IMG submission 203715) | Sandy soil microbial communities from University of British Columbia, Vancouver, Canada - MeOH1_35cm_T4_195 | ecosystem: Engineered > Artificial ecosystem > Sand microcosm > Unclassified ...
ACGCCACCAAGTTCAAGAGCGTCCTGCACTACGACGGCCACGCCATCGATGCCAAGTCCATCGTGGACCAGATCACCGCCTTCGAGCAGAAGTAGAGGAGCCGACCATGTCCACCGCCACCCCTGCCGCTCCCACCAACAAGCTCGGCTTCACCAAGCAGGACTACGTGGGCTCCAAGTCCACCCTCTGCGCCGGCTGCGGCCACGACGCCATCACGGCCCAGATCATCAACGCCGCCTTCGAATCCAGCATCGAGGGCCACCGGGTCACCAAGTACTCCGGCATCGGCTGCTCCTCGAAAACGCCCGCCTATTTCATGAACCAGGGCTGGGGCTTCAACAGCGTCCACGGCCGCATGCCCTCCATCGCCACCGGCGCCTCCCTGGCCAACCGCACCCTCATCAACATCGGCGTCTCTGGCGACGGCGATTCCATGTCCATCGGCATGGGTCAGTTCGTGCATGCCGTGCGGCGCAACATCCCGATGATCTACATCATCGAGGACAACGGCGTCTACGGCCTCACCAAGGGCCAGTTCTCCGCCACCGCCGACAAGGGCTCCCACCTGAAGAGCGGGGCCGTGAACGACTTCCCGCCCATCGATCCCTGCACCCTGGCCATCGAGCTGGGCTGCGGCTTCGTGGCCCGCTGTTTCTCCGGCAACCCCAAGCAGCTGAACGCGATCCTGAAGGCCGCCTTCGCCTATCAGGGCACCGTGGTGCTCGACGTCATCAGCCCCTGCGTCACCTTCAACAACCACGACGCCTCGACCCGCTCCTACAAGCACGTGAAGGACCATGATTTCCCCCTCCACGACCTGGGCTTCATCCAGTATTCCGAGGTGGAGGAAGTGGAGATCCCCGCCGGGCAGACCGAGATCGTCACCTTCCCCGATGGTTCCAAGGTCGCCATCAAGGCCATCCACGAAGGCTACGAGCCCACGGACCGCTTCGGCGCCATGAAGGCCATCCATGAGTCCATGGCCAAGGGCGAGTTCCTCACCGGCCTGCTCTACATCAACCCCACCCAGCCCCCCCTGCCCCAGGTGCTGAACCTGGTGGATGCGCCCCTGGCCTCCTTGGGCGAGGACGTGCTGAAGCCGAGTCCTGCGGTGCTGGACGACATCATGCAGAGCCTCATGTAGTCATTTCACTCCACGAAGGGCCGCCCGCCTGGGCGGCCCTTCGCGTTGGGCTCCACCATTGACCTCACCCGCCTTCACGCTAGACTAGAGCTTCGTGGGCCTGTAGCTCAGCTGGGAGAGCGCTGCGTTCGCAATGCAGAGGTCGTCAGTTCGATCCTGATCAGGTCCACCACTCAGTGCCTGCGGCGGTCTTCGGGCCGCCGTTCTCTTGCCGGGGGCGACCTCGCCGGTTCTCGGGGCAGAGGCCGCCGTGAACCGAATCAGGGCCTAGCCTTGACCTCACCAGCGGGGGCCGAGCCCCAGAAGGATGATGTCGGCATCGCGGTTGTAGCTGCTCGTGACGCGGTCGACCATGAGGCGCAGATTCCAACGGTCGGTGAGGCGTGTGGATAGACTGAGCGAAGCTAGGGGTGTGATGGCTGCTGGATTGATGTTGCCTGCCTCGGCCGGGTGCTTGCGATCGATGTAGATGTAGGGGCCAAAGCCGATCCCGACGGTCACGCGATCCTGGAAGAAATTGTTAACAGCCCAGGCTTGCAGCGCCAGACCGCTGCGGCGGACAATCTCCGGATTGCCTTCGTAGATGAAGGTTGCCGTCCAGTCCACATGCCGGATGAGGCCACGGCGGAATTCAAGGGCATAGGCGCGAGCTGACTGGCTGCGAAAGGTGTTCACGACACTCTGGCCCGCGAACACCGTCAGCTCGTTCCCGGTCACAGCAGCCTTCTCGTCCAATCCATGGCCGAATTGGCCTGGGGTTGGTTTCTCGTTGCGTCCAAACCAGTAGCCGACCCCCAGAGTCGCGGTGGTCACCTTGAGTTCATGCGCCGGGATGATCTGGTTCAGGGTGAGGCTGTAGAACCACCGATTCGAAAGGTAGCCCGTGCCGGTGACACTGATGATCGGCGCAGTGCCATGAACATCGGCTGAACCACCACTCGGCAGCACCTGGGTGTCATAGAAGAAATAGGCACCCGCGCCGAGTGAAATCGAGAAGCGGTTGTGCGGCGTGGGGAGGCGACCCCAAACCTCGACCGCATAACCATCCCGGTGATGCCCGGGTACATGGCCCTCGTTGATGTAGGCGGCTGAAGCGGCGAGGTTCCGGTAGAAATCCTGACGGTACTCCAGCTGATAGGAATAGCTCGATTGCTTGATGTCCGTCGCTTTCATACCCCCGGCGAGAAGGGTGAGTTCCTGCGCCTGAAGGGTGAAGGGAACGCACCCCAGCAAGAGCACCAATGGGAGGCGGGAAAGGTGTTGGTGGGTCATTTGAGGTTTTGCTCCAAGCACAAGGAATGCCTGGAGCATTTATCACGCCAACAATTAATTGTCTTTATTTGCAATTTTTAATTAATTCTACATCCGTCATCCAAGAATCAATTCAATCAAGGTGAATGGTCGCCTCCTTCGTTCCGACAGGGTCGCCCTCGGCGCCTCTTGGAGGCGACAGTCGGGCGATTGATCGGATGGACCGGCTAGAACACGGCCTCCATGGGGGCGGTTTCACCGGCCAGCAACGCGACGGCCTGGGCCGCCACGAGGGGCAGGCCCCGGTGGGCGAAGTGGATCGCGGCCTGCACTTTGTTCTGGTAGAAGGCCGCCTCCTTGCTCCCCGCCAAGTGGGCCCGGACGGCCTTCTGGTCCGTTGGATCCACACCACGCTCGCCCAGGAGGGCCAAGGCCTTCTGCTTCGCCACACCCGCCTGCTGGAGGAGGAGGTAGCCTCCGACCACATGGCCGAGCATGTCCAGGATCGGCACCGCGTTCAGGAGGGTCAGCAATCCCGCATTCTCGCGGGCGGGGATCTGGGTCAGCACGGCGCCCACGGCCTTCACGGCCTCCGCGAGCTGGCGGGCGGAGGCGCCGAGCGTCGGATCCTCGACCAGGGACTGCGCCGCGTCCCCTGCCAGTTTCAGCAAGGCCTTCACAGGCCGCCCATCCTGCATCCTGAACTTCCGGCCCACGAGATCCAGGGCCTGGATGCCATTGGTGCCTTCGTAGATCGAGGCGATCTTGCAGTCCCGCAGATACTGCTCCGCCGGGTAGTCCATGGTGTAGCCGTAGCCGCCATAGATCTGGAGGGCCCACTCCGTCACGCGGAAACCCCAATCCGAGCACCAGGCCTTGCTGATGGGCGTGAACAGCTCGACGAGGCCCTGCCAACGGTCGCGTTCCTCGCCTTCGGAGATATGGGCCATGTCCATGCACCAGGCCGTGTACGTCACCAGCGCCCGCATGGCCTGCACGTAGGCCGACTGGAGCAGGAGCGAACGCCGGACATCCGGGTGCTCGATGATCAGGGACTGACCTGAGGTCTTGCCCTGGCTCGGGCCTCGGCCCTGCAGCCGCTCCCGCGCGTAGGCCAGCGCGGCCTGATGGGCCGCCGATGCGTTGCTCAGTCCCTGGACTCCGACCTCCCACCGCGCTGCGTTCATCATCTGGAACATGTGGGCGAGACCCTGGTTTTCCTCTCCCAGGAGGAAGCCCTGGCTGCCGTTGTTGGTGCCGAACACGAGACTGCAGGTGGGCGAGCCGTGGATGCCCAGCTTGTGCTCGATGCCCGCGCAAGCGACATCGTTGGCCTGGCCCAGGGACCCGTCCGGGTTCACCCGGACCTTGGGGACCACGAAGAGGCTGATGCCCTTGGGCCCGGCGGGCGCGCCCGGAGTCCGCGCCAGCACGGCATGGATGATGTTCGGCGTCAGCTCGTGGTCGCCGCTGGTGATGAAGATCTTTTCGCCGGTGATGAGGTAGGATCCGTCGTCCTGGCGGACGGCCTTGGTGTTGAGCGCGCCCAGGTCGCTGCCGGCACCGGCCTCGGTGAGGCACATGGTGCCCGTCCACTCACCAGAGTACATCCGCTCACAGAAGGTGCTCTTGAGTTCGTCACTTCCAAAGGTTTCGATCAGGTTCGCGGCGCCGCGGGTGAGCAGGGCCTTGAGGCCCAGCGCCGTGTTCGCCCCCATGAGGAACTCGCTGATGCCAGTCCCCACGGATTCCGGCAGGCCCATGCCGCCGAACTCGGGGCTCATGGTGGCGCTGATCCAGCCGCCGGAGGCCAGGTCCTCGAAAGCTTCGGCAAACCCCTCCGGCAGCTGGACCTTGCCGTTCTCCCATTGGGCACCGACCCGATCCCCCGTCTCGTTGCAGGCGGCGACGCTGCCCTTGGCGACCTTGAGGGCCTCGTCCAGCACCATGCCCAGCTGTTCGCGGTCGACTTCCTGGTAGTGCTCGGACTTCAGCACCGCATCCAGATCCAGCCACTCGAGAAGGTTGAAGCGGACATCACGGATATCGTCGATGTATTTCATTGGGGGCCTCCAAGAGGAGAGAGCGAGGTGGATTCCGGGGGACGAGGACTTTCCTTCATTCTTCGCCCGGATGCCTTGCCCGGCCAATACCTGTCCTCAGGTAAGTTGTGCCGGGCTTTCCAGGGCGATGGCTACTTCAGTTCAGGGAACTGCTCCTCCCGGAACTCCAGCGGAGAAGGCGTCGGATCGGCCGCCCGCTTCCGGAGCTCCACCCGCCGGATCTTGCCGGAAATGGTCTTGGGGAGATCGCCGAATTCGAGGATCCGGATGCGCTTGTAGGGCGAGATCCGCTCACGGATGAACCGGAACAGAGCCAGGGCCGTTTCGCGGTTGGGCTCGTAGCCGGCCCGCAGGATGACGTAGGCCTTGGGCACCGACAGCTTCAGGGGATCCGGGCTGGGCACCACCGCTGCTTCCGCCACGGATTCATGTTCGATGAGGAAGGACTCCAACTCGAAGGGGCTGATCCGGTAATCGGAACTCTTGAAGACATCATCGGCCCGGCCGACGAAGCACAGGTAGCCATCGGCATCGCGCGTGGCCACGTCCCCGGTGCGGTAGTAGCCCTCGGCCTCGGCCTTCTGCATCTTCGACGGATCGTCCTTGTAGCCGGCCATGAGGCTCGTCGGCCGGGGGTTCAGCTTGAGGGCGATCTCGCCCTCCTCGGCTTCCTTCCCCTCCGCGTCCAGCAGCGCGACCGTGAAGCCCGGCAGGGGGCGACCCATGGACCCGGCCTTGACCGTCTGGCCGGGCGAGTTGCCCACGATGGCAGTGGTCTCGGTCTGGCCGTAGCCGTCGCGAATGGTGAGGCCCCAGGCCTTCTCGACCTGGCTGATGACTTCGGGGTTCAGGGGCTCGCCCGCGCCGACCAGGGCCCGGAGCTTCACCTTGTAGGCTGCGAGATCCTCCTGGATGAACAGGCGCCACACGGTGGGGGGAGCGCAGAGGGTGGTCACCCCCTTGTCGACGATGACCTGCAGGGTGGCCGAGGCACTGAATCGGGCGGACCGGTAGACGAAGATGCAGGCTCCGGCGTTCCAGGGCGCGAAGAAGCTGCTCCAGGCGTGCTTCGCCCAGCCGGGTGAGCTGATGTTGTAGTGGATGTCCCCCTCGCGCAGGCCCACCCAGTACAGCGTGGAGAGGTGGCCCACGGGATAGGACTGGTGGGTGTGGACCACCAGCTTGGGTTTCGCCGTGGTGCCCGAAGTGAAGTACAGCAGCATGGGATCCGTGGCGCGGGTGACCGCATCCGGTTCGAAGGAGGCCGCTCCCCCGTAAAGCTCGGAGACGTCATGCCAGCCCGGGACCTTCGCACCCACGCTGATGCGAGTGAGGCCGGCATCCAGGCCATCGAACTTGGCCGTCTGGGCGGCATCCACCACCAGGTGCCGGATCCCGCCCCGGTCGATGCGATCCTGGAGGTCCGCCTGGGAGAGCAGCAAGGTGGAGGGGACGAGCACCGCCCCCAGCTTGATGCAGGCCAGCATCACTTCCCAAAGGGGGAGGACATTGTCCAGCATGATCAAAACGCCGTCGCCCCGCCGGACGCCCATCGCCCTCAGTGCATTGGCCACCTGGTTGCTGCGCCGGGAGAGCTCCAGGAAGCTGACCTTGGTCTCGGTGCCATTCTCTTCGACGATCCACAGCGCGGGCTGGTCGTTGCCCACGGCGTAGGCATCGAAGTAGTCGAGGGCCCAGTTGAAGGTATCCAGGGCCGGCCAACGGAAGTCGCGGCAGGCCGTGGCGTAGTCATCCCGATGCTGGATGAGGAAATCCCTGGCATGGAGGAAGGCTTCGCGACCATTCATCTGGTCCTCCTGGGCGATGGGGGGGTATAGAGCAATCTAGGATGGCCCCGGCCGGCCGTCCAGGAGGAAAAAGGACGAGGAGGAGAAGAAAGAACAGCCGGTGTAAATGGCAGCCTGACCAGGCATGGTAGGGTGGTCGCATTGCACCCGATTCGCGAGGCTTCCTGTGTTCAGCATCATCCCTGACGGCGCAGGTTACCGGGAATTCGTCCTGCTGAAGGATGGCCAGGGCGTCCTCCTGCGGATGGCGACTTCGGACGATGTGGAGCGGGTGGAAACGTTCATCCGGGGCCTCTCCCGCGAGAGCATGGCCATGCGGTTCATGGGTGGCGTGTCCGGCGTCTCCCGCAAGTTCGTGGAGGATCTCTGCGATGAGAATCCCCACCAGCGGGCCTGCCTTCTCGCCATCGAGGGCGAGGGGGCGGAGCAGCAGATACTCGGCCTCGGCAACTACGTGGGTGATGGCGGGGCCGTCGCCGAGGTCGCCTTCATGATCGCGGACGTGCATCAGGGACGGGGCATCGGCACGCTGATCCTCGAGCGCCTGGCGGGCCTGGCGGCGGGTGCCGGCTACGTGGGGTTCGAGGCTGAGCTGCTCCACGAAAACCAGAAGATGGCCAATGTCTTCCGGGATTCCGGATTCGAGACCACGCGGGCCATGGAGGGCGGCATCATCCATGTGCGCTTCCCCCTGAGCGCCCCCGAGGCCCAGCGGGAGCGCGCCGAGATCCGCGAGCGGGTGGCCACGGCCAACTCCCTGGTCCCGCTCCTGCGGCCCGGGGCTGTGGCCGTGGTGGGCGCCTCCCGCGATCCCGCCTCTGTGGGGAGCATCATTTTCCGCAATATCCTAAAGGGAGGCTTCCAGGGGGCGGTCTATCCGGTCAATCCCAGGGCCAAGTCCATTGAAGGCGTGCAGGCCTATCCTTCCCTGGCCTCCCTGCCGGAGTCCCCGGACCTGGTGGTCCTGGCGGTTCCCGCCACCAAGGTGTACGCCCTCGCCAAGCGGGCCCTGGACAGAGGCGCCCGCGGCCTCCTGGTTCTCACGGCCGGCTTCGCGGAAACGGGTCCGGAGGGCGCCCGGCGCCAGGAGCGCCTGGTGCGGCTGGCCCGCAGCCGGGGGGCCCGGCTGGTGGGGCCCAATTGTCTGGGACTCCTGAACACCCATGCCGGCGTGCAGTTGAACGCCAGCCTGGCCACGGCCATGCCCCCCCGGGGGCGGGTCGGGTTCTTCAGTCATTCCGCGGCCCTGGGCGTGGTGATCCTGCAGTACGCCGCCGAGCGAGGACTGGGTTTCTCCACGTTCGTCTCCGCCGGAAACCGGGCCGATGTCTCGGGGAACGATCTGCTCCAGTACTGGGAGGAGGATCCGGACACCGACCTGGCTTTGCTCTACCTGGAGACCTTCGGGAACCCCCGTCGCTTCGCCCGGCTGGCCCGGCGGATCTCCCACCGCAAGCCGGTCCTGTGCGTCAAGAGCGCCCGGAGCCACGCCGGACGCCGCGTGGCCCAGGCCCACATCGCAGCGAGCCCCCAGAACGACGCCGAAGTGGAGGCCCTCTTCCACCAGGCGGGGGTGATCCGGGCCGACACCCTGGAAGATCTGTTCGATATCGCGCTGCTGCTCTCCCACCAGCCCCTGCCCCGGGGGGATCGCGTGGCCATCGTCAGCAATTCCGGTGGTGTCGCGACCATCTGCGCGGATGCCTGCGAGTCCCACGGCATGCGGATCGCCGGCCCCGGCGTGGTTGACCTGCACGCCATGGCCACGCCAGAGCACTACGAGCGGGCCTGCCGGGAGGCCCTGGAACATCCCGAGGTGGACGCCCTCATCGCCTCGTTCGCCTGCCTGGGAGACTGCGATCCGGCCCTGGTGGCCCGGGCCATCCGGCGGGCCGCGGTGCGGGCCGAGCAGACCACGGGCATTGCCAAGCCGACCCTGCTCTCCCTCATGGGCGTGAGCGGCGCGGTGCCGGTGGGATCGGCTGCCCTGAGCGAGGGCGGCGGCATGAACCGGATCTTCCCCTCCTACCGTTTCCCGGAATCGGCGGCCCTGGCGCTGTCCAAAGTGGTGCAGTACGCCCATTTCCGCAGACAGCCACCGGGCCGGTTCCTGGGCTATGCGGATCTCAACGCCGGGGAGGCCCGGCGCCGTGTGGAACAGCATGTCGAGAAGCTGCCCGATTCCGCCCACTCGATCTTCTCGGTGGTGCAGGCCAGGGAGCTCATGGGGCTCTTCGGCGTGCCCGTCACGAATCTCCCGGAACCCGCAGAGCGACGGGGCCCGCGCGTGGCCCTGAACCTCACGGCTGATCCTGATTTCGGGCCCATCTGGCGGTTCCACCGCCAGGGGGTGGGTTCCATCCTCCGCATCACTCCGCTCACGGACCTGGACATCGCCGATGTCCTCGAGCGGATGCACCTGCCCCCCACCAGTGGGTTGAGTGAAACCCTGGGCCGCCTGACCCAGCTCGTGGAGGAACTGCCCTGGCTCTGCACCCTGGAAGCCCAGGTCGCCGTCCATGGTGAGACCGGCGCTCTCAGTCCCCTACCCCTGCAGCCCGACCTGCGCCTGACCTTCACCCAGGTCGGCTTCCGCAAGCCCTGAACCCGAAGGAGGGCCGCCATGCTCGTGAAAGAAATGATGCGCAGGCCAGTGACGGTGATCTCTGTCGAGGCCACCATCGGCGAGGCGCACCAGCTGCTCCAGGCCCGCGGGTTCCGCCACCTCCCCGTGGTGGACCAGGGGCGTCTGGTGGGCATCCTCACCGACCGGGACCTCCGCTTCGCCACCAGCAACCTCTGCCACATCGCCCGTACTGCCGAGGACCCCGTCTCCGGCGCCATGAGCAGCCCGCCCCTGACGGCCGACCCCCTCGATCCCGTGGAGGACGCCGCGCGGATCATGCGCGAGCACAAGATCGGTTGCCTGCCTGTGGTGGATGGCTCGGAGCTGGTGGGCATCCTGACCGGCATGGACCTCCTGGACGCCCTGATGATCCTCACGGGGGTGACCAAGCCGTCCTCCCGGCTCGAAGTGGCCCTCACGGACCGGCCGGGCGAACTGGCCCGCCTCACCGCCTTCCTCGCCATCCGCCACGTCAACATCCACTCCATCCTCACCTACCCCTCGCCCGACGCGATCCGCACCGTGCTGCGGGTGGATTCCAACCAGATCCGCCCCCTGGCGGAGGAACTGCGGACGGCCGAATTCACGGTCCTCTGGCCCATTGCCAAGCCATGGCAGCACTGATCTACCGCCCGGAATATGCCGGGTACGACTTCGGGCCGGAGCATCCCTTCACGCCGGCACGACTCGGGATGCTCCTGGACCTGATCCACTCCCTGGGTCATCCGACCTCGCCCATCGCGGCGCCAGCGGCGACTCGGGAGGAGATCCTCTCCGTCCACGACGAGGCCTTCGTGGACATGGTCGAGGCCCTGGATCGTGGCGAGGCCCGGCCCGGCGCCGACCAGTTCGGCCTGGGCACACCAGACAACCCCGTCTTCCCGGGCATGGACCTCGCCGCTCGCTGGCTGGTGGGCGGCACCCTCCACGGCGCGCGGCTGCTGATGGCGGGTGACGAGAGGCGCGTGCTCCAGCTGGGCGGAGGCCTGCATCACGCCCAGAAGGACCGGGCCGCTGGCTTCTGCATGTACAACGATCTGGCCGTGGCCATCCAGGCCTTCGTGGACCATAGCTGGCGCGTGGCCTACCTGGACATCGATCTCCATCACGGCGATGGCGTCCAGAATCTGTTCTACGGCAACGACCGGGTGCTGACCATCAGCTTCCACGAGACCGGGCACTACCTCTATCCCGGCACCGGCCACATCCAGGAACTGGGCACCGGCCTCGCGCGGGGCCTGAGCGTGAACGTCCCCCTGGAACCCTTCACGGAAGCCGAGAGCTACCTGGAGGCCTTCGAAGCCGTGGTGCCGCGGGCCCTGGCCGAGTTCTCGCCCCACGTCCTGGTGGTCCAGGCTGGCGCGGACGCGCACTTCGCCGACCCGCTGGGGGACCTGGCCCTGACGACCCAGACCTTCCAGACGCTCCATCGCAGGATCCTCGAGTTGGCCGATGCGCACACCCAGGGCCGGGTGCTCCTCACGCTGGGTGGCGGCTACGAGGCCCAGGTGGTCGCCCGCGTCTGGACGATCCTCTACCTCACCCTGATGGACCTTCCCATCCCCGAAGCCCTTCCCCAGGACTGGCTGGATCGCTGGCGGCACCTCCTGGGCCCGGAGATCGGGCGGACCCTGCACGATCCGGTGCCGGCCTATCCGGAACTTCCGGGCCGGGAGGAACGGAACCGCCGCAACCAGGACGTGGTTGCACGGCTGCTGGATTCCCTGGTCCGCTACTGGCTTTAGAGGTAGTGACAACACCCGACGATGCCGCGACGTGGGGTTTTGTTACGACCCCTTAGCGAGCAGGAGCCCAGCCGATCTTCCGGTATCCTCGAGGCATGATCGGACGTCTGCGCGGGGAACTCATCCAGAAGCTGCCGAACCTGGCCCTCGTCGAATGCGGGGGCGTGGGCTACGCCGCGGCCATCAGTCTTTCCACTTACGGCCTGCTGCCGGAAGCCGGGGCCCAGGTGATCCTGCACACGGAACTCCTGGTGCGCGAGAACGAGATCGCGCTGCTGGGTTTCTCCTCCACGCAGGAGCGGGAACTCTACCGGCTGCTGGTGAAGGTGGACGGTGTGGGCCCTAAGCTGGCCCTGGCGGCCCTGGGTGCCTTGAACCTTGAAGATCTGGTGCGCGCGATCCGGAGCCGGGACGTGAAGGTCCTCACGCGCATTCCCGGCGTGGGCAAGAAGACTGCCGAGAAGATGTGCTTCGAGCTGTCGGAGAAGTTGGGCGGCCTCTCGGGCCTGGATGGCCTGGTGGGAACGGCCTCGGGCGACCCCTGGGAGGAGAGCCTGCGGTCCGCCCTGACGAATCTTGGCTTCAAGGAGGATGCGGTGCTGCCGGTGGTGGCGGACCTCCGCGCCTCGAAGCCGCCCCTGGTGGAGGCCATCCGCGTTGCACTGAAGGCCCTGCAGCGATGAGCCTGCGAATCCTCTCCACGTCACCCCTCGTCGGCCCCGCCCTGGCCGAGCTTGGCGCCCGCTTCCCGGAGCTGCGTCTGGCCGCTTTCCGTTCTCCCGAGTGGAACGCCGCCCTGCCCGAGGCCGAGGCCCTGGTGGTGATGCTGTCCGAATCCATCACCGAGGCCGACCTCGACACGGCACCCAAGCTGAAGGCCATCGGCACCTACTCCGTGGGCCTGGACCACCTGCCCGTGAAGGCCTGCCAGGCCCGCGGCATCGCCGTGGTGAATACGCCCGGCGTGCTGACGGACGCCACCGCCGACATCGCCTTGGCTCTGCTGATGGCGGTGACGCGCCGGGTGGCGGAAGGCGAGGCCTTGGTGCGCTCCGGCGAATGGAAAGGGTGGGCGCCGGATCAGCTGCTGGGCTCCGGCCTCGCGGGCAAGGGCTGCGGCATTCTCGGCAGCGGTCCCATCGGCCAGGCCTTCGCACGCCGTGCCCAGGCCCTGGGCATGACGCCCTTCTTCTGGGACCGCGAGGGCCATGGCGGCGACGTGGACTTCGGCGCCGGGCGCGCCCCGCGCCTCTCCTTGGTGGACCTGCTTCCCCGCAGCGCCGTGTTGTCCCTCCACTGCCCGCTCACCAACCAGACCCGCGGCATGCTGGACCGCGCCGCGCTCGAGAAGCTGCCCCAGGGTGCGGTGATCATCAATACCGCCCGGGGCGGCATCATGGATGAGAACGCCGCCATCGACCTGCTGGAGGCTGGCCACCTTGGTGGTGTGGGCCTGGACGTCTATGAAGGTGAACCGTGCCTCAATCCGCGTTGGTTGAAGGCGCCCCGCGCGGTCCTTCTGCCCCATCTCGGATCCGCCACAATGGAGACCCGCGGAGCCATGGCGCGCCTGCTCTGTGATGGGCTGGCTGCTGCGCTTGGGTGATACCCTGGAGTCCCTCACGAGGCACGCCATGGTACGCCCCTGGATCAAGCTGCTCGACCCCGACCTGACGGCGCTCAAGGCTGCCGCCGGGCTGTCGTTTGAAGATCGCCTGAAGCTGGCGCGTGCGTTCAACGGACGCGCCCGCCACGCGGAGGCCCAGGAGATCCTGGACCAGCTGCTGGTCGAGGATCGCTCCCATGCGGAGGCCTGGTTCGAGCGTCTGCTGTGCTTCAGCGACAACACCGAGGAAGAAGAGGGCCTGGAGCTGCTGGGACAGCTCGAATCCCTTCGGGACGAGCATCCGCAACACAGTGGCTACCTGCGCAATCTGGGCTACCTGCGCCTCCTCCTGCAGGACATCGACGGCGCGGAGATTGCCCTCAAGCAGGCGCTCACCCTTGATGGGCAGGATCCCAAGGCTCTCGAGCTCACGGGCCTTGTGCACCTTCACCGCGGGCATCCCGCCGAGGCCAAGGCCTGGCTGCTGAAGGCCCTGAGTCTGCGGCCCAAGGATCCCCGCACCCTGCGCCTGCTCGCCATCGCCATGGACCAGCTGGCCGACTGGACCGGAGCCGAGGCCCAGCTGGTGGCGGCCCTCCAGACGGATGGCTCCTACTACTGGGGCTGGCATGCCCTGGGCGAGATGCTGCTGAAGCGGGGCGAACTCGCGGAGGGTCTGCGTTGCATCCAGCGGGCCCGCAGCCTGCATGTGTGCGATCCGGCCAGCTACTTCATCCTCGCCGAGATCTTCAGCGAGCAGGGGCACCTGGAACTGGCCCAGGGTCAGCTCCACACGCTCATGCTGCTCGCCCCGCCCGCGCCGGTGCTGGCGGAGGCCCAGGCTCTGCTGGGCGAGCTGAAGCGCGACATGGGCGACCGGGAGGGCGCGGTCTCCTACTTCAGCCTCGCCACAGAAACAGACCCCGACGCCTCGAACCCCTGGGCCGCGCTGGGCGACATGGCCCGCGAAGAATCCCGCTGGGACGACGCACTTCGCTGCTACCGCGAGGCGCTGATGCGTGAGCCCGACGCCGCTGACCTCCAGGTCCAGCTCGGCTACGCTCTCATCGAAACCCGGCAGGGCCCCGCCGCGGAGCAGGCCTTCCTCCAGGCCCTGGAGAATGATCCCAGCGAATACAGCGCCTACCTGGGCCTGTCCGAGGTCTACCGCTTCGCGAACCGCTGCGAAGATCAGATGGGCATGGTGGACCAGGCCATGGCCCTGGCCCCCGATGACTCCGATGTGTGGAACGCCCGGGGTGTGGCGCTGGAAGTGGCGGGACGCCTCAAGGAGGCCACGGAGGCCTACGAGAAGGCCCTGACCCTGGAACCCAATCACCGCAAGGCGGCGAACAATCTGGGATTCGTGCTCGAGAAGCGCATGGACCAGGGCGAGCCCGAGTTGCAGGAGCGCGCCATGGAAGCCTGGAAGCAGCGGCTGCTCATCTGCCGCGACGCGGGCCAGAGCATGAAGATGGCCACCGAGCATCTCGCCCGGCTGGGCGTGGGGGAGGAGACCCTTCGCGAATGGCTGCGGCCGGAGTTCCTCGCGGCGGGGATGGAAGGCTGACTCGCCCCCGTCACCCCAGCGTTACCAGATAGTTACAAACCGTGGCGAAGCCCATGTGGAAAAGCCTGTGGATTGATCCTTTCCGGCAGGCCTAAATCCTGTCGCGAGATGGACTTCGAGTGCCTTTTAATCAACATTCCTGTCAATTTAAATTGAATCATATCAATCTTTATATTGATTGCGTTCGCAGACCCTGCCCATCAACTCCGGGACAGGGTTTTCCACAATTTACGCTTTCTTTCGCATTGACAGGCCGAGTCCCCTTACCGGGCGTGGAGAGAGAGGCGAAAAGGCCTTGCACCATCCATTTTGTCACACCAGAGCCTCGGCCTCCCGGAGCTGGACACTCACCAGGCGCGAACAACCCGCTTCCTCCATGGTGACGCCGTAGAGCGTGTCCGCGGCCACCATGGTGGGCTTCTGGTGCGTGATGACGATGAACTGGGTATCGGCCTTCATCTTCTGCACCATGGCGGCGAAGCGGCCGACGTTGGCCTCGTCGAGGGGCGCGTCCACTTCGTCCAGCACGCAGAAGGGGCTGGGCTTGAAGTGGAAGATGGCAAACAGGAGCGAGATGGCTGTCAGCGCCTTTTCCCCGCCGCTCAGGAGCGTGAGGGCCTTGGCGGTCTTGCCGGGCGGCTGGGCCGTGATCTCGATGCCGCACTCCAGGAGGTTTTTCGGATCCTCCAGGCTCAGCTGGGCCTGGCCGCCGCCAAAGGCTTCGCGGAAGACTTCCTGGAAGCGGTTGTTCACAAAATCGAAGGCCTCCCGGAACCGTTCCTCGCTGGTGGCATTGATCTCCTGGATGGTGGACTCCAGGTTCCCGATGGCGGCGGTGACATCCGCCCGCTGCTCGTTCATGAAGGCCATGCGGGTTTCCGCCTCCTCCAACTCCTGGATGGCCAGGGGATTCACCCCGCCCAGGTCCATGCGCCGGCCCTGAAGCTCGTTGAGGTGGGTCTGGTGGACCAGTTCGCCTTCGGACCAGGCCTCGCGCTCAGCCTCGCTGATGCCGGCA
>Ga0255338_1004350_pt1 | contig 14828 bp, 10 predicted proteins | sample MeOH1_35cm_T4_19_FD_203715 | JGI IMG/M metagenome (GOLD analysis project Ga0255338, IMG submission 203715) | Sandy soil microbial communities from University of British Columbia, Vancouver, Canada - MeOH1_35cm_T4_195 | ecosystem: Engineered > Artificial ecosystem > Sand microcosm > Unclassified ...
GCCGTGTTCCAAGCACGATCGCCGGGCCGCTGCGGCCGGGCATAGCGGGCGTTGTGGACCGGCAGGTAGCCGTTGATGTCGACGGCGCAGGCGAACGCGATCTTGCCGTCCTCGGCGAGGATCGGCTCCTGCAGCGGCGGCAGCAGCGCGTCGAGCGCCCTGAGGCCGCGCGTCTCGTATTGCAGCGGGTCGGAGCCGGGGATCGGCCGGTACTCGGCGTCGAACAGCTCGTCGAGGCGGATGCGGCCGGCCGCCAGCGCCGCCTCGAGGGCGTCGGCGACGGCGCGGGCGGCGCGCGTCGCCCGCTCGATGGCGACGCGGTTCGCCGCGGCGATCGCCTCGATCCGCGCGACGACCGCCGGCAGCCCGACCTCGTCGAAGGCGAGGTGGCAACCGAGCGGGCTCACCTCGGCGACCCGGCAGGCGAGCGCGCCGAGACCGTCGAGCTCGAGCTTGCCGCGGGCGCCCTTGTCGGGCGGCGCCTCGCCCTTCGCCACCAGGGCGCCGCCGAGCGACAGGTCGATGGTCCGCGTCGGATGGGCCCGGCCGGCGACGACGAGGCGGCCGGGAATCTCGACCGGCCAGCGGTCGTGACGGCGGCGGTCGCCCATCGGCGTCTGGCGCAGCACGGTGAGGAGCTGGCGGGCCATCTCGTCGACGCCGCCGGTCATCGCCGCGCTCGTCCGGCCGATGGCGGCGCCGGCCTCGGCGGCGGTGCCGGCGGCGTCGCGGATCGACCGCGCCCGGCCGGCGACGTCGTCGGCGAAGCCCGCTGCCTCGGCCGCGGTGCGGCCGATCTCGGCGATGGTGCCGACCTGCGCCTCGACCGCGTCGGCGACCGCCGAGGCGACCGGGCGGATGTCGCCGATGATGCCGATCACCCGGGCGACGGCGCCGGTGCTCGTCTCGGCGGCGGCGCGCAGCCGCTCGATCCGCGCGGCGATGGCCGCCGTCGCCTTCTGCGTCTCGACCGACAACGCCTTGACCTCGCTCGCCACCACCGCGAAGCCGGCGCCCGACCTGCCGGCTCGCGCCGCCTCGATCGTGGCGTTGAGGGCGAGGAGGTTGGTCTGCCGGGCGATGCCGGCGATCTGCGACACGGTCGCCGCGATCTCGCCGATCGCGGCGCGCAATTCCTCGACGGCGCCGGTCGCCTCGCCCGCGGCGCCCTCGGCCGCCGAGACGAGCCGGTCGGAGGCCTGCGCCGTGCGGCCGATCTCGGCGTTCGCCCCGGCGAACTCGTCGAGGGCGGCGGCGAGGCGGCGGGCGTTGCCGCGCGCCGCGTCGGTCTCGCCGGCGAGGTGGTCGCTGTCGCCGCGGATCGCCTCGACATGGGCGATGCCGGCCGCGGCCGCCCGCTCGACGTCGCCGGCGGCGGCGGCGAGCCGGGCGCGGGCCCGCCGCACGTCGGCCTCGAGGTTGGCGATGAGCTCGGCGTCGCCCGCCGCGGCGGCGCCCCCTGGCCCGGCCGCCCGCGCCTCGTCGGACCGCCCGTGTGGAACCGGCCGGTTGCCGTCGAATCCGACCTCGGTCACCATCGCTTCCCCCTGTCGTTCGCGGTCTGCGCCGCGGCGGTCGAAGCCGCCTCTCGGGGGGAGCCTAGCGCAGCGACCGATGCCGCGGAATTGGTCGAAGGGCGGGGGCCCCGGCGGTGCCCGTCACCCGCCCCGGACGCCGGCGCACCATCCGCTCCTGGCCGCGCCGGATCGGGATCTCAGCCGGCCGCCGTGTCGAGCAGCGCCTTGGCGTGGCGGGCGATGGTGCCCTCCTCGTCGGTGGCGATGACGAAGGCGGCGATGGCCGAGCCCGGCGTCGAGATCCGCGCCGTACCGGCGGCGTTGGCGGCCGGGTCGAGGGCGAGGCCGAGCCACTCGAAGCCGGAGAGGATGCGCGCCCTGAGGTCGACGGCGTGCTCGCCGATGCCGCCGGTGAGCACGATCGCGTCGATGCCGCCGAGGATCGCCGCCATCGCGCCGATCTCGCGGCGGACGCGGAAGACGAAATAGTCGAGGGCCGCGGCGGCCTCCGGCCGGCCGCTCGCCTCGAGCGCGCGCACGTCGCCGCCGATGCCGGACAGCCCCTTCAGGCCGCTCTCCTTGTAGAGGAGGGCGGTGATCGCCTCGGCGTCCATACCCTTCTCGGCCATCATCCAGAGCAGCACGCCGGGGTCGATCTGGCCGCAGCGCGTGCCCATCGGTAGGCCGTCGAGGGCGGAAAAACCCATCGTCGTCGCCTGGCTGACGCCGCCGACGACGGCGCACATCGAGGCGCCGCTGCCGAGGTGGGCGACGACGAGGCGCTTTGCCGCCAGCGCCGGCTCACGCTCGCCGAGGAGCCTGAGGATCGCCTCGTAGGAGAGGCCGTGGAAGCCGTAGCGGCGCACCCCCTCGTCGTAGAAGCGCGGCGGCAGCGCGAAGGTCTCGGCGACCCACGGATGGCGGCGGTGGAAGGCGGTGTCGAAGCAGGCGATCTGCACGGCGCCGGGGAAGGCGAGGCGGGCGGCGGCGACGCCGGCGAGGTTGTGCGGCTGGTGCAGCGGCGCGAGCGGCACCAGGGCGGCGAGCCGCGCCAGGATGGCGTCGTCGAGCACCACCGGCGCGGCGAACTCGACGCCGCCGTGGACGATGCGGTGGGCGACGGCGGCGACGTCGAGGTGCGGCAGCCGGCTCGTCAGGAGCTCGAGGACGAGGCCGACGGCGGCCGCCTGGTCGGCGACGCCGCCCGGCAGGTCGAGGTCGACGGCGGCGATGGCGTCGCCGCGAGCGCTGACGTGCGGCAGGGCGCCGAGCCCCTCGATCGATCCGTAGGCGAGCTCGTGCAGGCTCGCCGCGTCGAAGACGGCGAACTTCACGCTCGACGAGCCGACATTGAGGATGAGGATCGCGCGCGCTTGCTCCGCCACAGGTCGCCTCCGGTTTGCCGCGGCGCACCATAGCCGCATTCGCCGCCGCCGGCGCGGCGACGATGTGTCGACTGGCGTCGCCTCCGGAGCGACCCGCCGGGCGGTGTCCTAGACGCTCTCTTAACCACGACGGACGGCCTGTCCGCCGCCCCGATCGGTCTTAACGCCCTGGCAAGTGGCGGCCGCCGAATGTCCTCCCGACCGCCGGGGCGGTCATCGTGGGGCGCGACGGTCGTGATCGGCGCGAGGTCGTCATGAACGAGAGAGAGACAGGGATGAGGGTGATGAGCGCCCGCGTCAAACAAGCGGAGACGACCGACCGCTCAGCCGCGGCCGAGCTCGGTCTCGTCGCCGGGCTGATCGCCGTGGCGATCGCCGTCGCCCTGGCCGCCACCGGCGGTCCCATCCTCGACCTTCTGGTCATCGCCTTCGGCATGGGCGCCTGAGCCGGCGCGGCAGCGCGGTGCGCGGCTGCCGCTCCGTCCTGCGCGCCACCGTGCCGCCGCCTGTCCGCGGCTCCTCCGCGGCCGCGCGTTCCGACCGCGTCAGGGCGCCTTCTGCGCCACGGCCTGCGCCGCCGCGATCGCCGCGGCGACCACCTTCCTGTTGCGCGCGATGGTGACCCTGACGGCGTCCGGCCCCTCGACGGCGAGGGGAAACCCGATCTTGCGCGCCGCCGCCGTCACCGCCGGCTGCCGTGCCGCCCGGGCGAAGGCGAGGTAGAGCTCGGTCGCCGCGTCGCCGTCGAGATCGGGCGCGCCGAGGAGGGCGACGTTGTTCGTCGTCGCCAGCCGCCGGTTGCCGGTCAGCTCGCGCAGCGTCGGCACCTTGAGGACGGCGTTGCGCTGGCCGCCGAAGGTGAGGATCGGCCTGACCGCGCCCGGATTGGCGGCGGCGTAGGCGATCAGGCTCGGCGTGTTGGCGATGCCGGCCGCGGCGTCGCCGCCGGCGACGGCAGCGTAGAGCGCGTCGCGCGAATCGGCCGGCGCGTCGGTGAAGGCGAGGGCGAGCGCCGCCTCGAGGAAGCGCAGGTGGACGCTCTCCGGGTTCGGCGTGGCGAGCGTCAGCGGGCCGGCCCGCGCCGCGGCGGCGAAGTCCTTCCAGGTCCGGATCGGCGAGGCGCCGGCGACGAACAGCGCCGTCGAGTAGCCCGGCGTCAGGTTGGCGATCGGCGTCAGCCGGTCGAGGGTCGGCCGGCTGCCGACGTCGGCGGTGGCGTCCCACGTCGCCTGGGCGAGGAGGTCTGTGGCGAGGATCGCGAGGTCGGTGCCGCCCGGCGCGGCGACGCGCGTCAGCGCCTCGGCGAGGCGGTCCGGCGGGTTCGGCAGGTCGATCAGCACGCGCCCGCCGATCGCCGCGGCGACGCCGGTCGAGAGCAGCTTCACCGCCGTCTCGACGGTCGAGCCGGCGCCGGTCGGCACGACCACGGCGAGACTTTTGGGCAGGGCGGCGCGGGCGCCGCCGGGGACGAGAGCGAGGCCCGCCGCCGCCGCGGCGAGAAGGGTTCTCCGGTCGATCGGAATGGCCATCGTCGTCCCCCGCACAGCCCGTTCGGCGCCATCGCCCATGCGACGGAACGCGACGCTCGAAAATCCATGGTGACGATCGGCGGCCGGTATGCAAGTGTGCAGATGTTCCGTTTATGTTCTCTCAGCCTCGGGGGCGGAAGGGATGTGCGAGGGAGCGAGAATCCGCTTGCGCGGTTCATGGGAGTGGGCACCCATCATCGTCGGGACGTCGCTGTGCTGCGGCCCGGCGCTCGCCGCGTCCGAGGCGATGACGGCGGCCGAGATCGAGGTCCTCGGAGCGTCGATCAGCAAGTGCTGGAGACCGCCGGATGATTCCCGGAAGGGGCCAGTGGTGCGGGTCCGCGTGGAGATGACGGCGGACGGGTCGCTGGCGGCGCCGCCGAGGATCCTCAACCGGCAGCCGAGCGACCTCTACGAACGCACCGCCGAGACGGTGCTGAAGGCGCTGCGCGACTGCCAGCCCTACCAGGTGCCGTGGGAAGGGCACGACAGCTGGAAGACGATGATCATGAACTTCGATCCGCGCGTATTCCACGGCTCGGTTCGGCCGGCCGCCGAAGCGGGCCCACCGCGCGAGATTTCGCCGGATGGCACGCCTCCGGGCTCGGGCGGCGGCGGCCGAGGCGGAATCGGCAGGGCCGGGCCCGACGGGTGGCCGGGGCCCGAGTACCTCGGATTGTGAGGGCCGCCGCCGGAGGCCGGGGCGTGGCGACCAGGGCGACCCGGCCGCCGCCGCGGCCTCAGCCCTTGGCGAAGCCGGCCATCTCCTTGTCGAGGAAGTAGAGCTTGTGCGGGCCGTCGCCGATGAGGGCGACGCGGTCGTGGATGGTGCGGAACAGGTTCATCTCCTCGCGCTGCTCGGCGACGAACCACTGCAGGAACTCGAAGGAGGAGTGGTCGTCCTCCGAGCGGGCGGTCTCGACGGCCTCGGCGACCGCGGCCGTGACCTTGCCCTCGTGGGCGTAGACCTGGGCGATGAGGGCGTCGACATCGGCGGCGGCGAGCTTCGGCTCGGGCAGGCCGGCGAGCTTGATGGGCGCGTCGATGTCGACGAGATAGGCGAAGATCTTGCCGAAGTGCACGAGCTCCTCGTCGGCGTGCTTCATGAAGAAGCCGCGGCTGCCGTCGAGGTGGTGGGCGGCGCACCAGGCGGCCGCCTGCATGTAGAGGTGGAAGGCGCCGAGCTCGCCGTTGAGCAGCCCGTTCTGCGCCGTCACAGTCTTCGCGTTGGACATCCGTCAGCCCTTGTCCCGTCGGGCGCCCGATCGCGCCGCGCCGGCGACGCTAGACAGACCGTTTTGAGACTGCAAGCGAGTTGCAATAGCTTAGAGGCGTCCTAAGGCGCGGCGCCGCTCACGCCTCGCTGCGGTTGAGGAAGAGGTAGGCGACGAAGGCGAAGCAGGCGGCCGCGGCGAAGATGGCGAGGCCGTGCGGCAGGTGGTCCATGGCGAGGCCGGCGAGCGACGGGCCGACGAGGGCGCCGCCGCCCCAGGTCAGCCCCATCACCGCGTAGATGCCGACGAGGTCGGCGCCGTGGAAGCGGCTGCCGACGACGGTCAGCATCAGCGTGTAGATGCCGACGAAGGCGCCGCCCCAGACGAAGATCAGCGGGTAGGCGAGCCACGGGTCCTGGAGCACCAGCGGCCACAACAGTGCGCCGACGGCGGCGACGAGGCCGAGGACGAGGACGAGGCTGCGCCGGTCCATCTTGTCGCCGAGCCAGCCGATCGGCAGCGCCAGCACGATGGCGCCGAACATCAGCGCCGAGATCAGCGTCGTCGCGTCCTCCTCGGCCCAGCCCTGGCCGATGGCGTAGAGCGGCAGGAACGACAGCCCGGAGGTCTCGAGCGCGGCGTAGAGCACCGTCGTGGCGATGGCGATCGGGGCGAGGCGCAGGTAGCGCAGCGGGTTGGAGACGGTCGGCTCCTCGAAGTGGGGCGCCTCGACGCGCGGCGAGGCGACGAAGGCGACGGCGAGAAGGGCGACCGCCGCGCCGACGAGGTAGGGCGTCGCACCGCTGGTGCCGACGGCGGCGAGGATCAACGGCCCGAGGGCGAAGCCGATCGACTGGGCGCCGGTGTAGACGGCCATCCAGCGGGCGCGGGTGCGCTCCTCGGCGAGGTGGTTGATCCACGTCTCGGAGAGCACGAACAGCACCTCGGAGGCCATGCCGAGGACGAGGCGCAGCGGGAACCACAGCCACACCGACGGCATCGCCGGGAAGGCGGCGAGGGTGACCGCGGCGAGGAGCAGGGCGGCGAGCACCAGCCGGCGCGCGCCGACGCGGGCGACGAGGCGCGGCAGCACCGGCGCGACGATCAGCACGCCGATGGCGTGCATCGCCGCGTTGGCACCGATCAGGCTCTCGCCGAGGCCGCGCTCGGCGAGGTCGAGGGCGATCAGCGGCGCGCTGAGCGAGTAGGTCAGGCCGAAGATCGTCGCGGTGGCGACGACGGCGATCTGCGACAGCGTCCGGTTGGTGCCTGCGGCGGGGGCGCCGGCTGCGGTCATCGGGGTCTCCCTGCGGGGTCGCGCGCGGTCGCCGTCGCGGCGAGGCGCCGCTGCCGCTCGAACGCGCGGGCGGCGCGCCAAGCCTTGAGGGTGCCGCGGGCGCGGCGGACCCAGCCATGGTCGCCCGCCGGCTCCAACACCCGCCTCAGGGCGAGCGCGTAGTCGAGCACCATTCCGGGCGTCCAGGTCATCGCCTCGGCCTTCTCGCGGAGGGCATGGGCGAGCCACAGGTCGGGATTGGTGACGAGCGTCAGAAAGCGCAGCCAGATGCGGCTGGTGGCCGCCGTGCCCTCGAGCGCCGCCTCGAGCGCCGCGGCGACCGCCACCGAGCAGTTGCGGTTGGTCAGGTTGTAGGTGTCGTCGGCGCGGTAGGCGGCCCAGAACGCCCGGAGCTTCACCGGGTCGTGGCGGTGGAAGACGACGTTCGCGTCGGCTTCGCACCAGCCGGCCGCCTCCTCGCGGTAGGAGGGCTGGAAGCGCCCGGGAACGTCGTTCTCGGCCGTCGCCTTGAGGAGCTTGCCGAAGTCGTCCGGCGAGTGGTCGATCTCGACCGCCGGATAGTGGCTGACGTAGACGTCGGGGCCGTGCTCGAGCGCGGCGTGGCCGGTGGAGATGACGCCCTTGCCGTCGACGGCGGCGATGTAGCGGTCGACGAGCGGCCGCCGCGCCGGATCGGTGGCCGAGCCGAGCGGCGTCCAGACGTGCACGACGAGCGGCGCGTCGCGCGCCTCGTGCGGCAGGGCCGATGCGTCCTCGACCGGCGGCGCGGCGAGCGACCGGTGCCAGCCGCGCGCGCCGAACATCGGCAGCGCCGTCAGCGAGCCGCGGCTCGGCAGCCGCCGCAAGAGGAGGCCGAGGCGCAGGGCGTTGAAGCCGGTGATGATGAGCGCGACGGAGATGCAGAACGGCACGGTGCGGCGGTAGGGCACCGGCCAGCTGGTGAAGCAGAACACGGCGAGGACGAGCTCGACGAGGCCGCCGACGACGATCACCTGCCAGCGCGGGTAGCGGATCGTCCAGGCGGTGGCGATCCGCACCGACCCGTCGACGGCGAAGGCGATGCCGAACAGGATCGAGTTGGCGATGTCGACCCTGACCGGGAAGTCGGCGATCATCCCGCCGAGGACGATGAGGCCGATGGCGCGGCCGATATAGAGAACGTTGCTGCCGCCCGCCCCGATCATCATGACGAAGGCGATGGTGCCCTCGACGATGAAGAAGTAGCCGAAGAAGTGGGTGGCGAAGAGGGTGAAGCGGCCATCCGTCACGTCGGCGAGGATGACGACGGCGATGGAGATCCAGACGAGGCCGATGGCGGTGAGGACGCGCCACTTGCGGCGCATCGCCTCGATGCCGACGAGTAGCACGGCGAGCTTGATCATCGGACGTCCTCGACGCGCGTGGCCGCGCTGCCGGGTGCCGCGGCCGTCACACCGATGACACGGCGGACGGGCGCCGGCAACCGGGCGACCGGCATCGGCGCGACCGCCGCCTCAACCGCCGCCGGCCCGCGCCGCCGCGACGACCGCGGCGACGATCGCCGGGGCGCGGTCGGCGAGGCGGCCGGCGAGGCGGCCGTAGAGGTGGAAGACCGCCGGCTGCAGCGCCGCGCCGAGGCAGACGGCGGCGGCGAGGGTCGCGTCCTGTGGCGGGATCTCGCCGGCGGCGATGGCGTCGTCGACCAAGTGGGCGACGACGTTCACGACGTTGCCGTCGGCGTCGCTGTCGACGTGGCGCAGGTGGTCGTGCTGGCTCAAGAGGACGAAGGCGAACAGCGCCGGGCTCTCGTCGTAGAGCCGGCAGAGCAGCCCGACGAGGGCGGTGGTGCGCGCCTCGAAGCCGCGCGTCGCGGCGAGAATCGCCGCCGCGTCGCCGGCGAGCGCCGCGTAGCCCTCGAGGAACAGCGAGCGGGCGAGCGCCTCCTTCGACGGGAAGTGGCGGTAGAGCGCCCCTTCGGCGACGCCGGCGGCGAGCGCGATGTCGCGCACCGAGGTGCCGTCGACGCCGCGCTCGGCGAACAGCCGCAGCGCCGCGCCGGTGATGCGCGCCCGGGTGGCGGCGCCGTCGCGGCCGCGGCCGGGCGGGGCAGCCGTCCGATCGTCGGCGGCGCGGCGAGGGCCCGTCATTCCGCCGCCCCGCGCGCTTCGCCCCGGGCCCGCATGTCGCGGCCGAGCGTCACGTAGTCGGTCTTGCCGGAGCCGAGCACCGGCAGCTTGTCGACCGCGACGATCTCCACCGGCACCGACAGCTCGGCGGCGTGGCGGGCGCGGAAGCCGTCCTGCAAGGCCGCCCGGGTGAGCCCGGCCGCGGTGGTGACGAGGACGATGCGCTCGCCCCTGCGCGGGTCGGGCACGGCCACGGCGGCGTGGGCGGCGCCCGGCGCGATGTCGCCGACGATGGCCTCGACGGCGGCGAGCGACACCATCTCGCCGGCGACCTTGGCGAAGCGCTTCGCCCGTCCCTTGATTGCCACGAAGCCTTCGGCGTCGATCGCGACGATGTCGCCGGTGTCGTGCCAGCCTTCCGGCGGCGGCTCGAGCACGCCCGGCGCCTCGGCGCGGACATAGCCGAGCATGATGTTCGGCCCGCGGATATGGAGCCGGCCGCCCTCCTCGACGCCGTCGACCGCCTCGAGCCGGTGCTCGATCGCCGGCAGCAGCCGGCCGACCGTGCCGGGGCGGTTGAACATCGGCGTGTTGAGGGCGACGACCGGCGCCGCCTCGGTGATGCCGTAGCCCTCGAGGATCCTGAGCCCGAAGCGCTCCGACCAGACCCGGCGCGTCTCCGGCTTCACCGGCTCGGCGCCGGCGACGACGTAGCGCAGCGAGCGGAAGTCGTAGGCGTGGGCCGTGCGGGCGTAGCCGGAAAGGAAGGTGTCGGTGCCGTAGAGCGCGGTGGCGTTGGTGCCGTAGACGAGCTCCGGAATGATCCGGTAGTGCAGCGGCGAGGGGTAGAGGTAGATCCGGATGCCCGAGACGAGCGGCAGCATCAGCCCGCCGGTGAGCCCGAACGAGTGGAACACCGGCAGCGCGTTGAAGACGAGGTCGGCCGGGCCGAAGTCGATGCGGGCGGCGAGCTGGGCGCAGTTCGCCAGGATGTTGCGATGGGAGAGGACGACGCCCTTCGGCGTGCCCTCCGAGCCGGAGGTGAACAGGATCACCGCCGCCGCGTCGGGATCGGCGGGGGCGAGGCGGCGGGCGGCGAGCGCCCCCTTCAGCTTGTCGAGGCGGCCGACGCCGGCCCGGACGTCCTCCAGGAAGACGATCCGCACGACCTCGGAGAGGGCGGCGATCTCCTTGTCGAGCCGCGCCTTCTCGACGAAGGCGCGCGACGTCAGCACCGTCTCGATCTCGGCGGCGCGGCAGGCGGCGACGAGGTTCGCCGAGCCGGCGGTGAAGTTGAGCATCGCCGGCACCCGGCCGCCGCGCATCAGGGCGAGGAGGGTGACGGCGACGGCGGCGGCGTTCGGCAAGAGCACGCCGACCGCCGCGCCGGGGCGGGTCATCGGCGCGAGCTTGGCGGCGAGCACCGCCGAGCCGGCGAGGAGCAGCCGATAGGTCAGCGCCCCGCCGAGCGGGTCCTGGACGGCGAGATGGTTCGATCCGAACTTCGCCGCGGCGGCGACGATCGCCTGCGGCAGCGTGCGGTCGGTCGGCGTCGTGGCGAAGACGAGGTCCGACATCACGTCGGTCAGCGCCGCGCCGGCCGCCTGGCGACGCCGCCGGCCGACGAGGCTCGTGTCGACGGCGAGCCGGCGTGCCGGCAGGATCGTCACCGTCACCTTGGGGAACAGGCGCTTGCGCGTCTGGGTGCCGTCGAGGTGGGAGAACGGCGACTGCTCCAGGCCGTCGATGCGCACCGGCACCACCGGTGCCTCGCCCTTGTCGGCGATCAGCGCCGCGCCGTCGTAGATCTTCATCAGCGAGCCGGTGCGGGTGATGCGCCCCTCGGGGAAGATGACGAGGCTGTCGCCGGCCTTCACCTGATTGATCAGCGTGCGCGTCGCCATCGGCTTCGTCGGGTCGAGGGCGAAGGTCCGGGTGATCCTCAGGAACGGCTTCACCCACCAGGCGCGCGCGATGGTCTGGTCGATGGCGAACACCGGGTCGGTGTCGAGCAGCGCCATGACGAGCGGCGCGTCGAGGAAGGAGACGTGATTGACGGCGATGACGGCGTTCGGGCCGGCGGCGCGGATGTGCTCGAGGCCGACGACCTCGACGCGGAAGAACAGCCGGTAGATGAGGAAGACGGTGTCGCGCAGGAAGCCGCCGGGCAGCATGCGGGCGATGACGACGGCGGCGGCGAGGCAGGCCGCGCCGAGGATCGCCATGATCGTCGCCGCGTCGAGGCCGGCCATCTGCAGGCCGAGCACGACGAGCGAGGCGGCGACGATGAAGGCCGCGTTCATGACGTTGTTGCCGGCGATGACGCGGGCCCGCTCGTCCTCGCCGGCCGAGGCCTGCATCCAGGCGAAGACGGGCACCACGAGGAGGCCGCCGGCGGCGGCGAGACCGACGAGGTCGATCGCCGTGCGCACGGCGCCGGCGGTGTCGAAGAAGGTCGCCCAGGTGACCGAGCCGGCCGCCGCCGCCTCGCGCGTCACCAGGGTCAGCCCGAGGTCGAGGCCGAAAAGCCCCATCAGCGCCGCGCCGACCGGGGCGAGGCTGAGCAGGATGCGCCCGCGCGACAGCCGCGCCGCGAGCATCGAGCCGGCGGCGATGCCGACGACGAAGAGGGTGAGGAACAGCGTCACGACGCTCTCGCTGCCGCCGACGTGGTCCTTGACGAGCGGCGGCATCAGCGCCAGCGCCACCGCCCCGACCGCCCAGAACCAGCTCACCACCAGCGCGCCGCGCCAGATGCCGGTCTGCGCCCTCAGCGCCTTCAGGAGGTGCGCCGTGCCCTTGAAGATGTTCGGCTCGATCCTGAGGCCCGGCGCGCGCGCGCCGGCGCGCGGGATGAACCAGGCGGCGGCGTAGCTGACGATGCCGAAGCCGACCGTCGTCGCCGCCACCCACGCCGGATCGAGCTCGGCGATGGCGACGCCGCCGCCGACGGTGCCGGCGAGGATCGCGAGGAAGGTCGCCGTCTCGACGAGGGCGTTGCCGGAGACGAGCTCGTCGCGGGCGAGGAGGTCGGGCAGGATGCCGTACTTGACGGGCCCGAAGAGGGCGCCGAGCACGCCCATGCCGGTCAGCGCCGCGAGCAGGATCCACGGGTCGTGCAGCATGAAGCCGACGCCAGCCACGGCGACGACGGCGATCTCGGCGAGCTTCAGCCGGCGGGCGACGACCGCCTTGTCGAAGCGGTCGGCCATCTCGCCGGCGACGCTCGACAGGAGGAAGAACGGCAGGATGAACAACGCTCCGGCGAGGGTGACGAGCTCCTTGCCGTAGCTCGCGCCGATGTGGAACAGCACGAGCAGCGCGAGCGCGTTCTTGACGAAGTTGTCGTTGAAGGCGCTGAAGAACTGGCACCAGAACAGCGGCGCGAAGCGCCGCGTCGCCATCAGCCGACCGATCATCTCGACGGTCTCCCCCCCGACTCCCGCGGCGCACGGGACGGCGCCGCTCTGTGAGTGAGCGATCATTCACATATCGCGTCGGCAGCGTGCGTGCAAGTGTCGGCCTGCCGCCGCCGCTCAGGCGAGGCGGAAGAGCTGTCCCTGTCCGTCGCCGTCGGGCTGCCATGTGTGGATGTGGTCGCGGCCCGCCGCCTTGGCGGCGTAGAGCGCCGCGTCGGCCCGCGCCACGAGCTCGGGCGCCGAGATCGGCGCGCCTCCACGTACCGCCGTCGCCAGGCCGATGCTGACGGTGACGAAGCCCGTCGCGCTGCCCTCGTGCGGGATCGCGCTGTCGCGGACCGCGCGACGGAACATCTCGGCGATCTGCGCCGCGCCCGCCATCGTCGTGTTCGGCAGGATCGCGGCAAGTTCCTCCCCGCCGTAGCGGGCGGCGGTGTCGCCCGGCCGCTGCAGCGAGCCGCGCAGGCAGGCGCTGATGTCCCTCAGGCAGCGGTCGCCCGCCTGGTGGCCGTAGATGTCGTTGAACGACTTGAAATGGTCGACGTCTATCAGCATCAGGCTGAGCGCCGTCGTCAGCTCGCGGCCCTGCCCGACTTCCCGCGCCAGCGTCTCGTCGAAGGCCCGGCGGTTCTTCAGGCTCGTCAGCCAGTCGGTCGAGGCGAGCGTCTCGAGCTGCCTATGGCGCTCGAGCAGCATGTCCTGGGTGTTCTTCTCGTCGGTGAAATCGGTGAGAATGACGAGGGCGCGGCCATCCTGGATCGGCCGCGTCCGCACATGCACCCAGCGCCCACCGGCGAGTTGGGTGATGCGGTCGCTCCCGGCGTTCAGCGAGGCGTGCACCTTCTCGATCCAGGCCTCAGCCTCGTCCGGTGCGACGCCGACCTGCTCGCCACGCTGCAGCGACACCTGCAGGATCAGCCTCAGCGGGGCGCCCGGGCGGCGGACGTCGGCGGTGCGGGCGAAGAGGCGGCGATACTGCTCGTTGCAGAAGGCGAGCCGCCGGTCGCGGTCGAACAGCGCCACGGCGTCCGCCATGTTCGCCAGGGCGACGGTCAGCAGCTCACGGCTGTCGGCGAGCTCCTGCTCGAGACGCTTGCGTTCAGTGATGTTGCGGTTGTGGGTGATGAGGCCGGTGAGCCTGCCGTGGGCGTCGCGCAGCGGCACCTTCAGGGTCGACAGCCAATCCTCCGAGCCGTCCGCGTGGACGACGTGTTGCTCGGGCGTCGTCACCTGACCCGTGTGGATCGCGTCCAGCTCCTCCTTGTGGAAGCGGCGAGCAGTCTCCTCCGGGTAGAAGTCGAAATCCGTCCGGCCGATCAGGCTCTCGGCGCTGTCGGCGCGCATCAGCGCAGCGGTGGCGGGATTGGCCACGACGAATCGGCCGGCGAGGTCCTTCACATTGAGGCAGTCCGGCAGGGCCTGGACGATCGCCCGGTAGATGAGGTTGGAGCGGGCGAGCTCGCGGCGGCGCGCCTCCTGGATCATCAGGAGCCCGGCGACGGCAGTGGCAGCGAAGGTCAACACCGCCGTCAGGGGGGCGACCGTCGAGAAGGCGAGCGGCCAGACCGCCCTCGGCAGTGCGAGGAAGCCGATGGTGGTCCCGGCCGCAGCCGCGGCGCTGACGGCGAGGACGTGGCGCAGGCGGACGACACGTCCGCGGACGGCGATGTGGGACAGGGTGCCGATGCCCGCCGCCAGCAAGATCGTCAGCACGCCGGCGGGTGCGCCGGCCCCGCCGAGCGCGATGCGGTAGGTGGCGGGCACGATCACCGCCACTGCGCCGGCGACAGGGCCGCCGAAGAACCCGGCGGTGGCGAGCGCCGACGACCGCAGGTCGATCAAGATGCCCGGCCGCAACTCGAACGGTGTCAGCATGGTCGCGGTCGCCGCGCCGCCCATGATGCAGCCGAACGTGACGGCGAGCGTTCTATCTCCGTATCGTGACAGATAATCTTGCAGATGAATCCAAGCGATCAGCGAGACGAGGAAGACCGAAATGTTTGAAAGGAGATTGAGCGAGAGAATTGCCACGGCAATCCCTTTCTGAAGAGCCGAGCGTGCGCAATCGGTCATCGCCACGCAGCGGCAACCGCAGCGCTGCCGGTGCGACGCGGCTCGCCGATGAGACGATATGATACACGGCGCGAGCGGCCGGCGCTCGGCCGGCGGTGACGGTCGGGCCCGCGCGGCGTTGTGCGCCGCGGCACGGGCTTGCCTTCCGCGCATCGCCGTTGCATGCCTCCCGCGGGGACGGGGAGAGCCCTTTGAAGCGACGGGAAAGGACCGCCGGGATGACGAAGTGGGTCTACACCTTCGGCGACGGCAAGGCCGAGGGCACCTCCGGCATGAGGAACCTCCTCGG
>Ga0255338_1004351_pt1 | contig 14824 bp, 16 predicted proteins | sample MeOH1_35cm_T4_19_FD_203715 | JGI IMG/M metagenome (GOLD analysis project Ga0255338, IMG submission 203715) | Sandy soil microbial communities from University of British Columbia, Vancouver, Canada - MeOH1_35cm_T4_195 | ecosystem: Engineered > Artificial ecosystem > Sand microcosm > Unclassified ...
AATCTTTTGCCGGAAAACTTCCGAAAGATCAGGCTGAATATTTATTTGTTTTAGAAGACATCGAAGAAAAACTAATTGTCGGAAGCTCCTTAGTCATCGCAAAACATGGCAATGAAGATGTTCCGCACTGCTTTTTCAAAATTTTAAAACGCGATATGTTCAGCCAAGATCTAGGGATTGGGTTTATTCACCAAGTTCTCCGTTTTCAGTTGGATTTTGATGGACCGACAGAGATTGGCGGCCTCTTGGTGGATAAAACATATCGTCGTCGTCCTGAAAAGCTGGGCAAGCAAATCAGCCTTGCGCGCTTTTTGTATATGGGACTTCATCCTGATAAATTCGAACATCGTGTGCTGTGTGAGTTGACGCCGCCATTGACGGACGAAGGCCGAAGCGAGTTCTGGGAAGCATTGGGCCGCCGCTTTACCGGTCTTCCTTATCAAGAAGCTGATTTGCTCAGCCAGAGCCATAAAGAATTCATCGAAAGTTTGTTTCCTAAAGATGATATTTATTTAGCACTGCTCGACGGTAAAGCGCGTTTGGTTTTAGGGCGGGTCGGGGAAGCCACAAAGCCAGCGCAGCATCTTTTGGAAAGTATTGGCTTTGAGTATTTAGACGAGGTTGACCCATTCGACGGGGGACCTCACTATGGAGCTAACGTAGAAGATATTTTGCCAATCAAGCTAGGGCGCCGTGCAAAGCTGCAGGATTTTAAAGATGCAGCTTTCAAAGAACAGGGTATGCTGGGCACGGATGGAGAAAACTTCCGCGCGGCTCTTGTGCCTTATGATTTGCGAGGCAGTGAAATCGCAATTCCTAAAAAGATACGCGAGGCGCTGGGCGCAGAAATTGGCGACGAAGTATTTATATCACCGCTGAATTATTCTAAGAGAAAGGAACAAACATAATGGAAATTTACCCAATTAAATATCAAGGGGACTTTATTGCGGGTCGCTTTGTTCCTGTTGAAAAAGGGGACGGTGAATTTAAAGATATCAGTCCTGGTGATTTAAATGACCACATCATGACAGTAAAGTTTAAGTACGATCACATTGATGAAGCTTGCTTGGCAGCCAAGAAGGCCTTCATCCCATGGATGCGGTTGTCTTTGGACGAAAGAAAAAACTATCTTTTAAAACTCAAAGACGTTTTCGATAAACATACTGAACAGATGGCGCAAATCATTTCTCGCGATACCGGCAAGGCATTGTGGGATGCGATGACCGAGGCCAAAAATCTCGGCAATAAGATTGATATTACAATTAATAATTCTCTGAAGCTGATAGATGAAACTCACATAGCAAACGCTCTTCCAGGTGTTGAAGGGGTTGTTCGTCACAAAGGCCGCGGTGTGATGGCGGTGTTGGGTCCTTTCAACTTCCCGGCACACTTACCAAATGGTCACATTATTCCTGCATTGATTTCAGGAAACACAGTGGTGTTTAAACCTTCTGAGCAAACGCCAGCGGTGGGCCAGTTCATGGCAGAGCTCATTGAAAAAGCGGGTCTTCCTCCGGGAGTCTTTAACTTAGTCCAGGGGGATGGTGAGTCCGGTCGTCGTTTGGCTGCGAACGAGAATGTCGATGGCGTTCTGTTCACGGGTTCTTACGAAGTCGGTTTGAAGATTAAGCAAGAGACCATGACTCACTACTGGAAAATTCTGGCGCTTGAAATGGGCGGCAAGAATGCAACGGTCGTGTGGGAAGATGCGGATTTAGATAAGGCAATCTATGAAACGTTGATCGGTGCTTACTTGAGTACAGGCCAAAGATGTTCTGGAACGAGCCGTGTGATTATTCACCCGAAAATTGCCGACGAGTTTACCGAAAGATTCTATCAAGCAGCGAAGAAACTCACGATTGGTCACTGGAGTGAAAATCCTTTCATGGGTTCTTTGATCAACGCGGCGGCGGTTGAAAAATACATCCGCTTCCAAGAGATTGCTAACCGTGAAGGTTGCGAATCTATGATGCGTGGTAAATCTTTGGATTTAAAACAAAAAGGCTTCTATGTGACTCCGAGTATTCACTTGGTGAACAAATTTGATCCAAACTCTGTGTATCAGAAGAGTGAAATCTTTGGTCCGAATGTAGCCATTTATAAAAGCGGTGATTTTGATGAGACTCTGAATATGGTGAACTCAACAGGCTATGGCTTGGTGATGTCGTTGTTCTCAAAGAACAAAGCTCTTTATGAGGAGTCTTTATTGAAAGCGCGTGTAGGCTTGCTCAACTGGAATCGCACAACGAATGGTGCGAGTTCTCGATTGCCATTTGGTGGTATGGGCAAGTCTGGGAATGATCGCCCTTCAGCAGATTATGCAATTCAGTATTGTACTGTGCCGGTGGCAAGTCTCGAAGACCCTACGCCGTTTGATAAAACCAAAATGCTTCCGGGTATTAGTCTATGAAAAAAGTGACATTGATTACTCTGATTGCGGTAGTAAGTCTTTTCGTTGCAGCAGGCGGCGCGGCCGGCTATTTGGCTCACGAATTCTTAAATACAGCACCGAGCACTGACAGCACTGAAGTAGTTTACGAAGTGACGCCAGGCCAGAGTTTCAATGCCATCGCAAAAGACCTCGAGGAGCAAGGGCTTATCAAAAATGCCTATGCATTCTCTATGTACGCGCGTTTCACCAATCAGCGCCAGCTAGTTAAACGTGGTGAATATGGCTTCCGCAAAAATATGGTGCCTAGTGAAGTGTTAGGAGTCATTACTTCCGGCAAAAGCATCGCCAAGCCATTTAGGGTGGCAGAAGGTCTCAATATTTATGAGATCAGTGATTTGTACGAATCCCAAGGCTTTGGAAAAAAGGCGGACTTCCTTGCGCTTGTAAAAGACAGAGCGTTTGCTCAGCAGTTATTGGGTGAGCCCGTTGAAAGTCTTGAAGGGTACCTTTTCCCTGAAACCTACATGATTACTAAATTCGAAAATACTCGCGACTTAATTGCTTCGATGGTCAAAAGATTTTTGGCTGTGTACACCGAAGTGGGTGCGGCCCAAGCTTTGCCGGGATGGAGTCGCAATCAAGTTGTGACTCTCGCAAGTATTGTTGAAAAAGAAACGGGCGCGAAGGAGGACCGTCCATTGATTTCTTCGGTCTTCCACAATCGTCTTTCGAAGCATATGAAGCTGCAAACGGATCCGACGATTTTGTATGGAATGGCGGATGTGGCTGGAGTTATGCCGAACAATATTCGCAAAGATGATATTTTGAGGCCAACTAGGTACAATACCTACGTCATTAATGCGCTCCCGCCCGGACCAATATCCAATCCTGGCCGCGAGTCCCTATTGGCCACACTGAAGCCGGCATCTTCAAAATATCTTTACTTCGTTAGTCGTAATGATGGAACGACGGTTTTCTCTGAAGATTTGGGAAATCACAATAAAGCAGTTCAAAAATTCCAAGTGAATCCAAAAGCCCGCGAAGGCAAGTCCTGGCGCGATTTGAAGAAGACAGCCTCTGGCAAATAATGGGACGAAAAAGGTTTCGTTTTTAGACTTTTAAATTAGCAATTCAAATTTTATTTACAAAACTGGTCGATGTGGAGTGCTTCCCATCGGAGCACTTCCTGCAATCAAATTCTGAACAAATCCGTGCAATTGCCTTCAGTAAGCAAGTGTTTCTCTCGAAATGATAGGCAGGAAGTTATTTTATTAGGGAGGCGCAAAGTGAAAGCGTGGTTTAAAGGTATCAGAGGACGTTTGTTGGTAGCGGCATTTCTGCCAGTGGTGGCGTTGACATTTGTAATAGGCATCTCAATGCACACGAGTGATAAGTTAGGTGGGTTGTTGGATGATTCTTACACTCGATTGATTCCAAATATGGACTCATTCGTCGATATTATGAGTGCAAGATCTGGATTGGGTTATTATTTCTGGGCGGCGTATTCGACAGCTTCGACGGATCCTGAAATGTCCAAAATGTATCTTGAAAAGGCTAAAACGACGTTCGCTGATCTAAAAGAGGGCATCGTAAAATATGAGGCAGCGCCCTTTGGAAAAGAAGAAGAGAAAATTTATAACGAGTTTAAAGGTAATAACGCCCGTTTCTTCGAGCTTACTGAGCAAGTTATGGGAGCTCTTGGAAAAGGAGATGCGGAGTCGTTGAAATTTGCTTATGCGCAATTGACCAAAGGCGAATGGCATCAGCTTGCTGATAGATTGAAGAAAGGTTTTGCTCCTATTACTGATATTTATACCAATGATGCTAAGGCTGGAAACGTCTTGCAAGCAGACACGCGAGCGTTTTCAAAGAATCTTTTGCTCTTCACGGGTCTGCTTTCCATTTTCACAATCTTTAGTATTTTGATGTGGATTGCATACAGAGTGTCTAATTCAGTAGGTGATGTGGCTGCGAAACTTTCTGATTCTACCGGTCAAGTTACTCAAGCCATTGAGCAGCTGTCAGCTGCGGGCCATGCACTCTCTGAATCTTCTACTGAATCTGCGGCTTCGCTCGAAGAAACCGTGGCATCTCTTGAAGAAATGTCATCTATGGTACAAATGAACTCAGATCATGCGAGGGAAGCGGCCGCATTAGCGCAGACTTCTCGTGATTCTGCAGAAAAAGGTGAGCGTGAAATTAAGACGCTCGTGGAATCTATGCAGGGGATCTCTCAAGCTTCTAATAAAATTGAAGAGATCATTCACGTTATTGATGATATCGCTTTCCAAACGAACTTGTTGGCATTGAATGCAGCTGTCGAAGCGGCGCGTGCGGGTGAGCAAGGTAAGGGTTTCGCGGTTGTCGCGGACGCGGTTCGCACACTCGCACAAAAAAGTGCTGATGCTGCGAAAGATATCACAAGCCTGATTAAAGATTCAGTTAGCAAAATTGAAAAGGGGACCGATGTCGCAGATAAGTCCGGTGTTGTTATGCAAGACATCGTTTCTTCGGTGAAGAAGGTGTCTGATCTTGCCAATGAAATTGCGTCAGCGTCTTCTGAGCAAACAAGCGGTATTCAGCAGATTAGTAAAGCTATGAATCAGTTGGATCAAGGGGCGCAAAGTAATGCGGCTTCTTCTGAGGAGATTGCCTCTACTTCCGAAGAGATTTCTTCTCAAGCCGTGCAAATGCAACAGCTGACTCAGACATTGAACGATGTTGTTTTAGGTACTAGCGATGGGGCTCAAGTTGTTGAGAGTAAGGTTTCTCGGAAATCTGCAACAGCGACTGCTCGTGCCGAGAAAAAGCATGGGGCTGAAAAGCCTAAGAATGTCGTGAAGTTTACTCCGAAGAAGGAAGCTTCTAAGAATAAAACTGCTGCGCAAGAAGTGATTCCTTTTGATGAGGATGAGGGCGCGACACCCGTTGCTGCTAATGGGCGTGGTACTATTGGCGATGCTTCTGGATTTTAAATTATAAGTTAAAAAGTTGATAAAACTTTATTGGCGGACCTTTTATGGAGAGGGTCCGCCGATTTTTTTTGGCTTTGGCCGAACTGTGTTGACGTGAGGTAAAAATAAAAGCTCTGGAGTCGTCTGCCCAGAGATCCGAGTTCGCAAGCAGTTTAGTTGCCGTCATATCAAGGGGAGTCAGGGTGGAAATACCACAAATTTTATGATCGGTGATCGGAGCTTCTAACTGAATTCTTGCTTCAAAAACGATCTCAAATTTAATTTCTACATCACCAACACGAAGCATAGTTTGTATTCTATATTGATCCGCACGAATTTTCCGCGCCAAAGTCCACTGAAGCCTCTCCTCTTTCCGGACGCGGGCCTTCGAAGGGATCTGCTGCGGGTTGGACACTTACCTCGGACCGACTTCCATTGAAGCCGTCATATGATCCAGATCCATGCCATAGAAGTAATCTGCAGTGCTCATCTGGAACGCTATGTACAATGGTGTATCGGCATTGATGTAGTCCGAATTCTTTTCGAGGAATTCGAAAGGCGTCCCACCCCATTGGATCAAGATTTTGTAGGGGTTCGTAGCGTCTCCCGTGGTCCTGACCACGAGCATTCCGTAGAGGGTGCTCGCATCGGGACTTGAGTAGGTGATTGAAAACGTGCAGACGACACCCGCAGGGGCGGAGCGCATACTGAGACTCTTTTCACAGAAAGCGTGATGGATTTTACCCTGATGATAGCTTGGCGGTACAGGCATATCCGCGACCGGGGCCTTCAAGGCAAAGAGCTTGATGTATTTTTGTGAAGTGTCGGCCTTGCTGGGCTGAAGCAACTTCACCACGGTGGTGGACAGGCTGCCGTTATCATCGTCGCAAGCGCCGGTGCTTCGATAGAGTTCGTGAAGGACCAGTGCCGAAACGCTGTTGTCGAGGCGATTCTCCGAGGTCAGATATTTTTCCCAAGCGGCTTTGCGCAGCTGGATCGAGCCGAGGCGACTCCAGGCATCCAATTGCGTGTCTACGGTCTTCCCAGTGTTCAAATCCGTCAGCGTATCGACCACCAAGATTTTGGCGCCATTCAGCGACTTGGTCAGCAGGTCCGCCGGGCAGAAACTTTGAGCTCTTTTGTTGTTGCTGATGGCCTTGATCAGGTCCGCGGCGGAGAGGCGAAAGGCGCTTTCAACGCGGCTGCCGCCGCCTCCCTGGTCATGGCCGCTGTATGCGATTGTAGCGAGCGGATTTGCAAGACAAACTGCTAAAATTATTTTTTTCATGAACGCCCTCGTTTCGTTAAAGGAAATAATTGAATGCTGAGTTTATAAACTTCTTTTTTGGGTTTCGTTTCCATCACCCTGCAGAAGTTGCGACGAAAGTTTTTGATCATCTGTTTGGCCTCCGCCATCTTGTCGGGATCAAAGCACAGGGTGATGGCGGTGAAATCACGTTCAGCGAATTCGGTCTCTTCCAAAGCTTTCTGGGCTAGGTCCAAGTTTTGACGGCAAGCTTTCTTCAGTGCCGGATTGGCGATGGCCGACATGGCCTCGAGTTGTTCCCCGGTGGCCCACAATTTTTTCGTCTTTGGGTCCCGCTCCAGAAGATCCAAGCGCAACAGGCGTTCCACCGACTCCTTGGCCACGGTCTCGCTGATGCCCAGGCGTCCCGCAATCCACTTTGTGGTGCCGATGAAGTCCTTGGTTTCGGCCAGGCTTAGGATGGCGTAGTAATGCCAGTCAGCAATCAAATAGTAAGAATCCATGTCGAGGGATTTGAATGGATGAGTATTTGCCTGCTCCGGTTGAAAGACGACCGCCATGGTTTGGGGATCTTTGTCGAGCCCTTGCAGGATTTTCTCCGCAGCCTTGCGGGTGACTGGACGTTTGCCGGCCAAGATCTGCGAAATCGCGGTCTGCGAAACGCCCACGCGTTTAGCGAAGGCCCTCATGGAATACCCCGGGTTCCGCGCTTGAGAGCGGGCCAGTTCTTCCAGCAGGATGAGGCGAACTTTGTCGGCGTTGATCATGGGGAGCTTATATTCGCGGCGCCTGGGGAATTCCAGAAATTCTGAATCAATCTGATTCAGAATTTGAATCATGGGGAGAATTTACACGGGCGGAGGTCTTCGCTTCGGTTAGAACGCCCGCACCTTTTACGAAACCCCGGCGGCGGATTCGCAGGGAAGCTCTGCCTTAAAACACCGGGGAATTAAGGCATTAGTCTTCGTAATCAGAAATCTCAGCAGAGCGGCAGATCTGCTAACCTATTGATTTAACGTAAATCTTAATTTTATTGAATAAATTGCACACAATTATCAAAAAAATTAAGATCCTTATTGATTTATTTAAATTAATACCCTATATTTATTAAGTAACTGAAGTCCAAACTTAACTATTTTAAGAACAGAAGACGGCGAAAATGAACAAAGTGAAAGATTGGAAAGAGCTCACCTCCCTCACTCAAAACAAGAGCCTTATCGTTGAGCGAGTGCGGTTGACTGAAAGTGATATTGCTATTGAAGGGCCGTTTGAGTTGCCTGCTTTGGCGAAACTTACGATTGAGGATCAGGTTTTTGTGATGGCTTTTATTGGGAGTCATGGGTCGATCAAAGAGATGGAGAAAATTTTTGGGGTTAGTTATCCGACCATTAAAGGTCGGTTGAATAAAATCTCTGAGCAGTTGCAGCTTGTGGATATTAATCCGGCTCCTTCTAAGTCTGAGATTCTTGAGAAATTGAATCGTGGCGAGATCACTGCTCTTGAGGCTGCAGAAATGTTGAGGAACGTATGATGCCTCCTATGTTGATGAAAATTGCTATTTATGAAGAAGGTGTGCGCAAGATGAATTTTTGGATTCCTCTTGTTTTGATTTATCTTTTGCTACTGCCGCTTTTTGTTTTTTTGTTGCCGTTTTTGATTGTGCTTGGAGTGATCGCTTGGGGATTTGGGGTTGGTAACAATCCGTTTTCTTGGATGGTTTGGATTTATGAACTTTGGTGCGCTACCAAGGGAACTATTATTGAAACGAAATCTAAGAATGAACGCGTTTATATCCGTATTTTTTAACCTTTATTGGAGAGTTTTTATGTCTAACGAAAAAAAACAAATTCTAGAAATGCTTTCACAGGGAAAAATCAGTGTTCAAGAAGCAGAGAGCTTGCTCTCCGCAATTGGCGAAACGCCAAGCGGTGCTTCCGCGGGACAAAGTGAACCAGTTAGGGACATTAAGTTCTTGCGTATTAGTGTCGATTCCAAAGCTGAAGATGGCGATAAGGTAAATATTAAAATCCCGATCAAGTTTATCAAGGCGGGTTTAAAACTCACTGCCTTTCTTCCAGATAAAGCCTACGTGAAAGTAAATCAGGCTCTTGAAGAGAATGGTTTTCCGCTGGACCTCAAGGCAATGAAAGATGCTGATTTTTCAGAGCTGATTCAGGCCTTGTCAGAAATGGACATTCACGTTCAAGATAGAGAAGGGGAGACCGTTCGCATTTTCTGCGAGTAAAGCTCCCGACGAGGAGCTTATGAGAATTTATTTGTTCGTGTTAAGTTTGCTATTAGTTCAATGTTCAACCTTAAATACAAATTCTTCTCTCAGCTCTCCGTCTCGAGAAACTGCGTCTAGTAGCAAAATGGTCCTCGACAAAAGCGGATACCTCTATGATCCACAAGACCGTTCTTGTGATGGGTATCCACGAGTGATGGTTGAAACCATGCCCGGCACTTGCTTGGGAATGGTTCTGCCAAGAGATCGCGCTCTGGATGAAGCGACTCAAAAAGGTTTCGTTAAACCACGCACGATCGCACAAATTCCTAAAACCAATCAATTCCTTGTCGTTGATATGGGCGGATGGAATCCGAACAATGGTCGGCTGTTTCTCTTAAAGCCGTCCTCAAGTGGTGTTTACGAGATCAAGCTTTTAAAGTTTCCACTGGATAATCCACATGGTCTCGCTCTTGGCCCCGATGGTTTTTATTACATCGGAGAGAAAACGCAGATCTCAAAATTTCATTTAGTAAATGGCCAAGTAACAGATTGGCAGCTGGTCATCGGAAACATTCCACGCAAAGAGGGCTATATGCACCCTCTTTCTCAGTTCACTTTTGATCCTCGTAATGGAGATTTGTACATCAACTCGGGTTCGCCGAGCGATCACTGTATTGTTCAAGGAACGGGTGCTTACAAATCTTGTCCAGAAGAATGGGCACAAGGCAATGGAGCAATTTATCGCGTTCCGGGCGACAAGCTTAAAAACCTTCCTACAGGCGGAATTCGTTTCTTCGAGGTGGCCGCTCAAGGCCTCAGAAACTCCATGGCGATGGTTGTTTCATCACAAGGCTTCTTAGTTCAAGGAGAGAACAGCCGCGACTTTCCTGAACTCGAAGAACCCTACGAAGAAATGAATGTCATCGACCTCGATAACAAACGTGGCCTTCATTATGGTTGGCCTTATTGCTACGACTTTCACGCGACCTCGCCAGAGTGGTTGTTTCCGGAAAACAAAACACTTCCTATACATAAGCAATTTAGAAAACCCATTGATTGCGCTCAAATAGATCCCAAGTTGCCTGGCGATTACCAACCTCCATGGTCATTGATGCCACCTCATGTGGCGCCTTTACATATGGCTTATTATAAAGGAAATCTTTTTGCCGACCTCTTCGGTGGAAAACTCTTGGTAACTTGGCACGGATATCAGCCAAGTGGTCATCGTCTTGTGGCTTACTCTGTGGATAATCGCGGAGTTCCGGTAACACAAGCTGATGGTAAGATGGCGACATATAATTTTAATCAGCCTGCGGGTTGTCCGATCAAGAAAGCCTTTCAGCCGCATGGTGGGATGGATCGTCATGCGTCCTATGTGGAAGTCATTTCCAAGTGGAATGAAGTCAAAAAAGTTCGGCCAAAAGGTGCGCCCGTTGCTTTCACAGAAGCTGAGGATGGTTCTCTTTGGATTGTTGAAGATCGCGAAAATCGCACAGTGATGCGCCTTGCGCGGACTCAAAATGCAAACTATCAAGAATCTTGCGATAAAAAAGCGGCGATCACCAATGATCCTCAAGTCGAATTGCTAGCGTGGAGATCGATGATTCGCTCAACGCCGGCCTTGGAGCAAGGATATCAACAAGTTCAGAAAGAACTGATTCAAAAATACTGCATGGGTTGCCACGGAAATCTTGAAGCAGACGACATTGCTAAGGACCGATTCAGTAATCTCGATTTCTTAGTAAAGAATGAATGGGTTGTGCCGCAGGATCTTGAGCACAGCAAAATGTACGGAGCAATTGCGCGTTCAGAAGGTTACACACCGATGCCACCAGCGGATAAGCCACAATTCTATGGGACTCCTGAAGGGCAGCGGCTGAATAAAATAGTCTCTGATTGGCTTAATGCTATTCCGACAGAAGTGGAAAAAACCTATTCTGCATTTACAATGTCTGACAAGAGAAACGTACGTGCTAAACCAGGAACAGACGGGAAAGTTTGCGGCCAAGTTCAAGCTGGTGATGTGGTCTTTATTGATCCGCGTCCTGCAACAGTCATAACAGCGAACAATATTAAATGGAGCCGCATCTATTTGGTTCCATCACATAGCCGTCTGATCAAACAGGCCTGTGCGGCACCAGAAGATGGCGTTTATTATATTGCGAAATAAAATCTAGAACTCAGTACCCGCAGGCGGATTCATCCGATCAAAACTGTGGGTTGCAGGATTGAACTTGTAGATATTTAAGCGTGCGATCATCTGATCATCAAAAGCAGGAGCAATGATTTCTAGCGTGCCGTCATTGTCCACATCGACAAGACTCAAGTTGGTGGCGTTTCCTTTTAGCTGAAAATAGGCATCACGCTTTTCTGGCAAAGTGATTTTTGCCATCAAGGTGTTTTGTTCCGAATCATCCGAGGTATAAACTTCCAAAATCAAACTATCTCGAGTCTGTATTTTTAAAACGGTCACATGGGGACCTTCGGGGGTGAGGGAGCCCGAAACTTTCGCTAAGATTACACGTTGCTCTGGGCTAAAGAAATCCCGCACTTCTTGCCGCCAGCTAGGCGTCATTGCAATGGCAGTGACCAATAGAGCCACAACTAGCAAGCCGCCGATGAATAGACTTTCAGCAGAGAAAAGGGATTTTTTAGATTCCATAGGTGAAGTCTGCCATAAGTTTGTTAGAATGAACAACGATGAATAAAGAAGAGTTTTACAATTTATTAAAAGCCCGTCGTTCTATTCGTAAATTCAAAAAAGATCCCGTGCCAAAAGAGGTGATCGAGCGTCTCTTGGCAGCGGCGATGGAAGCCCCGTCGGGAAAAAATCGGCAAAACTGGCGCTTTTTCGTCGTTCAAGGCCAAAAACGCGACGAGTACATGCAATATTCGCAGAAATCTTGGTTAGGGATCAAAGATGTTTTGCAAAAGCGTTTGAAGCCGTCACTCTATGATTTTACTGAAAGATTTTTCTTCACTCTCGGTGAAGCGCCCGTTCTTGTGTTTGCATACTCACACAATGACAATGAAGAGCGCTATCACACGAGCATTGGCAGTGTGTATATGGCTGTGGAAAACTTAAATCTCGCGTGCTTTGTTGAAGGACTCGGTTGCTGCACAATGGGGGCGCCCCTCGAAATAAAAGAAGAAGTCGATAAGTTTCTCGGCGTCGATCAGTTGCCCGAATATCAAAAAGGCGAACTTGAATTGCTTTGTGGCATCGTGATTGGCTATCCCGATCACCAACCGCCGAAAGCTCCGCGCCAACTCGACGGCCGCATCACCTGGTTGGAGTAGTCATGCTACGATGCCCGCGATGCCAAGCCGATCTGCAGTCGGCCGAGCAAGATCATTTTTGCCCCAATCATCATGGAGCCTTGCTAACGCTCCAAGAATTTCATAATGAAACCAGCAAAGGATTTGCGAAATGGTTTTTCGCAAGCTGGATGCGTTTTGCGAACAAGCGCACGATCAATTGTTCTTACTGCGGAACAAAAATGGTTCAACTGACCTCAGAGAAAGTACGCGATCTGATATCTGAGCAACATCAAGTACTTCGTAAACTGTTGCTTCAGCATGATAGTACAATCCATCGCTACAAGTTTTTCACGAGACTCGGTCGCCTCTTCAATAGAAGCGCGCGAGTCTATCCTAATCCATGGAATAGGCGGCATGGATTTTTCCTTTCATCACTATTCTACGATGATGATAAGGATTCTTAGAAACCGTGAAGTTCCTATTTCTCGGTTTTCTTTTTTATGTGGATTCTAAAGAATCTACTTAAGTTATTTTTATTTTCAGACAAAGTGTTTTTAGCGGCAAGTGCTAGCGGGGATGCATTGTCTTGAAAGCCAGAAATAAGCGCATTTATTTCTGCAGAAGGGGACCTGAGGCTTCGTGCACAGAAAATTCCGAGCCGTTGCGCGATGGGATTCTCGGACTTTAATAGGCTCACAACATCTGCTTCACTACGGTCGATTCTAAAGTTAATAGAATGATCGAGCTTTCCTGCGCAAACAACGGTTCCAACGTCGTCGGAAGGTTGTTCTTCGCAAATACTTTGCAGAACGCCAACACTTTGAATTGTTTCTTCTGCCGAAATTTTCCTATCCGCGGATTCAACCCATTGAGCCCAGTCCTCAATCTTTTTTACATTTTGAAGATCTTCAAATTTCCAACCCTTTCTAGATCGAAGCTCGCCAACAAAAGAATAGTCCTTGGTTTCCAAGGCGATTCCGTAAGAGATGAATCCAAATAGCATAATTCCTATAGAGAGTAACAACGTGATTCTTCTCCTGAGGTCGGGTTGCAGTGTCTGTTTTAACAGCGGATTCCAATAGATTGCTAGGCCCAGCGGGAGTGTTGAGCAGAGGCAGCCGAGCAACGGAGAGTAACCTAATGCAACGCTGGCGAGAATGAGATAGAAATATAGCAAAAGAATAAGGCCGATTCCTTTTAAAATATTTTTGCGAGAAGGAGCGTTTGTTGTAGCTCGGGCCATTTTGGGCCATATACTTAAAAGAAGGATCCAAAGAATGAGCCAAGTAAGCAACAGAGGGCTCTTCAATCCAATTTCAGTGAAGTTTTGGATCTGCTGACTTTCGGTTGTGCCAAACTGATCATAGTGAACTGTCACGTAAACTAAAAAGTTAGCCAGGGTGAATGTTAATATGAGGAAGATATGCTCGCGCCAAGCTGTGGCTGTGGAGGGACAGACTGTGCGAAGCATCTGAAAAGTATTTTGTTGAGCGATAGAAACACAGCACCAAACAATCGCAATTACACATCCGTAGGCTGTGACATCGAAAGTCTTTCCAATCCAGGCCTGAAGGCCAAAAGTAATAACCCAAATAAATACAGATATTTCTATCCAGCTAATCGCGAGTCTTTTTCGGATCGACCACATTACTTCACTTCTCCTGTAAAGTAGATTGCAAGTTCATGAATGCTAATACCGCGGCGATCTTCTTGAAGGCCTATGTTTGGCGGCATACGGTCCCTTCGACATAGAAGAGACCAAGAGAAATCTATATTCTTATCGAGATATCTAAAGCCGCGATTCAAGAGATCCTTGTCGACAATTTCATCATCTGTCGCTCGTACTTTGCAGAAATGTTGTTCAATCTCTGTCACGGAAGAGTTGAATGCCACGTTGCCTTCTTCTAGCACGCAGAGGTTTGTGGCATATCCCTGCAATTCAGAGGCGATGTTCGTGCTCATTAATATTAGAGCTCCACGTAACCGCTCTTCTTCAAGAAAGCGCATCAGTGCAAGACAAGAGCCGCTGTCGAGGACTGAGGTAATTTCATCTAAAATATAAACCTCAGGTCTTTTTGAAGCGTGAAGAGAGAAGTACGCCTTTGCTTTTTGACCGCGGGACATGCTCTCCAAAGTCTTCGTTGGATCTATATGAAATGCGGACATCAGCTTATTGAAAGTCTCGAAATTAAAGTGACTATGTATCTCGTAAAAGTATTTTGCCCATTTCTCGAGGGGCTCGCCAAACGGCAATTGAATATCTTCATTCACAAACGCAATCTTTCGCGCAAATTCAAGAGACGGTGAGCGCAGACTAGAGCCCTTGTACTGAATATCACCTTTTTGAAAAAGCTCATTCTGTGCAAGCAATCTCATGAAAGTGGATTTGCCGCTGCCGTTACGGCCAAGAAGTGCGTAAAACCTTCCCGGTGCAAAATCCAGATTGAGATTCGTTAGAATCATTTTCTTATCGTAGGTTTTTACAAGATCTCGAATCTGGTACAAGTCGCCTCCACTGTAAGTAGCTCTTCTAATTTAAATTTGCATATAACTAATGAGTATGAATTTTCACTTCGCTAGACGTAGGCCGGGCGAATCCGAGCATTTATTGCGTTTATGACGCGCAAATCTCGAGGACTTCTCGCAATTCGGAACACATTGTCCCGAATTATTAAAGCGGGACGATCTGTCCCGTTCCCCCTCTAGACTTTCCGATTCGGCTG
>Ga0255338_1004352_pt1 | contig 14824 bp, 14 predicted proteins | sample MeOH1_35cm_T4_19_FD_203715 | JGI IMG/M metagenome (GOLD analysis project Ga0255338, IMG submission 203715) | Sandy soil microbial communities from University of British Columbia, Vancouver, Canada - MeOH1_35cm_T4_195 | ecosystem: Engineered > Artificial ecosystem > Sand microcosm > Unclassified ...
CCAGTGCCAAAGCGTTCTCAATCATCCCCGTGTCAAAAACCTCGATTTCCGGTTTCACTCCATGCTCCTGCATGGCCTTGGCGAAAGCTTCAATATCCGACGGCCTGTTCAAGAACACATCGCCACCGAAGTTAACGCTCCCGGTTGTCAAGGTTGCCATCTCCGGCTTCAGGCTAACCGGCTGCACCCTTTCCTCAGGGGTCATGCCCACTGCTCCCCCTGTTGACACCTGGATGATCAGGTCTGCTTCCGCTTTAATCAGCTTGATTACCTCACGAAAAACTTCCCGGTCCTGGGTAGGATTTCCTTTTCTGTCCCGCACATGAAGATGGATGACAGCCGCCCCTGCTTTTCCGGCTTCCAGGGCAGCCGTTGCTATTTCTTGCGGGGCCAAGGGAAGCTTTGGATGATCCCTCCGGGTTGTTTCCGCCCCGACTACAGCCGCGGTGATGATCAATTTGTCCACGGCTTATCCCTTCTTCCTCTGCTTATCTTTAGGTACTACACAGGTACCCGTAGCCCGGCAGACCAGCACGGGCTTTTCTAAAACGTCTGCAGCTGAATCCTGATTTGGCAGCCTCGCGGACGTTATCACTTTTAAAGCTTCAAACTCCATTTTTCTGGAGGTATTCCCCACCGCAACAATCTTGCCTCTGGCCTCGATATAATCCCCGGCATAGACCGGGGCCCTGAATTCCACACTTTCATACCCCACAAACAACCCTTCATCCCCATCCTGACGGATTAACAGTTCGGTGGCCAGATCTCCAAACAGGTTCAACATTTTGGCTCCATCCACCAGACCACCGGCATAATGGGCGTCGTGCTCACTAATCCTCAGACGAATTAGGACTTCCATATTCAAGACCCTCCCTTCATTCCTGCTCTTCCCTCCAGTTCCTGAACCACAAAGGACATCACATCTTCCGCATAAGTTCCCTTGCCAAAACCCGCATCAAAACCAAGCTCCTTGGCTAACTGGTGAGAAATCATCGGCCCACCCACAATCAGCACCACATCTTCCCGCAATTCCTCTGCTTCCAGCAGTTCAACTAAGCGGGTAAGGTTTGTTAAGTGAATGTTCTTCTGGGTTACGACCTGGGACACTAACAGCGCATCCGCTCTTAAGGTCCTGGCTTTAGCAGTCAGTTCTTCGCTGGTAACCTGAGCTCCGAGGTTAACTGCGTGTATTTGATGAAAAGCTTCCAGCCCTTTGTGGCCGTTGTACCCTTTCATGTTCATAATGGCGTCAATACCCACCGTATGTGCGTCAGTTTCAATGCAGGCCCCTAACACCACCAGCTTGCGTCCGAAGTGTTCAGCGATGAATTGGTCTATTTCCTCCTTGCTCAGGGAGGTTTCCGCCGCCTTGTTTACCTTCACCCGGGTAAAATCCACACTTTGAGAGGTTCGGGCATAAACCACAAAGAAGGTAAAGTTCTCACCCAGGTCCGCTGCATGGGCGACCACAGGCTGCTCCAGACCCATTTGCAGCACCAGAGATTTTGCCGCTTCCCTGGCCTGCTCACCGTATGGTACAGGAAGGGTGAAGGAGAGCTGAACCACCCCGTCGTTAAGGGTATCTCCATAAGGTTTCACTTTCTGCAAATCCACCTTAGCCATTCCTCTCACCCCCTGGCAGAATCCTGTCTGTGAAGGGATTGCAGTATCCTGCCTGCTTGCAGATTACTCCTTCCAAGCCTTTTCCTCCCGTGGGAGTGCGGGAAATCTCGGCAAAGGCCCCCTTGCCGACAGCTTCCATTAACCCCACTTCTGCCACCCACTCCAAAAGCTTAACCGCCCGGGCCAAAACCTCGGCGGCCCTCGTCTGGATCCTGCCTCCCGCCGCAAAGAATATTTCCTCCCCTATGTGACGCATAGTGTTAAACACATACCGGGCATTTTCAATACTCAGTGCCCTGTCCATCACTAAAGGGGTGTGGACCGCTTCGGTCAAAATTCCCAGGAGATGAATGGATTGGCCGGTCAGGATAGAGGCTGTATTGAACAAAGCGTCCTGGACCTGGCCCTTAAAGATATTGCCCGTCATAAACTTGGTCGGGGGCATGTACTTGATCGGACAATCAGAAAAGATTTCCCGCACAAGCTGGGCCTGCGCAAGCTCCAGCAAGAAACCATCTTCTAAATCCGGGTCTATTTCAAAGGCATGGCCCAGACCAACCTGGCCTGCCGGCAGTCCGCTAAGATAAGCAAACTGCTCATTGATAAACTGTGAGGCCAGTACAGTATGTGCAGCTTCTACAGCATCCGCAGTGGTTAGATAATTGTCCTCCCCCGTATTTATAATAATTCCGGCAAACCCGTTAATGGCCCGGGAGAAGAATTGGTCAATAAAGGTGCGCAGCATGTTAATGTCTCGAAAGATAATTCCATACATGCTGTCGTTAAGCATCACATCCAGCCGTTCCAAAGCTCCCATTACAGCTATCTCCGGCATACACAGCCCGGAACAGTAATTGGTCAGGCGGATATACCTGCCGAGTTCCTTACCTGCCTCATCCAGAGCCAGGCGCATAATACGGAAATTGTCCTGGGTGGCAAACGTCCCGCCAAACCCTTCAGTGGTAGGTCCGTAGGGTACATAGTCCAACAGGCTTTGCCCAGTACTGCGGATCACAGCGATGATATCTGCGCCTTGCCTGGCAGCCGCCCTGGCCTGGGCCACGTCCTCGTAAATGTTCCCGGTAGCAACGATAACATACAGGTAGGGCTGCTCCCCTTGTCCCATTTCCTGTAAAAGGTTTTCTCTTTCTTGTTTCCTGGCTGTCACCTTTTCCAAGGCCAGCTCCGCCAGCCTGTCTCTAAGCTGTCCAACCTTTTCCATGTCCTGTTCCGGTAGAGTGACCAGATCTAATTTGCCCCTTCCTACCTCCTCTGCCAATTGCTGTACCTCAAGGTTGGCAGCCAGCATTCCATTTGCCAGCCAATAGGCGGCCCCCAATCCAAGCTTCCCAGCCCGATTGATTTGCTCAATCAGCACGTTAGGCAGGGGAATACCCCGGGAGTCCACCCCATCCACCCCAAACAACCTAAGCACCGACCTCTCCACACTAGTGGTAGTAAAGGGGTCGGTTTTTGTTTTGATATCCCGGGCAATACTCCCTGCAGCGTTACGAGCGGCAGCTACCAGTCCTTGGTCAAGCTCAAGCTTCCTCATCAGCCTCACCACCTTCCTTTACTTCTAGGAAAAATTCTGTATCTAGGGTCGAACCCACCTCCGGGGACTAGGATTTCTAGCTAAACTACTCTGAATAATACTGTATCTGGGGTCGAATTGACTTACCCCTCCGTTACGCAACTCCCTCGCCGAACATACTAACCGCTCACAGCCTCTCTCTCGCAAAAGTAGACCTAAATGAGGCGCGAGCACGTTGCTCCGTTCGGCTGTTCGCGGAGTATGTTGAGCGGCTCGCTCGTGATGTCTTCACTCCGTGGTAAGTCAATTCACCCTTGAGATATGGGGGATTTTCATCCGCTGCTGGTGCTGAAGCCAGCATGGAAGGCTCCGGGGCCTTGGCCAGGGTTGAAAACAGGTAAGTGGGGGAAGGTTTGCCGGGCCAAAGTTAGGAAGTGGTCTGGGTCAAAGGAAGGGCCGGATGGGGAATAGGGATTGATAGTGAGGGTCAGGAGCTGAAGCGGACAACGGGCTAGGACTTGGCCTCCGCTTGTGTGGAAATCCTGCCAACTTCGGGGGGACAAGAATATCCTGGTGGGATCACTGACGATAAGGATAAAACCTCCCCTGGCCTCCAGGGCAGCTTTCACGGCTGATACAGTATCTTCTGTAAGCGCGCCTTTCAGGAGGATACCTTGAATATTCCCAGCTTGACTGAGTTGGGCGATAGCTGCGGATTCTCCGATTGCGGTGGGAAGCTTGGTATCCACCAGACTCCCATCCTCCAGCCACAAGTTCACCGCTCCCAGCCTGGTTCCTGTGCTTAGTAAGCGTTTTTGGCTGATGCCCGGTACCATGATTTGTTCCACCCGCACCTTCGTGAGCGCCAAAACCTCCTCCGGATCTGGCCCCAGAACCGCTCCGGTAGCCAGGATCAATCCGGCTGTGACAGTCGGGGCTGCACTTGCCAGGCGGTCAAAGGCCCCGTCCACCAGCACCAGATCTGCCCCGAGCCGGGATAGGTCCCGGACTACGGCAGCCAGATGTTTGGCAAAGCTTGGCCCGGCAAGCTGAACGAAACCTTCAGCCAAAACCTCTACTAGACAAATTGCTCCTAAAGCAGACGAATACTGAGTCTCCCGGATAACCTGTAACTTGGCGCTTGCCAAAGGCAGCACTCCCCTGGCTGTTCCCAGCAGGGTTCCACGCGGGGCCCAGATCGTGGGCTTGGGGTTGTGCCATAACAGATCTTGCGTTTCCCCATCCCGACCGCAAGATGTAAGACCCAGCCTTACCCCCGTTAGTGTGGCTTCCCGAACAAGGCAGTTTAGCGTCACGGTCTTACCAGTATTCTTGGCCATTCCCACCACCGCGACACTTTTACAGCCCCGTTCCAGCACCTTTCCCAACAACTCCACAATTACCACCTGCTCACTTGCTGTACAATTCCAGGAAAATTCGCCGCAAAACTATGCTTTCCCGCAGCAGCTCCAGAGCAATAACGGCATGATTCTTGGTATACCCGTTCCCGATAATCATGTTCACATCCTTGCCAACCCCTTCCGCTCCCAGGGCTGCAGCGGTGAAACTGGTAGCCATGCTGAAGAAGTACACAATCCCACCTTCCCGCGTAGCCAGGATTGCGGACATTTCACTTCCCGGAACATTAACACAGTTGATGGTCACATCAGCGAGTTTTCCACCGCTGAGCTTCTCTATTTGCCGGTACACCTCCAACGCATCCGTGACATCAGCCTGTACTATATGGTCTGCAGCTCCAAGCCGGGCCATTCGGGCAATAGACTCCTCTGAACGTCCAACCCCTATAACTGTGCCCGTTATCCCGGCTCGTCTCTTCGCTTCAAAAAGGCAGAGCATTCCGGATTTGCCCCCTCCGCCCAGAACCACAACCGTATCTCCCGGTTTTACTAACTTCGCGGTTTGGGCCGGAGCGCCGGCCACATCCAGTATGGCCAAGGCCAAAGTCTGGGGAAGGTCTTTAGGCAGCTTGGCATATATTCCGCTCGCAAACAAAATAGCCCTGCCTTCAATTTCCACTTGATCAGTATCCAGATACACGGCTTTAATCCGGTCAATTTTTAACGGGGTGAGAGAAAGGGACACCAGGGTAGCAATTCTGTCCCCCACCTGAAGGTCTGTTACTCCTGCCATAGCTGGGCCAATCTCCCTGACCACTCCGATGAGCATCCCGCCGGAGCCGGTCACAGGGTTATGCAGTTTCCCGCGCTTCTCCACTATGTCCAGGAGCTTAGCTGCCATCTTGCCGGGATCTCCCCCAGCCTCCTGTTTGATCTGGCGAAAGCTGGCCGAGTCAATATTCAGCCTCTCCACCTCAATTAATATCTCATTAGCGTAAATTTCCTCTGAGTTGTCAAGCTTCCATGCCGGTTGGGGCAGAACTCCCCCGGGTTCTAACACTCTGTGCGTTCCATACACACAGCCCTTGCCTTTACCCATACCCCAGCCCCCTCATTTTATTATTCTCCTACTCTAATTTTACCAGCATTTCCGCAAAGATAGTCTGAATTTCGCTGCCCACCAAAAAAAACCCGGCCGGACAGTACCAGTCGGGTCGAGATAATAGATTTTGAGGTTTACTTCTTTCGTTTACGCCACCATACCCAAACACCAAAGCACAATAGCAATAGGGCAGCCCAGATTACATAATTGAATTTATGAATGTAGGCCTGCATTACCTCCCAGTTATCTGTGAAAACCACGCCAACATACACCAAGGCAAGGTTCCAGGGTAAAGCTCCGAGAAAAGAATAAACTGCGAAACGCAAAAAGTTCATCTTGGTAATTCCGGCGGGAAGAGAGATAAAGGTCCGCACCCCGGGCAGCATTCTCGCGGTAAGCACTGTTACCTCACCATGCTTGGAAAACCAGCGGTCCGCGGTGTCCAAGTGCTTGCGGGACAAAAAGATATACTTACCATACTTCTCAATAAAGCCTCTGCCCCCATACCGGCCGACCGCATAGGCCAGCACCGAACCCGTAAGGTTTGCCAAAGACCCGGTGAGCCCTGCCTGCCAAAGAGTAAACTTGCCCTTGGCCACCAGGCTTCCAGCATAAGGCATAACTACCTCGCTTGGAATCGGAATACAAGCGCTCTCCAAGGTCATAGTGATATAAACAGCCAATAATCCTAACCGCGATAACTCATTAAGCAAGAAATGCTCCAACCCTGCAAACATATTTACCCTCCAATTTGACTGAATTACACAAACAAAGACCTTTAACACGTGAATTCTTTTTGGAATCCAGCGGGTTAAAGGTCTTCCCTTTTTTTACCTGTAAAAGCTGCAGTCAGTCATTTTTACCTACCCATTTTTTGTTGCTAATTAAAAAAGTAACAAAATCGGGCGAACTTGTCAACCTTAACCCCTGGCTGCGTTAGGACAAAATAGCCTGTTTAAAGCTTTCCAGGCCCGTGCGATCGAGCATCTTACCCAGACGCTCATCGCTGCGGCCCAGCACCTTAAAGTGGTTAATCACCTTATCGGCAAGCTCCAGAGCCCGCACTGCTGAAACATTGTCCGCCAGCAGATCTGCCTGCCGCGGTTTTACTCCGCCATTGCCCCCGACATAGACATGGAACCCTTTGGCTGTCCCCATAAAGCCTAAATCTACATTAGCTGCATCCGTGCACTTATTAACACAGCCAGAAACTGAGATCTTGAACTTTGCCGGCAGCTCCACGCCATGATAGCGCTTGTCCAGTTCCAGACCCAAGGTTACTGAATCCTGAACCCCTCTCTTGCAGAAGGTAGTACCCGGGCATACCTTAACACTGCGTACGCAAAGCCCAGCTGCGTGACCTGGGGACATGCCCAGGTCTTCCCAGACCTGGGCAATATCATCCTTTTGCAGTCCCACAATGGCAATGCGCTGAGCAGACGTGATCTTCAAAGCTGCAGACTTGTACTTCTCCGCCACATCGGCAATTTTATGCAGCAGGTCAGGAGTACAAATCCCGGCAGGAATATGGGGCACCACAGCATAAGTGGCCCGGTCTGCCTGGAGAATCGCACCCTCGGGCTGAGATGTGGCAATAGTTTCAGCCGACATTTCGCCGTACTCCAAATTATTAAGAGCATTTAGCAGCTGTTCAAGGTCCAGGGCATGCATCCTGGCAGCCCCAGCTATGCTCTCGTTTGAGGCTGAAATACAGCCCAGACAATGCATTCCCATCTCGCGCATTATATCTGCGGTCTTAGGATTCCTGTTAATTACGTCCTGGATCTTCATATCTGCGCTGAAATTCATTTGCATCTCTCCTCTAAACCGGTCTTAGCCGTGAATCAAAGCAGGCAAACAGTGTACACAGATCCAATGTACCTGGCCGTTATACACAAAAGAAATTACCGGGGTTTGCTCGCTGGTGGCGCCGCACTTGGAACACTCATGCACTAGCTTTTCAGTCATCTTTTCCACTCCCCCATTTATGCTGTTCTTGAAGCTTTTACTTTAGAATCACACAACCCATTAACTAAGTCAATTATAACTTAGCAAAACCTTCCTGGAAGTGAGAAAAATCACTATTACACAAAAAAACGGCGGAATTAGTTTTTAGCCGTTTCTTACCATCTCTGTTCTTCACCCCGGTTATTTAGCCTTTATACCCGATCTTACTAGGCCGTGTCAGTTTCCAAGCCTTGAATACCTGCCACCCGAAGATCAGATCTCCCAAGGTAAACAACCCCCCACCTAAAAACCTTGCTATCAGATAGGGCTGTAAAAGAAAAAATACCTGCATGAACTCCATGCCCAGTACGCGCCAAAGATAGGTCTGTAGCAATCCCCCGGCCAAGAGGGCTGCTGCCATAAGCAAAAGTCCGCCGTTTAGGCATAGTGCAGCAAAAACTCCCGCTTTATAGCTCTTTTCACTAGGTTCACTCCCTTTACTTAGACAGAAGTAGGATCCTCCCAGCACCAAAAATCCCAAGGACCCAAATACAGCCATGTGCGCATGTCCGGAGGTCAGGTAGGTTCCGTGCATGTAAAGATTCACCCAGGGTATGGTGATCAGAAATCCCAGCAAATAGGCCCCCAGGACATGGTAGAGGAGACTGCTCAAAATGAACCAGAGCGCAAACTTTTCCCGTCTGGTTACCTTGCGGCGATGTTTCAACCCCTTGTAGGTCATATGCAGCAGGAAAACAACCGGAACCAATTGGAAGATGCTGAATATAAATCCTATTCCCAACCAATAAGCAGGCATCCCTATCCAATAATAGTGATGGGCAGTGCCAAAAGCCCCGGTCAGCATAGTGATGCTGACCTCTAGGTACAGCCGCCAAGCCGAGGGATTTTATAAACGTGGCGATAAATCCAGAAGTAGTTAGTTCAAAGGCCATCTCTTCCCAAAGGTGAACCACCCAGAATTTTACCACTTCATCTGCTATCGGGTTACTGAAGCGCATGAGATTGGGAATGAGCAGCAGCGGCAGGAAGACTATCCCGATGGTCATTACAGCAGCTGCCGGTGTCAGGTTGGATCTGGCCCTGATGATGGTTCTAACCACATTATAGGCAGCCAACACCAAGCTTAAGAAAACCCCCGCATAAAAAAGGGGTAAACCCTCAAAGAATTCCCTGCCGTTACCGATCTGAAAGGCAAGGGTGATATAAATTCCCAAAGCCGAGCCTACCACGAGCCAGAGTTGCCAATTTGCCAGGCGTTGCGAAAAAATGTCCCGGCCCAATTCCTCCTGAAGCGCATAGTAAACCAGGCCCATGGTGCCGATTAGAGGCCACAACGTGGCCATGTTCACATGGATTGCCCTGCCATATTCAAACGGGATCGGGGAAGGCAGATCCGGAATCACCAACTCGGCAGCCCCCAGCAGGGCAACCATGCCCTGAACTCCGAATAAGCTCACAGCCGCCAGGCAAAATCTCCTAGCCATTTTAAGACTCATCTTCAGCGTCCCCCTTTAACGGTATAGGCGGGGGGAGGCCAACCCAGGGTCGGAATAGTATCCACATACTTAAGGTAACTGATCAATTGCTCCGCCTCAGCAGAGCTTACCCCAGGGTGAAGCCTCTCCCGGTTAGGACGCATCACGGGCGGATTGATGAGAAATTCCTTCAGTTCATCTTGCCCGCGTTTCATTACGATATGAGTCATGTCATCCGCAACATACCCTCCGTTGCCAAACAGGGTGTGACAGCTGATGCAGTTATAGGACTGCCAGACCTTTTTTCCCTGTACCGCATCCTGCGGTATCGGAGCAGGCAAGCGTGCAGAAGCGAAGCTGCTGATTAAGAAAGCAGCCACTGATACCCCCCCGATGATCATCAACATGCGCATTCTCACAGTACATCCTGCCATTTCCATCCGAATATGGTAATTAGTATGTGCAACAACGCAAAACAAAAAACCATATCCCACTTTTCCGGGATATGGCTTACGCCTTTATCATTCGATTATCGACCATATATCTCTGCCCTGCGCAGTTTAATAGTTAAACGCCGGTGTTTTCCGAATCATTTCCAACAAACTCAGCCGGGAAATCTTACCTGCTTTGGTTTTCGGCATATTGTCGACAACATACAAATTCTTGGGCGCCCTAGCTTCACCAAACTTGGTCCGGCAATAAAGGGCAAGTTCATCGGAATCCAGTTTTTGGCCTGTCCTCGGCTGGACAAAAACAGCAGGTTCAGAATCCTCCTGATTCACCACTGCTACATCCCACACCGCAGGATGTTCGAAAAGCACAAACTCCAGTTCCCTGGCACTTAACATATTGACTCCCCCATTTATTAGTTGGCTATTCGGACTTTTCTGATAATATTTTAACCCCTCGTCCTCCCTTAAAGGAAGAATAACTTGTTAAATGGTCATTTTTCAGGGTTGAACGGTTGATGGGGAGCTTAAGATGTTAACGTTTTTAAAACTTGGAATTTAGCCTTGGAAGGCCTAATTCTCATAATAAGCTGGTTTCCCAGATGGGAAACCAGCTTATTATGAAAGTCTAGAACAGTGACATAGCAACCAGGCCGCTAATTCCTCCAGCTAGGGCCACAGCCCCGGTGACAATAAGCAGGAGTCGAAGACTGAACACCCGCTTGACCATAATCAGGGAAGGGATGCTTATAGCCGGCAAAGTAACCAGCAGTGCAGCCCCTGGTCCCACCCCTAAACCGAAGGACATAAGAGTCTGGACGATAGGAATTTCTGCAGCTGTCGGAATAATAAACGCCGTCCCGACTATGGCCATGCCCACGATGGCCAAAATACCGCCGGCCCACCCCGGATTTACTGCCGGAAAGAGCCAAGCACGCAGCGCCCCGAGTACGAAAACCATTATCAGATACGCTGGTATGGTGTCACGAACCAGGGGGCCTAAAACCTTCAGCCATCTTACGAACAAATTGCCTGTCAGGGCTGCGTTTGGATTCTCGGGCAGAACCCGCTCCACCTCTTTGGTATCTTTCATAACCACGTTGGCCACATAACCCAGACCCAAAACCAGGACTGCCCCTGCCACAATACGCAGGAGAGCAAACTTCCAGGAAAGGACAAACCCCATAAAAATAATGGTGGCAGGATTTAACAAAGGATTGGCCAACCAAAATGATAGAGACGCCCCAGGTGAAGCCGAGCTTTTGCGCAGTCCCACCGCCACCGGGGCCGCACAGCAGGTACACATCATGCTCGGTATCGCCGCAATCCCGCCCATTGCTGTCCCTGCAAAGGAGGTCTTGCCAAACATCCTGTAAATCCAATCCTTGGGCAGCAGTACCTGTACCAGAGATCCGAGTAACAATCCCAAAATAACCGCTTTCCAGACAGACTTGAAATACGCTGCAGCATAGCCCCAGGCTGCAGCCCAGGAAGGTTCCGGCGCAGTCCCCATTTGACCGGAGATGATCGAAGAACCAATTGAATGTTTAGCCGCAGCCAGCAGGGCCTTTTGATAGTACGGGTTCCATTTGACATAAAACAACCCAGCAATGGCAATTACGGCAAATAAGGCCGCTAAATAGAAATATTTTGTCTGGGGTTGCCTGTTTCCGGTTGTTTTTCTTAAGGATACCCCGCCGCTTCCAGCAGATTGCGCCATGTATATTCTCCCCTTTAGCTAAACCATGAACCTATTCTACTATACCATAGTTATATTATATATATGAGATAATAAATTCCTATATGCTGCAACCTGTTGTTTGCCTTGCCATAGAAAAGTACAAATCTATTTTTAAAGTCTTTAACAAGAAAGAAATAAGGAAGCCTAGTTTCGGCTTCCTTTATAGCAATTTAATAATTGCTGACCCTATGCTGCTTTCTACACCGCCGCTTCTTGTTTGCCCTTGATGCGATTCATCAAGCGCATAGAGCACATCTCGCCGCACATGGTGCAGCTGTCCTCATGGGTGGGAGAAGATTCCCGCCGGTAGCGTTCTGCTTTTTCCCGGTCAATGGCCAGGTCAAACATTTTATCCCAATCCAGGTTCTGCCTCGCGGTGCTCATCGCCCGGTCCCAATCAGCCGCGCCGGGAATCCCCTTGGCCACATCTGCTGCATGGGCAGCGATCTTGGCCGCGATTATCCCTTCCCGCATATCATCAAGGGTAGGAAGCCGCAGGTGCTCAGCCGGTGTCACATAACAGAGAAAATCTGCCCCTGCCCCGCCTGCGATTGCGCCTCCAATCGCGCTGGTTATGTGGTCATAGCCTGGGGCCACATCGGTAACCAAGGGTCCCAACACGTAAAAGGGAGCTCCGTGGCAGAGCTTCTTCTGCAGCTGCACATTGGCCTGAATCTCATTCAAAGGAACATGGCCCGGGCCCTCAATCATCACCTGAACATTACGCTCCCAGGCGCGTTTGGTGAGTTCTCCCAGGACAATCAGCTCTTCGATTTGGGTTGCATCTGTGGCATCAGCCAAACTACCCGGTCGGCAGGCATCCCCTAGGCTTAAGGTCACATCGTGTTCAGCACAGATGTCCAGCACACGGTCAAAATACTCATAGAAGGGGTTTTCAGCCCCATTTAGCTCCATCCAGGCATAGAGCAGCGATCCCCCCCTGGAAACGATATTAGTCACCCGTGAACTGCGCTTGAAGTGCTCCACGGTCTGGCGGTTAAGACCGCAATGAATAGTCACGAAGTCCACTCCGTCCTGGGCGTGTTTCTCTACAACCGCCAGGAACTCCTCTGGGGTGATATCTTCCAGCTTTTTATCCAGATATCCAATCGCATCATACATAGGTACAGTACCAATCATAGCAGAGGACATCTCCACCAGCCTGCGGCGAAATTCCGAGGTCTTGCCATAATTGCTCAGGTCCATAATCCCTTCCGCTTTCATTTCTATCGCCTTGCGGACCTTATCCAATTCGGTTTCAATTGAGGCACAGTCTTTGGAGATGCCCAAATTGACATTGATCTTGGTCTTCAAGCCAGCGCCAACCCCTTCCGGGTCCAGGCTCTTGTGGTGATGATTGGCCGGGATCGCTACTACACCCTTGGCTACTTTCAGTCTGATTTCCTCCGCAGCCAGATTTTCCTTCTGCGCCACAAGGCGCATTGCCTCTGTGATTTCTCCGCGTTTGGCGGCCGCCATTTGAGTCGTCATTCACTCACCTACTCTTTCAAATTCTACCTTACACCGTTCAACACTTGTTGCAGACGTCCCACTTTTCCAGCAATGTCCGTGCATCCAACTATTTCGGTAACTAGTGCTACAGTTTTAGCCCCGGCGTTTAAGACTTCAGCCAGGTTGTGTTCTTTTATTCCACCAATGGCCACAAAGGGAATAGTTAAATTTTCCGCCACATAGCGCAGATAGTCGAGTCCCACCGGGGCACACACATCGGTTTTGGTATTGGTTGCAAAAATCGGCCCTACTCCGATATAATCCGCCCCGCCCGCTACCGCTGCCCTGGCCTGCTCCGGTGAGTGGGTGGATACCCCTATTATTCTTTCAGGTCCTACCAGCTTGCGAACAATACTCAGGGGCAGATCATCCTGACCCACGTGAACACCGTCCGCTTCCACCGCCAGGGCCAATTCAATGTGGTCATTGATCAGGAACAAGGCGCCAGCCTGCCTGGTCATGAGGCGCAGTTCCAGACATTCGCGGTACATTTCCCCTTGTTTCTTGTATTTCTCCCGGTACTGGAGTATTTTCACACCGCTCTCTAGTATCTGGCGGGACACTTCGATAGTGCTTCTGCCCAGTGAGTGCGGTTCAGAAGTCAGGGCATAGATTCCTTGCGGCAATTTCTTTGGTTGAACCACGCTGCACCTCCTGCTTTCTGAAAATACTGTCTCTATTATGAAAATACTGTCTCTGGGGTCGAACCCACCTCCGGGGACTAGGATTTCTAGCCTAGAATTTCTGTGGGGTGGTTAGAAATCCGTCGTTGACTTACCCCTTCGTTGCGCAACTCCCTCGCCGAACATACTAACCGCTCACAGCCTACTTTACCCCACGAAATCGTCAAGCCAGTCTTTCCAGGACTAGATTTCGCGGGGACCCCGGTTTATCGCAAAAGTAGCCTTAAATAGGGCGCGAGCACGTTGCTCCGTTCGGCTGTTCGCGGAGTATGTTTAGCGGCTCGCTCGTGATGTCTCCACTCCGGGGTAAGTCAATTCACCCTTGAGATGTGGGGAGTTTTTTCCGCTGCTTATGCTGGACCAGCTTCGAAGGCTGTTCTAAAAGAGCAATCGCGCAAGAAAAAGTGTTTCCCATAAGCCCTCAGCTGGTTAAGAGAGGGCAAAAATTTCCGGAATAAAATTTTCCCCGGCTCTGGAAGTCCAAGTCGCCGTGCTGACCCAAACAGAAGTCCGAAGTCCGAAGTCAGACGTCCGAGCCCGGGTCATGTCTCTTACAGTAAGTCGATAGGTACATTCTGCATCCAGTTTCGGACCTCGGACATCGATTTTGCCCGACTACCACAGCGACCCTAAACTAAACACTTTTTCCTCCCAAGACAGACCCCAGAACTGTCCCCTTGCAACAAGATATGGGGAATTTTCATCTTCTGCTGGTGCTGTGCTACGCTGAAGCCGAATTGATCTCGCGCATGTTGAGCCAATCACAGAAGGTTGGTTGGTACCCTTTAGTCCTTAGCATCTTGACAATCTCTTCAACCGAACGATCATCAGAAATCTCAAACTGGGAACTGCCTGGTTCGGTTTCCTCAGCATATCCGCCCACAGAAGTACGGGCCCCTGCGGACATCTTGGTTATCCCTAAAGGGAGCAAGGACTCACGCATCCCCGCGCTTTCCCGGGTGGAAAGAGTGATCCCGACCCTGGGAAGAAATAGTCTGTAGGCCAGAATGATCTGAACCAGAGCAGCATCTGTGACCGGACTCGAAGTAGGTTCGAAAGTTCCCACATGCGGTCTAAGCCTGGGGATTGAGATTGCCAGTTCCACATCCGGATAATGCTGCTGCAGATACGCGGCATGTAGGGCGGTGAAAAACGCCTCGTTTCTCCACTCCCCGAGTCCGAGCAAGGCCCCGATGTTTACGCTGGACATACCGCCTCTACAGGCCCTCTCCGGGGCATCCAGACGGTAGCGATGGACGCTTTTGGGTCCCGAGGGGTGAACCGAAGCGTAGACTTCTTCATCATAGGCCTCCTGAAACATGGTAAAGCCGTCCACCCCGGCTTCAAAAAGCATGCGGTACTCCTCTTCCTCCAACGGG
>Ga0255338_1004353_pt1 | contig 14820 bp, 13 predicted proteins | sample MeOH1_35cm_T4_19_FD_203715 | JGI IMG/M metagenome (GOLD analysis project Ga0255338, IMG submission 203715) | Sandy soil microbial communities from University of British Columbia, Vancouver, Canada - MeOH1_35cm_T4_195 | ecosystem: Engineered > Artificial ecosystem > Sand microcosm > Unclassified ...
AGCCTGGTTTTCAAAATGCGGGATGCCTAAGACTGTTTATAATACCGCCGACAATCATGTAGCGCTTATCGGTCTATTCAAATCACATGGCTATAAAATCACCCATTCGGAATCCGAAATGGTTCAACTCACAAAGGTTCTTTAATTTGCACGGTAGAGAGGTGTTAAATGTATAAAGGTTCATGTCTTTGATGATCATAGCAAGAGCGATCTTTTTCTATCTCGCTGTAGGAGGCATCAATGCCTCGGCTTCAGAACATTCAGGAGGAAACTCCCTTTTGATTAGGGCGGTCACTATCATCGACGGAACAGGGGCACAGCCCACTGCTCCCTTGGATGTCGAAGTCATTGGCAATCGAATTACACGCATCGGTCAAAATTTAAAAAGCAAAGCATCCGTTGTTATAGATGGAACTGGGAAAACTTTGATTCCAGGACTTATTGATTGCCACGTGCATATCAGAACAGTTCCTGGGGCGTTATTTCGGGATGAAAATCCTGAAGCAATTCGCGAACAACAGATATTTCAACTCAAGTCCTATTTGGCCGCCGGTGTAACAACGATTCTTGATGCCGCAACTCCGGGACCTCTTTTTGACGAGGTTGCTAGGATCAGTCGCACATATCCAGTTCCTCGTTTTTTGGGATTGGCTCCTTTTCTCACTCCAAAAAATGGATATTTTGCATCCGAAGAATCTCGGCGCAGATTTTATAGTGATCTTTCAAAGCCTGTCGAAAAAATTTCCGAGATTAGAGACCGAATTGAAGAGGCTCAAAAGTATCATCCCTTTGGCCTTAAGACGACCATCGAATATGGATTTGCCCCGTTCGCGACTTTTCCAGTTTTTGATTCCACCTATCGCGCAGCGATTCGCACAGAAGCGGCTCGGGCGAATTTACCGGTGATGGTTCATACGGAAGCTGAGAAGGCATTTTGGTTGGCCCTCGACCTAAAACCCTATGCTTTCATGCATGGCGGTTTTTTCGACAAGCCCGCCACTCAGGATATTGTTCAAAAAATCGCTGAAAGTAAAGCTTACGTCGTCAGCACTCTTGCCATCTATAAAATGATGCTTTTAATGTGGGATCAAAATCTGTTTGAAGATCCCTGGTTTCAGAGGTTGGTTCCTCCCGAGCAAATTAAAACAGCGCAAGAGGTTACTTCCTCCGTTGTGAAGTTACTGGCGGTCCAAAATAAGCCTTGGTTCGTACCGAGATTTATTGCCGAATGGCTTTCTGGTTTTTTTATTCGACGTGGAGCCATTCAGCAGAACTATGAGAATTCCAAAATTTCACTTAAATCTATGTATGATCATGGCGTACCCATTGTGATGGGTTCAGATGCGGGTAACTATCCACTCTTTTCGACTTTTTTTCATGGCGTCGGATCTATCCTAGAAGTCGAAGCCCTTTTGGACGCCGGTATCCCTCCACTAGAGGTCATTCATATCTCAACCTCCCGGGCTGCTGAAATGTTGAAAATTAATAAGGACGTCGGAACTGTTGCTGAAGGAAAAATCGCGGACCTGGTTTTGCTAAATCAGAGTCCTCTTACCTCGAGCAAAGCATTTAGAGACATTGCTTTGGTCATTAAGGATGGACAGCTCTTGCGTAATTCAATAACGAAAAGACCCCCCGGCACTTACGAGTAAAGTTGAACCCATTCGTGAAGAATTTAGAAATTTCGTCAACAGCAAGGTCGACTTTACGAGTTGCTTACAGAACTAAGCGACTTCGCAAGATTCGCAGAAAATTTTCTGATTTTCTTGGATTCTCAGTTTCACGGCCTGTTGTTGGCGCACAAGAATTCGAATTTCATTTTCTTTTGACCAAGTTTTCTGAAATCGCTCAAGCGGAGTTTCTCCTTTGAACGATGAATGAGGAATTTTTTCGTTATGTTCTTTACGCCAAAAATCGACATGCCTCTTAAGGCTTGCGAGAGAACGGATCTCCCGATGAAAAAGATAATTGTGCTTCAGCGATCGAAAAAGTGTTTCAACCATCGAATTGGAAAACGAGATTTCAAATCTAGCAACTTGTTTTCGGAAGTGTCCTCGTTCTTCAAGGTGACTGACAGATTGGCTGCGATTTTCTCCGCCTTCGTCAACAATCAGGCGTAAGTTTTTTTCTTTACTAGAGCTGGTCGTCTCAATCGCTTGAATGAACAGCTTTGTTTTGTCGGGAAGTATGAAGTAGGAGACATCAAGATGCCAAATTTCATTTGGGTTTTTGGCTCGGAGTCCAATTCGGCGTTTACGTTCTCGCATTTGCTTTCTGGGGCGTTTCCATTTGTAATGATCTATATATTTCCTCCAAGTCGAGTATGAGCACATCAGTAGATTTTCTCGCTTGGCGTAGTAGTGGAGTAATCGAATTGGAAAATGAGAAAAATCATTTGATGTTACCAGACGCCGCATTGTCTGAATTTCTTTTGACGTGAGTTGATTCACGCTGCCTCTTGGGCAAGACCTGACACCTGTGACTCCACACCCGCGTCGCTCTCTGCGCCAGCGCTTATAGCGGGATAATGATAAACCGAGAGTTGAGAGGCAAGCCTCACGGGTTGCAGCATTCATGGCCTTTTCAGCTGCATTTAAAATTTTCAATTTTTTCTCGGTAGAGTCTATATGTTTCCAATGAATTTGAAAGCCAAGGATTTTATATGTCTCCAAAAGAAGAGAGATGATAGATTCTTTTTCGGCTAAGCTTTGTGCGCTCTCTGTACTTTCGTTTTTTAACTCATTGATCGCGCCAATTATCGACTCAAGTGTTGGGTCACCAACGTCATCGCATCCGTGTTCAACCCAGTGAAGAGCAGTCATGCGTGGAATATTCAGATGTGGAAACAGATCAATTCGGCCAGTCATTGCGATGGCTGCCTTTATCGCAGGGTCATATTTTTTATATTTGGGCATTGAAGCTCCGTTTTAATGGGACATTTCTAATGCTGAATTTCGTCAAATAAAAGGTCGACTTTACCGGTAGGTAGCTAAGGCGGAACCACTGGAAGTACTTGAATTTTTTTTATCGGTTTTGGCAAGAGTAAATTCTTAAGGTGTTCGGGAGGAAGGGGACGGGGGTTCAAATCCCGTCTCCCCGACCAGCAGCTACGGCACTTTAGGCACTCTTCAGTCTAGCAATGTTCCCGGTGCGCGGACATTTGCCCCATCTTGGACTGACAGCTCTGGAAATTTGTGGCTCTACAGCGGTGTGGGCTTAGATAGTGTCGGCACTTCCGGCCCTCTGAGTGATGTCTGGAAATACAAACCTTAGAGTTCTTCGCTCGCTTTTTTTTACACTCACCTTATTGATTTGGCTTATTGGGAGCTTGAGAGGGATGACGAGCCCGCTGGTATCCAGCGGCGGCATCGCGCCTTCTGAGTACGTAATCGTGGTTTTTTTGCTGAGTCATTTGAGAATAGCCTGGTGATCCGGGCTTGATGGCTTCATGATTCTTTTTTGAAAAAAACAATCCTTTGGTTAGGAAAACACCGGCGACGAGAATTACAAAGATGAGGATGTATTTTAAATAGTCCACAGAAATATTCTACCTGTTCGTAAGTTCTCTGCTAGTCCAATTTATTTTACGATCGATATCTGTAGGCATCACGCACACACATAGAAATGTCTAGCCAATGAAAATCCAGGTTGTTTCCAGAGGCACTGGCAACACTTCCGCAGTCGATGGTAACTCACAAAGCAAAAGAGCCCTATTTGTCTTTGAATTAATGCCGCCCATCCGAACCAAACGATAAAAGAGCAACGAGAATGAATGTTTTCGTACCACGGACTCCGACTAACGACCCTATTTGATGCAATTCGTTTGCAGAATTCCATCACTGTCTTTGATCGAAGTGCACTTCAGAGGTTTTTGTGATTCGTTGTATTCTTGCCATTTGGTCAAGGTGTCCTGGAGGATGCGTCGGCGCTCACGCTCGTTGTCTTCTTCGATTTGCTTTTCGGCGACGCGAATTTGTTCTTTCATGCGCTCGCCATTCACCATTTGACCCAGATTCGAACTCATCGAGCAACCGAGCTGTTCGCCCTGATTGCAGCTTTCGGTATAGTATTGTTGGGCCTTGATGAGCTCGTTGGATTTAAAATAAATCGCCGCTAACTGAAAGCAAGATCCTGGACGCTGGTTCTCGCAATTAGATTTATAAATGGCCTTCTTCATATCCGCATCGGCCAGTCCCTCGATGAGTTTCTGACATCCTGGGACTCTCTGATCCAACATGCATTTCTGCAATTCAGTGTTTTCATCAGGCCCAAAGATCTGTGCGAAGTTTTTGGTTTTTTTATATTCTTTTAGAGACTCGCAAGTAGATTCATGTCCCATGCTACAAGCGGCCTGATAACATTTCAGAGCTTCGCTGCGCGCTCCGAGCGCCGCCAGTCGGTCGCCGCGGTTCAAGGCCGAATATTTATTCTGTTGATCTACTGGACTACATGTATTGCAAAAGGCCAGGAGCGGGAATTGTAAAGTAAAAAGCAAAAGAATGATTTTCATAGCCCAATAAAAACGCAATTGCCCCTGAGAATCAAGATACTTTTGGAGGACGCTTCAGATCCGTGATTCGTTTCACCAAAAAGAGAAACCTAGGACATTTTCTCATTTTAAACAGGTGTAAACAACAGGGCTTCTCGAAGTGATACGCCCCAAAAACGCCGTCATTGGATTGGAGGAGGATATCTTTATCTCCAGAAGTTTTGGACGGAGCCCCTGAGATCGGGTTTTGAAGCTATGAGGCCCACCTGTAAAATCTCTCTGTGTCAGACATTTTTGACACACTTTGTTTCAAAAATCGTGGTGCTTTCAATGGGGGAGGTGTAAGAGCTTCTCCATGGCAAGCAAAGAAACCAACAGCAAAAAACATCTGCATTTTCGCCAGCTTCTTCAAGAAGAGCTCGTGAGCCGCTGCAGGCAAAATCCCAACTATTCGTTGCGGTCTTTTGCAAGGGCCTTAAAGGTTGAGCCCTCGGCGCTGTCGCAAATAATTAATGGCAAGCGATCCATCACGGAAAAGATGAAGCTACGTCTGGGATCAGCTTTGGGCTTGAGCCTGCACCAGCTTGAGAAAATTCCTGTATCACACAATGAATCTGCATCTTCTTATCAACAACTTGCTTTGGATTCGTTTGCAGTGATTTCGGATTGGTATCACTATGCAATTTTGGAGCTAACTTATTTAATAGACTTTAAACCTGAAGCGGCGTGGATTAGTCGCCGTTTGGGAATTACAAAGTCGGAAGCCAATATCGCGATTGAGCGCCTTTTCCGCTTGGATTTGCTCGCGCAAACCCCGACCGGCCGCTGGCAAGACACTTCGGAGAATGGTCGATTAACCCAAATTAGTCCCGGGCTTTCTTCTGATGCTGCAAGAAAATATCAGCGTCAGCTTTTGGAACTCTCAATGAAGGCACTACAAGAAGTGCCTCTTGAAAAGCGCAACCACACGTCGGCAGCTTTTTGTTTCGATACTGAGGATTTATCTCAGGCTGTTCAAGCCATCTCGCACTTTCGACGAAAGTTCGCTGAGGAGTTTCAGCCCAAGAAAAAGGCGCGTGAAGTTTATCAAATTCAGATCAGTTTCTTCCCATTAACAAAGAATTTACAAGAAAAGGAATCTTTATGATATTTTCAAATGTGACCCTCTCAATGGTTGTGTTAAGTCTTCTGACTTTGACAAATCTTGCTCAAGCAGGCGTTAAAGAAGCCGGTGGGGGTGATATTTGCGAAGATCGAATCAAACTTATCCGCGACGATATTAAGAGCTGGATCTCAAACAATGGTCCCGCACAGCTGAAACTCCCCACAGGAATTGCTCTGAATGACTACTCCCATCGAATGGTCGTCCAAATCGAAAAAGCCAAAATCCAATGCGTCGCTCAGGGCGACGCTGATTTTCCAGTCGAGGTCGGCGGCACAGCGAAGACATGCAAGTTTTCTCGGACTTTTTTGACAAGCCAAATTACTTGTGATTATGCGAAATTTCAGGCGATGTCGGAAAGAGATCAGTACGTTCTCGTCCATCACGAATATGCGGGACTTGCAAAAATCGAATCACCGGACGGTGAGAGTTCGAAGTACGATGTGTCCAATCAGATTTCAGATTTCTTGACTGGGCAGATTGGGAAAAAACTTTCCGTAACAAAAGCCACCAAAACTCCAGTTAACTGCATCGGCGTAGTAGCCATTCCCGATAGTTTTTCATACGTCTGCGATGGCCCCTATGCTTCATCACCGTCTGGAGTGCGATTGTTTCGGTCCGATGACGATCTAGATAGGGTTTGCTCTACGGTGGGAATCGATACCGGCATTGGCGGTAGTGGGAATGCACCTAGGAGTGAGAAATTTAGCCAAGCATCTATTTTTAGTAAGATTGAGCCTTCTTGGATTGTGGGCATTTATGTACTTACGAAGGATTATAGTGAAGATACTGTCGATGTAATTAAGAATGACACTTCGGTTCTAACCAAGGTGACTTGCCTAGGTGTAAATCCGTATGTGCAATTCCCCTAAACGCATTGATTGGTGCCCCTCAAAGGATTTTTTTTCACGCTCGTCAAGCGCTTGGACACTGCTTCCACCTTTCAAAACGAACTATGGGCATCTGGGGTTGGAATAAATATCGCATTAAGGGACAGGGCTGTCTCGGTTGCATCAAGGGAAATTCATCCCACAACATTTGGGACGGCATCAAGGATTCGGTATATGAAACGATTAGTAAAAGGCGCTTTAGTCATGTTGATGGCTTCGGCATTTGCGACTCATGCCCACGCTGCTAAGAGCATCAGTTCTCTTTCTTGCCAAGGTGATAGCGTTTCTGGGAGAGTCGAAGTAAATTATGAGGACTCGGAAACATTCGAAGTCACTGAGTATTCACCTGAAGGGATTCCGTTCTCCCAATCTGCAAACGTGGTCAGCTCTTCAACGGCGGGAAGTGTATTACGTTTTTCCCTCCAGGGGGCGACGAATGAATTGTCATTTAATTTAACTGTGAGCCCTCAAACAAAAAAAGGACTCATATCAGGCCCCTTCGGCTCTATGCCCCTTAGCTGCGCGGTTTCGTTGAAATGAACCTCAACCCGCCCCAAGGGGCGGGGACCTTCGCGTCAGACGTTAGACGTCGGCTTAAAAGTGCTAGGTGCAGTATAGAGGGGCGGAGCTGAAACCCGGATCGTCGAAAAGCAAATTTCCTTTATCGTCTCGCGTGAAGCGAATTTGCGATGATTCGTCCGAGCTTGGGGGGTGCTGCAATTCATGAATATTCACAACGAGAGTTATAGTTTTGTTATCGCAAGTTACAGTCTTGGTAATTATATAGTTGCCATCTTTACGAGTGGTTGTGCCTAAAACTAAATCATAACTTTCGCTATAAGGCCCCGTCTCGGGATGACCCGAAAAGGGTCTGTCATCCCCGCCAACAATATGCCATCCGAAACGGTCTTCGGTGACTTTGATTTGGTCTCTTTTTGGCTGGAACGTGATTCTATCTATTCTTTCATTTGGGTTCCGGTTTGTGCACTTGTAAGCGCCGGAAAAATTCGGGCATGCGAACGAGACTGCGGGAAGAAAAAATAAAATTGAAAAAAAGAGTTTCATGAAAACCTCCGTTAAAAATAGAATCTACCGTAAGGCTTTCGGAGCTATCAAGGAGTTACTTTGTCACTGAAATTTTTGGCACCATCTTTGCTTCTTCTTAAAAGCAAACAATTTAGGTTTCAAGGAGGACAAAATGAAACTGTTATTTTTTCTTGCCGCGTTGATTTTTAATGTCGGCTTACAGCAAGCGGTCGCTGCAGAATCTGTAGCCCAATCATTGAGCAACTCATGTCAGGTTGTGAGTGAAAGTAGTGAGGGCGGAGTCAGTGTACTGAACTGTGCTGACGGAAAAGCTTTTGAAATTCGACAGGTCCTTTTACGCGGGCAAAAATGCTCAAGCAGTATTTGGTGTAGCAGTTTTGAGCATTGTGTGGGCGGTGTGTGTAAACCGAAGGACATTTTTAATAGATGTGACGCGTTCAGCAAAAAATGTTCGTTCCCAGAAAAATGCATCGACGGTGTTTGTAAGAGATAACAACCTTCTAGGAAGGTTGCTAGTACCGAATTCCTAAAAAACCGAGGTCGTGATCCTCGGTTTTTTATTTTAGCCCCAGCCAATTCCTGTTAACATTTTTAAATATGTCGAAAATCAAATTTAAAAAGTTAGTGATCGTTGCGAGCATCCTATTTCTTCAACCAATGCTAAGTCCTGGCTCCTTGGCTTTGGCGAAAAGGAAGCGTCCCCCGAGAGCGTTCAGCTTTTTCATGGAGGGGGGAAAGGCTTCTCAAGAAGAATGTGATGGAGAACGCAAAGTTCCTCGCAAGCTGAAGCATCTTAAGGAGTATGCTAAAGCCAGTTCTTACTTGGGTTCGGAACCCCAAACATTCGAGATAAAATCAAAAGACGACGCAGAGATGTGGAAACATTTTTTCGGCGCGAAAAGTTCTTGCAATGTTGTCTTGGCGAAAACTCCTTCGGCTGTGGATAGTAAGCTTAAAGATACCAAGCAGGAGCTTCCGCCAGATGATTCTACGGACTCAGACGATGATGATCAGCAAGATGGCCAACCAGATGGCCCACAAGAGGGGCCAGAGGCGTCCGCAGAGTCAACACCGAGCAAATAAAGTCGAACTTTACTGAAAACCGACTTCGAAACTTTTTTGCGGAAGTAATTTCGTATTAAGTCTTTTTCTGTTCTTTCTCAAAAAGTATTTCCGTTGTTTGTAACCTAGCAAAATGTGCACAAAGTTGATTGAAATCTCACCCAGGTCTGGGCCTGATGGAGATGCATCAAATTTTTGCAGGAGGATTCTGCATGGAGCATGTGGATCAAGAATGGGAAAAACCCCAGGCTATGGCTATTCCTAAAGAAGGATATTTTGAGCAAGAGCAAGGACGATATGGCCCCATCTTTCCGAGAACGCCTGCCAATCATGGCTTTACGATTATTGCGAAAATAAAACCGGGACGTGAACCTGTCATTCGGGAGTACGGAAAAAAGTTAGAGAATTCTCTCAAAGGGGATCCTTTTGTTCTTGCGCCTCTGGAGCTTCACTATCTGCGATGGGTCTTATTTGATATCGGAAGTGAAACCTACTTCATGTATCAAGGCATCTTCGACACAGATTTTGACAAGTACACAGATGATGCTGTGGCGTTATTCAGTAAAACGGGAATCAATACGGTCTTTGAGAATCTTGAGGGCTTTCCGGAGGACTGGAAAGCCAATATTCCGGCATTTATCAAATTTGTGCGTGAACATCAGCGCCCGAGCTTCTTGGAATACGGAGAGTATCCTTACGCCACATCTAGAGAAATTAAAAAGGCTTTAAAATTGAAACAGGCCTTCTCGGAAATGTTAGATCAAATGCAATAACAACACATAGGAGGTTGCTCCTTGGAACAACAACAATTCGCGCGAACCTACAATCAGCTGCATGAGCCCCGGAAAAGTATTCCAGGTACAAGGCGTTTCAGCGTGTACTGGGCATGGAGCTATCCCTGGGAAGCCAATCGAGACGTGACCAAGCTCGACAATCGTTTTTCGACAATGACGGAAGTCCGGCGAGCGGCGTGGCCGAATTATGAAACGCCTGCATTTTCAGATGAGATGTTTCTTCAGGGGATCTCTGGGACTCTTGAAATATTTCATTTGTCTCTGGTGCGTTTTCAAAACGTCGTCGCTAAAGCCAGCGGGCATCCTGTGGCGGTTTACCAACGAGTGGACCAGGCAGGGCAGAAGGCCCCCATAAGCCAAGCCATTCTTGGAGATACCGATACAATGATGATATTCGGCTTGGATCACATGGTCACAGAGCAAGAAGCTTCAGTGGAAGAAATAGCGGCACTGTCAGATTTTCTGACCCGCGAAGGAAGTTGCTTGATTCTGGGGCCTCACCACGATGTGGGAGCGTCAGAAGATTTAAAAATACGTGATATGGAATATCACCACCATGGGGATCCATTGGTTCCTCATCAGCAGCGCTTCGGTCGTTACACCCGGTCTCTGATGAAAGGGCTTGGAGTTCCCGTGGAGAATCGATATGGACTCAGACCCGCAACTATTTCTGGGACGAATCAGCTGATGCCACTTTCGATTTCCAAAGAGCTTGATAAGCGCGGATGGCTTGCAGGGGTACGGACATTTAATTTTCATCCTCATCTTCCGCATTACGCGGTGACGACGAACGATCCAGATGCCATTCAGGTTTTAGCGCGGCAACCGATTGATACCTCTAGGCCGCATCCCTTTCTCGAGTCAGGAAATCGTGAGATTAACATGTTTCTCTGGATGCCGCCTCAGGGCCGCAGAAAGGGAGATATTCTTTTAGCGGACTCGACGATTTTTACGACCTTATTCGGAGGCGATGAGAGTCTGGAAATCTTTTGGAAGAATCTTGCGACCAAATGAAGTGGTTGCTGATTGGTCCATTTCTATTGGCAGCCTCTGCGCAGGCTCAGAATAGGGGAGTTTATCCGTTGGGTATGAGTGCGCTGAATTCCGGTGTCACTCCTCAGCCTGGGTTTACCTATGCAAATCAGCTTCTTTTTTACTCGCGTGATAAGGCTAAAGATGAAAACGGCCAGGCTCTGCCCGTTGGTGGCGATAACGATGTGTGGATGGATCTAAATACTCTCAGCTGGGTTCGTGACGCTGAAATATTTTGGCAGGCCCGCTATTCTGCAGTAGTCACGATTCCTGTGGCGAAGAATTCTCTGTCGTCCGATCTACGGGGAAAAATCAGTGGAGGCAGTGGACTGGCTGATTGCTATTTTATGCCGCTGATTCTGAGTTGGACGCGGAAGCTTTTTGCAATTCGCGCAATCTATGGAGTGCTGGCTCCGACGGGAAAATTCGAGGTTGGCGCCAGCGACAATGTCGGATCTGGCTATTGGACACATACTTTTTCAAGCGGGCAGAGTTTCTATTTTTCAGAAAACAGAATCTGGATTCTTTCGTTGTTTGAACTCTATGAATTTCATACCAAGCAAGAAGGAACGGGAGTGCAGCCCGGGCAAACGTTTAATCTCGATGCTTCTGTCCTGGCTAGGGTTTCGTCTTCCGACAATCTGCAGGTCCAAGCAGGAGTTGTGGGCTATCTGCAAAGACAAACAACGGCAAAAACAGGTCCCGAGCTAACTCCTACAGAGACAGAAGAGCGCTACGCTGTGAATGCAATGGGTGCTGCTGTGAGCTTCACTTTTCCTCAATTGTGGGCGAATTTAAGTTTTAGGTATTTCAGAGAATTTGCGAACCGATCGACATATGAAGGGGACTCTGCGCAAATTGGCGGGGCGATTGCTTTTTAAACGAAAGGAGATTCATCGTGACCAAATCTCAGCTGGAATTGGAAGATATTCAAAGCGGTGTTTTGCGGCCGCGCCCATCACCCTACGCAGCGACCTATCTCCTTTTTCGCATCGACAAACGCGAAGGCGGTCGTGAGTTTTTGCGTCGACTTTTGCCGATGATTTCTTCGGCGGCTCATCCCGAAAATCCAGAGCGGGATAGATGGCTGAGTCTCGCACTGACTTTTCAGGGGCTTATTTCATTGGGAGTTCCTCAGGACTCCTTGGACAGTTTTGCGCCAGAGTTTCGGTATGGGATGGCTGCGCGGGCAAAGCTCTTAAAAGATTTGGGAGAGAATGCGCCGGAGAATTGGGAAAGACCGCTCGGTTCGAAGGAGGTCCATGTGATCGTGACAGCGATAGCGCCGACTCGGGAGAAGCTCGAAGAGACAATAGGGCGAACGCGCGAGGCTTTTAGCGATATTGATGGTGTTGTGGGTATTTGGCAGCAAGACTGTTACGCACACCCCGATGGGAAAGAGGACTTTGGTTTCAAAGACGGTATCAGTCATCCGGCTATTGAGGGGAGTGGAATCCCAGGCAGTAATCCTCTGGAGATTCCTCTGAAGGCCGGCGAATTTGTTCTCGGCTACCCCGATGAAATGGGCGAATCGCCTGCAGTCCCTCAGCCTGAAATTTTAGGACGCAATGGAAGTTATGTGGTATTTCGAAAACTGCATCAGCGAGTGGCGGAGTTTCGAAAATTTTTAAGGGCCAACGCCGCAAATTCGCAGGAGGAAGAGCTCGTTGCCGCAAAGATGATGGGGCGATGGCGAAGTGGCGCCCCTCTGGCGCTATCACCATCACAAGACAATCCGGAGCTGGGGGCGGATCCTCTTCGCAACAATGCTTTTCTTTTTCAACAGGATGATTCCATTGGCTATAAAACACCGGCAGGTTCGCACATTCGTCGCATGAATCCGCGGGACGCCAATGTGGCCGGAGTGCCGCGGATTCATCGGATGATCCGGCGAGGAACGTCCTATGGCACACCACTCCCTGATGGAGTTTTGGAAGACGATGGGCAAGAACGCGGATTGATGTTTGCGTTTGTTGGCGCTCACTTGGGACGCCAGTTTGAATTTGTGCAGTCGGAGTGGCTCAATGATGGCGTTTTTTTTGATGGCGGCACCGCTCGCGATCCGGTGGCCGGAGCCAATAGTAGCAAAGCTGGGACCTTCGACATTCCTCAATGTCCGATCCGGAAACGTCTTCAGGGGCTTCCGCAATTTGTCGTCGTCAGAGGCGGCGAATACTGTTTTTTGCCGAGCTTGAGTGCGCTGAAGTGGCTGTCAGAACTAGAGAGCTAGCACTTATAACATTATCTTTTTTTACTCTGTAAATCTCAATGTGAGACAAGCAAACTTTTGCCAGGTTAGTGCCGAATTATGTTTTCCAAAGCGTCCATGAGAGCTCATGGACGTACGACACTGACACTTTGGGCATACACAAGGGCATCTTCGGTATAGACGCCGATTTTGCCACTGGAGTAAGGACGCTCATTATCCGTGAAGGATGTGATTAGTGCACCATCCACGTAAACGGACATCTTGTTGGCAACTTGGACAATCTTCACCACATAGGATTTGCCGATGGCAAAGGTGGGGCTTGAACCCGTCGCTAAGAAACGTTGGGCTCCTGGATACGCAGGGTCTTCTTTGCCGAGTTCCCAGCCATTTGGTTTTGGTGTGAAGTAGTAGAAGTGAGTATCGTCTGTATAGTTCCAGAGCACCCACGCCACTTCCCAGGCGTTTGGCGAACTGCCGGTGCGTAACTGCTGACTTGTTTGGACACTCACTTGATAGCTGATGTCACCCGAGAATGAAGGGCCGACCGCAAGACCCGCATGAGTTTCCGAAGACGCCGTGGATGCTTTGGGACGTAGAGACAGGGCTTGGCCATTGCTCAGCGTGGTGATGGAGTTGCAGCCGTAACCCGCATAGATGGAAGTCCACGAGCTGAAGACCGTTCCGTCAGCGAGGCAGCTCCCAGTAGCGTATTGAGAGAAGTCATCGCTAAAGAGGACGCCGGAATTTGGAGTTGCAGAGGGCGTGGGTGACGGTGTCGGCGATGGTGTTGGCGATGGAGAGACGGAGTTTGCCACGAAAATGACATCGACAAAGTAGTTGCTCGCGTTGGCCGACGTTGTTGGATACCCACCGCCATAAGTGTATCGTCCATTGCCAAGAGCGGAGGTGTTCGCTAAGCCGGTTAACGGGCCGTTGACAATGGCACTATTAAATCCGCCGGTGGTTCGGGCAAAACGGCCATTCGATGTATAGTAAGAGACCGTGTAATTCGTGTTCGCAGCGATAGAGACAGGGCTTGCTAAATTCGCAACGATCCAGCCTGGCACTTTTTGTCCGCCAGGGACAGACACCGACGCGAGAAGGCCGCCGTTAGCATTGTAGAGTTTTGCTGTGTAGCCATTTTTGTTATCCACAGCTCGATAGAAACGGATTGCCGAGACCATACCACTTTGCGAACTGCGGAAGGACATTCCCACTTCTGTCGAGCGGGTCGTGGACACCGCCCCTGTTGCGGGGGCCGAGTTGCCGAGAATGGAAATTCCTGCTGCCGCCGGTACTGGATTGGGGCTCACCGTGGGCGAGGGAGTTGGAGACGGCGTCGCGGTGGGGGTTGGCGTAGGGGAAGGTGTTGCTGTTGGAGTGGGAGTTGCCGTAGGTGTCGGCGACGGTGCTGGCCCAGAGCCGGGAGCGGGACCCGCTAAAATCGCGTCGTTCAAAGTTTTAAACAGAGGATTGCTCGACGGCACCATTTCTTCAGCGAAATACCACCAGAAGTAACCGCCGATGTAGCTTGATGGAAGAGAAACCGCTTTGGCCAAGGGATAGAATTCGTTGATGAGATTGATTTCATAGGTGGAACCGTTTTGTGGATTCTCGGTACCGATTTCACCAAAACCAATTTTTGAGTTCGGGAAAATGCTTGCGAGTTTAGCGTAAATAGTGGACCAGTTTGGTTTAATGTCGTTACACTGTTGCGGATACCAGCTCACAAGAATGTAAGTCGCTCCGAGGCGCAGTCTTTCATTGCCGGCATTACGTTGTTCAGGTGGCAGACCCAACTGGAAGTTGTTGTTGATCCAGGTGAACATATCATTGCCACCGTTGAGCTTATCGATACAATTTTTCGGATCCGAAGGCTCGCCTTCATAGAAGAAGGTGACAGCGGTGGCGCCATTGACAGCGGCGACGGTATCGTAGGCTGCGACGAGCTGTTGTTGGGTGTTGGTGCTGAGCCAGCCACCGTTCACCTCATTACCGATCTCCCAGACATCGACTTGGCTCCCCAGGGAGTTTATGTAAGTTTGAGTGCGTTGCTGGTACGCTGAAACGGAAAGTTTCCCCATTTCCGTGGAGTCGAGGATCTGCCCCATGATATAAGAAACACTGCGCATTTG
>Ga0255338_1004354_pt1 | contig 14818 bp, 10 predicted proteins | sample MeOH1_35cm_T4_19_FD_203715 | JGI IMG/M metagenome (GOLD analysis project Ga0255338, IMG submission 203715) | Sandy soil microbial communities from University of British Columbia, Vancouver, Canada - MeOH1_35cm_T4_195 | ecosystem: Engineered > Artificial ecosystem > Sand microcosm > Unclassified ...
CCGGCACCATCGGCCTGCTCGACGCCCTCTCGCGTTACGACGTCGGCCAGGGCGCCAGCTTCGCCACCTTCGCCAGCCAGCGCATCCGCGGCGCGATGCTCGACGAGCTGCGCAGCCGCGACTGGGTGCCGCGCAGCGTGCGGCGCAATGCCCGGGAGCTGGAAGACACCATGCGCCGGCTGCAGCAGCGCCTCGGCCGCCCCCCCGAGGAGCGCGAAGTGGCAGCAGCCATGGGCCTCGATCTCGACGAATACCGCCAGCTGCTGATGGACACCAACGGCAGCCAGTTGGTGGCGATCGACGAACTGGGCGAGGACGAGATCGATGCCATGAGCAGCGGCCACTATGCCTCGCCCTTCGCCGAACTGGCCGAAGGGCGCGACCGAGAGCGCCTGGTCAAGGCCATCGAGGCGCTTCCCGAGCGGGAAAAGCTGGTGCTCGGCCTGTATTATCAGGAAGATCTCAACCTCAAAGAAATCGGCGCCGTTCTCGGGGTCAGCGAATCGCGCGTCTGCCAGCTGCACAGCCAGGCAGTCTCGCGCCTGCGCAGCAGCCTAGCCGAATAGCCCGCACCGGACTTCCGGCCGGCTCGCCGGCGGCTGCCGGTCTCCCCTGCAATCGCCATGACAGATGGAAACGGCCGAGCGCCTTGCCCCGCCGATGGTAAAGAACAGAATGGAACAGCCCAGCGAGTCGTATCTCCGCATCGAAAATCCCTCCCAGTGCCAGGATCTGCTGGAGAAACTCTGCGAACTGGGCGGCGTGCAGCTGCTCGGTCTGTCCCCCGACGGGCAGTCGCAGCCGGTCCTGCTGATGGACGTGCACGCCGGCGAGCAGTTGGTCCTCGACCTGACCTCCTCGCCGGAACTGGCCCCGCAGCTGGCGAAGGACGGCGACGGTTGCCAGCTGACCGGCTGGGTCGACAGGGGACTGCTGCGCACGGCGCCGCTGCACGAATGGCTGCCCCTGGACGTGCCCGGGCGGACGCAGATGGCCTGCGCCTGGCCGGAGTGGGTGGAGATCCTGCAGCGCCGCGGCTCGTTCCGCGCCGAACTGACCTCGCGCATGACGGTGCCGGTGGAACTGCAGATGACCGCCGACGCCAAGCCACTGGGCGGACGTCTGCTGAACCTGTCGCAGGGCGGCTGCCAGGTCGAGCTGCCGGCCACCCAGGCCGCCGAACTGCAGATCGGACAGAGCATCGAGCGCATCACCCTGTGCTTCCCCAGCGGCCAGAAGATCGACCTGCAGGCGCAGATCCGCCAGCGCCAGGTCAGCCGGGACTGGCTGGCGGTGCGCTTCGGCTGCGCCTTCGGCACCGTTCGCGCCGATCAGGAGCGGCGGCTGTGGTTCTACGTCCGCGAGATCGAGCGGGAGGCCGCACGCAGCGCCCTGGACGGGGACAATCGCGCCCCCTCGGCGCTGTTCCAGCCGCCGCGCGCCGCTCCCCCCGGTCAGCGCCAGCACGGCCTCGATTACATCACACCGATGGCCAGACGCCTGGCGCGGGTGGCGCTCTACCTCAACAGCCAATTGCTGCACCTGCAGCACGGCCAGCATATCGACCCGGCCCAACTGTCGCGCTTCACCGAGTCCCTGCTCGCCCTGCTGGAGGACGATCGCGAAGAACTGCTGTTCGCCGTGCACTGCCTGACCGACGACCAGCCGCTGATCCAGCACTGCATCGCCGTGGCAGTGCGCCTTTCCGATCTGGCCCGCAGCCAGGGGCTGCCCAACGACCTGATCAAGGCCATCTGCGCCTGTGCGCTGATCCACGACCTGGGCAAGGGCCTGCTGCCGCCGGAGCTGCTGCGCAGCGAATCCTTCGACCCGGCCCAGCGGGAGGCCTTTGCCCGCCACGTGGAGCTACTGCGCGAACGGATGGTCGGCTGCAAGTGGCTGCCCGAAGCGGTGGTCAAGGGCGTGATCGGCAACATCAACGAGCGCCTGGACGGCAGCGGCTATCCACAGGGGCTCAAGGGCGAGCAGCTGGGCGAGCTGGCGCGCGTGGCGGCGGTGGTCGACGTCATCGACGCCATGGGTCGCCCCCGTCCGGACCGCCCGCAGCAGACCATCAGCGGCATCTACCGGGACCTGCTCAACCGCGACAACCAGCTCGATCGGCGCTGGTGCCAGAACTACGTCCGCCACTTCGGCCTGATCCCGATCGGCACGCTGGTGCGCTTCGCCGGTGGCGCGCTGGGCTGGGTCGAGCGGCTGGACCGCGACCGGCGCATCGCCCAGGTCCGCCTCACCGATCAGCCCGGCCTGCGCGGCGCCGCTCTCAGCGAACCGGTCTCCGGCAGCGAATTGATCGCCCTGGGCCAGGTCGAGGGACTGGTGGCGCCGGCGGCGAACGACGCCTGACGCCGGCGAGGGTACGGCAGCGGCCGAAGCGCGGTGCAGGCCCTGCCTTCAGGCCGTGCCCTGGAACAGGAGACCGCGCAGCTTGTCCAGGTTCTGGGCGAAACGCAGCACCTCCTCGCTAGGGATCTGCAGGATTACCTTGCCACTATCCATGTCGACCACCTGGGTGACCACTCGCGAGCCCGGATCGGTCGGATCGCTCAGATGGAATTCGACGCCATAGTTTTTCAGCACTTCGTTGATGCGCTGCACCGGGGCAACCAGCTGATCCCGAGCGATCAGCGACGGCTGTGCGCTTTCGGACTGTGCGGCGGCACTGCCGGCCACCGGCAACTGGTCGAGGACCTTTTCCAGGCGCTGGCGCGGCGTCAGATTGCCGAGCGACGGCGAAGAGGAGGCGCCACTGGCATCAAGCAGGGGGGAACTCATGTTTGTATCCTCCGTGAAAAAACGAGATGACCAAAGACCCTTATCGGCAAAGGGAATAGGAATCTTTAGCCACCGATCCCGTATCCGGCAGAAAATTCCCCATACAAAACCGGCCTATGCCCTCCCTTGTTCGTGACTTATGGCTCCGCGAGCAGATGGTAGACTTGCCCCGTAGCTAAGTTGGCGAGTCGCAGCATGAGAGTCAGCGTATTTGGAAGCGGTTATGTAGGTTTGGTATCGGGCGCCTGTCTCGCCGACGTGGGACACGAGGTGCTCTGCATGGATGTCGATCCCGAGCGTATCGCCACGCTGCGCGCCGGAGAAGTGCCCATCCACGAACCGGGGCTGGACGGACTGATCCGGCAGAATGCCGAGGCCGGACGCCTGCGCTTCACCACCGTTACCGAGGAGGCGGTGCAGTTCGGCAGCCTGCTGTTCATCGCCGTGGGCACGCCGCCCGACGAAGACGGCAGCGCCGACCTGCAATACGTGCTGGCGGTGGCCGAGAGCATCGGCCGGCACATGCAGGACTACAAGGTGGTGATCGACAAGTCCACCGTGCCGGTGGGCACCGCCGACAAGGTCAGGGCCACCGTCCAGGCCGCCCTCGACGCCCGCGGCATCGGGCTCGATTTCGACGTCTGCTCCAACCCGGAATTCCTCAAGGAAGGCGCCGCCATCGAGGACTTCACCCGCGGCCCGCGCATCGTCGTGGGTACCGACTCGGAGCGGGTTCGCGAGGCCATGCGCGAGTGCTACGCGCCCTACAACCGCAACCACGACAAGCTGATGTTCATGAGCGTGCGCGCCGCCGAGCTGACCAAGTACGCGGCCAACGCCATGCTCGCCACCAAGATCAGCTTCATGAACGAAATGGCCAATCTGGCCGAACGCCTGGACGTGGACATCGAGGAAGTACGCCGCGGCATCGGCTCGGATCCGCGCATCGGCTACCACTTCATCTACCCAGGCTGCGGCTACGGCGGCTCCTGCTTCCCCAAGGACGTCCAGGCCCTGTGCCGCACCGCCCGCCAGGTCGATTACCCGGCCCAGCTGCTGGAGGCGGTCGAGGAGGTCAACAACCGGCAGAAGGGCACGCTGTTCGCCAAGCTGAACCAGGCCATGGACGGGCAGCTGACCGGCAAGACCATCGCCCTCTGGGGCCTGGCCTTCAAGCCCAATACCGACGACATGCGCGCCGCCCCCAGCCGCACTCTGATGGAGGCCCTCTGGGCGGCCGGCGCCAAGGTGCAGGCCTACGATCCGGAAGCGATGAAGGAATGCCGGAGGATCTATGGCGAACGCGACGATCTGATCCTGGCCGGGGATCGCATCCAGGCGGTGAGAGGCGCCGATGCCCTGGTGATCTGCACCGAATGGAAGGAATTCCGCACGGTGGATTTCGCCTGGCTCAAGCGGGAACTCAACCTGCCGGTCGTGGTGGACGGCCGCAACCTCTACGAGCCCAAAGCGCTGCAGCAGGCGGGACTGCTGTATTTCGGGGTGGGAAGAGGGATCTCAATAATCAGTTCTTGAGGACACATTTCCCTCAAACCAAGTACATGAATTGACGAGAGCTCTCAGTCACAACGAGCCGAGCAGTGCTAAAAAATTGCACTGCTCCTCCCGCTATCCATACCGGAACTCTGCTGCTTCCCCCAAAAATCTGAACCAGACGAAATACCCTGCTCGTCTTCCCTTGTTTATGGCTTCCCACCAGAGCGGCCAGTGATAGCCTCGCTTCCAGATTGGCGCTCATTATTAATTCGAAAACGAACGTCTCGTATTGTAATCGCGTGGATGCTCACTCCATGACTCTCTCCCATCCGCAGCCCCTCCCGTTGCCAGTACTCTTGGAAAGAGCCATAGCCCATCATCAGGCTGGCCAGCTAGCGGAAGCAGAACAAACCTATCGAAAGATCCTGCAGACTCATCCAAGACATACCCAAGCCAACTTCAATCTTGGCGTACTGGCACTGCAGCTACAAAAACCCGCGCTTGCGCAACCGTTCTTCTTATCCGCCCTGGAAAACGATCCAGGACAGGAACAGTGCTGGCAGGCTTGTATCGAAGTGTCACTGCAACTTGGTGAATTGGACTCGGCTCGTCGGCTCTGGCTTGAGGCGCGAGATGCCCTAGGCGATAGGGAAGCGTTTCTTGCCCTGGAGCCGCGGCTTTCCTCTGATGCCCTAGCTCAGGCGGAATCCTTATATCAACGCGGCCAGCAACTCAAGCAGCAGGGCTACCTATTAGAGGCAGAACTCTGTTGGCGCCAAGCAATGCGTCTGCAGCCGCGCCTAATGCCTGAATGGCAGGAACTCTGCGCCTCGCTGACCCGGCTCAATGAAGCTATCGCACTGACCGAAACCGGGGAATTGGCAAAGGCCCGGCTCCAGTTGCAGGGCATACTGCGCCATGAACACAGCTGGCTAGGACATAGTGCTCTGCTGTTCGGCATGCTGCACGATACGGATGTTTCCGTAGAGGATATGTTCTCTGCTCATCGGGGCTTCGGCGAGCGGGCTGAACAGTACTGGCCCCTAAACGCCACAGTTCATGCAAACCCCGCAGACCCGGAGCGGCCCCTACGTGTCGGTTTCGTTTCCGGGGATCTGCGCAATCATCCGGTGGCAGCCTTTCTCGAACCGGCACTTCGTCATCTGCAGGGACGGCCTTTCCAACTATATGCCTATAGCAACTATCCCAAGGAAGATGAAGTCAGTTCACGGCTGCGCAGCTATCTGCATCAATGGCGCAACATCTATCCGCTGGACGACGAGACGGCCGCACAGCTGATTCGGAGTGATGGCATAGACATTCTCATCGACCTCTCCGGCCATACGGCATACAACCGTCTCCCTCTATTTGCGCGTAAACCTGCGCCTTTGCAAGCCAGCTGGATCGGCTATCCAGGCACCACGGGATTGCGAGCCATGGACTATTACTTCCTGATCGGCGATCAGCCACGCTTCAGCTCTTTGCGAGAGCAATTTACGGAGAAGCTGATCAGTTTGCCGGCGGTCGTTCCCTTCCAGCCACTCACAGATGCTCCCCCAGTTAACCCCCTACCGGCATTCAGCAATGGGCACATGACTTTTGCCAGTTTCAACCGGATCAGCAAGGTGAACGATGCCAGCCTGGCACTATGGGGCCATGTGCTGACAGCGCTACCGAGTGCCCGTCTGCTACTGGGTGGCCTTGACCCATCCGCTACGGAGGAAGCCTTGATACGCTGCCTGGAACAAGGCATGGATAGGCAACAGCTAATCCTGTGCCCACGGATGAATCTCCAGGACTATTTGCGTCTGCATCACCGGGTCGATCTTTTGCTGGATACCTATCCCTATAGCGGCGGAACAACCACCCTCTACGGCTTATGGATGGGCGTACCGACTTTGACCTTAGCGGGGCCCACCTTGGCCTCCCGTCAAGGAGTAGCGAATCTATCCTCTGTGGGGCTGGACGACTTCGTGGCAGTGAGTCAGGAGGCCTATGTTTCCCAAGCTGTTGCCTGGGCGAGCCGGTTAGAAGAGCTGGCGAGAATCCGGGCTGGTCTACGCTCACGCCTGATGGACAGCGGACCGGGGGATGGGGATGGCGCCGGTGCCATTCTAGCCAAGGGGCTCGAGAGCGCCTGGCGCACGATATGGCGGCGCTGGTGCCGGGGTGAGCCGACCGACTCATTGAAGCTGTAGAGCCCGCTCTAATCGTGCCTGGGCTGGTCTGAATCCCGCCGAACTCAATAGGCGTACTGTTTCAAAAAGCTTTGCTCTTTCGGATAAACCGGTTTTCCGCGCGATTTCTGCGCACCGCAATCGATATGGATGCTTTTTTCCAATGACGTCTGAACTTTCCGTTCCCGCTGCTCTGGATGCCCAACTCCAAGAGGCTAATACGCATCACCAGAATGGGCACTGGGATGAGGCCGAGCAGGGATACCGCGCGATTCTGCAGGCACAGTCGCAACATACTCAGGCGAACTACAACCTGGGCGTCTTGTATCTGCAGCAGTCACAGCCGCTGCTGGCCAAGCCCTGTTTCTCCAAGGCTCTGGAGAGTGCCCCCGATCTGGAGCAGTGCTGGCTTGCCAATATCGAGGTACTGATACAGACCGGCCAGTTGGCATCGGCCGGCTCGCTTCTCATGGAAGCCCAACAACGCTTCGGACAGAGCGAAGCGCTGCAGGAAATGGCCGAGCGCCTGGCAGCAGTATGCTCCACCGAGCAGAACTCAGCACCAGCTGAGCCGGATGCTCGGGAGATGGACGAGCTGATCGGACTCTGCGCGATGCAGCGGTATGAAGAAGCCGAGCGACCGGCCCGCGAGCTGACCGAACGCTTCCCCGACCATCCCTTTGGCTGGAAAGCCCTGGGAGTAGTGCTGGAACAGTCAGGGCGACCGGAAGAAGCACTCACGCCGATGATTCGCTCGGTGGAATTGCAGCCGGAAGATCCGGAGAGCCATTTCAACCTGGGCAATGTGTACAAGAGCTTGAGGCGCATGGCGCAAGCCGAGGACAGCTATCGCCAAGCGCTGGACATCAATCCTGCGATGGATCAGGTGTACACCAATCTGGGTGGACTTCTTTACGATATGAGGCGACTGGAGGAAGCTGAAGCCAGTTACCGCCAGGCACTGGAGATCAGACCGGACAATATCGAAGCCGAAAACGCCCTGGGTGTCGTGCTCCATCATATGGAGCGCTATACGGAGGCAGAAGCCTGCTATCGCCAGGTCTTGGCGGCCAATCCCGATTACGTGAAAGCGATCAACAACCTTGGAATCACCCTGGCCGCAGAGGGGCGCTGGGACGAGGCCGAGCAGCAATTTCGCACCGCTATCGACAAGAGTCCCGACTGTGCTCAAGCCTATGGCGAATTCGGTGGCAGCTTGTTGAACCGCGGGAAAACGGACGAGGCCGAAGAGTTTCTTTTAAAAGCCATCGAAATCGATCCAAATTATGCCGAAGCCTACAGCAATCTGGGCGTGCTCGCCGCACGGAAGCGCAGATTGTCCGACGCGGAGAACTATTACCGCCGAGCACTGCAAATCAAACCGGGATACCTGACCGCCATCGGAAACCTGGGAAGCCTGCTCAAGGATCTGGGCAAAGGGGAGGAAGGGATTGCTCTCTTGCGCCAATTAGCCAGCTCGAAGAGCAGCGAACTATGGATGCACAGCAATCTGCTTTTCAGCATGACCCATGATGAGAACGTCGATCCGCAAGTGCTTTATCGGGAGCACCGCGCTTTCGGCGAGAAGGTGGAAGCTGATGTTTCAGCCACCTTACCCCACACCAATACCCGAAACCCCGAGCGAAAGTTGCGCATAGGCTTCGTTTCCGGCGACCTTTGCGATCATCCGGTCATGTTGTTCATCGAACCGATCTGGCGCCTGCTGAACAAGCAGCAATATGCAATATACGCCTATAGCAATCGTGGCCAAGAGGACGATAAAAGCCGGCTGCTGCGCAGTTACGCAGCAGCCTGGCGCAATGTACATGGACTGAGCGACCGCAGCTTGGCCACGCTGATACAGGAAGATCAGATCGATATCCTTGTGGATCTCTCCGGGCATACTGGGGGAACTCGGCTCCCGATGTTCGCCCTCAAGCCGGCGCCGATTCAGGCAAGCTGGGTTGGCTATCCCGCCACGACCGGCCTGCAGGCCATGGATTACTATCTGGTCGACAAATTCTGCGCCCCCCCAGGATTACTGGATGAGCAATTCGTCGAGAAGCTGGTTCGCCTGCCCGCCGCCTGGGCATTCCAGCCGGCTGGCAAGGTGCCTTTGAGTATCCCGCCGGCCTTGTATTCGGACAACTTCACTTTTGGCAGCTTCAACCGAGTCAGCAAGTTGACGGATCGGTCCGTGAAACTCTGGAGCCGCGTACTGCAGGAACTGCCCTCCGCTCATATGCTGCTGGGCGGCGTAGAGGAGAAGGAAGCTGAGAAGCATCTGATTTCGCGCTTCGAAGCATCCGGCATCGATCCCCAACGCTTGGTTTTCCATCCCCGTGTCAGCTTTGAGGAATATCTGAAGTTGCACAATCAGGTGGACCTATTGCTTGACAGCATCCCATATACCGGGGGCACAACGACCAACCATGGACTGTGGATGGGAGTACCGACTCTGACCCTAGCCGGAGCGACCCTGCCGGGGAGGCAAGGTGCAGCCTTGATGAACCATGTGGGGCTGCCCGAATTCGTCGCAGGGAGCGAAGACGACTTTGTGAGCAAAGCAGTGGCCTGGAGCCGGAATGTTCCCGAGCTGACCATGATTCGCGCGGGCATGCGTGTTCGCATCAACAATTCGGAACTGCGCACACCAGCGAAAGTGACTCAAGGCGTCGAGAGCGCTTTCCGGGAAATGTGGCGACGCTGGTGCCGGGGAGAATCGCCCGAAAGCTTCGATGTGGAGTGAGCTCGTCTGGCAGGCTCTCTATTGAGAAGAGCTCAGTCGATAGGCAGGGAGGCCTGATCGGCGAGCATCCTTTCTTCCAGAGCCAGCAAGTCCCGTTTGCGCTCCCTCAGAAATCTTGCGGGAGTCCCGGCGTAAATACAGAACGTCCGGCAGTTCTGGTTGACCAGACTCAGCGCCCCGATGGCCACTCCTTCCTCAAGGATGACGCCCGGGAGGACCACGCTACCCGAGCCGATGATGACATGACGTCCGATCTCCACATCGGCGTGGGTTACCTGGGTATAGCGGCAGGGCACCATGGGGTTCGTCATGCTAGCCCCGCTATAGTCATCACTGCTGCTGTAGATGGAAACTCGAGACGAAATGTTGCTGAAGTCTCGTACGCTGATCCTGCCTGCGCCAATCAGGGAACTGTAAACGGCGATATGAATGTAACTGCCGATTTCGATCCCGCCAGCCCCTGCCGAGAGCACGCAGAAATCGTCAATCCGGACATTATCGCCAATCCTTATCCGGGGGCAGTTGTAGTAACTGGCCTTGTCGGAAAGACGCGCATTCTTTCCGACCTCGGCAAAGCCCATGGCCTCGATCTGTTCTCTGCTCAGAATAGCCATTTCCTCCCCCCCTACAGGAGCCCGGTTATCCGATCGATATCCTCGATGGAGAGCGCCGGATAGATCGGCAGGCACAACACCTTGGCGGATATGTCACTGGCAACGGGTAGATTGTTCGGCTGCGCCGACGGCATGCCGCGATACATGGGAAACTGGCTGATCAGCGGATAGAAATAGCGTCGTGCGAAAATATTGTGCTCCTTGAGCCGCTCGTAGAGTGCATCGCGACTGACGGGATAATTCGCCTCTATCAGAATGGGAAAGTAGGAATAGTTAGCTACACGCTGACCACTCTGCTCCAACAGACTGATCCCCTCGATATTCACGAGCCGTTCGCGATACAGCCGATCGATTTCCCGGCGGCGAGCGATCGCCTCGTCGATATGCTGCAACTGCAGCAAGCCAAAGGCGGCGTTGATTTCGCTCATCTTGCCGTTGATGCCGGGCGCAACGACCGTGACCTCGTCGACGAAGCCGAAATTCTTCAATCGATTGATGTGTTGCTTGGTCTTCGCATCCGGACAGACGATGGCGCCACCTTCAAAGGTGTTGAACACCTTGGTGGCATGGAAGCTCAGCACGCTGAGATCACCATGCCGCAGAATGCTGCCGCCGCCGTCCTCTACGCCGAAGGCATGGGCAGCGTCGTAAATGACCTTCAGGTTGTAATTGTCCGCGATCTGCTCGATAGCTGCGACATCGCAGGGATTGCCATAGCAGTGCACCGGCATGATCGCCGTGGTCTGCGGAGTGATGGCTGCCTCGATCCTGCTCGGATCGAGATTGAGCGTCTGCGGATCGATGTCGACGAATACCGGTTTGATTCCGTTCCACAGCAGCGAATGGGCGGTGGCGACGAACGAATAAGGCGTGGTGATCACCTCGCCCGTGATACGCAGGGCCTGCAGGGCCGTCAACAGGGCAATGGTGCCGTTGTTGAAGAGGGCGATCTGCTCGACCCCCAGGTAGTCACACAGAGCCTGCTCAAGCTCCTGATGCATCGGCCCGCCATTGGTGAGAATCTTACTTTTCCAGAGCTGTTCCAGGTAGGGAACGAATTCTTCCAGTGGCGGAAGATGGGGTTGGGTGACGAAAATGGGTTTCTCATTCATGTTGGTCGGTCTCTGGGGAGCACGAGAACATTCTTGTCGCTGGTCATGCTATTTCCGGATCGGGGTGGCCGGCAGGACCCGCGCGCTCGGCTCGGTGCGCGACTTCACGCAAGGCTCGGCGAATAAAGAAAACGGCTCATCAACGCATCTGCCCTCTGAGTGAACGCCTCGGCGTTCTTTTCCGTGGTCACCGCCCAGATGTACGAATCCTGCTTGTGCTCGAGGTCGCAGAAAGCTTCAGGAGCGAGATAACCGACCGACTCCTCGGATGCTTGCTGGGCTGCCAGGAAGAGCGCGACCTGGTCCAGGAACCATCGGCACTTTTGCTGCTGTATCGACTGCAGGATAAATTCCGAAATGCCTGCAAGAATATGGTCCGCACCAGCTCCGAACAGGCAGAAGCCGGCAAGCAGACAATCCCAGATGGGTTCGTTCCGGCTGTAGGTCAGGATGCAATCGGCATTTTGCGAAGCACTGTTACGCACATCGGCAAAGCTGAAGCCGCGATTGATCAGCATATCGGCATCGATGATGGCGTAGTCATGAATGGAGGTCAGCTTGAACTGGGCCATGCGGCAGAAGCGCATGCAGGAGTAGTAAACCAGCGGATGGCATAGGCGCTCGATCTCGACGCGCTCGTAGGTCGCTCGCAGGTTGCCGCCAAGTGTGTCGGAAAGCCGTTGCAGCAGCTCGAAGGCATCGTCGTCCGGATTGATCAGATGCAGATGCAGGGAGAGGGGCGAACAGCAATCAGCCAGCGACAGAGCTAGCGGCAGCGCATATTGGTAGAAGTATTTGCTGTCGCAACTGACGAAGAGAACCTCTTTTTTCTCGCTGCCTACGAACTCCAGGTATTCGTAGGCAGGCGGAAGAGCGCAGGAGAGCTTCTCCAGATGAGGTTGTACGGACACCTCGGAGAACAGCCCCGAGTCCAGTCCGCCCGAAGATGAAAGACCGAACAACAGATGCTCGCTCTGGAATAGCGCCAGTTCAAGCCAAGGAGTGCCCCGCCAGCTTTGGATTTGCTGCCGTCCAACGAGGGCCTGCCTGGCGGATCTGAAGGCCTTGACGTGATCGCGCGTGAACGCAGCGATCAGTCCGACCAACGCGTTCGCCAGAGGATGCTCAGGTTCGTGGTAAACGGCCAAATCCAGATGCAGGAGAGCTTTCTGGTAGTTGCCCAGACCGAACTCGGCCAGCCCCCGGAACAGCTGGTAGCAAGCGTCCTGGGCATCGTATTCCAGAAGGCACGTCGAGGATTGGCGGGCGAGCTCATAGCTGCCTCGCTGCAGATGGACGTAGCTCCTGACGTAGAGTTTCTGCTCCAGCAGCGGATCCTGCGGATCGAGGACGTCCTGCTCGCCTTGAGTGCTCACCAGCCACTCGTGCAGTTGCTGTCGGCTCTCTCCGTCTAGAATATCGAAGCGCCGAGAAACAGGAAGATCGTTCAGCGTCAGAATGAACTGCCTCCATATCGGATGGATCGAGTTCAGACGATCCACCGACATCCGTAGCATTTCCTCGGTCAGATCAACGGCGGCGTTGTTGTTCGATGAGGGTAGGGATGAAGGCATCGGTCACTCTGGAGAGATGTTGATTGAGCGGGTAGGGCCAGCCAAAAACGTTACTCGGCGCTCACGGAAGCAGGCTGCAAGCTTTTCAGGCGCTCCAGTGTGGCCTTTTCATCCACAGTCAGGTCGAGCAAAAAGACGTCGTTATGCGCCTTAATCCATGCCATGGGCTTGTCCCACCAGGCTAATTCGAGCAGCGCCGTGCGGATGCTCGCCGGAAAGCGGAAACCGACCAGACGGGCCGGATTGCCGGCATAGATGCCGTAGGGCTCGGAGCGGAAACCCCGCGGCAGCAACGAACCCGGCTCGATGATGCAGCCGTTCTCGATCAGGCTGCCGGAAAGAATGGTCACCTCGTCGCCAATCCAAACATCGTTCTTAATGAGGCAATCATCCGCCGCCGGGGCCGAAACATTGCGCACCCCGACGTTCTGGACGGCGAAGAGATAGGTGGACAGGGTGCGGCTTTCGTAGCGACCATTGAGCAGAAAACGCAAGCGCATGCCGCCGGTGACGAAGCGGCCGATATTCAGCTTCTGCGTCTCGCTGGCGAATTTAATCAGAGAGCCGGACCCCAGGCTGGAGCAGCGACCGATGTGCAGCTCGCCTACCGGGGCGCCTTCGTCGAGGGGATCATGGAAAAGGTGATTCGGCAGGCAGCTGACGCTGCCATCGGCGAAGCGCAATACTTCGAATTCGTGCGCCCAAGGGTGCTCGGGCTCGAGGCCGACCAGGTCGTTTTCGGTAAATAATTCCATCGCGGTTTTCCAGCAGCCCGGTGCTTTCAGGGCGGTTTAGGGATGCATGAAAGCGACAAGGCGCCTAAAGGCGCCTTGTCGTTTGGCCATGCCTGAGGCTGATTCAGCCTGAAGGCGGCAGATATTACTGCAGCAGGGACAGAACGCTCTGCGGAGTTCTGTTGGCCTGGGCCAGAACCGAGGTACCGGCTTGTTGCAGGATCTGCGCCTTGGTCATATTCGCCACTTCGGTGGAGTAGTCGGCATCCTGGATGCGCGAGCGAGCAGCGGACAGGTTGGTGGTGCTGGTCTGCAGGTTGCTGATCACCGAATCGAAGCGGTTCAGAGTGGCACCCAGGGTGCTGCGCTGAGTGTCGATGCTGGAGATGGCCGCGTCGATAGCGGAGATGGAGGCAGTTGCCGACGCGGCATCGGTCACGCTCAGGGAGTTAACAGCCAGGTCGCCGGAGGTAACCGAGGTCTGACCGACGGTCAGTTGGTCGTTGCTGGAGGTGCCAGCGCCCACCTGAATGGTCAGGGTGCCGGAGGTGTTCAGCAGGCTGATGCCGTTGAAGTTGTTGCTACCGGCGATACGGTCGATTTCCGCAACGCGCTGGGAAATTTCAGTCGCGATGGAGCTGCGGTCAGCAGTGCCGTTGGTATCACTCGCGGCCTGCACGGCCAGCTCGCGGATGCGCTGCAGGTTGTCGTTGATCTGGTTCAGACCGCCTTCCATGGTTTGAACAAGGGAGATACCGTCGTTGGCGTTACGACTGGCCTGGTTCATGCCGGTGATCTGGCTGGTCATGCGGTTGGCGATCGCTTCGCCGGCGGCATCGTCCTTGGCGCTGTTGATGCGCAGGCCGGAGGACAGGCGCTGCATGGAGGTCTGCAGAGCGCTCTGGGACTTGTTCAGGTTGCCCTGGGCGATCAGGGAAGTGATGTTCGTGTTGATAACAGCCATGCTGAATATCCTTTGTCTTGCTGAAGTGAATGCCAGTGGCGAGCTGCGCCTGGCGGCAACGGCGCCGTTGGCCGTTACCCCAGTTATCGGCGAGGGCGACCGGAGCTTTAGGGGCGAAAAGAAAATTTTTTGGCGGGCGGTACGGGATTTTGCGCGTTGTTTCACAGGCAGATGGCCGGGCCATGGCCATGCGGGAGCAGATTCATCCGCGTTCCGGGTACGCCGGGTTCCTTCATCGCGAAGGAATTCGCCCCGCTGGGGCAGCATCGACTTCAGTGTCCGGTGCGCCGGCCAGTAGCGCTGGAAAGGGGCATCATGCCTGCGGACTTCAGAAAACGTCCACACAGCCGATAAGGTCTGATTGAACGATTCCTTATTCTGGAGCCACGCATGAATCCCTCGACGCTTATCGGCATGCTCGCCAGTCTCGTGCTGCTGGCGGTGATGCTGGTCTTCACCGCCGAAGACCCGACGCTGTTCATCGATCTGCCGAGCGTGGGCATCGTGGTGGTGGGCACCTTCGCGGCCACCTTCATCAGTTATCCGCTGAGCGAGGTCGTGCGGGTGTTCAGCCTGATCGGCACGGTGATGCGCAACGAGC
>Ga0255338_1004355_pt1 | contig 14813 bp, 8 predicted proteins | sample MeOH1_35cm_T4_19_FD_203715 | JGI IMG/M metagenome (GOLD analysis project Ga0255338, IMG submission 203715) | Sandy soil microbial communities from University of British Columbia, Vancouver, Canada - MeOH1_35cm_T4_195 | ecosystem: Engineered > Artificial ecosystem > Sand microcosm > Unclassified ...
ACCGGCTGGATATAGAAGAGTTTCACGGCGGACTGGCCTATGTGTTTGCCATTGCCCCCAAAGCCGACAAGGAAAAAAGCGACCGGGTGGTGGTTGACCAGATGGTTACCTGGTTTGATATGAAAACCCTGGAAGTACTGGCGCGCAACTATTCACTCAGCTACAAAGCCGGTGTATACGATTTTGATGTGAGTATGGAAGTGGAAATGACCAAATTTAATGGGCTAACTGTTCCTAAAATTCTGCGTTACCGCGGCAACTGGGATGTGATCTTCAAGAAAAGGGAAAGGGGACTTTTTACGGCCACGCTGTTCGATTTCAAACGATAAAAAACAAGGGCCGCAATTGCGGCCCTTTGTATACCCCCCGGTATATGTTCGACAATGAACGTCTTTATAATTCGCCTAATTCCTTGAGGATATCTTTCAGACTCTTCTTTTCGGGAGAGAGTTTATAGCTGGTGGTAAGAGATACGCTGTTGATCTCTTTCTCATCCCAATAAAGGTCACTGCCTATCTTGGAAAGAGAGATCAGTTTGATCTTACTGCGTAATGGAATGTTTTTGGCAAAGAAGGAGCGTGAGGCATAATCGCCCTTACAGTTTACCACGATTTTACGTCCGTCAATAACAATGAATACCGCCGTGTTTTTATTGGTAAAATTGGGCGACAAAACGGCTGTTACTTTTACCCTGGGCAAAGTACTGTCTATATACCGGCTGGCCGTTACCAAACGAAGGTTTTTGGAAACCAGTTCATATCCATAATAGGAAGGAACCAGCGGGTTAGTACTCAACCTTGACCAGGTGGGCAGAAAGTTGGTATTAAAATCCCTTATCCATGAGAAAACGGTATCAATCCCCTTCGGTGGAACCGGTACGGCTTCCCTGCCGTAAAAAGCCTGCATATCAGCCTTGGTGGTATCTATATCATGGAATTTGATCCGGAAAGTGCTATCTGTAGCCAGCCGCAGTTCATTTCCTTCTTTTGACACGCGGATAAAAAAGCCGCCACCGGTTTCCAGCAAACTGCCATCTGCCGTGGTAGTAGGTTTAAATACGCGTATAAAATCTCCTTTGCGCCGCAGGGGTAATAAGTCCACCCGTACATTTCCCTGTGGGGTACCGCTTGATCCGGCACCTACCAGGCTATTGGGCTTGAATTCCAGTTCCAGGCTGTCTCCAAAAACCAGTTTGCCACCGTTTACCGCATTAAAAGAATCTACCAGTACTTCTTTGGGGTTCAGGAGATCGAACAGGTCATTAACAGAATGGGTGCTGAGCAGATTTCTTACCCATACCGTGTCATTCAAAGGATGACTCGTATACGTGGTGAAATTGTCAGACAACTCTTTTTTGCAGGAAGCAAGGAAGAGTGCAGACAAACCTACCATGATGTGTAAAATTCTTTTCATAACCTTTACTGTCTATCAGATACCCACCGGGCATCTTTTGCTGCCTGTTATTTTCGGTTTAAGTTGATCCTGAGTCCTACGGCCAATCCGCCCACACTGAAACGCTGTTTAAAGCTGGCCTGCTGGGTGGTCATATTGGATAAGTTATACCGGAAATACGGTTCAAAGAAAACATGCATGTCTTCACTCATCTTTTTGACTACACTGAAGCTGCCGATCAATCCCAGTCCTATATTGGTCTTGTACAGATTATTGCCTGTTTTGTTCAGCGGTACAATGGCCAGCGAAGAATCCAGCATCACACCCTGGTACCAGGAAGAAATGTTGACTGCCACACCGGCATTGATCCCGAATTTCAGGTCTTCGTTGCCGAACTGGTAACCTACGGTTAACGGGATATCAATACTGCGGTACCGGTTACGTACAGTATTATTCCGGAAGCCCACGGTCTGTAATACACTCGTATCCTGCACAATCACCGTATCGCCTGGCGCACGGATAATGGTGCGTACTGTTACCACTGTTGTGGTCTTTACCTCGTTCTCTGTACGGTACACATATTTTTCATTCGCCTGCGAATACTGTACACCCGCTTTTAGCAGGATATTGTCTGTAAGGGGTTTCACAAGGCGAAGTCCGGCTGAATACCCCACCTGCATATGCTCACTGCTGTCTTTCTTCAGCATATATAAAGGAGAGGCGGATACATTACTCACAGACTTAAACGATAGGTCCGGAGAAGCATAGGCTTCCAGATACCAGTCGGTATTGCGTTTGCTATCGGCCGGACAAATAATGATATTCTTGAACTGGTTGGTATGATTCAGCGTAGACAATTGTTTGTCCTGCAGGTTCTGCGACATATCATACTCCGTAAGCGTGGGAATGATAAAAGCGGGCAGCAGGTTTTGCTGATAAGTTGCTATTGTTTCGCTATCATCTACCGTGGCCAGTGTTCTGTCTGCCGCCTGGGTTTTGTTGCGGAAAGGATCGTACGTATGATGGGCAAGATCACTTTCTGCAGGCCTTAGCGGTTTCAGAAGATCTGCCCCATTTTTTCTGCGGATACCCGATACAGTGATATCCTGCGGAGCTGAACCGGCTAAACGGTTATCGGCAGCATTACCGGCAGGGGGCAGGTTGCGGTTATTATTACTATTGTCAACACGCTCTGTTGCAGGTGCCGTAACCGGGCTTGCATTTTCTGAGGGTGGATGGGCATTATTACGTGGGGTATTACCGGCAGGCTCCTGTGCAGCAGGCGCAGATTTACTGATGGGCGATTCTGCAGCTTTCTGGTTGTGAGAACTAAAATAGAGATAACCACCCCAGGCACCGGCAGTTAACAGGCCGAGGATCAGAACGGCTGCGGCAGGATAGCGGAACCAGAAGAAACCCACTTTATCATCGTCTTCTTCCTCCGGACGAACCTTCTCCCATAAACCTGCGGGCACCGGAGCTTCATGATTCAGGAGTTTACCGGCTACAAAACGGTCAAACTGCCCATCGCTGATGCGGTCCCACAAACCATCCGGAACAGGTGCAACAGCACCGGCCAGCGTGCCGGCCACAAAACCATCAAACTGTTTATCGTTGATCTTGTCCCATAGCCCCTCCGGTACGGGGGCTTCAGCGTCTTTTAAACTGTTGCCCACGAACTGGTCAAATTGACCTTCTACAACCTTATCCCAAAGACCGGCTGGCACGGGCACAGCGTGGTCTTTGAATTTGTCGTTGAAGAAGTCATCAAATTGGGTATCGTTCATCCTATACAGCAACTTTTTGTAATTGTAAGATTTGGTATTGCAGCATCTTCCGCGCTTTTACTAACTGACTGCGACTGGTGCCGGGTTGAATATGCAGCATTTCTGCTATCTCTTCATGACTATAGCCTTCGATCGCATTCAGGTTAAATACGAGGCGGTAGCCATCGGGTAACTGGCTGATCAGTCTCATCAGGTCTGCTTCTCCCAGCTGTGAATAAGCCTGTGCATCAATAGATGGGGCGTTATGGCTGTTATCGTCGATGTCTTTGAACTGCAGTTTCTTCTTTTCCAGGTGGCGGATGGCAGTGTTTACCACAATACGCCTGATCCATCCTTCAAAAGCACCCTCAAATTTGAACTGCCCGATGTACTGAAACACTTTGATAAAAGCATCCTGGATCATATCCTCCGCTTCCATCGAATCCTTGGCGTAACGTAAACATACGCTCATCATCTTACCGGCATACCTGTCAAACAGCATGCGCTGGCACCGGGCATCATTCCGGATGCAACCCTTTATCAGTTCGTATTCGTCGGTCACCTGGGGACTGTTTTGAATAGTTTGGTAATTAGTAGATACAACGGCAAGTTACTTCGTTGCCTTGATTTAAAGAGTTTTTAACAAGAGTATATACAAAAAATCCTGCAACTGTAAAGCGCAGGATTTTTAATAATAGGATGAAAATCAAACTCTTAGAAACGAATCGTGTATGTAGTCCACCACATTCACCAGGCTACCGGTTTCGCGGAATACGGCTAATTGTCTGTCGGCACCCGTTCCTGTCTCAAAAATCCGAGCCACATAGTCAATCACATGGCGGCTACCCAGCTCATCTACCACATCGTCCACAAAATCCAGCAATTCATAGATCAGGGCCCGGATATTCACTTCCGTTTCCTTGCCAAAATCGATCAGGGTTCCGTCAATCCCATACCGACTCGCCCGCCATTTATTTTCGTTGATCAGCGATCGCTGGTAGATCATGAAGTTCAGGTTCTGTCCGCGCAGTTTATAGATCTTGGCACAGATGGCCTGGAACAAAGCAGCTATGGTGATGGTTTCATTGATCGTCATCGGTACATCACAGATGCGGAACTCAACCGTATTGAAGAAGGGGTGTACGCGCAGATCCCACCAGATCTTCTTGGCATTATCAATGCAGTTGGTTTTAATCAGCAGGTTCACATAATTTTCATACGCTTCTATGTTTTCAAAATAATCCGGGATGCCGGTTCGTGGAAATTTGTCAAATACTTTGGTACGGAAAGATTTATACCCCGTTTCCCGCCCTTCCCAGAAGGGAGAATTGGTACTGAGGGCATACACATGCGGAAGAAAATAACGCGCCGTATTGGCGATATGAATGGCCATTCTTCGGTCTTCCATACCCACATGCACATGCAGACCAAAAATCAGGTTACTTCTGGCCGCTTCCTGCAGTTCATTCACGATCTCATTATAACGGGCATGTTCAGTAATGAGCTGGGTTTCCCAGTGACTGAAAGGATGGGTACCTGCGGCACCGATCCAGTAACCCAGGTCTCCTGCGATCTGTGCAATATTGCCGCGCAGTGAAGCTACATCATTAAACGCTTCTTCTATATTGGCGCAGATATCGGTGCCTACTTCCACCACTGCCTGGTGCATCTCGGCTTTCACTTTATCTTTCAGGATCTTCTGGCCTTCTTGTACAATCCGCTGTTCATGGCTCTTCAACTCGCGTGTATGCGGGTCGAGCACCATATACTCTTCTTCTACGCCCAGTGTAAAATGTTTAAAATTCAGATTTCCCATAGCAGCAGCTTTCTTTAACGTGAATCGTGAGACGTGAGTCGTCAATCGTCAGTGGTCAATTGTCAATTGTCAATGGTGAATAATAGCCTCACTCACTACTCATTATTCACTACTGACGTCTCACGATTCACGTCTCACTAATATAATTTCTTCCCTGCAGTACCTCTTTTCAGATACTCGCCCCAGGTAAGGTTGTCTACACCGTCTTTTTGTGCCTGTGCTTTTTCTATGGCAAAATTGGCGGCGGTTTCTACTACCCAGTCAAAATTCTCCTGTCCTACGCTTTTAATATCCGCATCCGGTGCCGGGTTGCAGAAATCGATGGCATAGGGAACCCCATCCCGCAGGGCCAGTTCTACGGTGTTGAAATCATAACCGAGGTATTGGTTGATGCGCAGTACGATATCTGTCATCTCTTTCAGCTTCTCTGCCGAAGGTTTGAAATCTGCCACATAGCGCAGGTGGTGCGGGTTGCGGGGTTCATAAGACATGATGCGAACATGTTTGCCACCAATACAATAACAACGGTAATATTCTTCAAAAATAATCTCTTCCTGCAGCAGCATCACCAGTTGCTGGGTTTCGCTGTGTTTCTCAAAGAAATCGTCCATATCGGTGAGTTTGTACACGTTTTTCCATCCGCCACCGGCAAAGGGTTTCATATACGCAGGGAAACCCACATATTTGAAAATGCCTTCCCAATCCAGTGGGTAGGCCAGGTTGCTGAAGGACTGATCTGAAGTGTCCGGCGGAAGGTCACGAGAGGGCAGGATCACGGTTTTGGGAACAGGTACATCGATCTTGGTGGCCAGGCAGTTATTGAAGAACTTTTCATCGGCACTCCACCAGAAGGGGTTGTTGATCACGGCGGTACCGCAGAGAGCCGCATTCTTCAGGTAAGCCCGGTAAAAAGGGATATCCTGGCTGATCCTGTCCACGATAACGGCATAACCGCTTGACTCACCCTGCATCACTTTATCAATGCGCACAGGCTCGGCAACAATACCGGGAATATTCTTGCTGTTGATTCTCTCCACGAAAGCCATGGGAAAACTTCTTTCCTGGCCGAAAAGTATGCCGATCTTTTTCATAAGAAATCGTTTGGTAAATAATGAGGTTTCCGTAATGGGGTTCCGTAGTCAATTTAACGAAACTGATTTGAAATAGGAAACCTGCGCGTATAAATCTTTTCTGCCATAAGAGAGCTGGTTTACCTGCCCCCTTAGACAGGTTTGTGGAGATTTCATAGGGCCAGATTGTGATCATTCCATTATTTTTGGAAACATGGCAGCAACAAAACCGATTGTACTTTCTTCCGTAACCGTAAAACAGTTTTCCCTCGCTTCAGAATACCTGGAAAGGGAAGTACTGGTAGATATCTACCTACCGCTTCCGCAGATGCAGGCCGACCAGTTAAGTCTCCTGCTTATTAACGACGGGCAGGATCTGGCCACCATGGCTTTTGATGAAATACTGGATGAGCTGGTCTCTTCCGGAACCATTGAACCACTGGCCTGCGTAGGGATCCATTGCGGACCGGAACGGAAAATGGAATACGGCACCGCCTATTCGGCCGACTTCAAGGGCAGAGGTGCCAAAGCGGGGCTGTACAGTAAATTTATCTTTGAAGAGTTATTGCCTTATATCCGCAAAACTTATCAGGCACCTTCTTTCAAACACAAGTCTTTTGCAGGCTTCTCTTTGGGCGCATTAAGTGCGATGGATATTGTCTGGAACCATGCCAGTGAGTTTAATAAAGTGGGTTTGTTTAGTCCTTCTTTGTGGTGGAGAAGAAAAGGCTATGATGATGGGTATGATGACGAACTGGACCGTTTGATGCACCTGCAGGTGCGCAAGGGACATTTTCATCCCTGGTTACAGTTTTTTCTCGAATGCGGTAAACTGGATGAAACCGCCGACAGGAACCGGAACGGTGTCATTGATTCGATCGATGATGCGCTGGACCTGATCGTAGAACTGAAAGCCAAAGGTTATACCGATGCGCATATCGAATACCTGGAACTGGAAGAAGGTAAACATGATGTGGCTACCTGGGGAAAAGCATTTCCGGCATTTTTGAAATGGGGATGGGGGAGGGACATTAGAAATTAAAAATGCACAATTAACAATTAGAGCAAAAGGCACTAAATAATAAACCCGAACAATTTGTTCGGGTTTATTATTAAATCGGTTGTTATGCGATATTAGAAAATGTATCTGATACCGAATTGAGCCTGCCATACGTCACCGATACCGGTACCTTTTCTATAAGTAGAGTAGCTGATGCCGTTGTTTACGCGGGTCATTCTGAAAATGGGTACACCATTTGCATCAACTCCTGCAGCGGTAAGCGGGTTAAAGGTGTTAACGAAATTACTTACACCTGCACTGGATTTGATCAGGTTACCTACGTTAAAGATATCCGCCCTTAACTGGATGGTATGTCTGTTCTTACCAATGTTGCGGAACAACTCCAGTTGGGTAGAGAAGTCGAAACGAACGATATAAGGTTGTAAAGCACCGTTTCTCTCAGCGTATTGGCCTCTTCTTGTTTTCAGGTAAGGATCCTGTTCAATATAGGCATCAAAGGCATCTTTCTGTTGTTGCACAGTGGCAGCAGGCGCAGAACCGGATGCATTCAATGGTAAAAAGTTCATTTCATTCTGGTTGCGGGGCACATACAACAGGTCATTACCGGAAAGTCCATCTCCGTTCATATCTCCGCTATAAGTGTAGGAGAAACGTCCCTGGTTCTGTGACTGGCCAAACAGGGAGAACTGCAAAGCAGCAGATTTACCCAATTCAATGCGGTAGTTAACATTACCGATTACACGGTTACGGATTTCATTATCGCTGTAAGCCATGTCTGTAGAGTTGTTACCTCTTACACTTTGGATGCCACTCCAGGAACTGAAGGCAATAGACCCCGGCGTCATGTAATCACGGGCCCTGGTAAAATTGTAAGCAACCATCCAGCCCAGGCCGGTTGATTTGGTAGGCTTTTCAATTTTGATAGTAGCGGTGATAGAACCACCCAGCGGACCACTTTCCATTACAGTAGCATCGGTCAGTTTAGGAACGATACGGGCAGCGTTGTTGAATGCAGAACCAGATAAACCATAACCAGGGAAACGGGGTCTGCCATCCGGACCATTGAAGGTAGCAGTAGCGGGTTTCAGGTTGGCATTGTAATAATTGATATTGGATAAACTCTGTGTAAAAATGAATTCACCCGTTGCAACGATATCCCTGTAAATCTTCTGGTCCAGGGCTAAGTTAGCACGCAATACCTGTGGAAAGCGGAAACTTTCTTCGGTAGTGGCAATGGCATAAGAAGAAGCCGGTACACCCGGGTTAGGTAAGAAACTGGGGTAATTGGCCGGGGTATTCGGATTGAAAGGAAACGCAGCTGTATTATTGGTATTCACACCTCCATTCAATACACCATTGTTACCGATCTGGTTGCTGATGAATACGAAAGAAGGACGACCGGTAAACAGACCTACACCACCACGAAGCTGTGTGGTTTTATCTCCCTTCATATCATAGTTAAAACCAATCCTTGGGCTGAACATTAATTTGGCACTTGGCAATTTGGAAGTGCTCAGTTTGGTGGGCTGTCCGTTATTATCCGTAAAAGTGAATCCGTCTACTTCTTTGTTCTCAAAACCTGAACCGGAGAAATAAGGGATTTCAAAACGGATACCGTAGGTAAGACTGAAGTTAGATTCCAGGTTTACCTCATCCTGAATATACGCAGCAATCTGGCGGGCTTTGGTTGTTGCCAGCCATGGACCACCACCCGGTAAATTACTGAAATTGGCACGGTAGTTTCTCATGAATACCGGGCTGAATGTAGCGGTAGGATTGGTTAAATATGCATTGGCTGCGGTATAGAAATCAGCCAGGTTATTGAAGGTATAAACACCATTGATCAATGGTGTGAAACCATTGGTGAACTTGAAGCTCTCATAAGAAACACCTGCTGATACGGTATGTTTTCCGAGATAGGCTGTCAGGTTATCGCTGAACTGCCAGGTGTCTGTATTCAGGAGGTTATTCGGTGTAAAAGGATCGTTACCAAAAGAGATATAGTTCAAACTCTGGTTGGTTTGTGCAGCAGGTACTGTTGAGGTTCCGGAAGTAGGAATGGCAGTCAACGGACTGTTTCCATCCTGGATATCAACCATGGGGAAATTGCCGCCTTTTACTGCTCTGAAATCCCTGTTGGCTGTATAACCAAAAGTAACTTCATTACTGATTTTGTTACTGAAACGGCTATTCAACTGACCAATCAGGCCATAAATATTATTGTTGATCACGTACGCAGAATTGGCATATACCATAGAGTTCAGACTACCGCGGTTACCGTTGGTAGTATTACTGCTGCTCACGGTAACATCTCTTTTGGAGATCAACAGGTTTCCACGAACACTGAACTTATGTTTATCGTTGATGTTCCAGTCAAAACGGGCAACAGCCTTATCACTTTTGGTTACAAAAGGATATCCCTGGTAAGCACCGGTTTCATAATTGAATTTTGATTTCAGGAAGGCCGACAGTGTTTCCAGATCCGATGCTTTCACGCGAGTGGTATTTCCACTGATAGGCGCGGCACCATTGCTGGCATCAGCCGTAAACAGGGTACCTACGTCATTCCTTCTTTCTCCTTCATAGTTCAGGAAGTAGAAAACCTTGTTTTTAATAATGGCACCGCCAAAACTTGCACCAAACTGTTTTACATCAAACGCGTTGGTAACCACACTCTGTTTGCCACCGGCTCCGGCTTTGGTTCCTACAAAACTTTCGTTACGTACGTTGTAGAATGCGGTTCCATGAATAGTATTGGTACCACTCTTGGTAATCGCATTCACACTCGCACCTGTAAAACCTGCGTCTCTCAGGTTATAAGGAGAAACGTTGATCTGGATTTCCTGCAAGGCATCCAGTGAAATAGGGGCCGAATTGGTTTGACCGCCGTTCAGGGCACTCAATCCAAAAGAGTTATTGAAGATAGAACCGTCCAGTGTAAAATTGATGGCCCTGGCATCCTGGCCCGCGAAGGAAAGACCATTGGATTGAGGTACCAGCCTGGTCAGATCCGTAACGTTACGGCTGATGGTTGGCAGAGAGCTGATCAGTCTTGAATTGATATTGGTAGCGGCTCCTTTTCTGTCTTTGGAGATCAGGGCAGCTCTGCGGTTAGCTACACCGCTTACTACTACTTCTGACAACTGGCTGCTGGCATCAACCAGAACTACATCCAGTACAGAAGGGTCACCTAATTGAATGGTTACATCAGAAACAGTCTCTGTTCGTAAACCCACATAGGTGATGGTAATTTTATAAGGTCCGCCAACCCGTAAGCCGGGCAGGGTAAACCTACCGGTACCGGAAGAAACCGTTTTGTACTTGGAACCAGATGGCTCGTGAACGGCTTCCACCGACGCACCCGTCAGTACCAAACCCTTACTGTCTTTTACTGTACCGGTAATGGTACCGGTAGTTACCTGGGCCAATGATGCCAGGGCAAAAAGGAATGCCGGCAACAACAGGCTCAATCTCATGAGTAGTCGCATATTCAGTTAGTTTTAGAAAGTGCAAATATGCTCCATAAAAGCCGAATAAAAAGGGTGTTATGCCGGCAAATAGCTGGTTACCATTGAATCCTGCCAAATTGTTAACTAAATGGTAATAATTAACCCCTTTGGGCGGGGTTACCATCCCTGGGGTAGGATGCAATAGCAAAAGCCCTGTTTTACAGGGCTTTTGCTATTGCATTGATATTTTTTCTTAGAAAGTGAAACGTAAGCCTAACTGGCTGATCCAACGTGCTGCATAAGCAGCGTTGGTACTGGTGCTAACACCCCAGGCAGAAGTCACATTCGGGTTAAAGCGGTAGGTAGGGGTCAGGTCGGTTGCACTTTTATACCCGGCAAACTGTACCAACGAAAACTGGTCGTTGCTCTGGAAGTACTGGCGGCCCCAATCCCTGTTCAGCAGGTTGCCCAGGTTAAATATATCGTAGGTTAACTGGAACTGGTAACGTTTGCCGGCCACCATGATATTGAAATCCTGTGCAATTTTCAGGTCAACAATATTGGTAAATGGTAAACGGCTTCCGTTTCTTTCCGCATATTGTCCACGACGGTTACGCAGGTACTCGTCGTTCTGGATATAAGTGTTCAAAGCGGCTTTCTGTACATCCGGAGCAGCGGTTACACCACCACCGGTTACAAAAGTCATATTTGCCAGATCACCCGTGGTTGGTACATAAATCAGGTCGTTACCACCTGCTAAACCATCGTCTCTTGTCATACTACCAGAACCATATACATAGCTAAGCGGAGAGCCTGACTGGCCTGTGTAAGCCAATGTAATGGTAGTTGCTAGCGACTTGTTGGCATATTCAAATTTCTTACTCAGGTAAGCAAAGATCCTGTGACCTGCGCTGAAATCAGAAATAGAACGGGTGATATAGTTACGTCCGTTAACGGTTTCCATAAACCTCCACTGACTCAGGTTCACAGAGCTGGTACCTTCATTCAGGGTGAATGAGTTACCATAGCTATAGTTTACCTCGAAAGTGAAGTTGGTACGGGTACGCTTGGTTAACGTAACTGTAGTACCATAAGCGAAACCGGTTCTGTCTGTATTATTGCTTAACAGGATGGCGTTATCGTAAGGGTTACTGCCATCAGCGTTAATCGGAATTTTCGCATTGTTAACAGTAGAGTATACGTTACGTGTATCTGGTCCTACTGCTTTGCCTATGGGCGGCAGGAGGTTGATATTGGTGTAGTTGATCTCGTTGATATTTTTGGAGAAAAATCCTTCCAAAGTACCGGACCAGCCTTCGCCAAAGCGCTTGTCTACGGCCAGTGAAGCCCTGAAGATCTTAGGCAGCTTAAACTCAGAAGATACCAGGTTCAAAGGTCCTTTGGTTACACCGGCTCCTACTTCACTTGGTTTCCACTGGTTGTTAGGATCGTTGCGGAAACGGATCAGGGCCAGCTGTGTAGTATTGGCTGTATAACCACCAATGTAGATTCCATTGTTGTTATACACACCACCAGGCCATACCAATGGGATACGTCCTACGAACAGGCCAAAGCCTCCACGTACCGTCATATTCTCTTCAGGTATTTTGTATACAAAGCCTACGCGGGGAGAGAAGGAAATAGGCACTTTAGGCGTAGCACCGGATTGTGCACCTTTCAGATCCCAGTACTGCGAAAACTTAGGGATAGCTACGGTGTTGGTGTAGATATCTCCCCCTGGTTTACTCAGGAACTTGGAATAATCAGCACGGATACCGAAGTTCAGGGTCAGGTTATCATTCGCCCTGTATTCATCCTGGATGAACAATGATCCGGAAGCATATTTGAATTTAGCGGCAGCGTTGGTATTGTCACCTTTACCATTATCGATCTGCGGGAAACCGTAGGTATAGGCACTGGGTGCTGCATTGGTTAAAAATGCATTCAGGTTAGGAAAAGTATAGTTACCAAAAGTGTTCTGGATAAAGGCATTGAATACACTGCTGTACTCCCAATCCACACCTACTTTCAAACCATGTTTACCGGCAGTGAACTTGAATTCATTGAACACGGTCCAGTTTTTCTGGGTAAGCAGGTTAACAGTAGAACTATTGTCTGGTCCGAATATGATGGCACCGGAACCGTCATTGATACGTACACGGGGAAAATCCTGTCCCAGTGGTCTGCGGTCATCCGATACATCCGTAAAAGTGATCAGCAATTTGTTGGTAGCATTTCTACCCACAACACTTTTCAATTCTGCAGAAGTAGAATTACTGCGGGTAGGGAAGCTGAAACCATTGTTATAAAAATTGATGGTACCTGTGCTGCTGCTGCTGGTATTCAAACGCTCACCTTTGGTGTAACGGTTGCTCAGTGTCAGCTTATGTTTATCGCTGATGTTCCAGTCGATACGGGCAGCAATCCTGTCGGCTTTTACTTCTTCTGTATTATCGAGGAAACCGCCTGGTTCATAACCATAATTGGTACGCAGGGTATTGGCCAGGTTATTCAGGATAGTCAAATCCTTGGTATTACCGGCATAACTATTGAAATCAAATGGCTGGGGGCGAATATCGCGCTGCAGGTCTACGTTGATAAAATAGAACAGTTTGTTTTTCACAAATGCGCCACCCACCCGGAAACCGTAGGTTTTTTTGGAGAAATTGTTCAGTTTGGTTGCTTTCTCTTTCAGACCGGTAGGCGTTTTACCCGCCAGGTTCTGGTTCTGCAGGAAATAATAAACAGACCCTTCGGTTCTGTTGGTACCACCTTTGGTGATGGCGTTGATACCACCTCCCACAAAGTGGCCCTGGGCCGCATCGTAAGGAGAAATAACCACCTGGAACTGATCGATCGCATCAATAGAAATAGGAGAGATGCTCGCCTGGCCACCATTGGTTCCGGAAGCTGCCAGACCAAATACGTCGTTATTGATCGCACCATCCACATAAAAAGCATTGTAACGGTTGTTCTGTCCGGCGATGGAAATGGCACCTTCCGTACCATTCACCAGTTTCGCCTGGGGAACTGCACGGAGATAATCATAAATATTACGTCCAACAGTAGGCAGATTGGCCATTTTGTCACGGCCTACAGTGGTTTCAGTACCACCTTTACCGGAAGCATCGGTTGTTTTACGTAAACCGGTTACCACTACATTACCCAGGTTGGAAGCTTTGGAAGCCAGGGCAAAATCAACCCGGTATACATCACCCAGCGTCAGGTAGATATCTGTTTTTTTCTCGTTTGCAAAATTGATAAACGATACTTCTACAGAATAAGGACCTCCGGGATTCAGGTTACTAACGTCAAAACGACCGCCACTGCGGCTTTGAACGCGGTAAATGGTACCGGTGGGTTCATGCGTTACCGTTACGGTGGCGCCAACCAGTGGCTCGCCCGTATTGGTTTTAACAGAACCACCCATACTACTGGTCGTGTTCTGTGCCAGGGTGAAAGCAGGCAAAAGCAAAACTGCCAGTACAAATTGTACAATTCTTTTACTAAGCATAGTATTGATTTTTCAAGTGCAAAGAAACTAAATATTCCTGTGTGTATAGACAGCTGATATTAACAAATTGTTGCAAGCCGGATACACATATTAATTTGTCCCGAAACACAGTATCTTTTCAAGTTTGGCTACGATAGTTTGTGGATTTTCTAGGAAATCAGCTGTTTTATTATATATTTTTTATAGATATAGGGCTGATAACCACTGGAAATGCACATATCACTCGTTTTCTCAATTAAAGGAGAATAGGTCTGCAGAACCTTTGTATTGCCCTCAGCGACAGTGCCTGCATTTTCGGGATTCGTAAAAATATGGGTCCGGGAGGGCTTTTCTTCAGGTTTATGCCCGAAGTACCCCGCCCACACTGTAATTTTGCACTTCAATAATTTTTATGTTAGACAGGATTGAGCATGCGATAGAAGACATTCGTAAGGGTAAAATGGTCATTGTGGTGGATGATGAAGATCGTGAGAATGAAGGCGATTTTATCATTGCGGCAGAACATACCACCCCGGAAGTGATCAATTTTATGAGTAAGGAAGGCCGCGGACTGATCTGCGCCGCCTTAACAGAAAAACGTTGCGCAGAACTGGAACTGGGGCCGATGGTTACGTCCAATACCTCTTTACATGAAACGGCTTTTACCGTATCGGTTGACCTGATCGGCCAGGGAACCACCACGGGTATCTCGGCTCAAGACAGGGCCAAAACCATACAGGCATTGGTGAACCCGAAAACACATCCCTCCGAATTGGGCCGTCCCGGGCATATTTTTCCGCTGAAAG
>Ga0255338_1004356_pt1 | contig 14812 bp, 15 predicted proteins | sample MeOH1_35cm_T4_19_FD_203715 | JGI IMG/M metagenome (GOLD analysis project Ga0255338, IMG submission 203715) | Sandy soil microbial communities from University of British Columbia, Vancouver, Canada - MeOH1_35cm_T4_195 | ecosystem: Engineered > Artificial ecosystem > Sand microcosm > Unclassified ...
ACTCAAACTGCATACGAACGGCAGGACTTGCTTTGATTTTCACTTGGCCATCTGGATAGTATTCGTAAGAAACTTTCTCGGCATTACGGCGGATAGAAAGAGGCTTACCGAAGACTTCGTGATAGCTAATATCTGTTGTATTGCCGTTTGTGGTCGAGAGAACACGTTGAAGGTAGTACTGACCGTCTGTGCGCTGTTTGTGCCAGAATTCGTATTTGTTATCTGCGACAGTTTCTTTGCCGCAGACTTTCTTTACTGTCGACCAGTAGTGGTTCTTTGGATCTTTTGAATCCATGTCATAGCTGTAAGACTCCACGCACTTTTCGCGATCCGTGAAGCTTGTAACCCAGTCGTTCTTTTTGTCGTACTTCAAAACGATGCTAGTTTTGTCTGGGTATCCTGCTTTGACCAAGTTGTGGAGGTCGTCGTACTCATAAGTATAAACTTTTAACCAGGCATTCTTTACGTTGGCTAAATCGTCTAAGTTTGCAAAACGATACTCTGCCAAGAGTCCGTTCGGGCCCGCAATCGATTTAACTTTCTTATTTGGGAAGTATTTGAAGGTCAGGCGACGGCTATTGTTATCTGTGATGTTTTGAATCAGGTCTTTTTCATAATCAAACTTCAAGAAGTTGCCGTTTTTATCGTAAATGTGAGTGAGCTGTCCTTTAAGATTAAAACGCTGAGAACTTCCATCGACGAGGTTCCGCGTATAGAAAGTTTTATTGAAAACGATATGTTCAACTTCGCGGCCGTTGGCAAAGAACTTCGTTCCTTCCTTGATTGCGACATTGATTCCGTATTGGCGGGCATAGTCTGCACGCAGATTATCGTCTTCGATCAGTTGAGTTTGTAGATTTTTATAGAAAGACTCTGTTTGACCGACTTTTTTATCTGCCTTCATCTTGGTGATGATTGAGCTAATCGTATTGTCGACATCCTTACGAGTCACCTCACGCGGAGAGAACGTTACTTCAAGACCGCCCCCGCACTCTTTGACTTTGAGGTTGCCTTCACCGTTAACTTCCATCGAGGTCTCGAAATCCGAACACCAGCCGAATCCGAAGATCCCATTGAAGAGCGAACGGCTGTTGTAGGTGCGCGCGATCTTAAGATCGTAGCCGCTTCCGGGAACATCCATATCAATCCAGGTGTTGGAATAGTTGGCATTTTTCATGTCTACGAGAGCATGGGCTTGAACAGCTGCGAATAGCAGCAACACTGAGAGTGCTCTTTTCATCGTTGTACCTCATCCTTGAAGAACAAATAGAAACTTACACTTTAATTGTAACAATCTTTTTGATCATGATGCCACCGATAATTTGCAGGCCTAGCATGGCAAAGAGAAGGACTAGACCAAGGGTCGTGCTGAACATTGGTTTGATGTAGTTCGGATCTACGACGAGGAAGACTGCAGCTAAGATGAACGGAATGGATGTGACGATAATTCCTTGCATAAGACCTTGGGCGGTGAGTGCTTGGATTTTTTTCTCGACCTTTTGGCGCTCGCGCACGGTTGTCACAATGGTTTCGAAAGTTTCCGCTAAGTTACCGCCGGTTTCTTTAAGAATATTGATCGCAGTCACAAACATCTGCACGTCAGGGCGAGGAATTCTCTCACCTAAGTCTAGGAGAGCTTCTTCGAAGCTTTGACCGAATTGATGTTGAGTGATGACTTGGCGGAATTCCTGGCTGATGGGATTTCCCATAATTTCAATCACACGTTCCATGGATTGCATGGCATTAGATCCACTCTTAATACCATTGGCCATAATAGTAAGACCATCGACCATTTGATCGACAAAAAGTGTACAGCGACGCTCGTAGAGATAGCGTACAACCAAAAGTGGTACAGACCATCCTGCAATCGTAACTGCCGCACCAAAGATGGCACCCACGAAAACACTTGGCCAAAATAGAATGAAAAACAAAGCGCCCATTCCGAAGCTGATCAGAAGAATCGCCAGTGTGACCTGGCGCTCGTCGACTTCAACCGACATGATCTTCAGGATTTTCATGACCTCTTCGCGCTGACCGAGACTGCGTTTGTAGAGGAAGTTAATGACTTTGTCTGCAAACGCAAAAACGATGAGGAACGCGCAAATGGATACGGCCGGTATTAAAAACCATTCATTCATTAAAAACGATGGCATCGCATTCCTCTTCTCTAACTAGTTTTCTTGACGGGGTTCAGCGGACCCATTGGTTTTGGTCCCTGAACCGGTTTTTGTTCTGGTGTCGCAGGACGTGGTTCATTCGAGAAAATCTCGCGTGGAATCACGACGCCCTTATCACTCAACTTCTGAATAAAGCTTGGTACCACACCCGTGGACTGAAAAGTTCCTTGAATGCGGCGATTCTTATCATAGCCAGTTTCTTTAAATCTAAAGATCTCTGCCAGAGTCACAATATCGCCTTGCAGGCCCGAGACTTCTGTAATGCTCAAAACTTTACGGCTTCCATCAGACATACGGGAAATTTGCACGATCAAATTGACTGCGCCCGAGATTTGTTCACGAATCGCACGAACGGGAAGATCCATCCCTGACATCAGGCAGAGGGTTTCCAAACGGGCGATACATTCACGCGGACTATTCGCGTGCGTGGTTGTCATCGAGCCATCGTGACCTGTGTTCATTGCTTGTAACATATCCAGCGCAGCGCCGTCACGGCACTCACCGACTATGATGCGGTCTGGACGCATCCGCAGGGCATTCTTAATGAGGTCACGAATAGTGATGGCGTTTGTGCCTTCCATCGAAGAAGGACGAGTTTCCAAGCGTACGACGTGCTCTTGCTGTAATTGCAACTCGGCCGCGTCCTCGACAGTGATGACACGTTCATTCGATGGAATGAAAGAAGACAGCATGTTGAGCAATGAGGTTTTACCGGAACCGGTACCACCGCTGATGACTACGTTAAGGCCATTTTCCACACAGATGCGCAGGAAATCAATCATGGGTTTAGTGATACTGCCGTACTCTGTGTATTTCTCTGGGGATATCCCGCCTTTTTTAAATTTACGAATCGTCAATGCAGGACCGTCGATCGCCAAAGGCTCAATCACAGCATTCACGCGGCTTCCGTCTTTTAGACGGGCATCGACATACGGTGTGGATTCGTTGATCTGACGTCCAAGAGGAGTCACGATACGCTCGATAATCCGGCGAAGATGATCATTCGACGTAAAGGTGACTGGGCTCAGTTGAACTTTGCCGGCTTTTTCGAGGAAGATCTTTTTATGGCCATTCACCATAATCTCTGTCACGTTTGGATCGGCCAATAGATCTTCAAGAGGTCCCAGGCCAAGGGCCTCTTCCAAAACTTCTTTGATAATGCGTGCGCGCTCATCGCGAGGCTGTTCTGGAGCTTCGCGATCCGTGATGAGAGTGATTTCACGACGAGTTTTTTCGCGAACTTCTTTTTCTTTATTTTCGTCGCCCTTTGTATCCAGCAAAAGTTTTTTAAGATCGACAGTACGGATCAATTCTGAGTGAATGCGCAGTTTCAATTGCGTGCGCGGATCGAGGGCGGAACTTCCGCCACCATGGTTTACAGAGGAAGAGCTGGTCTCCGAACTTGCTGGCGCTGTCGGCTTAGGACGAGTAACAGATTTGAGTCTTTGTAAAATACCGCCGCTCAGTTTACGAACGGTATCGTAGTATGCTGCCGTAATCGGCGCTTTGGGCTGACCAATCACAAACGGTTGGTACTTTTGGATAGAAGCCATTGCAGTGACTTCATCCTGAGGAATAATTGCTATAGGAGCCAATTGCAATTGACCCGCAATTGCTTGCGGAGAAAGACCTGTTGGTGAGGCCTTGTTAATCACAAGCTGAAACATGTCCTTCGGAAAAGTATTTGAAAGGAGCTCATTCATCAGACGCAAAGTTTGAGTCACAACCAGAACTTCGGGTGTCGTAATGATCATGATCGCAGTGGCTTCTTGAAGAATGGCCATTTGCAAAGGGCCTAAATCATTTCCGATATCGACAACGATAAATTTGAACTGACGACTGAAGAACTCAAACTGCTTCAGTGCTAAATCTGGATTGATATTGAGAGTTTCTTCCGGCCCGCGCACGGCGCCTAAGTAGGCTAAGCCACTGGAGTGCATCGTCAGCAGAGAATTCATGTTCTGCGCATTGACGGAGCTGCTCATCGTCGCAAGTTCTTTAAGCGTCTTATTGGGTTTTAAGCCCATGATGACATTTTGATCGCCGACGCTTTTGCTATCGCCATCGATGAGAAGGACTTGTGTGCGGAGTTCGGCCATCAAGGCAATAGAGAAGTTGGCCGCGAAAATACTTTTTCCGACGCCACCTTTTCCACCGACGACAACAATGAGATTACAATTCGGATTTAATGCCAAGAGTCCTCCGTAACACGTATCGGAAATAGAGGAGGCTTTTATAAGGCCAGTCTTGTCCTGGCCCTAAGTCTTTAGACTAGTCTCTAAGACGGAACTTCTTCTTAATCTGCTCAGCTCCCGCACTCGCAGATGTCTTAATCACTGGAGTGACGAAAACGACGAACTGACTTTGATTGCGTTGGAAGTTCTTAGAGGCATACAAGCTGATGATTGGATTCTTTACGTCGCTCGGCATACGGTTGTAACCTGTCGACGAAGCATTACGAATCAAACCACCGATCGCTGCACTTTGACGGTCACGAATCACAACCGTTGATTGGATCGAGTTTGAACTTGTGATAGGTGCTCCGTTTTGACCAGAACCTAACAGGTTGCTCAAAGCAAAATCCATATCCATGTGCACGCTTCCGGATTTTTCACCCAAGATAACAGGCGTGATGGCAGATTTAATACCAACTTCCGCAAATGCTGTTCCTGGCTGGCCATCTTTACCGATGACTGAGTAAGGCATGTTGGTAAGCTGTTTGATCTCACCTTTCTTACCGTCTTGGATAATCAAACTTGTTGATTCCAAGATGCGCGCGTGGCCGTGTTCTTTCGCCCAGGTCAGTTTTGGTAAGAGGTTGGAAACAATGCCAGTCAGAGAGCTGACAACGCCACCGGCAGCGGACGAACCCGTTTGGAATTGCAATTGAGAACCATCGTCTAACTGTGGAGTGAACTGAAACTTGAAGGCCTTAGAATAGTCTTTGTTGAGTTCCACGTAGTGAACCACCAACTGAATCATTTTTGCTGGAGGAGCAGGTGCTTGCTCTTTGACTGCGATCAAGTTGATAACTCCATCGTTTGCCGGCTTACGTTTTTTAATAACACCCTTTTCTTCAGCAGCTTCAACGACGATGTCAGGGACGTAAGTTTTCGCAATGATCTCTGCACGAGAGCGTTCTTCGTCTGAGTTCGCGTAACCTTGCAGGATAAATTTATCATTCACTGCACGAACTTCAATTTCAGGATTGTTGATATCACGAGAAATAAATTCCGCGATCTTCTTTTGCGCAAGTGGACTTAATGTCACGAGCGAAGAAGCTTGATCGCCAAATTGTTGAATAACGTTGTAGATACGGCTGAGATCTCGCGGCAAGAGGATCTGACCGTCGACGACGACTTTGTTATTTACAACTTTAATGGTGATACCTTCAATATCGCCAAGAAGTGCGCGAATTTCTTTTACGACTTTATCGAGCTTGGATTTTTTAATATCGATGCGATATTCAGCAACGACCTTACCAGTTTTTTTGTCGTGAATCGTCATGGTCGCAAAACCTTCGGACTTAGGCGTAAAGCGAATCACATTAAGTTCTTTGGAGTGAGCCGCAGTGACGATACGGCGGAAGTCCCCTTTGAACTCGACATTGTCTGGAAGTGGCGGAAGTTTCTCGTCTTGTTCAATACCTAAAGTCAGGTTCACGAACGTGCGAGAGCGGAACTTAGTATCTTCAGATTGTTCTTCATCCTCAGCGGCGAAGACAAATTGAAATGACAATACGAGGAACAGTCCTAACAAGTATTTGAGCTTCATATGCATCCCCCTTCATTTCCCCACAACGAATCTATAGAGTCTTAAACCCGTTGCGCTTCTGCGGCAGTTGTTGCTGTTGTGGCATCACACGTGGCGCAGGCTGAGGCGGCATCATCACAGGCGGAGCGGCTGGTGCTGCGGGTCCATCCATACTCAAGACCGGTTTTCCTAACACGCTTTCCGCACTAGAGCTCGGTAAACGCGGAGGAATCGTACGATCGTTCGGATTTCTCAAGGTCAGATAAATATTTCCCGGAGCGGTTGATAAAATATAAACCAGATCCTGAGCCTCTTTCTGATTCGCCTCTATAGTAATTGTACTATATTTTGTGTCTCCTGTGAGAGCTATTTGACTCAAAGATTTACCACTAGAGTCCAGCTCGAATACACGAGGGATGTTGTTCATTACGTTTACACCAGTGGCTAAAACTACGACATCTTGCATGAGCGTCTGTACTTCGCGCCGTTGGTTTATTCCTTTTCCAGTGTCGACAGCAGCGAGAATATCGATGCGGTCTCCAGGGCGAACTAATTTAGCGACGCCTCGAACTTCATCGACAGGGATTGCAATAGCACGCTTACTAGGTGCAATCTGCAATGAAATTCCTGTATCCGGTCCTGGTGTTAATAGGCTGTTTTTTACGAGGACTTGGCCCTTCTTAATGGGTACCGCAGCTACGTTTCCGACAACTTCGTCTGGATTTGAGACAGCATCTGGATCTACGAATTCACTTGGACGTTCAATCGTCGTCAACATCGTATCGTAAACGGTTCCCATTTCAGCAATGTCTTCCTTCGCGACAACAACAGTTCGGAGTGAACCGTACTTTTTGTTGTACTCAGCGCGCTTCTCTTGGGACCAGCTATAGAGGAGGAACGCCGCAAAGACGCCGGCCGCAATCGACAGCCATAGGTTTCTTGTTTCATTCGATCCCATATTCCTACCCCTTACTTAATACGTTCGCACTTCGAGTTGAGGCAAATACCATACTGCGGGCGAATCCAGATGGGACTTACGCCCCCGCCCGCTGTGTAGCGTTTGCCGTCGATGATGCCGTAAATTTGACTGTTGTGCAGATCTTTGCTTCCGGTCGCGAGATTGGCGTCTGCCAAGAAATCAATAGGGCGGCCGGTCGCAATGAATTGTTCTTTGTTTCCTTTAGCATTGTCACTTGTCGTAGCATGCAGACGAAAACCTTCTTCAGTGTAAGTAACAATATCGGCTCCGCCTTCACGAAGATAGGTGAGGTTGGAGCGATGGCGAAAAGTTTCGAAAGCATAGTTCCGTGCCGCCATGGAATTCAAAATACCCGTATGAATGGCGCCGAAGAATCCAAGCGAAAAATTAAATAGCAAAATGATGATGATCATGATCGGAACAAGTTCAATGATCGCCATGCCTTTTTGATTTTTCAGATTGTTTTTGCGATTCTGTTTAAAGCTCAGCATCCGTTGTCCTCCATCGGGACGTAATCCCTTTGGCTGCCGGGGCCGGCAATTTTACTGAATCGACTGTCGAGATCGAGAATCGCTTTGTAGCGCTGATTTTTAATTTGATCGCGGCATTCTTTTGCAGTGGGCTCTCGGATCATAAGACCTGTTAAGAATGCTTTAAACCCTTGTTGGCCTGGATCTGTCGGTCCCAAGAGGGGAACTTTGATATCTAAAATGCGTGCTTCGAAGTCCAGACGAATTCCCGTTTGTGGAACGCCACGAACTTGGCTGTCTTCCTTGGGATAGCGGTCGCTGAAATCTTTGTCGCCATCGCCACCACCGCGGATGTCGAGGTTGCCGATTTCAAACCAGCCGTTGCTGAAGAGAGGCGCAAGCACCTTGTTTTTTTGGAGAGAGGTAAATTTTGCTTTTGCTGCTTTCTCTTGGTCGTCTTGCGTTTTGTGAGCGGCAGAGTAAGCACGGCTTACAGAAAACGCAATGTACTGGCCGACCTCGACCATGGAAAGAGTAAAACTAAAAGAGAAGAAAACCGCACACAGGCAAGAAGCGATCACAATTGAAAAAAGAAAATCCGTCGAAAGGAAACCTTTCGAGTTTTTTAGCATTGCTGCTGGATTTTCAATTCCACTCTTCATATCACCCCTACTTTGGGTCCAAACTCAGACTTCGATCGATCTGGTTTGGATGTTTTTTTGCGGCCTCATCCGCGGGGCGCCAGCTGCCACTTTCAATCATCCCGGCGACTTTTTGCCATGGCCCCTGAACAAGGTTGGACATGGCATTGTTTTCTTTCAGCATACGCAAGCCCAGAAGCAAAAAACTGATGGATACAACCATCAGTAGTACGGCTTCGATGACGAATTGCCCGCGTTCATTTTTAAGGAGGCTTTTTTGAGAGATGTTTTTCATACTCGCGCCTCCTTGCTAACTAGGGTTCTGCGTCCCATTTATTGCGATCGCCTTTCGGCTTGAAACCATCACCCGTCATGAGTTGTTTCTCTACGCGCATTCCAAGCACCGGGCCGGATTTTTTAAAAGCATCGCGAGGAGCTTCTGTAAAAAACTTCAGCCCGATAAAAAAGACCGCAATGAGTAGGAGAATGTACTCAACGGTCACGAATCCCTACTTGATCTCACTGATCATGCTATTAAGCTCAGAGATTTTTCCGCTCATTGTTTCTTTAATTTGGTTCTTGAACATCATTACGAGGGCAACGACTACAACCAAAAGTAGAATGTACTCAGTTGCGCCTTGGCCAGATTGGTTCTTGAGCAAATTTTTAGAAAAAGATTTGAACTTCATAGTGTTCCCCCTATGTATAGTCTATCGGCTAAAATTGGGATTTTCTAAAGTGGGCCTTGCTTTTTTCAAAAAAGGGCAGGATTGTCTCAGTCTGAGACGAAATTTTAGTTTACCGACCTAGGTCTTTTCTAATCTCGACCTATTGACGGGAAAAATTTGCCCATTTAGAGTAAATTCATAAATACTCGGTATTTTGGGAAAAGGAGAACCTAGAGAAATGTCAAAGCAACTCGTCGTCTTGTACGTAGTCTGTGTTGTTGCACTTTTTTTAGTCAACGTAGCTGTTAGCTAACAGAATAAACCTTAGTTCTTAAGGTGATAGATATCAGGGTAGTTACGCCCGAACTCTTCGGAATCCATTCCGTACCCCACCACATAGCGATCATCGATAGTCTTACCAATGTAATCTGCTTTGATCGGCAGTTCCCGGCGAGCTGGTTTATCCAAAAGAGTCACGATTTTCAAAGAGGCCGGTGCTGATGCAAACAAGCGGTTTCTTAAGAAGCTCAAAGTACGGCCCGTATCAATGATTTCTTCAACGATGATTACGTGCTTACCTGCGATGTTCAGAGAAATATCTTTGACGATCTTAATCGCGCCTCCTCTTTCAACGGCCTTCACATAGACGAAGTCCACCTGCTGAGGCAAATCAATTTTTCTCATCAAATCCGCGGTCAAATGAACCGATCCGCGCAGAGGACAAATGAAGACGATCTCTTTTCCTTCGTAGTCATACTCAATTTGCTTAGCCAATTGGTCAACGAGCTCGTTGATTTCGTCGCGTTTAAGGAAAGGAACCATTTCGTTTTTGATTTGTCCCATAGTCTTCTGCCTTTATAGTTCAATCGATGTGATGCCAGCGGCTTGAGCCATTTTCAAATATCTCAATGCCTCGGGATGTTGTGGATCGCGCATCAAAATATTCTCCCACTGCTCGGTGGCCTCAGCAATATTGTTTGAGTTGTAATAGATAACTCCGAGCTTTAGGCGGGCTGGAATAAAGTGTGGATACTCACGAATCAATGCGCGGAGGTCTTTAATGGCGCGATCGGTTTGTCCTAATTGGACATAGATCTCGGCGATACGCATGGTGATCTCAGATTTACGAGTCGAAAGCTTTTGAGCCCTCAGCATTTGTTCCAAAGCTTCGTTGTAACGCTTGTATTGGAAGTACAAATCCGCCAGCTCCTCGTGCTTTGAGGAAAGCTTTTCGTCGATGAAAGGGTCATTTTTGCCAGTTTTCTTTTCGAGTTGGTCTTGCGCATCGACAAAGACCTGCTTGCCTTCATCATACTTACCCAGGTCGTTCAGGATGATAGAAAGTCCGACGCTGGCATCAGTGTAAGTCGGATCGATTTCAAGCGCGCGCTTAAAAGTTTTAATCGCTTTACTGAATTGGCCTTTGTCGTAATAGATCGTCGCCAACATTTGGTAAACTTCGGGATTGCGGGTGTTTTGCAACAGCATTTGTTGCAAAATAGGCTCCGCCATTTTGTAGTTTCCGTCGATGAAGTATTCTCGGGCTTCGGCTAGCATGTCATCATTCAAAGATTTCATAGCTTGACTTCCTTTTGAGCGCTGCGAGCCTCAGATGAGTCCGGGAATTTGCTAACCAGCTCGGTCAAATATTTTTTTGCTTTGAAAGAATCACCGATCTTGTTCGCACTGACAGTGGCACCATAAAGGGCCTTCTCGTCAAAACCGAGCTTGCTGTATTTAGAATAAAGCCCTTCATAACGAGTCAAAGCGCTATCAAACATTTCGCGTTTGAAATAAAAGTCCGCTATGTATTGCTCTTTGCCGGCAAGCATTTTCAAAGTTTCTAATTTTTTCTCTGCAGCTTCGTTGATGTATTGAGAGCTCGGAAAGCGCTTCATCAAATCATCGAAACTAAGAAGGACTTCTTGCGCCACTGTGAGGTCGCGATCCAATGTCGACGGCAATTGATTATAGTAACTCATGCCGATACGGAACATGACGTAGTCAATTTGCTGATGCTTTGGATGAAGTTCGCGGAAAGCTTGATAGCTGACCTGGGCTTCTGGATAAGACTCCTGCTTGTAATAAACATCGGCGATCGCCAGCTCTGCTTTGGTTGCAAAGTTGCTGTAAGGAAATTTATTTTTCACGTCTGTATAACGGCGAAGAGCTTCTTCGTAGCGCTCATCTTTATCGAACTCTTCGGCGATGGCAAAAGCTCCGTCAGGAGTATCGCTTTTCTTGTCTGCAGTGGTGCAAGCCACGAGACCTGAAAAAATCATTAAGCTAGTCATCAAAATGGGAATAAATTTGAGTGTTTGCATCATAAGGCCCGAGTTTAATAAGGGCCCTTAGTCGAGTCAAAAGGCATTTTTACCAGAAGTGCTCATCAGGCTGTCTTTTTTCACCCAACCGGTAAGACCCCCCGGATAGCTGACCTGAATCCAATCATTTGCAACGTTTCTGACGATCACTTCAAAACCGGCATACAGGTCAAAAAGCCCACTTTGACCGTCCCCAGGAGCTGTTTGTGCACTGACTTTGTCAGCAATGATGGTCGCACGCGGAATTGTCAGGTCGTAGGTTTTCAAAATCGTGAAGAACAGCGAAAGAACCAAGCCCAATCCCAGAATCATGCCAATCACCGGGGTTCCCGGAGGAGCTAATTCCAGCTCAAAAGCTTTGCGACGGCGTCCCAAAAAGCGCAGCCAAATAAAGCCACATGTGAAAAATAACAAGACCGTGAGAAGGTGAAACCCATTTATCGAGATTGTATTCAAAACTGCTGAACGCAAGCGCTCATAAGTTTCTATTTGGTGAGGGATTTCCTTCACCTCTAGCTGCGACAAGACAAATTTCAAAGCAGCCTCGGCCACCGTTTGGGACGGGTCGATATAAAGGGCGCGTCGGAACATGGCAATCGACAGCCCCTTCTTTTGAACCCGAAAGTAACTTAAACCCAAATCTGTTAGCACCGTGGCACTTTCGGGATGTAGGTCCAGGGCCTTTTCGAAATTCACAATAGCGTCTTCGAACTTCTTCTCCTGATAATTTTTTGTGCCGCGTGCGAAATACTCTTCGAAACTCAGTTTAGGTGCGGACGCGGCGGGAACTTCCGGGCTTTTGTCCTGAGGCGCCGTTGCTAGCTGTTCAGCGCGAACCGATGGTATGAGAATGAGGAGTAAGAATAGAATCTTTAATAACGAAGACATGATTAGGAAAGTGTACTAAACTGCGAACATCAGTCAATTACCAATGGAAGGTTAAAAATGAATTCTCTGGTCGGTCAAAAAATCGCTCAGTCGGCAAAAGTAGATAGTCTTATCAAAGACCTTGTTCAAGAAGTGACGAATATTAACGAGCAAATCAAAGGACCTCAGTCCGCTCAGCCGGAACTTGTTGATGCAGGAAAAAACTGGGTCGACAGAGCTGGACAATTCCGCGGTCGTCCCTTGCACTATCCTTATGTCGGTACTGGTGCTGGTCGTGGACCGTTCGTGGAACTTGAGGATGGCAGTATCAAGCTGGATTTGATTAATGGAATTGGTATTCACCTCATGGGTCACGGACATCCACGCATCATGAAAGCGGCGGTTCGCGGTGCTTTGTCTGATATTATCACGCAAGGAAACTTGCAGCCGAATCGTGAGTACGAACAGTTCACAGAAAAAATCGTGAAGCTCGCAAGTAAAAACAGCCGTCTGAAATACGCATGGCTTTCTACCTGCGGAACTATGGCGAATGAAAACGCGCTGAAAATTTCTCGTCAAAAAAACAGTCCTGCACGCATGGTGATGAGTTTCAAAAATGCGTTCGCCGGCCGCTCAACTATGATGGCAGAAGTCACTGACAACCCAGCCTACAAGGTAGGTTTGCCTGAATACAGTGAAGTTTTGCGCATTCCTTTCTTTGATAAAAACGATCCTCAAAGCGGCGCAAAAGCGTTGGCTGCGATGAAAGAACATGTAGCGAAACATCCAAAAGCGATTTCTGCTTTTGCCTTTGAACCAATGTTGGGAGAGGGCGGTTACCAAGCAGCTCCTCGTGAGTTCTTTGTGCCGATGCTCGAGTTCTGCAAAGAGCAAGGGATCGCGGTTTGGGCCGATGAAGTTCAAACATTTACTCGTACCGGCGAACTTTTCGCGTTTGAAACTTTGGGCATTGGCCAGTACATCGACATCTGCACTTTAGCGAAAACGGCTCAAGTAGGATGCACGCTTTACACTGAAGACTACAATCCAAAGCCGGGTTTGATTGCTGGAACTTTCTCTGGCTCTTCGACATCTTTGAGCGTTGGTATTGAAATTTTGGACATGTTGCAAGAGGGCTTCCTTGGGCCCAACGGTCGCATCACGCAAATTCATAAGCGTTTTATTTCAAAGTTGAATGAACTCAACGAGACGACCTGCAAAGGCAAAGTCCAAGACGCTGGTGGTATGGGCTTGATGATTGCCTTCACTCCATTTGAAGGTAAGAAAGAACAAGTCGATACATTGACGAAGAAACTGTTTAACAACGGTTTAATCGGCTTTACTTGTGGCAAAGATCCTGTTCGTGTTCGCTTCTTGGTTCCTGCCGTCATTAAGGATGAAGAGATTGATCTCGCAATCAAGATTGTTGAAAAGACAATACTTGAGGGTGTGTAGTAAGGAACTCTGATTGGATTTCATTGAGGCCGGCCGGAAACTCATCTCGATCGACAGCACGCCCACTCATGGCAACAAAGAAGTGGCGCAGTTTGCGGCGGAGCTTTGCCGTCAACGGGGTCTGCACGTAGAATTGCAAAGCGATTTTATCGGCGACACAGAGCACGCGAATGTCATTGCGCGTCCGGTGGACTTTCGTCCACCGATAGAGCTTCTGTTGCAAACGCATTTAGATACGGTGGATCCCGGACCATTTCCGCTGTGGACCCATACGGAATGCAATCCTTTTGATGCGACGATTATCGATGGCCAAATTTACGGATTAGGTGCAGCGGATGTGAAGCTGGATTTTCTCTGTAAGCTGGAGGCAATCGCCTCTTTTGGTAAAGATCGCGCCTGGAAACTTCCGCCGGTATTAGTTGGCACATATGGCGAAGAGATCGGCATGCAAGGTGCTTTGCGGCTCATTCGCAAAAACAAAATCATCGCAAAGATGGCACTGATCGGGGAGCCCAGTGATTTAAAACTGATTAGTGCAGCTAAGGGATTTGCGTCGGTTGAAATTCGTATTCCATTTACAGATGAAGAGGTTGCTTATCGCCAAGAGCACAATCTGAAAGAAAGTACTTCGACCCAAAGCAAGCTTTTCATCGGCAAAGCGGCGCATTCATCGACCCCACATTTGGGCGAAAGCGCCATTACGAAGATGTTGCAATATCTGCAGCAGTTGCCGGATTCAGTGACCCTAATGGAAATCGACGGGGGCGTGAATTACAATTCGGTTCCAAGTCACGCGCTTTTGGAAATTGATATTGTTTCAAATACGTCGAAACCGATTGTGATAAAAACCGTAAAGATTTTCGAGGCCGTGAAAGCTCTAGAAAAAGAATTTTCAAAATACCTGGATAAGGAATTTTTTCCGTCCGAACCAACATTGAACATCGGCTTGATTCGCACCTATGAAGATCACGTTTTGATCGCGGGATCTTGCCGCGTGCCACCGACTATCACTAATGAAGTTTACGAATCCTGGATGGGCCAGCTCCGCCAAGTGTGTGAAGGCATCGGAGCGCAGTTCAGAGTTACTGATTACAAAAAGCCCTTCCGCACCAATGAGACCTCGATCTTGGTGAAAGGATGTCGTGATGAATTGAGGGCCATGGGATTGCTGGATAGCTTGGCAACTCAGCCATCGACGAATGAAGCAAGTATCTTCTCTCGCACGGGGATTGAATGCTTGTGCTTCGGCCCGGGAAAGCGCGAAGGAAATGTTCACACTCCTTCAGAGCATGTGGCCGTTGAAGACCTTCACAAAGCGGTAGAGTTTTATAAACGTGTGATTGAAAGGTTTTGTTTATGAGTTTTATTATACGAGCCGTTCAGCATGATGATTTGACTCAGTTGGTGGATTTGGCGAAACAGTTTTCGCTTTTGAACCTGCCTGGAGATCGTAAGGTTCTCAGTCAAAAGATTGATCG
>Ga0255338_1004358_pt1 | contig 14811 bp, 7 predicted proteins | sample MeOH1_35cm_T4_19_FD_203715 | JGI IMG/M metagenome (GOLD analysis project Ga0255338, IMG submission 203715) | Sandy soil microbial communities from University of British Columbia, Vancouver, Canada - MeOH1_35cm_T4_195 | ecosystem: Engineered > Artificial ecosystem > Sand microcosm > Unclassified ...
TATTGGTTTTGTTAACACAGGTACTGTCACATTGTCGGCGCAAACAGCTTCAGCGACTTATGGTTTGAAGTGGCCTGCTGCCGCTCCTGCTGCCAACCAAATCTTGCAATCAGATGCTTCAGGAAACTTCTCTTGGGTATCTAATGTTCCTTCTGTGAACAACGCGGCTTCTTTAACTGCTGGTAAAATCTGGATCGGTAACGCTTCAGGTGTTGCAGTTGAAAACACAATGTCAGGCGACGCAACAATCTCTAATGCGGGTCTCTTGACTTTAAAAAATACCGGTACTTTGGGTACTTACTATAAAGTTGTGACTGATGCCCAGGGTCGTGTGACTTCAGGTTCAGCCCTTGTTGCTGGCGATATCACAACGGCTCTTGGCTATACGCCTGTGAACAAAGCTGGCGATACAATGAGTGGTGATTTGATGCTTGCTGCTGGTAAGTTCTTGGGCCTTGGCTCTGGAAGTACTGCGGGCACAGTTGCTGGTCAAATCTGGTATGATTCAGGCGTTGTTAAATACTTCGATGGTACAACAACTAAAGCTCTTGGTGTTGCTGGTGCTGGTATTACGACACTCAATGGTCTTTCAACTGTGACACAAACTTTTGGAACTGGCACTTCTGGATCTGACTTCAATATCTCTTCTGCCGGTTCAGGTCATATCTTTAATATCCCATCAGCATCTTCTTCAAATCGTGGTGCTCTCACTTCTGCTGATTGGACAACGTTCAATAATAAACAAGGTAACGCTTTAACTTCAGCTTCGGTTTGGGTGGGTAACTCTGCTGGCGGTGCTGAGGCTCGTGCGCTCTCTGGTGATGTCACAATCTCTAATGTGGGCCTTGTAAGTTTGAAAAATACTGGCTCTGTTGGTACTTACTATAAAGTTGTGACCGATGCTCAAGGTCGCGTAGTCTCTGGTACTTCTTCAATGAGTACAACAGATCTGCCAAGCCTGGCTGATACGAAGATTTGGATTGGTAACTCTGCAAGTACTGCAACTGCTTATGCAATGTCTGGTGACGCTACAATGTCTAACGTAGGTCTTCTGACTTTGAAAAATACAGGTTCTGTTGGCACTTACTTCAAAGTTACAACCGATGCACAAGGCCGTGTGGTTTCTGGTGCTAACTTGGCTTCTGGTGATATCACGACAGCTCTTGGTTATACTCCAGTAAATAAAGCTGGCGATACAATGACTGGTGATCTGAATACCTTAAATATCACCATGGCTGCCAATAAATACTTTGGCCTTTCTGCTAATACAACAAATGGCACTGTTGCTGGTCAAATGTGGTACGACACTGGCGTGATCAAGTACTATGATGGCACGACAGTAAAATCTTTAGGTGTTGCTGGCGCGGGCATTACGACTTTGAATGGCCTTTCGACTGTGACACAAACGTTTGGCACAGGCACGACTGGATCTGACTTTAATATCTCTTCTTCAGGTTCAGGTCACATCTTCAACTTCCCATCGTCATCTGCTTCTAATCGCGGTCTCTTAACTTCTGCTGATTGGACAACGTTTAATAGCAAACAATCTAGTTCACTCGCTGCAGGCCAAATGTGGGTTGGTAATGCTTCGGGTGTTGCTCAAGCCTTCGCTCTTTCTGGTGATGTGTCTTCTGTGTCTAATACGGGTTCAGTTGTTGTTAACAAGACGACCACTGCTCAGAACAATATGATCTTAAGCCTTGATGGTTCTGGTGTTGGCAATGTTAAAGGGATTGGCTTTGTTAATACAGGCACAGTCACATTGTCGGCGCAAACAGCTTCAGCGACTTATGGTTTGAAGTGGCCTGCTGCCGCTCCTGCTGCGAACCAAATCTTGCAATCAGATGCTTCTGGTAACTTCTCTTGGGTGTCTAATGCGGCTAACGTGAACAATGCGGCATCACTCGCTGCAGGTAAGATCTGGATCGGTAATGCTTCAGGTATCGCAGTTGAAAATACAATGTCAGGGGACGCAACGATCTCTAATGTAGGTCTCTTGACTCTGAAAAATACTGGCACAGTTGGTACATACTGGAAAGTGATCACAGACGCTCAAGGTCGCGTATCATCTGGTGCTGCACTTCTCTCTGCAGATGTCACTTCAGCTCTTGGCTATACTCCGACAGCTGCAGGTGCAGGTTATATTAACGGTGGTAATAGTTTTGCTGGTAACGCGACGATTGGTTTAAATGACAACTACAATTTGGGATTTAAGACGAACAATACGACTCAAATGACTCTGACAAATGCAGGTAAGCTGGGTATCGGTACGACGAATCCAGGTAAAGCTTTAGAAGTCGTGGGTGATATCAAGGTCGCAAATAGTGGTTCTGGTGAGTTGCAACTCTATAATACCGGCACAACCTCAATTATGGGTTATGTTGGCTTCGGCTCTTCCGGAAACTACTTCTCGAATGCGACGGCAAACTCGATGGCGATTCGTTCTACCAATGCCTTGCATTTAGGCTCAGGTTCAACCGCAGCTATTACAGTTAACACTTCCAACAACGTAGCTATCGGCAATGCTTCTCCAACGGCTAAACTTGATGTTTGGGATGGTAAAGTACGTGTTGGCGGTGCCGGTGGTTATCTCTTCGTCGATTCAGATACTTCAGATAGTAGCCGTAATAAAATTGCGTTCCACTCTTCTTCACAAAACTGGGCAGATAGATATTTTGCCGGTGTAATGTTTGATTCTTCCAACGGCTATATGGCTATTGGCGGTGGTGATCAATTAAACCTTGATTTCGATTCAGGAAGTACAGCCGCCTACGGTAACCACACTTGGCAAAAAGTCAGCTGGAACGGATCAGCTCGCGTCCGTACTGAGATGATGCGTCTGGATTATCTTGGTAGATTGGGTATTGGCACTAGTTCTCCAGCGGTGGCTTTAGATATCGGCTCTAGAACAGATGCGGTTCGCTTGCCAGTTGGTAATACATCTCAGCAGCCTGCGAATGCGACGGGTCTCCTTCGTTACAATACAACTAACAGCGCCTTGGAATTCAACAACGGCTCCGCTTGGTCGACACTGTCTTCATCATCTACTGGTTACGTCAATGGCGGTAACAGCTTCGGTGGTAACGCGACGATTGGTTTGAATGACTCTTACAGCTTAGGTTTCGAAACTGCTGGCTCTACGAAAATGACCATCACCAATACTGGTTACGTTGGTATCGGAACGGCGGGCCCTGGAAGCACCTTCACGGTGGTTCCATACGGCACCTCGGATGGGATTGCCGTTTCAAGATATGGCACAGGCGTCACAAATGGTAGCCAGTGGACTTTAAACGTGCAAACGGCAAACGCAGGAGATGCAGCTGGTTTTGGTCAAACGAGCACAACTTATACTACTGGTGGTTCACTCCCATGGGCTGGTAATGATAAGACCTTCTTGTATTACCCGTCCACATTGAATATCGGTACTGGAACGGGTGCAAATCCTGTCATGACATTTACAAGCTCAAGCAATGTCGGTATCGGTAGTGCGACAGCTTCCGTCACTTTGGATATGGGTAGCCGTACTGATTCGGTCCGCGTTCCAGTGGGTAATACATCTCAACGTCCTTCGAATGCGACTGGTTTGATCCGTTACAATACAACTATTGGTAACTTCGAGTTTAACAACGGTGCTGCTTGGTCAACGCCTCTGATCGGTGTTAACAACACGGCTTCATTGACTGCTGGTAAAATCTGGATCGGTAACGCTTCTGGTATCGCGGTTGAAAATACAATGTCTGGTGATGCGACGATCTCTAACGTTGGTCTCCTGACTTTGAAAAATACTGGTACAGTTGGTACTTACTGGAAAGTTGTTACCGATGCTCAAGGTCGCGTGTCATCTGGTTCTGCGCTTCTCTCTGCAGACGTGACTTCAGCTCTTGGTTTCACTCCAGCTTCTGCGGGTTCAGGATTTGTTAACGGCGGTAACAGCTTTGGTGCTGCTGCAAACTTTGGTTTGAATGACAACTACGACATCAATTTCAGAACCAATGGTACAACAAAAATGCAACTAAGTAGTGGTGGAGCTTTAGGTATCGGTTCAACGACCGGTAGTTATCCTCTGGAAGTGGCAAGAACAGGTATGACGAATGATACAAGCTCAGCCCTGGTCAATATCGCTCATGGTACGGATGGCACATTGGGTTCACTGAATGTATTCCTGGGAGGACACCCTTCTGCAACGGGCGGAAATCGTTACGGTTATATCGGTGTCGGTGACGCTGCTGCAATGAGACCTCTGAGCTTGAACAGCAACGGTCAAGGACAAGTTGGTATCGTTGGTATTGGTACCGATCAACCAAGCTCTAGACTTCATATCATGGATGCGAATATTGGCGCCGGAAACTTGAGTACCAACGTCCAAATTCAAGCCACTGGATCTACCGCTGTAGACAACGGTGGTATGTTGACGTTCTCAGGTAATGACGGATCTGCAGATGGACGTATGTTCGCTGCAATTGCCGGTCGCAAAGAGTTTGCAGCCGTCGGAAACACATCAGGTTACTTCCAAATCCAGACTCGCAACGGTTCAGGTCTTGGTGAAAGAATGAGAGTTACCAGTGCCGGTTACGTCGGTATCGGCACGACCAGCCCAACAACGGCGTTACAAGTGAACAACGGTACTATATCGGTCTCAGGTATTGCGTTGAATGCTGGTACAGCAGCGTTCTCTGCAGGTAACGGTAGTATCACTGCCGGTTCCGGTGGTACGTCAAGTGCGGGTGGTGGTCAGATCTATGCCGGTGCTTACTCTGGTTCTTCAGGCGTTATCGACTTCAACCGTGGTAACGTTCAAACGACTTCTTATGACTGTGCAAGCGGTACGATCGAATTGGATAACATGCAATCCGGTGGTAGCTACACGGTTGTCGTAACTAGTGCTACAACGAACAAATGTGACTTTAAAGATGGCGCGGGTGGCACTGCCTTCACTGCTGCTTCTTATGCTCCATCGAATACAACTCGTACGGCGTCTTCGCACACTGTTTATACATTTGTAAAAATTGGTGCCCGTGTTTACGTATCTTGGATTGCTGGATTCAGTACAACTCAATAGTTTTTGGATTTAAGTTTTCACCTTGCGATAAGGCGAGTCTCAACGACTCGCCTTTTTTATTTTTAAGATCTTCAGTGGATCCGGTGACTAGTATTATTTTCTATGTCCATTGTTTGAACTAGTGAACATTTTCATAACACTCTCCACAACAGTTGGCCTCAATAGCTAGTGACCGGACATCTCAATATGAGACTCGCAGTCGTCAAACTGCTCCCTAGTCACTAGAATTTAATTTAGGGGGGAAATTCCAATGAAACTCGAGTACTTCACAAAAGTGAAGCTAGTGGCGGCTTCTGTAGTTCTAATGACAAGTTCTTCGTTACTCTATAACAACTGTTCGGGAAAAGGCTTTAATATTGCCGGGAGCGGTGAAGCGAATCTGGCTTCGAGCGAGCCGTCGGTGACTGCCGTCACTTTCCGGAGTGCACCTCTAGAAAACGTCAATGCGAATAGTGTTGAGTTTAGCTATGACATTTCTGGGGCTAATACCACGGGCGTCAGTGCGCAGTGCTACTTGGATCAAACACTTCAAGCTAATTGTTCAAGTCCGATGGATCTCTCGTCAGTGCCTGATGGGGATTACACTCTGACGGTTGTTGCTGCAAATCAAAATAGTTTGGTGCTAGCGCAAGCTAAAAGAAGCTTCCGTTTGGATCGTAGAGCTCCGGCGCTTGCAATCAATTCAGCGCCTTCTGGCACAATTAACACGGCTTCTGCTTCGATTTCTTTTTCAGTGACAGATAACTTCCCAGGCGCTGTGGCTTATTGTTCATTAGATAATGCAGTCTTTGCAGCATGCACTTCGCCATATAGTATGTCGAATCTCGTACAAGGAGCTCATAACGTAAAAATCTATGCGCAAGATAAAGCGAGTAATAAATCTGCGACACAGACGATTTCATTTTCTGTAAATACCGGGATGGCAATTCCGTCTGTCGCGATTTCACAAATGCCAGCGGCGTTTTCGAATTCCGCTTCTGCAAGTTTTAGTTTTTCAGGATCTAGCTCTGGCAGCACGATTGCAAGTTACCAATGTTCATTGGATAACTCGGCGTTTGCAGCTTGTTCTAGTCCTCAAGCTTATTCAAATCTCGCGGAAGGAAGTCATAGCTTCTCTGTGAAGGCGATCGATGCCTCTGGACAAAGTTCTGCTGCTGCTAATTATAGCTTTGCAGTAGATCTCACAAAGCCTTCGACTCCGGCGGTGAGTTCAAATCAAATGAATCCAACGAAATCGACTTCACTGAATTTGACTTTCAACTCGACAGATTCTTCTGGAGTTGCCAAGTATGAGTGTAAACTTGATGCTGGATCATTTGCTGCTTGCGTGAGCCCTCAAGCGTTCTCGGGACTCAGCAGTGCAAGTCATACTTTTGCTGTCAGAGCGACAGATAAAGCTGGCAATGTTTCTGCCGAAGGAAGTTACGCGATTGTAGTTGATACTGTCGCACCTGTTGTAACGATCTCTTCTCAGCCAGCCTCTTCCACTCAATCCACTTCAGCAAGCTTTGCATTCTCAGTCAGTGATGCACTTTCTGGCGTGAATTTGATTGAATGTCAGTTAGACACTCAAGCTTATGTGAGCTGTGTAAGTCCTCAGGCTTATAATAATCTCGCATCGGGAAATCATACTTTCAATCTGCGTGGCACGGATAAAGCCGGCAACTCTACCGTTCAATCTTATTCATGGAGTATTGCTGGGGCTTCGACACCGACACCACCTCCTTCCTCGACGCCAGATCCTTCGGACTCTTGCCCTCTCTTAACCCAGGAACAACAACGCTATCCTGGCGCCACAGTCATTAATGCCAAGACCAGCTATGGTCTTGTCGGCGACGGTGTCGCTGACGAATATGATGCTTTCCAAAAAGTTTCAGCGGCAATCTCGGGGAAACAATTCTCTCAGCGGATGATCATCTATTTCCCAAAAGGTAATTATTATATCAATCGTTACGTGAAATCCCAGGGCACTGGCGCGAATACGAACAAGCATGTCAAGTATGCGAATGCCAGTAACTTTAGTATCATCGGCTGTACAGGGACGCTGATTAATATCAAAGGCGACTTCCTAATGACCAATGACGCCAATTTAGCCGCCAATTATTGGTATTCCTATACCGAGCAGATAAATGCTTTCTCGATAGATAATTCGAGTAATTTCAGAATCTCTGGCTTTGAGGTGAACGGCAATGTCAACAAAATGACTCGTCAAGCGCCTCCAAGTGGCGGAAGCCTCGCAGAACCGAATTGCTTTGGCTTGTCTACAGGTGCGGCCTCAAACTATGAAATCAGCCATATGTTTATCCATCACTTCGCTTCAGATGGTCTTTTCATAGGAGGCAGATCCCAGGCGGATGAGGGTGGCGTCTTCGACGATGTTGAAGTGGCTAATAATGCCCGCCAAGGCATGAGTGTGATTCAAGCGCATAATATGACTTTCAAAAACTCTACATTCCGCGACACCGGTTTTGACTTAGGAGCTTATCCTAAGCATGCTCCAGTGGCGGGTGTGGATATTGAACCGGACCAAACGCCTGCCACAGGCGCTTCGGTAAAAACGGGCAGTATCGTTTTTGATAACTGCGTCTTCAAAGGCAATAGTGCTTCTCAGTTTGTGACCGGCGGTAACGGGGGCACAGTGGAAAATGTGACTATTCGAAACTCCAAGCTCTATGGCCGAGTGGGCGGGTTCCCTTATGAATTGCTTATGTCCATTAAGGGAGGAGTTATCGAAAATAACTATATCGATACAGGCACGGGACAAATTCAGCCTGGGTTTCCTGATGATTTCGGACCTCTCTCAGATGTGAATACCATCATTCGCGGAAACACGATCGTCAGCTCTGGCGGCGGCATTGTCCTTGAAGGACCAGGAACCCATATCATTGTCGAAAACAACACCTTTATGAGCAATGGGAATGGGAATGGTATGCCTTATCTTTTGGGTGGCGTGGATCGCTTCTCAGGCAATACTCTGATTTATAATGTGGCCAACTATGGATCCACTTCGGAAGGAGTGGCAGTTTTAAGAAATATTCCAGATTTCTCAAACAATACCTTTAAAACCGATCGCACCAACGGTAGTTACTTGATCCAGACCGGAGGCTCGGCGGGCTCAGGCAATAACTATGGCACTCACTTTATAACAGGCCAATAAGTTTACAAAAAAGGCGAGTCTCAACGACTCGCCTTTTTTAAACGCGGTCAGATTTCATCCACAGCAAATGATCCGCGAGCACAATCCAAGTCATCGCTTCGAGGACCGGAATCGCTCTCGTCACAATATAAGGATCGTGTCTCCCCTTCTTCGCGACATCAAGAATCGACGAAGTCGGTTTGAAATGCACTTTGAGGAAAATCTCCTCGCCCGTCGAAATCCCACCACGAATGCCGCCGTAATTCTCAGATTGAGACGATGTATGGAATTCCGTTCCCTTTTCATTCGGCGCCTCGCTGCCAGCGCCAAGCTCAACTCCAGAAGTGGCTCCGACGCTCATGTAGGCTTGCGCGAGATCCGCCTTGAGCTTATGAAACACCGGCTGGCCGAGGCCCTTGGGAGCACCTTTAATGCGAATCTCGGCCGTACCACCGTAGCTTTCGCCTTGAGCCTGCGCGAGAGTAAGGAGTTCTTTCACCTTCTCATGTTGAGCTGAGGGAAATCTTGCTGTGAAACTGTCGATGTCTTGATTCCAGACTTGTTCTCTCTCGAGAGTAGAGAGAGCATAATTCGCAACTTGGCCCGAATAGGCTTTCATCAGCATCTCAGGCGCGAGTTGCTTGCAGAGCATTTGTGCGACAGCGCCGGCCATGACTCTGGAGACCGTTTCTCTTCCCGAAGAGCGTCCGCCGCCGCGATGATCGCGATGGCCGAACTTCTGATGCCAAACATCGTCGGCGTGACCTGCTCTGGGAGCGTTTTTGATTTGCTCGTAATCTTGTGATTTCTGATCTTTGTTTTTGACGATGATTGCAATCGGAGTTCCGAGAGTTTTCCCTTCAAAGACGCCACTGAGAACCTCTGGAAGGTCTTCTTCTTTTCTTTGTGAGACGAGATCACCACCGGGTCTTCTACGCGCGAGTTCTTTGAACAGAAGAGCCTCATCAAATTTCAGTCCCGCCGGGCAACCGTCGATCACCACGCCCAGGGCGGTGCCGTGGGACTCACCGAAAGTGGTGATGGTAAATCGGGATCCGAAGGAACTTGCACTCATTTTTGAATCTCCCAAAATTCCCGTTGATGCTGGGCCTGGGTTCGGAACATCTTTACTCCGGAGCGGTATTCCGCATTGATTCGCTGGGCGTATTCGCGGCCGGCGGAATCATCCGTGTAGTTCAGATCGATCACGAGCTTGGGCTTCCAATCGGGATTCGGCCACTTCATATCGCCTTTTCGAGGCGCTGCCCAGACTAAAACATCAGGCATCATCTCTTTTTTCCAGCGAGTTTGGTCCTCTTCACGGACTTCTCCTCTCGTCGAGGAGAAACAGTACGACTGAGGCAGAACTTTTTTCATCATATTGAGCGTTCCGCCCCCACCCCAGAGCACCACCGTACTTTTTTCGTCAATTCCTTCAGCCAATTCCTGGAAGCCCGCAAAGTCAGTATTGTGACCTATCCAGCGCTTGGTCTCTTGATTGTAGTAAAGTGTATTCACAGAACGCAGGAGCTCAGCCTCGCCGGTTTTCTCTTTGCAGCTGTGAAAGGCCTCATCTTTGAGTGGAGAGGTCACGGCCGCATGACGAAGTCCCAAGGTGGCGAGTGTGCGCAGTGCTTCTTCCCATTCCAGTTGGTCAACTTCAATGCGAAACATCGGTTCATTGCGCTCTTCGAAGAAAGCCTTTTGTTCCAGAGGAGACCAGCTGTGCTTCACGGGCTTGCCAAGAACGGCCGCGAAATGAGTTTTAATAAAATGAACGCTCAGCCACTCATACATTGTCGGTTGATCCGGAGCACTACCATCCCCTTCACGCCAGAAATTCAAAAGCTGGCGTCCCTTCATCCACAAGCGGAACCAAGCCCACCGGCCATTCTGCGATCGCGGTAAGAAACTGCGGTTTTTTGAATCCGCTTGCTGCCACAAATACCCCAGAAGCAGCTCATCAAATGTATTAACAATAGGTGCGAGTTTTAAGTGAACGCACTTACCAGACTCTTCATTAAGTCTAGCAATGGCGTCTTCAAAACCTTCGCCTTCTTTTAAATCATGAAGAGAAATGATCAGGCGTTGTTTTAAAAAACGAATCGGCTGAGGCATCTCACCAAGTTCCATCCCCCAATCGTAGTATTCAATCTGACTCCCGTGAGGGTAATTCTCAAAATTTTGAGTGCGGAACGCGTAAATAAATTTTTCTGAGAACAGCGAGCCCAAGCACGTTTGCACTTGATCGTGATTGAGAAGGTCATTACGAAGCTCAAAAAACTCGACACCGTGATTTGCGGAGTTTTCGATAAAATTATGCCAGCGTGATTTTTTAACAAACAGCTCAGGCAATATCGTCACGCCTCCGGCAATGGCCTTTTTGTGAGTGACGACAATTTCTTCTTCAATGTTGTCAACTTCTGTAAGACCTTCAGGCAAGTAGTAAATTTGATCGTAGACATTTCTGAATTGAAACTCGCGCGCTTTGGCCCGCTTCTCATACTCTACAAGTGGCGGCAAATCTTTCTCGAGGCGCGGGCGATCTAAAAATACGCGACCACCACGATCGGTGGCTCTTTGAACCCAGAGGACCCTTGCAGTCTCGGGAATCACGCCGACAGGAAAACCGGCACCGACGGACAACCAACAAGAAGGTTGAGACAAAATCAGCTCGTGAAAAATTCTTTTTTCAATTTCGCGGAAGGCAGCTTCGCCTTCTTTTTCAAAGATATCGCGGATCGTTTTACGGGTGCGCTTCTCGATTTCTTGATCAAGGTCAAAGCAAGGGACCCGTTGCGATTCCGTGTATCGATGAATACGCTTTAATAACTGAGTCTTGCCGACGCCTCGTTGGCCAATAATCACCGTGATCATGGTCGCACTCCTACATATTTCCAAAATTCCGGAAAGCTCTTGCGAACCACATCCGGATCAAGAATTTGAATATCTTCGCCGTAATATTTCAATAATGCGGCGGCCATCGCCAAGCGATGGTCTTTGTCAGGATCAAAACGGAATTTCTTGGCCTTGCTTGTTCCGCCACGGCCGTGAATTTCCATTCCATCCTTACGTTCCTTGCATTCAATCCCGGCTTTTTTTAAAAGCTCGGCGGTTTTCTGAATGCGGTTGGACTCTTTCAACGCCAATTGCGGAGCTCCGTACAAAGTGGATTTTCCCTCGGCAAAACTGCAGAGCGCCGCCAGAACCGGAAAGAGATCTGGCGAGTTTTGCAGATTGGCTTTAATGGGTCTTATTTTCTGCGGCGCTATCACTGAAAGCCGATTGACAGTCTTGGCTTCAGCAATGCCCATCTTTTTGAATATACTCGTAAACGCTAAGTCGGGCTGCAGGCTCTTACGTGGGAAGTCTTTGAAAGTCGCTTTTCCAGACACTGCGGCAAATGCTGCCACACTAAAGAGCGAACTTAAGTCAGACTCGACAGAATATTTTTTAAGCTTAATTTTTTGGTCTTGCGGAATCTTAAAAGTATTTCCACGGCGAGTGAATTTAAAACCTAAATCTTTTAAAAGCCGCAAGGTCATTTCGAAATAGCCAAGCGATGTAATACGGCCGCTTACTTTAATGTGAAGATCAAAATCAAGGCCCCAAGCACTTAAAAACAATGCCGACAAAAACTGACTCGAATCTGTGGCTCTGATGGATAGAGGCTTCGCCGGCTTCTTCCATCCATTGGAAACAATTCGAATGCCTTTTTTCTCAAAAAGCACTTCCACGCCCAGTTGAGGCAAAATAGTTTGGATTTCTTTTTGCGGACGACTCAACAATCGTGTTGTGCCTTTTAAAAGGAAGTTTCCAGGCATGCGCGAAACACGAAAAGCCAGAAAACGGAGGGTTGTTCCCCCTTCACCGCAATCAAATTCAGTCGCTTTGCCAAGGCGTTTGAGATTCGCCTTCATGTGAACGACGTCCTCGCAACTAGAGTCGCCGACCAGTTTAAGACGTGGCTCAAAACTTTGCACAATGAGCGCACGATTCATAAGTGACTTCGAAGCAGGAATGCGGCCGGTAAACTTAAACGTTTTCAACCTACCCCCAAAATGACTGCTGACGAGCAATCTCGGGGACAAATTCGGCTAATGGCACTTCGGCGATCGCAGGCTTGCCGGGACTCTTCAAAAAAATAAAACGCAATTTTTGCGAACTAACTTTCTTTTTATCTTGCTCAAGGTAATGCATGAAACTTTGAGGCTTCTCGCTCAGAAGCGCCATCATGCTGAGATTTTTCCAGACGCTTTTCTGCTTTGCCTGAACGGCTTTTTTCCAGAACGGAGCCTGCATCAGCCCCAAATAGTCTTTCTGGCTCATGAAACCTTTTTCAAAACTCCACTCCAAAGAAAATTGCAATCCCGCCAACACGGCAACTCCGTGTGGCAGTCCATAATGCGCTTCCACCACGTGACCCATGGTGTGGCCGAAGTTAAGTAAATGGCGTAGGCCTTTTTTCTCTTCGGGATCCTTAGCGACGATTTTGTATTTCTCTTTCACCACATAGGGCAGGAGACTCCACAACGCGGCTGCATTGAGGTTCTTTGCATTATTGAGTTTGCTGTATAGAGTTCCGCCGGAAAGCAGAGCCATTTTAATGAGCTCACCGAGTGCTTCAAAGCCACGTTCATCCGGTTGCGCCAGCAGCAATGGTTTTACAAGATAGATATCCTTCGCAGGATAGAAGGTGCCGATCTGATTTTTCGCGCCACGCGCATTCAGCGCTGTCTTCCCACCGTGAGCCGAATCCATCGCTGCCAGCCAAGTGCTGGGAATGTGAATGAGTTCAACACCGCGCTTGTAGATGCTAGCGACAAAGCCGCCAAAATCACCAACACTGCCACCACCTAAAACAACGATTTTCAATTTTCGTGCAGAGAGTGAATGAGTCTTCTGGAGAATGGTTTCCATATGCTGAGGAAATTTGCTGAGACTTTTAAGCTCTTCCCCAGAAGTGACGGCGTAGCGAACGGAAAACTGCTTCACCCAAGTTGCGACTTTAGGAATGCGATCAAAAATACGATCATAGATCAACAAAACGTCATCACCGAATTTCTTCGGCGATGGCCATTGGTTCACATAATGCAATTGGGATGAAGTTTTAGGCACGAGAGATTACTTGCTCTTCGTTTCTTCAAATTCTTTTTTTGCTTTCTGGTATGAATCTGAAACATTGTCCATGGCCTTCACCAGGCCATTTTTCATTTCAGTCCAGGCATTGCCCGTGCTCTTCTTCCAGCGAGCATAATCTTTCTTCATGCTTGCCTGTTTCTTTTCAAGAGCTTTAATATCTTTATTCAGTTCGTCTTTCGCATGGCCAGTTGCCGTATCGGCATCTTTCTTTAGGTCCGCGATCTCGGAGGAAATCTTGCTCATCTTATCTTCGAGAGCTTTTTGGATTTCTTCTTTTTGTTCTTGGGTGTATTCGCCAGCAGCTTGCATGGTTTCAGAAGCTTTTTGTTTTACTTCTTCGCCCTTTTCCGTCGTCGCGTAAACCACGGATCCGAGCAATCCCAACACCATTAGAAATTTGAAGATTTTCATGAGTAGACTCCTTGTGTAATTGCGAAGTCTATTTTCCGTGAGATTCGAACTGAAATCAAGGTCCAGAGATCCCTAAGGCAGGGACCAGTCAATTTCTTTTATGCCTTGAGCGCGAAGATATTTGTTGATCTTTGAAAACGGCTTAGATCCGAAAAATCCTCGGTAGGCCGAAAGTGGAGACGGATGTGGTGACTCCAGAACAAGATTTTTTGTGCGATCGACAAAAGCCGCTTTTTTCTGAGCATAACTGCCCCACAAAAGATAAACGATGTGTTCGCGATTCTTGTTCAGAGTCGTGATCACTTGATCTGTGAACTGCTCCCAGCCTTTGCCTTGATGGGCTGCGGCTCGCCCTTGCTCCACAGTGAGCACTGCATTCAAAAGCAGCACGCCCTGCTCGGCCCAGTGAGTAAGATCACCGCTTTTAGGCATTGGCACGCCTACATCATCCTGAAGCTCTTTAAAAATATTTTGCAGTGATGGCGGAAAACGAACCCCTTTGCGCACTGAGAAACTCAGGCCATGAGCCTGGCCCGGGCCATGATAGGGATCCTGACCAATGATCACGACTTTTACTTTATCCAGTGGAGTCAAATTAAGTGCCGCAAAATATTCTTCACCTCTTGGGAAAATCACTTTGTGTGCATCCTTCTGAGTGAGCAGAAATTTGCGCAAGCTCTTCATGTAGTCTTTTTCAAACTCAGGTTGCAAATGCGAAAGCCAAGATTTTTCAAGCTTTGGCGTCGTCGTGGTCGTTATTGATTCCTTCAAAAGCGCTCCTAGTGCTGGTTTCAAGGCGAAACAGTCCTGTCTCAAATCGAGACTTTTGTTCCCCTAAACAAGTCTAAGGTCGGGATTTTAAAACAAATATATTCCAATTCAAATATATTTTTTAAATCTTGAGAGCTTGACCTGACTTCGAGACGACTCATTGTTACAATATAAGAAACAGGTATGTAACGGAATAGGAGGATCTATGTCTGACCTTCTGAACCCCGGAATTGAACTCGTTGAAGTCGCGATCGAAGATAGTCCCGAAGTAAAATCATATATTTACCAGATG
>Ga0255338_1004359_pt1 | contig 14811 bp, 11 predicted proteins | sample MeOH1_35cm_T4_19_FD_203715 | JGI IMG/M metagenome (GOLD analysis project Ga0255338, IMG submission 203715) | Sandy soil microbial communities from University of British Columbia, Vancouver, Canada - MeOH1_35cm_T4_195 | ecosystem: Engineered > Artificial ecosystem > Sand microcosm > Unclassified ...
TTCCCGGTGGTGCATCTGGTTCTGAGGAACTGCATTCCGCGGCAGAATATCGCTGGTGTGCAGGAAGCGGAAGTTCTCGCTTACTTTCAGTTTTCCACCCGAAAGTGATTCGAGCTGTTCTGTGATGAGCGCGTCATTTACAGAATCACGGTTCCAATTGAGGTAGTGACGCTTCATCAATTGAGCGAGCTGCTCAGTGAAAATTTCACGGTTCTTCGGATCTTCTTCTTCCATTGCTTTCTGAAGAAGATCTTCGAGAATTTTCCCGTAGTGACGGAACTTGATATTGCTCTGCGGGTATCTTACCGGTTCCGGTTTGCTTTCCAGCGTTGCAGGTTCAGGCTTCGGATAAGGTGAATCAACATCCAGCTTAAATTTTGCAATGATGTGCAGGTGATCCCACAACTTGTGTTCGTAATCACCGTATTCTTTCAAAGCCGGGTTCAGGATCGCCATTACACGCACGATTGATTTTGCGCATTTGGTTCTCTCCTCCCGATCGGCAATGGTCAAACAATAATCAATCATGCGATGTACGTTACGACCGTACTCCGAAATCCCCATAATCGGGAGTCCGGTATTGTATTCCATTCCTGTGGTGCCAATAACTTCTGGATCCATTGTCTTTTTAGGGTTATCCCACCGGGGCAGGACATTGAGTTCTAATAATTGCCCCGTTGAACCGGGAAGGACAAATGTACGGAAAAGTCGATAAGTTGTTAAGTCTTTGAGTAGGCGAGTTTTGCCTGCCTTTACCAATGGTCTCAACCCCTTACTGGCCTACTCGCCTACTGAATAACTATCTTTGACTTCTTATGCAGTTTTTCACTTACTGCCTCGCCTTGCCGTGGATTTATCTGGTTTCCATCCTTCCCTTCCCGGTGTTGTATGCGGTTTCCGATGTCTTGTATTTCCTTGTTTTTCATATAGCCGGTTACCGCAAGAAAATTGTACTGAATAATCTCACCAGTGCTTTCCCTGAAAAGTCGCCACAGGAAATCCTTAAGCTACGCAGGGAATATTACCATTGGTTCTGCGATCTGATCCTGGAAAGTTTCAAAACACTTACAATTTCACAGGCCGAGATGCTCAAACATTGCAGCATGTCAGAATCAGCGGCAAAATTGTTTGATGGATATTATGAAAAGGGACAGCACGTAATTATTGTGATGGGACATTTTGGAAATTGGGAATGGGCGGGCAATACATTCAGTCTTCTGCAAAAGCACCAGCTGTATGTGGTTTATCTTCCGTTGAAGCATAAATATTTTCACAGGCTCATTACCTCTATGCGAACGCGTTTCGGAACGCGTCTCATTCCCATGAGAGAGACTTCGAAGCAGATGCTGCTGAACAGAAACAGCAAACCGGGAGCAACAGCATTCATTGCCGATCAGACTCCACCCCCTGACCGGGCGCATTGGATGACTTTCATGAGACAAGACACCCCTGTTTACCAGGGTACCGAAAAACTGGCTCAGAAACTGAATTACCCGGTGATCTATACCTCGGTGCGTCGTGTAAAACGTGGCTACTATTCACTCGAAGCCGAAGTGCTTTTCGAACATCCTGCCGGAGAACCGGAAAATAAGATCACGGAAATGCACACGCAGCGGCTTGAAAAAGACATCATGTCGCAGCCGTCGACCTGGTTGTGGTCGCACAGAAGATGGAAACACAAACGTCCGGCCCACCTGTCCGGGAAAAGCGATTCCCGCCAGGCAGACAGCACGTCATCCGTACAGAAAAAAAAATCTTCCGGTCAGAGAGTGAGTATTTTTTCCGGTGCGCTGTACTACCTCATTCTTATGCCTCTTTCAAGAGCATCGTTTGGTGTGCTGCGAACGGTATCCACCCTACTGTACTTTGTGATCTATAAAGTCTTCGGTTACCGCAAAAAAGTGGTCCGGATGAACCTCCGTAATTCATTCCCTGAAAAATCCGCTTCTGAGCTTCTCCTGATTGAGCAGAAATTTTATCGCCATTTATGCGATGTAATCATGGATGGCATTAAAGTATTCAGCATCTCGAAAGACGATCTGCGTGCGCACCTTACCTGTACCAATCCGGAAGTGATACGTAAACATTACGATGCGGGCCAAAGCGTGATCATTGCAGTTGGGCACTATAACAGCTGGGAACTTTTTCTTACCGGCCTGAATCTGTTCGTACGGCACAGGGCTGTTGTGATCTATCAACCTTTGAGTAATGCCTTCCTCGACCGGAAGTTGCGGGAAAAACGGAGTGAATACCGAACCATATTATTGCCGTCGCGCGATGTGAAATCTTTTTTCAGGTCGCCGGGAAAGGAACCAACAGCCACAGTGTTTGCGATTGACCAATCGCCGTCAAAACCCGACAGCTGCTATTGGATGGAATTTCTGCACCAGGAAACCGGCGTGCTTTTCGGAACAGAAAAATATGCACGTGAATACAAGCAACCGGTTTACTACGCGCGTATCCGCCAGGAACGAAGAAGCCATTACTCTCTGGAATTCGTTGAAGTCGCAACCGATCCTTCAGCGACATCGTATGGAGAAATCACTGAAAAAGTGACGCGCATGCTGGAGCTTGACATTCAGCGTCAACCGGAACTCTGGCTGTGGAGCCATCGTCGCTGGAAACATAAAAAACCACCGGGGAAATCAGTCTAGCCATCCGGCGAACTGGTTATCTTTGCACTCAATGTGCGCCGCGGAAGGAAACCAGAACAGGAATAGTCTTGTGAATGCAACACGTAACTTCACACAGGAAAATGTATTCCTGAGTTGGCTGCACACGATTATCGCAATGACGCTTCTGCTCGGTGCTTTTGCAGGAACGCTCTGGAATTTCAATCTCGCCGGACAGATTACCTGCGGCGTACTTACCGGAATTCTGAATGTACGTGCATTCGTAATTTACCACGACTACCAGCATCGCGCAATCCTGAAAAATTCCGGACCCGCTGCACTCCTCTTCACTGTTTATGGTTTAGTCACACTCGCACCCGGTAGCATCTGGAAACGTTCTCACGATTATCATCACAAGCACAACTCCAAACTTTTCAGTGCCAGTATCGGTTCTTATCCGGTGATGACGCGGAAAAAATTTCTTGAATCGACGCCGGGAGAAAGAAGAATTTATCTCGCAACACGGCATCCGCTTACCATGGGCTTCGGGTACTTCACGGTATTTCTCTGGGGAATGTGCATCAACTCCTTCCGCAATAATCCCGGCAAACATTGGGATTCGCTGATTGCTGTTGTGCTGCACATTGCGATGTATGCTGCGATTACATTTTTCTTCGGCTGGATTACAGCGATACTCGCGGTATTTGTTCCCGCAATGATTTCGAGTGCGATCGGTGCCTATTTATTTTACGCGCAACATAATTTTCCGGGAGTTACTTTTCTTGAGAACAACGGATGGACTTACGAGGGTGCTGCAATGGACTCCTCGAGTTACATCAGGATGGGACCGGTGTTGAGCTGGATTTCCGGAAATATCGGGTATCACCACATTCATCATCTCAATTCCAGGATTCCGTTTTACCGTTTGCCCGAAGCGTATAAAAAAGTACCCGAGTTTCAGCAGGCGAAAACCATTTCTCTCCGCCCGAAAGATGTAGTGGCCTGTCTCAGGCTGAAGCTGTGGGATCCTGCAGAAGGTAAAATGATACCGCTCACAGAACTCGCCGGCTGATCACAATGTGGAATTGAGCAGTTTCCCGCTCTCCATCAATTTTCTCAGCGCCGGTGCACCACGCACTTTCCTGATCAGCTCGAGGTGACCTGTGTGGTGACAATCTGTTCCGGTGAATTCATACCAGCCTTTCTCAATCATCTTCTCCGCCATTTTTGCCGTATCCGGAGAATAATGGCCTGTGAGCGAATTCAGATTGAGTTGAAATAACACACCCTTGTCCTTCAGTTTACCGAAGTTGTTCATGTCGCGAAACCAATAGGGATAACGTTCCGGATGCGCAAGTACAGGTTTGTAACCGCTCGTCTGCATTTTGAAAATCACACCGTCGAGATTGTCGGGCGAATTCATATACGAAACTTCAAAAAGCAGGTAGTTGTCGCCAAACGTCAGCAATTTTTCATTGTCAAGCTTTCGCTCCAGCTCGAAATCGAAATAATATTCTGCCGCCGCATCGATTTCAATTTCGACTCCTGCTTCTGCAACCGCCCTTCTTACCTGTTCTAATCCGGTAAGAATAATTTCCGGAGTGTTGCGGTAGAAATCACCCATTATGTGCGGAGTCGTGACAACTTTTTTGTAGCCGAGCTCGGCCATGGTTGTGATCATCTCCACCGAATCCTTCATCGTCTTCGCCCCATCATCGATCCCGGGAATGAAATGTGAGTGCATGTCAACACGAAGCGTTCCCAGGTCAACCGGTTCGCCGGTATTTTGGCTGGAGAATAAACGTGAGAAAAGGCCCATGAGTTGAAACGAAGTTACGCATAAGAGTTTACTCCGTGGGGTAAACTCCACGGTTATCGCTTTTGCATTGATGTGAAAAAATGCAAGGAGGGCTTGTCGCGTTGCGTCAAGCCCTCCAGTGCACATCATAATAAAAGACACAAAAGCGATAACCGCAGCCTTCAGCCTACGGGTAGTCAATCAGCTGAATTTCCCCTTCAGCGCCGCCAACTGATCTTCCCAATCTCCTCCATTTTTTGATTTTTGATTTGGAGATTTATGATTTGAACTATTTGAAGCTTTCGGAATCGGAACTTTCACCGTATTCTTCGCTGCAGGTTTTTCACCTTTCATGGAAAGCGCGATTCGTTTGCGTGCTGCATCAACTTCCGTTACCGTTACCATTACCTTCTGGGCCACTTTCACAATCTTGTTCGGATCGTCCACGAATGTGTCTGCAAGCTGTGAAATGTGCACGAGTCCGTCCTGGTGAACGCCGATGTCGACAAACGCCCCGAAATTGGTTACGTTGGTGACAATTCCCGGCAATCGCATTCCTTCGAGGAGATCTTTGATTTCGTTTACACCTTCCTGGAATTTGAATACCTCAAATTCCTTACGCGGATCCCGACCGGGTTTTTCTAATTCCTTCAGAATATCATTGAGTGTCGGAAGGCCGACTGTATCGCTCACATATTTTTTCGGATCGATGAGCTTACGTTTCTCTTTGCTTTCAATGAGCTCTTCAATTGTTGCGCCTACATCCTTCGCCATTTTTTCCACGATAGGATACGACTCCGGGTGAACCGCACTTTTGTCGAGTGGATTCGTGCTGTTTCTCACGCGCAAAAATCCTGCTGCCTGCTCGAACGCTTTGCTTCCCAGGCGGGGAACTTCAGAAAGATCCTTCCGCGATCTGAAAGGACCATGCTCATTACGGTAATCGACAATCGCTTTCGCCAATGAAGGTCCGATTCCGGAAACGTACGCCAGCAGCTGTTTACTTGCCGTATTGAGCTCTACTCCCACTGCATTCACGCAACTCTCGACCACTTCATCAAGTTTCTTCTGAAGCAAAGTCTGATCAACATCGTGCTGGTATTGTCCAACGCCGATTGACTTCGCATCGATCTTTACCAGCTCCGACAAAGGATCGGTCAATCGCCGGCCGATTGAAACTGCACCGCGTACTGTTACATCATGATCAGGAAATTCTTCACGCGCAACGGCCGAAGCTGAATACACCGAAGCGCCGCTCTCATTCACCATTGTGATGATGATATCTTTCGGAATCTCGCTCATGCTGCGGACAAACTCTTCCGTCTCGCGACTGGCTGTTCCGTTACCGATGGAAATCGCTTCTACCCGGTATTTCGCCAGCAAACGATACAATGTATCTTCTGACGCACGTACTTCCCGCTGGGGAACGTGAGGATAAATCACCGTATGCTCAAGGAGTTTCCCCTGCTTGTCGAGCACTACTACTTTGCAACCCGATTTGAATCCCGGATCTAGTGCGAGAACAATTTTCTGTCCGAGTGGAGAAGCCAGCAGCAGTTCACGAAGATTCTGCGCGAATACGTCAATTGCTTTCTCATCCGCGAGCTCCTTTGTCATCTGGCGGAATTCCGTTTCGAGGGAAGGCTGCAACAAGCGCTTGTACGATCCAAGCACTGCCGCTTCTACGTGTTCCGCGCAACTGTTCTTTGCTTTGATCCAGCGTTTGTTGAGTACATCAATTGCATCTTCTGCCAGCGGAGCAATATCGAGCATGAGAATTCCTTCGTTCTCTCCGCGGCGCATTGCGAGCATACGGTGAGAAGGACAATTCATCAGTTTTTCGTCCCAGTTGAAATAGTCGCGGAACTTTTCTCCTTCCTCCTCCTTACCTGCCACAACGCGACTACGTACCAGTGCAGAATCTTTGAAGAGCTTACGAAGTGCTTCACGCGTCTGCGCATCTTCACTCACCATTTCCGCAATGATGTCACGCGCACCGTCCAAAGCTGCATGCGCATCTTCCACTTCTTTTTCCTTGCTGACGAATTCCTCTGCTTTTGCTTCTGCGCTTCCGGATTTCTGTTCGAGCAGGAACAATGCAAGTGGCTCCAGTCCTTTTTCACGTGCCATTGTTGCACGTGTTTTGCGTTTCGGTTTATACGGAAGATATAAATCCTCGAGCTGGTTTACGTTCTCCGCTGCTTCAAGCTTGCTTCGGAGTTCATCCGTAAGTTTTCCCTGCTCTTCAATTGTGTGGATGATAAACTCGCGTCGTTGTTCAAGCGCACGATACTGCTGCATGAGATCACGCACGTTGGCAATCTGCACTTCATCCAGCGATCCGGTCATTTCTTTCCGGTAACGCGAGATGAACGGAATGGTTGCGCCCTCGTCGAGCAATTCTATGGTGGAGGTTACCTGCTTGGCGTCTATGCTGAGCTCAATGGCAACTTTGCGGATGTTGAAACGGTCGGTGGTATTCGTCATATTCTGCACGTTGATTTGAGGCTCTAAGTTAACGACGCTTCGGCAAGCTCCGCGCTGGCTCCGGCACGGAATGACAAGAGAAATTATGAACGGGTGTGGATAAAATTTAGACGACTGATTTGAACCAATCTATGGTCAATTCCAGTCCTTTTTCCGAGTAAATTTCCGGAACATACCCAAGTGAAGCTGTTGCTTTCGTCACATCCGCACACGAATTCCTGATCTCCCCTTTTCTGTCCTCACGATGAGTCGCATTCACAGATGAGCCTGAGAACTTCTTCAGTGCATTGAAAATCTCCAGCACAGAAGTCGATCCGCCCGCTGCAATATTGAAAACCTGCCCACGGACTTTTTCAGAAGGCGCAGTAAGAGCCAGCATGTTTGCTTTTACCACGTTGCTCACAAATGTAAAATCGCGTGACTGCAAACCATCGCCGTTGATGTACACCGGCTTGTTGTTAAGCAATCCGTCAATGAACAGCGGAATAGCTGCTGCGTATGCGCCGGTTGGATTCTGTCGCGGACCGAAAATATTGAAGTAACGGAAACCGAGTACATCCATTCCGTAGAGATCAGCGAAAACTGCGGCGTACTGTTCGTTGAGTTTTTTCGTTACCGCGTAAGGAGAAAGAGCGCGACCCACATTTTCTTCCTTCTTCGGTGAATCGGTATTGTCGCCATATACAGAAGAAGAACTCGCGTAAATGAAGCGCTTCACTTTTGCATCACGTGCAGCAACGAGCATGTTGAGAAATCCGTCGGCATTCACCATGTGTGTTGCAATCGGATTGTCAATCGAACGCGGAACAGAACCTAATGCTGCGTGATGAAGAACGTAATCAATTCCCTCGCAGGCTTTTTTGCAGGTCGCGAGATCAACAATGCTTCCGGTCATGAATCGGAAGTTATCCTGCTCCATAAAGGAGTTCAGGTTGGAAATAAACCCGGTGGAAAGATCATCCAGCACGCGTACTTCTTTCGCACCGTGCTTCAGTAAATACTCAACCAGATGCGAACCAATGAAGCCTGCTCCGCCCGTGACGAGGAATCGTCGTTGGGAAATGTCTTCTTGGTGCCAGGCGGTTTCGTACATCGTGTTCTTAGGGTTCGCTTGTCAGACCGAGCGGAGTCGAGGGCGACAAGCCAGGCGGTTTCGTACATGGTTTTCTTTCTCTTACTCAACCTCCGGCTACGCTCAGTCTGACAAATCATGATTCAAGGAACCTTGTCAGACCGAGCGTAGTCGGGGGCGACAAGATCAGCGCTTCACATATTGATCATCATAATACTTCTTGTAATCACCCGACGTCACGTGATTCAGCCACTCTTCATTCGACAGATACCACTCCACAGTTTTCTCCAGGCCTTCTTCAAACTGCAACGATGGCATCCAGCCCAGCTCGTTCTTCAGTTTCGTCGCATCAATCGCGTAACGTAAATCGTGACCGGCGCGGTCTTTCACAAACGTGATCAGCTTGGCAGATTCTCCTTCTGCACGACCGAGCTTCCTGTCCATGATTTTGCAGAGCAGGTGAATCAGGTCAATGTTCTTCCACTCGTTATGTCCGCCGATGTTGTAAGTATCTCCGTTCTTGCCTTTGTGCAGAATTACATCGATCGCGCGTGCATGATCTTCCACCCACAACCAGTCGCGGACGTTCTCTCCTTTTCCGTAAACAGGAATCGGTTTGCTGTTCTTGATGTTGTGTATTGCGAGCGGGATTAATTTCTCCGGGAAGTGATGTGAACCGTAATTGTTCGAGCAGTTCGAAATCACAATCGGCAATCCGTACGTATCGTGATAAGCCCGTACGAAATGATCGGAACTTGCTTTCGATGCAGAATATGGAGAATGCGGATCGTATTTTGTTTCCTCGGTGAACATTCCGGTTGCTCCGAGAGCTCCGTAAACTTCATCCGTAGAAACGTGATAGAAACGGCGGCCTTCCATTTTTCCTGTCCAGGCGTGCTTCGCTGCATTGAGCAGATTAACGGTACCGATTACGTTGGTCATCACAAACTCGATCGGATTTGCTATCGAGCGATCGACATGAGATTCCGCCGCGAGGTGAACGACGTACGTAAAATTATGTGTGGAAAAAAGTTCCGTAATGAACTTTGCATCCGTTATGTCACCTTTCACAAAAGTGTAATTCGGCCGGGTATCTACGTCACGAAGGTTCTCGAGATTTCCTGCATACGTAAGCGCATCCAGGTTATAGATGTGATACTGCGGGTAAGTATTCACCAGCCTGCGCACTACATGCGAACCGATGAATCCGGCGCCTCCGGTAACAAGTACGTTGATCATCTTAATCTGCTTTAGCTATTGTTTTATTCAGCTCTCCGATAATAGTCTCCATCTTCATGGTCTCGAATATTTTCGGTCGCTCAAACTTCGTGTCAATCTGCAACCTGTACTGTCCGTTTGCTCCGCCTGCTTTGGTTGCTGCAGTAATTTCAGAACGCTTTATTTCAAACAGCACATCCGCTCCAAGTGACGTTATCAAAAACTTCAGGAAACTGAAGTAGGCATGCTCCGGTTTTTCGAACACAAAACGGTTTTGTGTTAACCGGATCCGTCCATCCACACCTTTCATTCCCATTATCCACTTTGCATGCGGATCGTTGATGAGCAATTTCTCTCCGGGTTGAAGCTCGAATGCAGCCATCGTTTACAAACTCCAGTAAGGGAGTTTTTTCACTTTCCCTTTGTAAATTCCTTTTACATCCACCAGGACTCCTTTGTCAACCAGAATCGAAGCGAAGAATTTCTCGTCGAGATCCATGTATTCTTTGTGATTCACCGCAACGATTACACCATTGTATCCTTTACCGATCTTGTTCAGTCCAAAGCCATATTCGTGTTTGAGCTCATCGCTGTCCGCATGCGGATCAGCAACGTGAACATCAACACCAAACGATTTCAGTTCTTTCACAATGTCCGCCACTTTCGAATTACGGATATCACTCACATTTTCCTTGAACGTTGCGCCCATAATAAGAATCCGCGCTTTCGAAATATTTTTTCCCGCTGCAATGATCTTCTTCACGGTTGTTTTCGCCACATAGAATCCCATCGAGTCGTTCACATAGCGTCCGGAGTTGATCACCCGGGCATGATACCCCAGTGATTCTGCCTTGTGCGTGAGATAGTATGGATCGACACCGATACAATGTCCGCCGACTAATCCCGGAGAGAATTTCAGAAAGTTCCACTTTGTTCCTGCCGCAGCGAGAACGTCGTAGGTATTAATTCCCATCTTGTTGAAGATGATGGAAAGCTCATTCATCAGGGCTATGTTCACATCGCGCTGCGTGTTCTCAATGATCTTCGCCGCCTCCGCAACTTTAATCGAAGCCGCACGATGCGTTCCCGGCTCAACGATGATTTCGTACGTCTTCGCAATTTCTTCGAGACTCTCTGCATCGCAGCCGGAAACCACTTTCAGGATTTTCGTGATCGTGTGTTCTTTATCACCCGGATTTATACGCTCAGGTGAATAACCCACTTTGAAATCTTTTTTGAACTTCAATCCCGACTCACGCTCCAGAACCGGAATACAATCCTCTTCTGTACATCCTGGATAAACGGTTGATTCGAAAACAACATAGTCGCCTTTCTTCAGGCACTTCCCTACAGTGGTTGAAGCACCGATCAATGGTTTCAGATCGGGAAGATTATGTTCATCAATCGGAGTCGGAACAGCGATGATGAAAAACTTCGCCTTCTTAAGATCTTTCAGAGAAGCAGTAAATGTGATATCGCAATCTTTGAAATCTTTTTTCGAAAGCTCCTGGCTGGGATCAATTCCTTTCTGCATCATCTTCACCCGCGCTTCGTTGATGTCGAAACCGATTACTTTGACCTTCCTGGCAAATGCCAAAGCAATCGGCAGGCCAACGTAGCCCAGGCCAATCACAGCGATCGGTGCCTTCTTCTTCAGAATTTCCTTGTATATAGACATAGTCTAGCTTTTTCTGTTTGGTTTACGGAACGAGTAAATGCGTTCGATGATGTCAACGACTTTCATGCCCTCAAGAGCATTCGTTGTAATTGATGTCTTGCCTGTCAAGGTATCAATCACATTCTGTATCATGTGATCGTGATTGTTTGCCGAACCTTTGTAGCCGCCGTAATCGTTGGCCGGCGCTGTTTCCGCGAGCTGCGGCAAAGTATAATCCTTGATATGACAATATTCTACTTTGTCCATGTATTGCCCTCCGACTTTCACGCTGCCTTTGCTTCCGATCACCGAAATACTGCTCTCGAGATTTCTATCCCACACTGCAGTTGAGTAATTAATGGCTCCCATTCCTCCGTTGACAAACCGAAAATTCACGAAGCCGGAATCTTCAAATTCTGTAAGAGAAGCGTGATTGAAGTCAGCAAATTTCGCCTGGATATCGGTCAGGTCTCCGAAAAGCCAATAGAGCAAATCAATCCAGTGCGAGAATTGTGTGAACAGTGTTCCTCCATCCAGTTCCTGCGTTCCTTTCCACCCGCCTTTCTTGTAGTAACGCTCATCGCGGTTCCAGTAACAGTTCAGCTGAACCATATACACATCACCGATGATTTTTTCATCAACCAGCTTCTTCAGCCAAACGGAAGGCGGCGAATAGCGATTCTGCATCACGCAGAAAACCTGCTTCTGATTCTGCAGTGCTTTGTACACCACCTGCTCACAATCCTGGCGATGCAATGCCATCGGTTTTTCAATCACCACATGCTTTCCGCTCCCGAGACAAAGAATTGAATGGGCAGCATGCAGTCCATTGGGCGTGCAGATATTCACCACTTCTATTTCCGGGTGTGCATCCAGCATTTCTTCCGCTGACGGATAATATTTCTCCGTGATGTGTTCATTCCCGGTTTTTTCTTTCGGCAATACATCACATACCGCAATGAGTTCACTTCCCGGATTCCTGCGCACCATTTCTGCGTGGCGTTTTCCGATGTGTCCCTGACCGATCACGGCAAATTTTATTTTCGGATTCACTTACGATATTTTTGTAACCGCTCCATTGCGGAACTGGTATTTCTGATTTGATTCCGGGCAGAACGCAATTCCGTCATCGTCGAACTTCAAACGATGACCGTATTCACTCATCCATCCGATTTGTTTTGCCGGATTTCCCACTACAAGTGCAAACGGCGGAACTGTTTTCGTCACCACACTACCGGCTCCGATGAATGCATATTCACCAATGTCGTGCCCGCACACAATCGTTGCATTCGCTCCAATGCTCGCACCTTTTCCGACATGTGTCTTCGAGTATTGTCCGCGACGGTTCACCGCACTGCGTGGATTCGTTACGTTCGTAAATACACAGGACGGTCCCAGAAAGACATCATCATCGCATGTAACCCCGGTGTAAAGCGAAACATTGTTCTGGATTTTGACATTCTTTCCGAGAACAACTTCCGGTGAAATCACGACGTTCTGTCCGATGTTGCAGTTCTCTCCGATTACGCAACCAGGCATAATATGCGAAAAGTGCCAGATCTTCACACCCTTTGCGATTTTACAACCTTCGTCGACTACAGCTGTCGGATGTACGAAAAACTCGTTTTCCATAGAGAATTGAGAGGGACGAAGATAGGGAAATGCCGTTTTCGACGGTCGTAAAATGTGCGAAATAGGGGCTATAAAGAGCCAAATTCCGCTAATGTCACGGCAGGAGCGCCGTCCTGATCGCCAGGTCAATATTATTCAGTCCTTCTTTGAGTTCTGACAGACGTGGCCATCCAAAACCAATACGCATGTACCGGTCACTCATCCCGAACCATTCGCCCCGGCCCACGAGTGTTTTGTACTCATTCAGAAGGACAGCATAGAACTTTGCAGTATCAATCTTCACAGAATTCCTGAAGCGCGGAAAGCAAACAACTCCGCCAACCGGCTTTACGAATTCAAAATATTCGTGCGACTGAAGCCAATTGATAACATGAGACAGGTTTTCCTTTACACGCAGCATTACAGCAGGATGTAAAACAGGTTCCTGCTGCAGATAGGAATAAGCGATTTCTTCATCGATCACAGAATTGCTGATGACGATCTGTTCTTTCGCAGCAAGAAATGTTTCCTGTAACTTCTTGTTCCTGGTAACAAGCCATCCGATGCGGATTCCCGGAAGTCCACTTGCTTTTGAAAGGGAAGAAATACTGATCACATTCTCCGAAAACGTAGCTGCCAATGGAGGAAGTTCACCGGAAACAAGATCGCGATACGTTTCGTCGACCAGCAGAAAACAATTATTCTTCTCCGCAATTTCAATCAGCCCCCGGATATCTTCAGGAGTGAACGCCGTACCGGATGGATTGTGCGGATTCGTTATGCTGATCAATCGCGTTCGGGAATTGATCTGCATTTTCACCGCTTCTATATCCAGTCGAAAACCTTCTTCGAATTTCAGCTCCACCTTTGCAATATCACAACCAATAGCGAACGGCGTTTCAAGATTCGTTGCGTAATTCGGAAACTGAACAATAAGTCGATCCTGTTTATCCAGCAACGAGGTTGCAACGATGAACAATGCATTTGCAGCGCCCGGAGTAACGAGAACATCATCGGCAGAAATTCCGGGATACTTTTTCGCAATCAGCTCACGTAACTCCGGTTTACCATAATGATCTCCATAAGCCAGAACCACGTTATCGAGATTCAGTCCCAATTCCTTGAGTGAAATATCAGAAACAGAACTCTCCGCGAGATTGCAACGGACATTCCCGTAGCCAATCTGCTCCGGCGATTCCATTTCAATCGGCATTCTGCGGTATTTCATCTCGAATCTGGTATCGGCTATGATAGTATGATCTGATGATTGAATGATCGGATCAGACAGCGGTTAATAGTATTTCATCCTATCATCAGATAATCCGATCATCCCATCATTGCTTCGTGAATTCTCTGTGTTCCTTCTTATAGAGCTCGTCGTTCGGCAGACTTTTGAAATAAGCGTATGTACGTTTCAGTCCTTCTGCGCGATCAATCTTCGGTTCCCATCCAAGAATTTTTCTTGCGAGGGTAATATCGGGCTGACGTTGTTTCGGATCATCCACAGGAAGTTCGTGATAAACGACTTTCTGTTTTGTCCCAGTGAGTTTGATAATTTCTTCAGCAAAATCCCTTATGGTGATCTCCTGTGGATTTCCAACGTTCACCGGTTGTGAATAGTCGCTCAGAAGTAAACGGTAAATTCCTTCCACGAGATCATCCACATAACAGAACGACCGCGTTTGTGATCCGTCACCGAAAATCGTAAGATCTTCACCCCGCAAAGCCTGCCCGATGAATGCAGGCAATACGCGTCCGTCATTCAGTCGCATGCGCGGTCCATAGGTATTAAAAATGCGAACGATGCGCGTTTCCAAACCGTGATACGTATGATACGCCATGGTGATTGCTTCCATGAAACGTTTTGCTTCATCGTACACACCGCGCGGACCGATCGGGTTTACATTTCCCCAATAAGATTCCTGCTGCGGGTGAACGGTGGGATCACCATACACTTCGGATGTAGAAGCAACCAGTATGCGGGCTTTCTTCACGCGGGCCAATCCAAGAAGGTTGTGCGTACCGAGAGAAGAAACTTTTAATGTCTGAATCGGGATTTTAAGATAATCGATAGGAGATGCCGGCGATGCAAAATGCATGATGTAATCGAGCTCCCCCGGAACGAACACAAATTTTGAAACATCGTGATGATAGAATTCAAAATTCTCAAGCTTCATGAGGTGCTCAATGTTTTTCAGGTCGCCCGTGATGAGATTATCCATCCCGATTACATAACAACCTTCTTTGATGAAGCGATCGCACAAATGTGAACCGAGAAATCCGGCAGCACCGGTAATGAGAACACGTTTCTTACTCATAACGTCTGTTAAATACGAGACGAAGATAGGGAATGTCA